>Ga0335083_10010131_pt1 | contig 11407 bp, 9 predicted proteins | sample Lox_Sample_42_FD_206716 | JGI IMG/M metagenome (GOLD analysis project Ga0335083, IMG submission 206716) | Soil microbial communities from Loxahatchee National Wildlife Refuge, Florida, United States - Lox_Sample_4.2 | ecosystem: Environmental > Terrestrial > Soil > Wetlands | place: USA: Florida... | reverse complement strand
GGCTGGAGCCAAAACACGAGGCGACGAGGCGATGAAGCAGCACTGGCTGAATCCTGCCGCGTTTCGCAGGGTAGCGGAGTTGGTCGACCTGATGGATCCGGTCACCAACGAATATCTGCGGCGGCGCATGTCGGTCGAGCAGGTCAACCAGATTTATGCGACGCAGGTGCCCGGCGTGCTCTGGCGCGTGCGCTATTTCAAGGACTCCGATCCGGAAGAATTTGCGATCGTACTGAAGCCGGACGGCAGCGTACATTCATTCCGGCATACTCTGCCGGAAGAAGCCAAGGGCGAGTCCCTCGATCAGGATGTGGCCGTCGCAATCGGCGAAAAATCTCTGCGCGAGAATCAGCACATCGACCTGAGCGACTGGAAGCTGGTTTCCGACGAGGCAAAGAAGCAGCCGAACCGCACCGATCACTGGCTGACATGGCAGCAGAACGCGCCACTGGACCCATCGGGCCCGCGGCACCGTCCGGCGAACGACTCGGACCATGCGTACAAGCGCATCGAGCTTGCCGTCCTCGGCAACGAAGTGGCCAACTACCGCACGTACATTAAGATTCCCGAGGAATTCACGATCAAGATCGGTCAGCGATCGCTGCTGCGAACGCTGTTTGGTTTCGGCAAAGGCATTTTGTATGTGGTGTTCGCCCTGGGGATTCTGGCGATTTACTTCAGGCGTTCACGTGCAGACTCAGAATTCCGCGTGCCGTGGCGCAAGTTGATGGTGTGGGGAATGGTGGGCCTTGCTGCTTACCTGGTGCACGCGCTCTGCGGTACAGGCATCACGCGGATCTTTGATTCCTATCCGACATCGACGCCCTGGAAGATTTATGTGGCGGGGATCGCGGTCGGGCAAGCAATTGCCTGCGCGCTGCTGGCGGGGGGACTGGTGTTGCTGTGCGGGCTGCTCTGGTACTTTGCGGCGCGTGCCTTCGGCAAAGACTCATTGCCCACGGTGACGGGAATGCCCGGCGATTATTATCGGGATGCGTTCTGGCTGGGAGCGGGAGGGACGGCAGCGCTGATTGGCGTGGAACGGCTGGTTTCTGCCTTCGGGCACTGGTGGCCAACGACCGAGAGAATGCTGCCGGCGAACGTGGGGACGGACTTTGACGCGATCTTCCCCGCCGTTTCCGTTGTGGCGGGAGCCATTCTGGCGTCGCTCTTTATTACGGGAGCGATTGCGCTGGCGGGATCGTTTGTGGGAGCGGAGGTGCGGCTGCGGGCGGTTCGGTTGCTGCTGCTCTTGGCCGTGGCACTTGGGTTCATTGCCACTTGGGGCTCACCGCTGGACTTCGCAAAGCATTTTTTGCAAAACCTTGTGCTGGTTGGATTCGTAGTAGTAGGTATCAGCAGCGTGGTGCGGGTCAACATCATGGGCTTGTTTCTGATTGTGGCGAGTGCCACGTTGCTGGGCGGAGCTTTCCCCCTATTGGGGCAGGCCGACCGCTACTACAAGACGCAGGGGTACTTGGTGCTGGTGGCCACGGTGATTCTGCTAGCTTTGCCGTTGATTCAGTGGCGCCTGCGCGCGAAGTACCGGGCGGGGATGACCGAGCCAGAACGACCCTAACGGGGCGCGGTGCATCCAACAACCAAGGCGAGCCAGTACGCTTACTTCGCATGCTGGCCAACGTCTAAAGCAAGAGCGGCGGGGTGCGTTCCCTCGCCGAGCAGCGCCGAATCGCTAACATCGACCGATACAAGCATTTATTCGCAATTCGGCAAAGAGAAAGCGAATATGTCCTTACCCCCGTGGGCTCTTGCTCTGGCGAATGAAACAGGTGCTTCTAGCAATGCGGATTCGACTATGGCCGCTGTAACGGGTACGGCCACACTCGATGAACGTGTGCTTGTGGAACAAGCACAAACCGGCAACCGCGCCGCCTTTGAGGAATTAGTGCGGCGGTACGATCGAGATGTGCTCCGACTCGCGCTGAATCTGATGAAGCGCACGGAAGACGCACGAGATGTCTACCAGGAAGCTTTTCTGAAGGTTTACCGGAATCTGCACCGGTTCCGGTTCGAGTGCAGCTTCTACACCTGGCTGTACCGTATTGTGACGAATGTCTGCCTGGATCATCTGCGGCGGCGGCAGGCTCGGCCGGAAGATCAGGCGCCCGAACTTCATACCAAGCACCAGGAAGAGGGCAGCACGGACTTCTTCGAGCGGCAGCGCGAACACCGCGCCACGTTGGATCCGGAACGGCACCTTCTCGGACAGGAAATCAAAGCAAAGCTGGCGGCGGCGATGGAACGGCTCTCACCGCGCGAGCGCGTTGTTTTTGAGATGAAGCACTATCAGGGCCTGAAACTGCGCGCGATTGGGGACGCCTTGGGGACCAGCGAAGAGACCGTAAAGAATTCCCTATTCCGCGCGACGCGAAAACTGCGCAGCCAGTTGGGAGAATTGCGATGAACGGCGCAACTCCCATTCGGTGCAAGGACGTGACGGCCTTGCTGGCATTTTACGTATGCGACGAAGTAAACAACGAAGAACGCGCTGCAATCGACGCGCATGTGGCGACCTGTGAAGACTGCAAGGCGCGGCTTACCGAGGAATTGGAATTCGAAAACGTGCTGCGTTCCTTGCCGGACGCGTCGGAGCAATTCGATCCCTCTGGGATTCTACTGGGACAGTGCCGCAGTGAATTGGCCGAGAAGATCGACGACCTTGAGCATCCGCGCGTTGATCTGAGGGATGCGAGCGGATTGGGCTGGCTGCGCCGCTGGATGGGGCTGCATCCGTTGTGGAGTGCCGCGACGCTGGTGCTGTTGGGGTTGGTGGCGGGAATGGAATCCACGCGGTGGTTCACAGGCGCGGAGAATGCGAACGCTCTGGACGTGGTGAATGTCCGCCCGAATGGACCGCGGTTGACCGAAGATCAGCTTTCGAAGATGGCGGTGGCCGGAGTGAACTTCGTGCCCTCGCCGAACAATTCGGGCGCGAAGACCGTGCGCGTGCAATTGAGCGCGGAACAACCGGTCGAACTGAGCGGGAGCGTTGAAGACACGGATGTGCGCAGCGTTCTGACGTATGTGGTGCGCAACGGAGAGCGGTTTGATTCGGGCGTGCGGCTCGACTGCCTGGATGCACTGAAGACGCATGCGGAAGACGGGCAAGTCCGCGAAGCGCTGCTGGCAGCGGCACGCAAAGACCAGAACCCGGCCGTGCGGCTGAAGGCGCTTGAGGCCTTGCGCGAAGCGACTGCGGACACCGAGGTGAGGCAAACGCTGCTGCAGACACTGCAACATGATTCCAATCCCGGCGTACGGGTCGAAGCGGTGAACCTCCTGGTTCGTTCGATTGAAACGGGTCCGGCAGGGATCGTGATGACCCCGGGCGTGGATATTCCAGGAATGCCGCAGAGCGAACTGATGCAAACCAAGGCCGGATCGCCGGCGGGTGATTCGCTGCAGTCCATGATCCGCGCGCTGGAGGAATTGCAGCGCAGAGATCCGAGCCAGTACGTGCGCATGCGTAGCGCGGCCGCGTTGCGCGAAATCAGCGTGCGCAACGAGCAGTGAGCAAACGGACCTCAAACGTTATTCGGTTCTCGGTTATGCGGGGAGTTTCCCACAATTCGGGAATTGCCCTCCGGCGGCCACATGCGGCTTGCCTCTCGTCGCTGGCCGTGTATTTGTTGGCGGCTGCCACGCTGATGACTGCTCCGGCACACGCGGCGACCAGCGCCAATCCCGTGCACGCTTCTGTGGACCGTACGGGCGAGCTGCGCGTCAACAACGCGATGACCTTGCGTTTGAATGCGGACCTCGGCAATGTGCGCATTGAAACGCTCCCCGCGAACGCTCCTCCCGTCGTGCGTTACGCTGTGCACATCGAAACGGATGCAGCCAGGCCCTTCGCGCAGCATTTGCTGAACGCCTACACATTGGTGACACGGGAAACCCTGGACACCGTGCAGATTTCCGGCACGCTGCCGAATCCCAAGCAGGTCCCCGCGCTGTTCCGGCGCCAAGCGCAAAACGCGCAGATCTGGGTGCAGTTTGTGATCACCGTGCCTGCTGTTTTCAATCTGGATATCACTACGGGCGCGGGAGAAATCGCGACGGGTGACATCGCGGGGCGCGTCACGCTGATCAGTCAGGGCGGTGACATCTCAACAGGACGGATTACGCCGCCGAACCCGCCAGGGCCGCGTGGTGAACGGTTTGTGGCGAAGGTCGTGTCGGAGGCGGGAGGCCACATCACGCTGAAAGAGGTAGGGGGCGATGTGGACGCCTACACCGGTGGCGGGCACATCGTGGCCGGAAATATCGACGGGAGCGCCAAGCTGGTCACCGGTGGCGGCAACATCCGCGTGGCACGAATCAAGGGGACGGCCAATCTGCAAACGGCGGGCGGGAACATCGCGGTGGGTGAAGCGGGCTCTTACGTGGGAGTGCACACGGCGGGCGGTCAAATCGATTTTGGCGAGGTGCATGGTTCCGTTCACGCACAAACAGGCGGAGGGGGAATCCGCGTGATGTACGTTTCGGGTCCGATGGAGGTGGTGACCAGCGGCGGAAGTATCTGTCTGACGCGCGTGGCCAATGCCATCCACGCGGAAACGGGAGAGGGCAAGATCACGGCCTGGATCAATCCCGAGGCCAGCGAGCGTGGCCACAACGTCCGCCTTCCGGGACCGTCGCACCTGGCTTCGCGTACCGGAGATATCGTGGTGTTTCTGCCGCGGAACATCGCCATGACCATCGATGCAACGGTCGATGTCGGCGACGCAGGGCGAATCGAGGCCGATCCTTCTCTTTCGCTGAATATTCAAGCGCGGCCGGATGGGCCCGTACACGCGATGGCGGCGTTGAACGGAGGCGGCGCTCCACTGAAGCTGCACACCTCCGGCGGAAAGATCCAATTGCAATTCCTGGATTCACAGGCGGCGCTGCGACAATCGCTGATGGACGAGCAAAGGCAGCGGCTGGCCGAGAAATTTGGCGACAGCGGGTTTACCCCGGTTTCGCTGACCGCTCCCTCCATTTCCGCCGACGCGAACCACCAGCCTCCTCCCCTTACAAGTTCTGATTCGAGGGGCGATTGGTTTGATATGGCGAAGACGCGTCTACAGGTGATCTTCATGGGAAGCGTGCGTGAAGATCCCAAGGACTTCAAGAAGCGCCTGACCGAGGCACCGCTACCGCAATACCCGCAACTGGCTCGCAGAGCCGGGATACAGGGCATGGTCGTTCTCGATGTGCGATTGAAAACGGATGGTGCCGTAACGGTGGATAAGGTCGTGGCCGGTGAGCCATCGTTAGCAGATGCCGCGTTGAACGCCGTGCAAAAATGGCGGGCGAATCCCGCACAGATCAACGGGAAGGCCGTGGAAGTGGTTTCGACGCTGACATTCGACTTTCAGATTCCGAAGTAGGGCCATAGCGGTTCGAGTCTGTTGACCCGGGTTCCCGAATTGCTGAGGTAAGGAGGAACTATGACGTCTCGCTCCCTCATCCGCCGCTTGCTTTTGGCGCTTTTACTTGCCCTTGGTCTCGGCGCGACGCACAGCGTGGCGACCTCGCGCGAGTTCACAAAAACCCTCCCCTTGCGTGCCGACGGATCGTTCGACTTGAACAACGTGAATGGCACGGTGCGGATCGAAGGCTGGGACCGCGAAGAGGTGGAAGTGCGCGCGATCAAGACCACGCCGGACCGGGAATCTGCGCTGGACATGGTGTCCATCGAGATCGAGTCGCGGCCCGATGCGGTTTCCGTATCGACGCACTATCCCCAGGATGAGGGCGTGGAGGTGGCGGTGGACTATGTGATCCATGTGCCGCGACATGCGCAACTGAACCGCATCAACACCGTCAATGGCACGCTGCGCGTGATGAGTTCCGATTCGATCGGCGATCTGCACACCGTCAACGGAAACATCGAGGTGTATGAGGGTAGCGGGAACGTTCATGCGCACACCACGAATGGCAACGTCTATCTCGAGTTGAAGCACCCGGCCGACACCCGCGGAGCCTCGGCCGAAACAACGAATGGGTCCGTCTTGTTGGCGATCCCCTCCGATTTACCCGCTGACTTGGACGCGCGTTGCATGAACGGAAGCTTCTCCAGCGAATTGCCGATGGTGATGAAGGGCGCTGATCAGCCGCGGGTCGTGCGCGGACGCTTGGGAGCAGGCGGCGCTGCGATCCATCTGGGAACGGTGAATGGAGCCATCCGGATTGTGGCACTGCGGTCGACGGTTTGAGTTTTGCTGCGTCTAAGAAAACAAGGAGACGGGCTAAATATGAACTCGAAAAAAATCTTGATAATCGCTGGCTCCAGCGCGCTGGCCTTGACGCTGGTGGCCCTGCCAGGTTCTTCGGCACACAAACAGGAAGCGCCGCAGCCAAACGTCGAGAAGAGGACGCAGATTGTCCTTTCTGACGCCGAGCTGATGAACGTCGAGGCAGTCGATGAGGCGCTGGGCAATTTGGCACTCGTTCAAGACTTCAGTACCGATGGCGACGACAACGTCCAGGTCTTTGTCGGTAATGGGAGTGGCTGGCTGGGCGTCGGCGTGTCGGAAGTGAATGCCGACAAAGTGAAGGAGCTCAGACTGCCCGCGGAGCGCGGCGTCCTCTTGGGCAAGATCGTTCCGGAAAGTCCAGCGGCCAAGGCTGGATTGAAAGAAAACGACGTGGTGACCGAAATCAACGGGCAGCGCGTAGAGGGAACGGAGCAGTTTCGCCGAATGATTCGCGAGATTCCCTCAGGCAGGTCGGCGCAATTGACGGTATGGCGCGACGGCCATTCGCAGACAGTTAGTGTCACGGTGGGAAAGTCCGAGACGCGGCACACGCAAGCAATGGTCGCGCCTGGCACGTTTGCCTTCAGCATGCCTGACATGCCACAGATGAACGGGTTGATGGACATGGTGCCGTGGACTTCAAGCCGGTCGCGTCTCGGCATCGATGCGGAGGATCTGGAGGGCGACTTCGGAAAGTACTTCGGAGCGCCGGAAGGTGAAGGCGTTCTGGTGCGGGGCGTCTTCGAGGATATGCCGGCGACGAAGGCCGGCCTCAAGGTTGGGGACGTGATCACCAGCGTCGATGGTGAACGGATTCGCTCGATCGGGGAACTGCGCGAAAAACTGGTGGAAAAGAAGGCAGAGAAATCCATCAAACTCGGCGTGATCCGGAACAAGGCTTCCCTGACACTATCGATCGAGTTGCCGAAACCCACAGAACCGCAGGAGCGTCACAATTCGGTTCGAACCAATATTTGATTGCACGAGAAGCAGGAAGTGGCCCGGCTCTGAAGCGACGGAGCCGGGCTTTTTCATTTTGTGCCGTCAGCTGCTAATTCTGCGGCCCATATTTGCGGATTAAGCGGAAAGGACGCGCGATCGCGTCCCTGAACCAGGAGCGATTTTGCGGCGTGCCCTGGGTCCAGTCTTCCTCGGTGGGAGACAAGGACAACCGCAACAGGTAAGAAAGTCCAGTGATTCCTCCCCCGGCAATCTGCATACGATATGCCGCACGGTTCAGGAGAGACGGCGGCGCGCCAGCTCCAAACGGAAGCCACGCCTCGATCTCCTGGCAAAGACGGAGGCTGACATCGTCGCGTTCGATCGCAGGAGCGATGGCCGGTGGCAACCGCGTGCCCAAAACTCGATGCGCCAGCAGGACACCGACGTGGAGCATGCGCGTGGCGCAGCACTGGGCCGCAAGCTGCTGTGCGGCGAGCCAGTCGAGGTCGGGATGGCTCCTGGCCAGGGAAGCCACATCGGAAATCCACATCAAGCGTTCCCAGAAATCCTTTGCGCCATGAACGCAATGGAAGACGACCTCGTCGAGAATGTGGAGCGCCGGCACTGCGCGGCCTTCGAGTGAGACCATTCGCCTGCGGTGGAACATGTCTTCAATAGGCATACCGTTTGGGTAATACCGAAACGTCTGTTCGGTGTGAATTTCCACCATGCCATTCGTGCCCGGCCGGCGAAAAACATATTCTCCGGGAATCTTCCCGGCTTGAATGGCACTGTCGGACACGTTTGGCTCGAATCCTTGGGCCTGCAGGCGGTGGCTGGCGTGGGCCACGTCCCGCTGGCGGAGGAGAAGATCGATATCGCCAAATCCGCGCATCGAGGGATCACCATAGGCCACAACCGAAGTAACGGGCCCTTTGATAGGGATGACCTTGATGCCAGCGGCGGCAAAATCGTCGAGGACGCGAAAAAGCTCGGCGGTCATACTGAGCGTGAAGAGGTGCTGGTGGCGCATGCGAGATTGGAGCTTTTCGCGGGCTGTCCCGGGGACTCCATCGAAGGCCAGTTCAGCGAAACGTTCCGCGAGTATCCCCTGAACCGCATGTTGTTCGGCCAGTTCCAGAAGCACATCCCAATCCAGTGTTCCCGTCAGGGCTTGGCGGAGACTCTGCAAGTCGGACGAGGAAGAGACACAGGCGCACAACAGCGGCCATTCTCGATTCAGGGACCTCGCGCCCGATGGGAACTTGTCGTTCAAAAGATAGCCTCGTCTATTTTCCCCAGTGTACAACGCTGACGAAGAAAGGAAGGCGCGAGCGAGCTAAGAGGTTACCAGCACACTGCGCGCATCAGATTCGATCAATTCGCAGAGTTGAGGGATTCGCGCCGGGTCGTCGTGCGGCACAAGACGGCGCACCGGCACCTGCTGGACCAGGTTTCCAAGCACATTGAATTCTTCGGCCCGTTGCTCGCGATTCAGCAGCCAGTTCATATAAGTATTCTGGACCAACTCCAGGAGCGCTTCTCTGGGCCGCAACAGTTCGACACGAGGAGCGTCCGCTGCGCCGGATCTCGGCGCAATCCGATAGATCACGCCAACCGGGAGTTTCTCCTGTGCAAAACAAGCGCGGACGCCATCCAGCGGCAGATAGCGCTTTTCCCAGACCGGTGTCAGCTTGGGCAGGGCATTTGCGTCCCCGGTAAGGCTGGCGACCGCGTCGGGCCAAAGACAAACTCGGGGATAGCCGGGAACAGCCCAGAACCTGCCTTTGGATAACTCTAAAGGCACGACGTCTTCGCCCAGAACGGGAGCACCGCGCAGGGCTAAAGCCGCGGCTGTGGTCGATTTCCCGTGCCCCGTGTCAGCACAGAGCAATACGGCGGTGCCGTTCAGTTCGACACCGCTAGCATGGAGGCAAGTGATCTGTTTGCGGCGAAGCAAAAAACCCATGACTGGCCCGAGGAAATAGGTGGCGAGATCTTCCTTGGTCAAGGGCGCATCGAACGTGCCCCACACGCGATCCGCTGAGCGATTCACTACGAAGCGAGCGCCGTCAGAGTAAGACAGCGCGAAACAATCGGCATCACCGTATTCAGTCAGCACAAAGGTAGGATCGGCGGTACGCAAGCCCGCGGGCAGGTGAGAGAGGATTCTATGCGTGTCCGCAGTGGCTTCTTTGACCCATAACGGCTCTGGGCCGCTTTCCAATGTGATCCCATAGTCGCCAGGGCGCGAGGTGGCGGCTACAAGTCCTGGGATTTCTAAAGTGGAATGGATTCCAAAACCGAATGCGCGGTAGGAATAGGTCACGATTTAGGGATGAACTCTGCGCAAGTTACTGCGCGCGACTAGCGGCCTGACCGGCGCCTTCCCAAGATCCTACCGCCGTCCAACTGTCCCTTGGATCCAGCCGCCAGTGTCATTTGCGTCAAGTCACCGTACACCAGTAGCTTGGGAGCTTGATATGGTTTTTTCTTTGCTGGTTGTGCTTGTGACGGCTGCTTCATCCACGCCCCTCGAGAGACAACTCTACTTAATCCCCATCCGATTTTCAACGGCTTTCAGCCAATACAAAAGACTGACAGGGCGGAGACTGAGCCAGCTTAGAGAACCCTTAGGTCCCGCTAAAGTTTCGCACCATTCGTCCCAATTTACAAACACTTCTAATTGTCTCCGCTGGTCAACCGAGAACTCGGCCATCCACTCATCTGAGAGTTCGCAATGGCCGAGAGGATCGTCGTAAAGAGGCGTCTTGGGGCGTCGAACGACCGGCTCGGGAAGTTTCTTCGCCATCGCGCGACGAGTTAACGTCTTGTTTATACACCACGGCACGGGCGCCAAACGGAGCATGAAACGAAGCACTCGTAGATCTAATAGCGGCGCGCGGGGCTCCAATCGCACTCCAGTCCAACCAGCGTCTTCTGTTTCGAGCACACTGGCCCAATACCCCGAGTGGAGGGACTCGTAAGCATGTGGGTGAAGTGGGTGCTCCGTTGGCGTCGTCGCGCCGCTCGACTCCTCCCATCGTTCCCTAAGCTTGAGCCTGGACTCGAAGGCAGTATTAAGCCATCGGGGATACCCCGCAAATTTGTCAGAGGGTTGCAGCAGTTTACGAATCTTGCCTCGCAAACCGGCGCGAAGAGGAGGAAATCGTCGGTTGGTCCACAGATAACCGCCAAAATGGCGCGTCAGGGTCTTCCAGTCGCGCCGCTGCCAGAGATACACAAGGTAGGGCCAGCTTTGTCCCGTCAAGACAACGTCGCCACCGTCGCCGCCGAGCACCACATTGGAATGCGCGGCAATGTGCTGAGACTGCTTTTTTGCGCGGGCAAAGAAATACTCCTGATCGGGTTCGGGGCTCTGCCCGTCGGGCGAGCCAGCTCCCGCAAACAGCATGAGTTCCGGTTCGTTGAGGACCTCGTGAGCGATTCCGAGCTGTTGTGCGGTAAGAGAGGCGAATGGCGGCTCCGGATCCTGAACGAAAGGCGCCCAGCCAAGCGTGAAAGCTTTGAGTCTGTGCTTTTGCTGGTTTGCGCGGGCGATCTCTGTGGCGATGGCAGCGATCGAACTCGAGTCCAACCCTCCACTCAAATACAAAGATACGGCACCTTGTGGCAAACGGTCGGCCACGGCTTGCCGCAAGAGTTCAAGATAGGCTTCGACACAATCGCGGTCGCACGAAAATACGAGCGGATCTTCGATGGGCAGTTTGCGAAACCGTCGCACGGCGAGCCCATTTTTCGAAAACTCCAGCAAATGTCCGGCAGGTAGGCGGCGGATGTCCCGGTAGATCGACCGCTCCGGATCCAGCACTATACCTTCCACGAGAAAATCCGCGATGAATTGTTCGTCCAGTTCGAGCGAAATCTCCGGGACATCGCGGAAAACGTTGAGGGTATTGCCGAAGTAGAGCGCGCTGCCGACTCGAGAGTAATAGAGCGGGCGGGGCCCGATGAAGTCGCGCGCACAAGTAAGGCTCCGTTCCCGGGCATCCCAAAGAGCAAACGAGAAGTCCCCGATCAATCGCTCGAGTGATTTTTCACCCCAACGATTCCATGCGCGCAGCAGGAATTCTTCACTGGTCTCAGGCGTTTCCGAAACAGATACTGAATCGCCCAGCTGTGCACGTAAGTCGGCCGTCCCGTCGATCCGGATATCGCCCCAGAGGAAATAGCGCTGATCG
>Ga0335083_10010130_pt1 | contig 11409 bp, 10 predicted proteins | sample Lox_Sample_42_FD_206716 | JGI IMG/M metagenome (GOLD analysis project Ga0335083, IMG submission 206716) | Soil microbial communities from Loxahatchee National Wildlife Refuge, Florida, United States - Lox_Sample_4.2 | ecosystem: Environmental > Terrestrial > Soil > Wetlands | place: USA... | reverse complement strand
CGCAGCCCCGTCTCCTGGAGGATGTCGCCCACCAGCGCCTCGGCCGCGCCGTAGGAAGGTGCCGTGTCGATCAGCGTGCCGCCGCCGGCGATCAGGGCCTTCACGACGGCGGTGGGGCCGCTCTTCTCTTGCGTGTTGAAGACCACGGCCGTGCCGAGCCCCACCGCCGGCAGGCTCTCGCCCTTGCCGTGCGGGATCGGCCGGCGGAGCAGCGCGCCCTGCGCCTGCGCGACCACGGGCAGGAGCGCGGCCGCGCCCGCTCCCGCCAGTACGTCGCGGCGCGAGGGCATCACGCGACCCTCTCGAAGCGCATGTTCTTGATGCGCCCGGTCGAGATCACCAGGGCCGCGACCTTGCCCGCCTTGTCGCGGTCGAGATGCGCAAGCTGCGTCGCGGTGAGCCAGGCCGGCGGCGAGGTCACCTCGACCGTGTCGGCGTCGATGCCCTCGATCTTCCACGGCGGGCTGGACGCGATCAGCGGTCCGCTCACCGTGGCGACATAGCCCTCGCCCGATTTGCGGACGATCCAGGTCGCGCCCGAATCTGCCGAGCGATAGGTGCCGACGATCCCCGCCGGCACGGCCTTGCGCTTGCCGAGCTTGGTGAATGCCGGCGTGCGGCCCGCGCCGAGATCGACCTTCACGTTGCCCTTGCCCGGCTTAAGGGCGAATTCGAGCGAGCCCGCCTCGGCGCCCCACCAGCCGCCGTCGCGCCGCGCCAGCGCCGTCGGCATGCCCCACTGCGTTATCGTCGGCTCGTTGTTGCTCCAGGCGAGATGGAAGAGCGCGGGCTCGGCGGCATTGAACCAGGTGCCGGCGAAGGGCTTCACCTCGGCCTCGGTGACGGCGGGCAAAGCGGGCTTCAAGCGCTTGTCGCCTTCGAGGGCGAGCGTCGCGATGGCGTTGGCCAGCCGCCACGGGTTGATGCTCGCGAGGTTGGCGATCACCACGACGGTGAGTCCCGCCTTCGGCACCCGCAGGAACTCGGTGCGGAAGCCCGGCCACAGACCACCATGGCCGATCGTGTCGAGGCCGCGCACGTTGCCCACGGCGACGCCGCGGCGATAGCGGTTCTCGTGGCCGCCGGTGAGCGGCGCGATGGCCGCGAGCTGCGCGGGGATGGTCTTGCCGAGAACGGGTTCGTCGAAATGCCGGCTCCAGGTCAGCAGGTCCTCGACCGTCGAGGTGAGGCCGCCTTCGCCGCCCTGCGGATAGGCGTGGGCGGAGCGGCGGAAGCCTTGGCTGTCGTCGCCGAGATAGCCGGTCGCGAGGTTGGGGATCACGGTCGCGATGTCGGCCGCCAGCATCGTGTCGCTCATGCCGAGCGGCTTGAAGATGCGCTCTTCCATGACGTCGCCGAGCTTCTGCTTGGTCACGCGCTCGATGATGTGGCCGAGCAGCAGGAAGTTCGTGTTGCTGTAGAGGAAGCGGCTACCGGGCGCGAAGTTGAGATGATTGTTGCGCGCCGCCGCCGCCAGCAGGTCGACGTCGCGCACCGGCTTGTCGAGCCCGTGGCCGCCCAGCCGCAGCAATTCGAGGAAGTCCGGCAGGCCGCTCGAATTGCGCATCATCTGGTCGATCGTGACCTTGAGCGGCTTCAGCTCCTTCACGTACTTGTGCGGCGGATCGGAGAGCTTGAGCTTGCCCTCGGCCGCCAGCAGCAGCGCCGTCGTCACCGTGAACTGCTTGCTGACCGACGCGATGCGGAAGCGCGTGCGCGACGTGATGGGCACGTCGAGCTCGAGGCTTGCCAGCCCATAGCCCTTGCAGAGCTCGATCTCCCCCTCGCGCATGATGGCGACGACGGCGCCCGGCGAGCCGGGCCTGGTGTAGCGGGCGAACAGCGCATCGACGCGCCGTTCGAGGGCGATGGTGGCGATGGATTTGGGCATGGATGCAGGATAGCGTCGCCGTAACACGGGAGGAACAGACATTGAGCGCCGCTTCTTCCGGCGAAGTTCGTCCTTTGCGCGCGCCCGGCCCGGTTGTACCGTCGGTCGGGGGACAGCTTGAAGCGACGCGCGCGCCGGGATACCGCAGACGCATCCATTCCACAGTCGGCCGTGGCCTTCGCCGCCAAGGCGCGCGACCTCGAGGCGCTGCGCGGCACCGTGGTCGATGCGGCGACCGTGAGCTCGGCCCTGTGGTTCAGCTACATCACCTTGCTGTTCTTCCTGCTGATCGCCGTCGGCGGCGTCTCCCATCGCGACCTGTTTCTCGAAAACCCGGTGGCCTTGCCGCTGCTCAGCATCAGCCTGCCGCTGATCGGTTTTTTCGCGCTCGGCCCCGCTCTTTTCCTGGTCGCCCACGCCTACGTGCTGCTGCATTTCGTGCTGCTGGCCGACAAGGTCGGCACCTTCGACCACGAGCTCAGCCTGCAGATCGAAGACGAGGAGACGCGGCAACGCCTGCGCCGCCAGCTGCCGATCAACATCTTCACCCAGGTCTTGGCGGGCCCGCGCGACATCCGCGGCGGTGCCATCGGCGCGATGCTGCAGCTCGTGGCCTGGATGACTCTGGTCGGCGGCCCCGTGCTGCTGCTGATCCTGTTCGAGCTGCAGTTCATCGCCTTCCATCACCCCTGGGTCTCCTGGTGGCACCGGATCGCCGTCATCGCCGACCTCGCGCTGCTATGGACCCTCTGGCCCTCGATCGCGCGCGGCGAGCGCTCGCGCATCGCCTGGCGCGACCTCCTGGGAGCGGGCGGCGCGGTCGGTGCTGCTGTAAGCCTCGCCTCGGCCTTCCTCGTCTTCGCCGTCGTGAGCTACCCCGGAGAATGGCAGGAAGAGCATCTGATCGACCTGCGCTTCATCCCGCTCCGATGCCAGAACGCCGCCTGGCAATCGCTGCACCAGGTCGTGGTCGCCGGCAACTGTGCGCGTCGGTTGCCGACCAGCCTGTGGTCGAACCGCGTGGCGCTCGCCAACTTCACCCCGCCCGAGAAGACGACCGGGCCGATCGACCTGACCGGGCGCAATCTCGATGGATTGGTGATGATCGGCGGCACGCTGAGCGGCGCGAATCTGACCGACGCCCTCCTGCGGCGTGCCCTGCTGGTCGAAGTCAACATGCAGGGCACCAACCTGACCACGGCGCATCTCAATGGTGCGACCGTATTCCAGGTCAAAGCGCGGAAGGCAATTCTCGTGGGAGCGGAACTGCGTGGCATATCGCTTAGCGGCGATTTTTCCGGCGCCAATTTCAGCAACGCCCAACTCCAGGCGACGGTATTTGCCAATGCCCGCCTTATCGGCGCGCATTTTGAGAATTCTCAGCTCCAGGGCGCCACACTACAAAATGCATCGTTGTGGGGAGCGGCGTTCACGGGGGCCGAGATGCAAGGCGCGGATCTGGAGTTCGCAGGCTTGTTCGCGAGTTCGCTTGGGTCTGCCAATCTGCGGGGCGCAAATTTCACGAATGCTCTGCTGTCTGCGCTCGACATGCGGCAAGCAGCCCTTTGGCGCAGCTACGGTACTCCGGGCGTGCTGGATTTCGTGACGTTGAACGATGCTTCGCCATTCCCGACGGCGGGCGACGAAGCCTCGCAGTTCCTGGCGGGCACGGCCGACGACTACGGGAAGCTGAAACAGCTGATGGACTTTGTCCCGGACGGCCCGTTGAAGACGGATGCGTTGGCGCGGATTTCGGTGCTGGACTGCAGCACGCGCCCCTGCTCCGCGGGCATCACGGCGGAAGAGGAAAAAACGCAGGATGCCGTTATGAAGGCGGCCGTCTCCGAAGACGAATACAATGTGAGATTGCCGGGCGTCGTGGCCTCTATAATCTGCGGTGTCAACTTCGAAGCGGTGTGGCTGGATGACATGCCGGAGGCGCTGTTGCGGGCGCCAACGGTAATAGATCAAATTCTGGCCCCCGCCTGTCCCGTCAGCCGGACAATGACAGCGGCACAAAAGGCCAATCTGGAAGCCCTGCGTCCAAAGCCCAAGCCTTGAGCCCATCGCGCCGACGCTCGAGCTAGAGCCTTACTCGCGTCCCGGTACAGGCACGTTGAAGCCGTTCAAGGTCATCGACACCAGGCAGTAGAGGCCGACCAGGTAGATCAGCTCGTTGGCGCCGTGCTGGCCGAAGGTCTTGACCGCCAGCCGATAGACCGGCTCGGGCAGCGTGCCGCCGTTCACCAGCGCGAAGGCCGTGTCATAGCCCACGCCTTCCTCGGCCGTGAGATCGTCCGGCCGCGAGCCCGCGACCAGGGTCGAAATGCGATGCTCGCTCATGCCCTCGTGCTCGGCGACGGCGATATGGGCATAGAGCTCGTAGGCCGCGTTGAAATGCGCGCCGGTCACCAGGATCGCGATCTGGCGCACCGGATCGGGCAGGCTCGCCTCGGCCGTCATGGCCTTGGTGAGCTCCCAGACCGCCCCGCCGATGCGCGGCTCGTGCAGCCAGGGGTTCCACGGGCCCATCAGCGCGCCGTCCGGCGCCACGGTCTGGAACAGGTTGAAGTTCGAGGCGATGCCTTTCTTCATGTCCTCATAGAGCGGCTTCTGCGTTTCACTGAGCTCGGCGGGCGGAATCAGGGGAAGGCGCATGATGGCTCCTCTCTCGGTGAGGCGGCGATTGTACGCTAGAGTCGCGACAGCCAGAGGACAGCAAGCATGGATCGTGCCTTCGTCAGGATCGAAAAGGGGTTGGGCCCGCAGGGCCGCATCGCCGTCGTGCGCTTCGATCGCGGCGACGACATCAACGCGCTGTCCCGCCAGGCCATGCGCGAGCTGCGCGACGTGCCGCGCGACTTCGAGGACGATCTCGGGACGTCCGTCGTGATCCTGACCGGCTCGGCCAGGGCCTTCTCCGCCGGCTTCGACCTGAAAGATCCCGAAGGCGCCGCGCGCGGCAAGCTGCCGTTGGGCGAGGCGCTCGGCCAGCAGCGTCTCGGCCCGCGCCTCTGCCGCGCCTGGGAGCAGCTCGAGCAGGTGACCATCGCGGCCATCGAGGGCCATTGCATCGGCGGCGGCGCGGCACTCGCCGTGTCGCTCGACTTCCGCTTCTGCGGAAAGAGCGCGCACTTCCGCATCCCCGAGGTCGAGCTCGGCATGAACATGAGCTGGGGCTCGATCCCGCGGCTCGTGGCGCTGATGGGCCCGGCGCGCACCAAGCAGGCGGTGATCCTGGCCTCGGATCGCATCGGCGCCGATGAGGCATTGGAGTGGGGCCTGGTCGAGAAGGTCGTCGAGACGGGGAAGGCGCTCGAGGCCGCGATGGCCTTCGCCGGGAAGATCGCCGCGATGCCGCCTCTGCCGGTGCGCATGGTGAAGACGTCGGTCAATCGCGTGACGCATGCCCTGTCCGATGTCGCCGCGCACATGGATGTCGACCAGAACGTGCTCTCGAGCCTCACCGAGGATTTCAGGGAGGGCACGTCGGCCTTCCGCGAGAAGCGCAAGCCCTCGTTCAAGGGGCGCTGACTCCCATGAGCTGGAACTGGCGCTACCTGCTCAGGAGCTACACGCGCTCCTCGCTCTGGTTCATCCCGCTCCTGTCCTACCTCGCGGCGCTGATCCTGATCCGCGTCTTCAACCTGCTCGACGAGCGGTCCGGCTGGTCGTGGAGCTGGGCGATGGACGTGCCCGTGGCCCAGGCCTCGCTCGAGGGCGTGGTCGCGGCGACCTTGTCGTTCATCGTCTTCGCCTTCAGCTCGCTCTTGGTCGCCATCCAGGTGTCGAGCGCCCAGCTCACGCCGCGCATCATCGCCACGACCATCCTGCGCGACAACACGCTCAAGGCCATCGTGACCCTGTTCGTGCTCACGCTCGCCTTCGGCACCGGCACGCTGTCGCGCACGCAGGAGCGCGTGCCCTACGTGCTGCTGACCGTGACCTTCATCCTGGGCGGCGGATCGGTGGCGGCGTTCCTCTACCTGATCGACTACGCAGCCCGCCTGCTGCGCCCCATCACGGTCGTGCGCAAGGTCGGCGAGGAGGGCCTGCTGGTGATCGAGCAGGTCTATCCCGGCAAGATCAAGGGCGTCCATCGCCCGATCCCGCCGACCCCGTCGCCGGGCGAGCCCGCGCGCACGCTCCATCATCGCGGCCAGTCGGCCATCATCCTCGCGGTCGATCTCGATGCCCTGGTGCGCGAGGCGCGACGGACCGGCGGCGTCATCGAGTTCGCCCACCAGGTCGGCAACTTCGTGGCGGTGGGCGAGCCGCTGATGCATCTGCACGGCGGCGCCGATGGGGCCGACGACCGGACGCTGCGCCAGGCGGTGGCGATGGGCTCGGAGCGCACGATCGAGCAGGACGTCACCTTCGCCCTCAGGATCATCGTCGACATCGCGCTGAAGGCGCTGAGTACGGCGATCAACGACCCGACGACGGCCGTCCTCGCCATCGACCAGGTCCATCGTCTCCTGCGCGCGATCGGCCGGCGCCATCTGCACGACGATGCGCTGCGCGATCCCGAAGGCCGCGTCTGCGTCATCTTCCGCACCGCCGACTGGAACGATTTCGTCCAGCTCGCCTGCCGCGAGATCCGGCTCTGCGGCGCCGGCACGCTGCAGGTCGCGCGCCGCCTCAGGGCGATGCTGGAGAACCTGCTTTCCGTGCTGCCCGAGGCCCGCGCGCCCGCGCTGCGCGAGGAGCTCGAGCTGCTCGATCGCCATCTGGAGCGGTTGGATCTTCTGCCGGAGGACCTGGCGCTCGCCCGCATGCCCGACCTTCAGGGCCTGGGCGCGCCACGGCGATTCTGATCATTTGGAGCGCGGGCCTCCGGCCCGCTCAAGTTCATCTCATGAAGCGGGCGGGCCGCCCGCGCTCCGAATGAGCGGTCCATTGATCATAATAGGGGTCGTGAGGCTCGCAGGCGTATATCTCCGGCGCGTTTGAATTCATTCCCGGAGCCACTCATGTCCAACGATACCTTCGCCGATCATCGCGCCGAGGACGGCCGCTTCGCCAAGGGCAATCCCGGCGGTCCCGGGCGGCCGCGCGCGCCGGAGCCGATTGCTTCCCTCGACGAGCTTGTTGCCGCCGCGGGCGCCGAGCTGATCGAGGCGGCGCTCAAGGAGGCGCGGGGCGGCAACATGCGGGCCATCGCCCTGCTGCTTGCCCGCCTCTGGCCCGCGCGGCGCGGCCGGCCGGTCCTGCTCGACGTGCCCGAGATCCGCAGCACCGCCGATCTCCTGCCGGTCGGCGCCGCCATGACCACGGCCGTGCTGAACGGCGAGGTGACGACCGAGGAGGGGCGGGCGGTCGCGAGCGTGCTCAAGATGCACTGCGAGATGATCGAGTATGTCGACCTCGAGAAGCGCATGACCGAGCTCGAGGAAAAAGTCGGCATTCGGCCGCCGGCCTAGCGCCCGGGCCTCGAAAATTCTCGGCTAAAAACGGCTAAAACGGATTTAAACGGACCGAAACGGTCAGTACTTCCGTCCCGGAAGCTGATCGAGGATCTTCTGGCGCTCTGTATCGTCCAGCCCCATCCAGCGGCCGATCTCCTCGACGGTGCGCTTGCAGCCGAGGCAGAAGCCGCTGCCCTTGGGGTCGATCATGCAGATGCCGATGCAGGGCGACATGACGCGTCGCTTCTGCGGCGCCGGAGCGGTCATGATTTCTTGCTGAGCTCCGCGAGCTGGCTCTGCAGCTCGTCGAGCTTGCGCTTGAGATCGTCGATCGCGGGCTCGGTGCCGGCGGCCGGCGCTTCGCTCGCGGGCTTGGGCGGCTCGGCGCCGTTCGCGGCGGCGGGCGGCGGCGCGGCGGTGGGGCCTTGGCCCGCGCCGAAGGGATTGAACAGGCGCATGGCGTTCTCGAACATCGCCATGTTCTGCTTGCCCATCGATTCGAACTGCTGGAAGGGATTGAAGCCGAAGGCGTTCTGCATGTACTTGCGCATCTGTTCCTGGTTGCGCGCGAACTGCGTCATCGACATCTCGAGATACTGCGGTACGACGCCCTGCAGACTGTCGCCGTAGAAGGAGATGAGCTGGCGCAGGAACGGGATGGGCAGCAGGGTCTGTCCGCCCTTGCTCTCCTCCTCGACGATGATCTGCGTCAGCACCGAGCGGGTGATGTCCTCGCCGGTCTTGGCGTCGTAGACCACGAAGTCCGTCTTGTCCTTCACCATCTGCGAGAGATGATCGAGCGTCACGTAAGCCGAGGTCGCGGTGTTGTAGAGCCGGCGATTGGCGTATTTCTTGATGACGACCGGCGCCGATTTGGGACCGCTCTCCGCTGCTGCCTGATCGGCCATACGCTGCGCTCCCTGAACGCTCGTTCATGCTCGACCCGCAGACCTTAGCGCCGATGCCGCAGTGCGACAAGCGACCGACGCGGCTGCAAAAGGCGCCGGCCGCCAGCTATGCGCTATAGTGCGGCCATGGCTTCGGACCCGCCCCCGTCCTCGAACGAATTCGACCGTCTGGCGCGGCGTTATCTCGATCTCTGGCAGAGCCAGCTCTCCGGCCTGGCCGCCGATCCCGCACTCACCGAGCAGATCGCCCGGCTTTTTGCGGCCGCGAACGCCCAGGTTGCGTCCGCAATACAAGCCGCCCAAGGTGCCGCCCATGCCCGCTCCGAGACTGGGACCCCGACCTCTGCCGCTGCATCTCAGCACGGCGCTGATGACCTGGGCGAGCTCCGAAAGCGTGTGGCGGCTCTGGAAGAGCGGATCGCAGAGCTCGAACGGCGTCTCACTTCCTCCTGAACCGCTGACCGCGCTCATCGACGAGGCGCGCGCGCTGGAGGCGCAGGCGGGCGAAGGCCGGTTCGAGACGGCCCTGCACAAGGAGATCGGCCGCCGCCTGGAGCGGCTGGCCGACGGCGTGATGGCCTATCGCCATCATCCGGTGACGCGCGAGCTGCTCGACCCGCCCGCCGTCTGGCGCGAGGGCAACACGAAGCTCCTCGACTACGGCCATACGCACAAGGCGGCGCGCAAGAAGAAAGCGCGCGCTGTGCTGGTCGTGCCCTCGCTGATCAACCGCTGGGAAGTGCTCGACCTCACGGAAGAAAAGAGCCTGATGCGCGCGCTCGCGGCCGAGGGCCTGCGGCCCTATCTCGTCGACTGGGGCACGCCCGACGAGGATGAAAGAAAGTTCGACACCACCGCCTACGTCGCCCGCCTCGAACGCGCGCTCGCCTTCGTGGCCAGGCGGGCGCGGCGCAAGCCCGCGGTGATGGGCTATTGCATGGGCGGCACGCTCACCGTGGCGCTCGCCGCCCGCAAGCCGCGCCAGGTCGCGGGGCTGGCGCTGCTCGCAGCCCCCTGGGACTTCCATGCCGACAAGGCGGGGCACGCCTTCCTGCTCTCGGCCGGGCCGATGCTGGCCGAGCTCGCGGACAAGGCGGGCGAGCTGCCGGTCGACATCCTGCAGACGCTGTTCTGGTCGCTCGATCCGTGGTTGGCCGTGAAGAAGTTCGGCCGCTTCCTCGGCATGGACCCGGCGAGCGAGTCCGCGCGCGAGTTCGTGCTGCTGGAGGACTGGCTGAACGGCGGCGCGCCGCTCGCCGGCCCGACCGCGCGCGAATGCCTGGTCGGCTGGTACGGCGACAATCTGCCGGGCGCGGGCAAGTGGGAGGTCGGCGGCAAGCGCATCCAGCCGCGCAAGATCAAGACGCCTTCGCTGGTCATGATCCCGTCGGGCGACCGCATCGTGCCGCCGCTGTCGGCCGCCGCGCTCGCCGATCCCAAGCACGGGCTCAAGAACGCGACGCGGCGCGACGTGCCGCTCGGCCATATCGGCATGGTCGTGTCGGGCCGCGCGCGCGAGCTGTGCTGGACGCCGCTCAGCGACTGGCTGAAGGCGCTGTGAGGGCTTTCCTCGATCGCTGGCGGACGCCGCTGATCTGGGGCGCGATCCTCACGGTCTCCTGCTTCTCGCAGAGCTACATCAGCTACACCGACGACGTGAGGCGGAGCGGCGTCGGCCATTTCGGCCGCGACTTCGCCACGCAGGCGACCAGCCACATCGTGCTCGCCGTCCTGGTGCCCGCGATCTACTGGATGCAGCGGCATTTCCCGATCGCAAGCCCGCGCAACTTCGTGGTCCATTGCGGCGCGCTGATCGTGTTCAGCCTCGCCCACACGCTGGGCTTCGCAGGCCTGCGCATGATCTGGTTCGCCGGTATCCTGGGCGAGGACTATCACTTCCCGATCACGCTCGGCCGCCTGTGGTACGAGTTCACCAAGGACGTCTTCACCTACGCCATGATGAATGCCGGCATCGTGGCCTTCGCCTATCTCGCCGAGCGCCGCGCCGCGGCCGTGCCTGCGCCGGCGCCTGCCGCCGAACCGCCGCCCGCCGCGCATCCGGAGCGCTTCGCCGTACGCAAGCGTGGCGGCAGCGAGGTCATGGTCGAGACGGCCGAGATCGACTGGATCGAGGCCTCGGGCAACTACGCCATCCTGCATGTCGCGGGCGAGACCTTCGAGATCCGCTCCTCCCTCGCCAAGCTCGAGGCCGAGCTCGACCCGCGCCGCTTCGTGCGCGTCCACAAGAGCCACGTCGTGAACATCACCCGCGTCGCCGAGGTCACCCCCTGGGTCAGCGGCGACTGGCGCATCCGCCTGCAGGACGGCGCCGAGGTGAACCTGAGCCGGCGGTATCGCCAGAGGTTCGAGGCGCTGGCGCCGGTTCGGAGCTGACCGGTCGTCCCAAAGGGCATGCCGGTCGTCCCACGCGCCTCGCCGGTCGTCACATTTCGACCTGGGATCAAGCACTTGGCCGTTAGGAAGGCGTCCGCAACCAGACGCGAGGGTAGGCCATGATGCGACGTCACCTGATCCAGACTGCCGGGGCTTTTTCGTTGTTGGCGGGCACAGCCACGGCCCAATCGGCCGGCTTCAAGCGGGTCCGGCCGGGCGAGCCGGGCTGGCCGTCCGACGCCCAGTGGCAGGAGCTGAATGCCAAGGTCGGCGGCCAGCTCACCGCCGTGCGCTCGCCGCTCGACGCCTGCAAAGGCAGCGACAAGGCGGCGTGCGAGGCCGTCTTCAAGCAGTTCAAGAACCCGTACTTCATCCGGGACAATGTCGCGCTCACCCAGACCACCGGCTGGGCCGAGGCCTGGACGTCGAGCCCCAGCGCCTATGCGATCGACGCGCGTAACGCGGCCGACGTCGCCGCCGCCGTCAACTTCGCGCGCGAGCACAAGCTCAGGCTGGTCGTGCGCGGCGGCGGGCATGCCTATCAGGGCACGTCCAACGCGCCTGACTCACTCCTGATCCGCACGCGGCCGATGGACGCGATCGAGCTGCACGACGCCTTCGTCGCCAAGGGCTGCACCGACGCGCCGCAACAGGCCGTGTCGCTCGGCGCGGGCTGCATCTGGCTCAAGGCCTATCAGGCGGTCACCAAGGCCGGCCGCTACGTGCAGGGCGGCGGCTGCGTCACGGTCGGCGTCGCGGGACTGGTCTCGGGCGGCGGCTTCGGCAGCTTCTCCAAGAACTTCGGCAC
>Ga0335083_10010129_pt1 | contig 11409 bp, 11 predicted proteins | sample Lox_Sample_42_FD_206716 | JGI IMG/M metagenome (GOLD analysis project Ga0335083, IMG submission 206716) | Soil microbial communities from Loxahatchee National Wildlife Refuge, Florida, United States - Lox_Sample_4.2 | ecosystem: Environmental > Terrestrial > Soil > Wetlands | place: USA... | reverse complement strand
CGGTGATTTGACCTGCCAACCCCGAGTCGTGCCCGGCGTCGAACAGGACGCGGCAGGTCAGCGCGACCTTCTGCCGCGTGGTCAACTGCGACTCGATCTGTTCGGCGTCCAGCCGCTTCTGGGCGCGCTGCATCAATTCGGTCTTCGAATCGGTGAAGGTGCTGGCCATATGACACAATGTAGCAGTTAGGAAACTTTGTGTCATAGGAGCTTCGTGACAGCACTGCTACGCGCGGTCCGCCAACAACGCGGCCTGACGTTGGAGGCGCTCGCCCAACAGACCGGCCTGACCAAGAGCTACCTGTCCAAGATCGAGCGCGGGCAGAACACACCGTCGATCGCGGTGGCCCTGAAGGTCGCGCGCGCACTCGACGTGGATGTCGGGCGACTGTTCTCCGACGAGGCGGCTGACGAGAAGATCACCGTCGACCGGGCCGGCTCGGCCGCCGGGCGCTACCGCGCGCTGGCTTCGGCGCTGCTCGGAAAGTCCATGTCGCCGTTCGTGCTTCGCCCGACGGGTGAGCCGTCGGACGATCCGCATGCCGAGCACGCGGGTCAGGAGTTCGTGTTCGTTCACGCCGGGACTGTCGAGCTCGAATACGCGGACCGGACCATCACGCTGGGCACCGGCGACAGCGCCTACTTCGACGCCTCACTCCCCCACAAGATCCGGGGAGTCGGCAGGCGGCGCGCCGAAGTCGTCCTGGTCGCGTGCCGGTGACCGAGTTGTTGACGCGATTAGTTACCAGGGCCGCGTCGAGCACGTGACGCCGGTGGTGGCGGTTTGTTGCGTGACCACCTGGCCGTCCACCGCGATCTCGCAGTGCAGCTCAGGCGTGGCCCCCGAGCCGCAGTCAGGCCAGTGGCACCCGCCACTGGCGGCGACATACGCCCACTGGTTGGGGTTCGCCAACGTGGCCGTGTACACCAGCGGCTGCCCGGCGGTGAACGCGGTCTGCACGGTGTTCATGAACTGCCCGGAGTTGGCATTGAAGGCCGCCTGGCTGGGCGGATCGGTGTTCATGTACCGGACATTGCCGGTGAGGTTGCCGGTGCTGGTGATCGTGTAGGTCACCTGATGGCCGGCGGGGTCCGCCAGGGCGGCCGCGGGCATGAATGCGACTCCGGCGCCTACCAGAGCCGCGGCAAACGTTGCCGCCGCAACCCTGCAGGTCACTTTCTGCACGTGGGTCATATCGAAAACGCTACCGGATTCGTTACTGAGGATTCGGGCATCGGTGGCCACACGTCGGCTCGCTCAGGTATGAAGCATGAGTGAGCGACGATCCATCCCCATCGGGCATCGGTCGTCGCCGACTGTTGACGACGGGCACCGCGGTGCTTGCCGGCGCGGGGATCGGGGGCGGTGCCACGTTCTTGTGGTCTCATCGGCGCGGGCCCGCTGTCTGGTACCAGCCCGACCGAAGCGGCGCGCCGCCGGTGGCCGGCCTGCACCTGCAATTCGGCAAGAACGCCGCCACCGAGGTGGTGGTGTCATGGCACACCACCGAGGCCGTCGGCAATCCGCGAGTCATGCTGGGTACGCCGACTGCGGGCTTCGGGCGCACCGTGGCGGCCGAAACCCGAACGTACCGGGACGCCAAGTCCAACACCGAGGTCCGCGTCAACCACGCCAGGCTGACAAACCTGACACCCGACACCGAGTACGTATACGCCGCGGTGCACGACGGCGCGAACCCCGAGCCGGGCACGGTTCGAACGGCGCCGTCAGGACGAAAACCGCTGCGCTTCACAAGTTTCGGAGATCAGGGTACGCCGACGCTGGGCAAGTTGGTCGGCGACAAATACGTCACCGACAACGTCGGTACGCCCTCGGCCGGGGATACCACGCTGGCGATCGAACGGCTGGGCCCGCTGTTCAATCTGGTCAACGGCGACCTCTGCTACGCCAACATGGCACAGGACCGAATCCGCACCTGGTCGGATTGGTTCGAGTGGAACAGCCGCTCGGCCCGCTACCGGCCCTGGATGCCCGCGGCGGGCAACCACGAGAACGAATTGGGCAACGGGCCAATCGGTTACGGCGCTTACCAGGCCTACTTCGCGGTGCCGGATTCGGCGTCCAGTCCGCAGCTGCGTGGGCTGTGGTACTCGTTCACCGCCGGATCGGTGCGGGTGGTCAGCCTGAACAACGATGACGTGGCCCTGCAGGACGGCGGCAACTCCTACGTGCACGGCTACTCGGGCGGGGAGCAAAGGCGTTGGCTTGAAGGCGAACTCGCTGCGGCGCGACGTGACCAGGACGTCGACTGGGTGGTGGTTTGCATGCACCAGACGGCGATTTCCACCGCCGACCGGTTCAACGGCGCCGACCTGGGGATCCGCCAGCAGTGGCTGCCTTTGTTCGACCAGTACGGGGTGGACCTGGTGGTGTGCGGCCACGAGCACCACTACGAACGGTCGCATCCGGTACGCGGAACCCTGGGCACCGATACCTTGACACCGAAGCCCGTTCAGACCCGCAGCGACGTCATCGACACCACCCGCGGGACCGTGCACATGGTCATCGGCGGCGGCGGCACATCGCTGCCGTCCAACACGTTGCTGTTTCCGCAGCCCCGCTGCCGCGTGTTGATGGGTGTCGGCGAATACGACCCCTCCATCAAGGCCAAGGCACCGATCTACGTGATCGAGGACGCGCCGTGGTCGGCGTTTCGCGACCGCGAAAACCCTTATGGTTTCACCGCTTTCGATGTGGACCCGGGCCGACCCGGCGGCAATACCTCAATCAAGGCGACGCATTACACGCTGAACGGATTGTTCGGTGCGGTGACCGTCGTGGACGAGTTCACCTTGACCAAGCCCCGCGGCGGCTAGAACAGCGTCTGCTGCTCGGGCTGCGGCATTGCCGGGATTATCGAAGCCTCGACAGCCGGCGACGACGGGCGATGCTCACCGCCTAGCCGATACTTCGCGATCAGGGGCGCGGCCCGTCCGCGCAGCCTTTCGCGGTAGCTCGGCGGCAGATAGGCGCCGCGCCGGTACAGCTCGCGGTACTTCGCGACCAGTTCGGGATGCGCGCGGCCCAGCCAGGACATGAACCAGCCGCGCGTCGAGCCGCGCAGATGCAGGCCGAACACCGTTACGCCGGTGGCACCGGCGGCCGCGATCTGGCCGAGCAGCCGGTCGAGCTGCTCGGTGGAGTCGGACAGATACGGCAGCACTGGGGCGACCATCACGTGACAGTCCAGGCCGGAATCCCGGATCGCGGTGATGAGCCGCAGCCGCGCCTGCGGTGTCGGGGTCCCCGGCTCCACGTCGCGGTGCAGCTCCGCGTCGCCGACCGCCAGTGACACCGCCACAGACACCGGAACCTGCCCCGCCGCATCGGCGATCAGCGGCAGGTCGCGCCGCAGCAGCGTGCCCTTGGTCAGAATCGACAGCGGCGTGCCCGATCCGGCGAGTGCGCCGATGATGCCCGGCATCAGGGCATAACGCCCCTCGGCGCGCTGGTAGGGATCGGTGTTGGTGCCCAGCGCGACGGTCTCGTGCCGCCACGACGGCCGGCGCAGTTCGCGGCCCAGCACCTCGGCGACGTTGGTCTTCACCACCACCTGGGTGTCGAAGTCGTTGCCGCAGTCGAAGTCCAGGTATTCGTGGGTGGGGCGCGCGAAACAATAGCGACAGCCGTGCGAGCAGCCCCGGTAGCCGTTGACCGTGTACCGGAACGGCAGGGCGGCGGCGTTGGGCACCTTGTTCAGCGCGGACTTGCACAGCACCTCGTGGAAGGTGATGCCGTCAAAATGCGGCACGCGCACACTGCGGACGAAGCCGATCCGCTGCAGCCCCGGCAGCGCTCCGTCGTCGACGGGCGTCCCGTTGACCGCGACGGCTTGACCGGCCCAACGCATACCTCTATTCGAACAATAGTTCGATATGGAGTCAAGGGCGGTTCGGCGGCTAAGGTCTCGCCATGGGAGCGACCGAAGATTCGAGGGCGCTCATGTGGCGCATCACCGACGAGATCTGGAACAACGGCCGGCTGGAGCTGATCGACGAGCTGATCGCCGAGGACCTGGTCGATCACGTCGAACTCGTCGGCTTGGAGGGCGACGGCCGCGCGCGGTATCGAGCGAGTGTCGAACTCACCCGCGCAGCCTTCCCCGACTATCAGAATCCGCTCGATCTGGTGCTGGCCGATGGTGACTATGCCGTTTCCTACGGCCGCTCCACCGGAACCCATCGGGGCGAGTACCTCGGAATACCGCCGACCGGACGGTCTTTCGACGTGCCGACGTGGGGCATTCTGCGCTTTGCCGATGGCCAGGCCGTCGAACGATGGGGCCTGGCGGACAACCTTGCGATGATCCAGCAGCTCGGCTTGATGGGGTAGCCGAGGCGTGGCGCTGCCTGCTTTGGTTCTCGTGCACGGCGGTGGCCTCGCCGCGGATTCTTGGGAGCTCACTGTCGACGCAATTCGCCAGTTGGCGCCGGAGTTGACCGTGCTCGCGGTCGACCTGCCTGGCCGCCGCGGCAAGCCCGGCGACCTGCATACGCTCACGGTCGCCGACTGCGTGCAATCGGTCGTCGACGACATCGAGCGCGCTGGGTTAGACGACATCGTTCTTGTCGGCCATTCGCTGGCCGGACTGATCGTCCCCGGCGTAGTCACCCAGCTCGGATCGTCGAGGGTGCGCGAGCTGGTCCTCGCGACAGCGTTCGTCCCTCCCGAGGGCAAGTCACTCGCGGACTCGCTGACCGGGCCGTTCGCACCCACCGCTCGGCGCAAAGCGAGGAAAGGCGGGCTGAGTCAAACCCGAGCCCTGGGGGTCCGGTTCGCGCTCCTCAACGGAATCCCCCGCGCCCGAAGGAAATTCATGGCCGGCAAGGTATACCCGGAATCCGCCCGGATCCTGGGAGAGAAGGTGACGCGGCAGCGAATGCCCGACGACGTTCCGCGCACCTGGATCCTGACCCTGCGAGACCGTGCGCTCTCAGTGAAAATGCAGCGCCAATACATCGATGCGCTCGGGGGCGTGCAGACACTCTTCGCGATGGACACCGGCCACTGCCCGATGGTCAGCGAGCCGGAACGGCTGGCGCAGATCCTCGTCGAGCGCTGCCGCCTGTACGCGTAGCGCCGGTGAACACCGTGGCGTCGCCAGTAGCTGGGGGCGTCCCGCGCAGCCCAGCGAGCAGGAAGTTGGTGTGACCGACAACGACCACTGAGACGGACCTCTGAGACCACAGCGTCGGCAGCCGGCTACAGCAGCAGCCATCGCAAACCAGAAACGGCAAATTTGCGCAGCGGTGTGTGGACAACAGCACCTCGACTCGAATCCGAATTGAGCCGGGGGCGGACGGCTGGACATGGTGGTGCCCGCGAATCGCGCAGATGCGCTGCCGCGCAATAGAACTCAGACCATGACCGCGCCGAACGGCAGGACCACTTCGGCTGCTCGTGCGGCGTAGACGATGTCGGCGGGTGCGCTCTCCCAGCACAGCAGCGTCTCCAGACGACGGCAGAACGCGTAGTCGGCCATATACCGCACCACCGCGTCGGGCTCCTCGATCCCGGTCAGCCCCGGACGCTGCGAGCCGGCCAGCAACCGCGCCGACTCGTACTCTCGGCGCAGCACCGCCCACTCCTTCACCGACGGGACGCGCCCCGACACCAGCAAGCGGGCCACCGACACCGCCGCGGGCGACAGTTCCGGGCCCGCCCCAAAAGCCACCGCCTGGGTGACCTCACGGCAGTACTCGTCGACGTCGGCGACATCAGCATGCTGCAACGTGTCGAACAGTGCCGGATTCACCGTTTCCAACCGATGCGAACGACCCCGGGTCAACCGCGACGCCTCGGCATCGGTAGGACCACCCGACGGGGCCACCCCCAACGCCACATCCTCGACCGCATCGCTGATCAACTCCGAGCGGGTCACCCACGTCGTGGCGATCGCCGACACCACGTCCCCGCGATCGCGGATCGCGCGCAACGCCGTCTCGGCCGGGTTGAACCAGCCAAACCAACGCGCATCGAAATCGGCGTCCAGCCCCGCGGCCAGCGGCGCGCTACGCGGCAGATAAACCCCCACCGGGATATAGCCCGCACCCTCGTTGGTGGCGATCCACATCTCCGGCAACCCCGAGGCACCCCGCGCGATCGCCACCGCCCAGTCCAGACCCGGATTGACCACACACGACGCGGCCGCCAGATCGGCCACCGTCGCGCGCGCCAACTCCAAATCGGTCATCGAGGTCTCCCGACGCACCCGCGTCGGAGTCGAATCACGCACCGCCGCCGGCACCAAACCCGGACCACCAGCACCGCCCCCACCGGGGGGAACGTTGGGGGGCGGCGGAGGCGGCACCGATCCCAACGCCCCGCCACCAGCCGGTGTCGTTGCCGCACTCGGCGGCAACACCGACCCATACGGCGTCATCGGCGCACCCATCCCCCCACCGCCGGCTGGGGCCGCCAACGGCGCCTCCGCCGCCGCGGGAGCAACCGCGGCCGACACCGGCGCCGCCGACACCGGCGCGGTCTCGCCCACCGGGGCCGCCAACGGCCCCAGCGGGGCTTTGGGCACGGCCTGCTGTGCGGCAGCCAAGGCTGGCGCCATGCCACCGGCCCCAGCGGCCAACCCACTGCCGAACTGCGAATTCATCGCCTGAGAAATCGCCTGTGCCGCCTGACCTTGCAGCCCGGCCGGATTAGCGAAATTGCCGCCCGTACCCATCAAGCCACCCGGCCCGAAACCACCCATCAAGCCCGACAACGGCCCGAGCCCGCCACTGCCCAGACCACTCAACGGCGACCCAGAACCACCAAGCGAAGGCATCGACGGCATGAAGGGACCCGTTGGTTCCGGCTTGGCTCTGCCGTCACCAGTGATGTCTCTGCCGCCGCTTGGCACGTCTGGGTGTCTGTGCGGCGGGAACGGTCCGGGCACGCCATCGCCGTCCGGGGTCGTGCCCACTGGCAAGTCCGTGTGGCGGTCACCTCCCTGGGGAGGCGGTCCGCTTCCGGGGCCCGTGGGCCCTTCCTGGGGGAATGGCCCGAATCCGAGTGGCGCTGTTTGACCCGTGACGTAGCCCAGCAACTCAACCCCGTAGCCGCTGATTTCGGTCCGTGCCTTAGCGACGATCAAGCTGACGCCCACCGGCGAGCCATGATTCGTTCGCAGCGAATTTTCGATCTCTCGTGTGGCAGTGTCGTGTGCCTCGCGCATTTTGCGCTTCGCACTGCGAATGTCCTCACTAATCGTGCGCACTCCACTAGCGCCCTTGTTAATCAGATCGACGCCACGGCCATGCAGGCCGTCTTCTTGCCGGTAGTGCGCAACCGCGGCAGCTTGGGCATCGCCGTCGGTCCAGTTTTCGTGGAAGACCAGATCGGCGGTCGCTCTGGCGTCGTCCGCCGCAGCTTCCTGCTGCTTTGCCGCGGTCCCCAGATCATCGGCAAATTTCGACCACGCCGACTCTGAGGCCATTGGCCACACGCCAGGATCAAGCAGCGCATACGTGTACAACCCCGACGGTTTCGGGATATCTCCACCGCCGGGCATCCCCACATGTGGCACGAACCCGTCGGGGGCCGGCTTAGCGGCGATCACTTGTCTCAAGAGTTGATCGGCGATCCAGCGGTGCCGGTCCTCCCACGCGGGCGGACCCGGCGACGCGGAATTGACAGCAGCCATCAGTGCGGCAGCCCACACGCATCGGCAAGCCCGTCCGTTGCTGCATTGGCGACGTCGTTGAGCCTTTTGAGTTCATCGATCCCGGTGTTGCCCAATGCCGCGTTGTTCAGGTCAACCTCGGCGTCGATGTACCTCTTCGCAGCCGCGGCCACCTCGGGCGGGGTCGCTGGCGAGAGCGCAGCCTGAACCCCCACAATGCTTCCGACGCCACGCAACACCACTGGTACGTTGAGTTCTCCGTTGTTTCGCACGCCGCCGTGTCCTTGCTGTCCGCGTGTGGAGACGTCAAATACTTGGCATAGCCGTTGTTTTGCGGCGGCTTGGTCGGCGGGGCTGTACTGCGGCTGAGGGCCGGCTGGCGCGGTCATTGGCGCCGGTATTGTCGGCGATGCCGACGGGGTTGCCCCGTTGCCCTTGGTCACCGCGTACGTGATGGCCGCAGTCGCGGCGATCACACACACCAGCACGACCGCCGCGCCCCAGATACGGGTCCAACGGCCCCGAGCAGAGGGCCCACTCGCGGTCGGAGGCGCTACGGCCGGCGCGGCCGGCAAGCTGAAACCCGGATCAGGCGCCTGCGACGGAGGCACGGCGCCTGATGATGAGGACCCCGGCGGCGACCACGGCGATACCATTCATTAATCCCTTGCTAGGTCGTCAAAGATGCCGCGGATGAAGCCTCGGCGGCCGCGACCGCACTGGTGCTGCCAGCACTAGCCGCTAATCCGTGGCCCGTTAACGCTTCTAGCTCTATAGCCCACCCACTCAGCACGTTGATCAGTGTCGCCATGTAGACGGCGGTATAGTTATCGATCTGCGGAGGTGTAGGAAGACCCCGGCTAACCGCCTGAGCCCGCGTCAAGCCGGCGCTAGCCAAGCCCGCTCGTGTGGCGTCGGGATCCATCTCGAATTTCGCAGCCATGAGCCGATGCTACCGGCGACGTGGCTGGTATACATCGGCTAACCTGCGCGTATTGCGCGGAGCGCCCGATCCGCTGGGTTCCCGGCGACGACTTTGTCCCGAAGGGCTACCACCTGGGCCGCCGAGTCCAAGAATTCTCCAAGAGGTCCGCCGCCAAAATGTTGTCGCGAGGACGGGCGGCGGATTACTAACTCGATCGAATGAAAGCGAAATTGACTTGCCCGCACGCCTCCGACAATGAAAGGCGCTGCCGAATTCGGCGATCGAATTAACAATTCAGCGCCCGAGAAATGCAAATCAAACCCCAGATTGGAGAAAATGATCATGACTACGCCATACAGTGCAACGCTGTCACCGGTCACCACAACGGACCGCCATCCGAACACCAGGGCCATGAAGATCATGCTCGCCGCCGCTGGCCTGCTCACCGCCCTGTCCGTCGCCGCCTGCGGAGCCGGTGGTCACAGCCAGTCATACGACGCCGGCTACAAGTGGGCGTCCGGGAATAGCCTGGCCAAACAGCAGGCCGCCTTGATGGGAGCCAACACCATATGCGGCAGCTGGTCGACGCAGCAGGCTCAGGGGCTCAATGCGCAGGAATGGATTCAGGGCTGCAGTGACGCTCTGGCGAAAGACAAATCATAACTCCGCCTGCAAAAACGGGCCGACAACTCCTCGCTCCGAGGCGTTATCGAGCAGCGCACAGTTCGAGGCAAAGATCGGTTGGCGGCGGGCGCCCTTTCGGGGGGCCACGCTGCCGGCGCCGGACGCCATTATCGGGCCGATCAATAAGGATGGGTCGCTGCCGAGCGCCACGACTCGGGGCTGGCTGCCCGCAACGATCGGCCACTGGAAACGGACTGGCGCGGCCTGGTGTCGGTCCATCAGTGGCGTCGGCGCCGAATCGCTTCGGCCCCAAGGTTTCCGAGGGCATGGGTACACCGACAAGCCGCAATACCAGGCATTTTGCGCGCCCTCGGCCCAGTGCAGTAGCCGCTTACTCTAAACATCCGTCCTGTGCCGTGCGACGCTGCGACCATGTCAGCTATGAGTGGATTTCGTGTGGCACTGGCCAATCAGATCCTGAATTCGCGCTACTCGGCGACGGCGCTTGCCCGCAGCGATTACCTGACCGCCATGGCGGCCGGTCTTGACGCCTACTGGGTGGGCGATCACCTCAACGCACTGTTTCCCCGGTCGATTTACACACCGGAGTACCTCGGCGTGGCGAAACTTGCCCCGAAGATCGACGCCTGCCTCGAGCCGTGGACGCTGCTCGGACATCTTGCCGCTCGCAGCCGGTTCGGCCGGGTGCGGCTCGGTGTCGGCGTCACCGACGCCAGTCGCCGCAACCCCGCGGTCACCGCACAGGCCGCCGCGACGCTGCATCTGATTTCCCGGGGCCGTGCGATCCTCGGCATTGGCGTAGGAGAGCGCGAGGGCAACGAACCGTATGGCGTCGACTGGACCAAGCCGGTGGCGCGATTCGAAGAGGCAATCGCCACCATCCGCGCCCTGTGGGACTCCGGCGGCGAACTCGTCTCGCGTGATTCGCCGTACTTTCCGCTGCATAATGCGCTGTTTGACCTCCCGCCCTACCGCGGCAAGTGGCCTGAGATCTGGGTCGCCGCCCACGGGCCGCGCATGCTACGGGCCACCGGCCGCTACGCCGATGCCTGGTTCCCGGCGATGGTGCCAATTCCCAAAGACTATGCACAGGGCCTGCAAGCGGTGCGCACGGCAGCGTCCGACGCCGGCCGCGACCCCATGTCGATCATCCCGGCGGTTTGGCTGTTTGTCGTCACTGGCGGCAGCCGCGACGAGGTCGACGAAACGTTGAATTCCACCGCCGCGAAGGCCTTTGCACTCAATGTTCCGGCCGAACACTGGGCGAAGCACGGCGTGGAGCATCCACTGGGAAGCAACTTCACCGGCGGCCAAGACTTTCTTCCGCAAACACTGGACAAAGAGACCGTGCTGTCCTACACACGACGAGTTCCGGTGTCGCTATTGAAGGATGTACTTCTAACGGGGACACCGGAGGATGTGATCGACCAGGCCGCCGAGTGGCGCGACCACGGGCTGCGTTACCTGGCGGCCGCCAGCCTCAGCATGCTGCAGCCCAAGCTACGCAAGAGCCTGGCCACCGCGGCACCATTCTTCAAGGTCTTGCGCGGGTTGAAGAAACTGTGAGATCGCGAGGTTCCTGCCGAGAGGGCAGAACGGGATCGGCGTGCGCCTGCGCTTCACGGGTTCGAAAGCAGTTGTCTCCCAATGTTTCTTCGAGGCAAGGCGCCGTGTCTATGGTCCGCTGGATTTCCCCGTGGGCGGCCAGAATCTCGGTCTGTCAAGGCTTGATGATCCATCGATAGCATGCCAGGCATGGCCATCAAACTTGAGAACGTCGGCATCGCCGTCCGCGACCTCGAAGCAACGATCGCCTTCTTCACCGACCTCGGTCTCACGGTAATCGGTCGTGACACGGTCAGTGGTGAATGGACCGACACTGCCGTTGGCCTTGATGGCAACCACGCCAACATTGCGATGCTCCAGACGCCAGACGGTCACGGTCGCCTCGAGCTCTTCGAGTACATCCACCCCGAGGCGATCGAGTCGAAGCCCACCAGTCCCAACGAGATTGGCATGCACCGCGTCGCGTTCTCAGTCGACGACATCGACGAAGCCCTTGAGATAGCCGCAAGGCACGGCTGCCGTCCGCTTCGCGGCGTCGCGACCTATGCGGACGTCTACAAACTCACGTACATCCGCGGTCCCAGTGGCATCATCGTGATGCTCGCCGAGGAGCTGAAGAAGAACTAACGTTCG
>Ga0335083_10010127_pt1 | contig 11409 bp, 12 predicted proteins | sample Lox_Sample_42_FD_206716 | JGI IMG/M metagenome (GOLD analysis project Ga0335083, IMG submission 206716) | Soil microbial communities from Loxahatchee National Wildlife Refuge, Florida, United States - Lox_Sample_4.2 | ecosystem: Environmental > Terrestrial > Soil > Wetlands | place: USA... | reverse complement strand
CTGCATCGAACTCATAGAACTCATGCAGACAAATCCAAGTGTGCTCCTCAAGACAGCAGCAGCCTTTGGGCAGATAGAAGTAGGGATAGCGCACCATGATTTGGCAACCAACTACATATGAATAGCGCGTGTCCTGCGAAGTCGTTTTCGCGCAAATGTAGATCCCATCCCGCCCATCGTTCAGCACAACGAAAAGTTTCGCGCCAACATGGCCATCGTGGAATCTAAATTGGCGATCAAAGAGTATCGTTCCCGGAACCATCCGTGTCTTTCTTATAGTTCCTGATCACTTCGTTGCGTTCTATTGCCTGTCGACGCATTAGCTCCGCGTCTCCCCGCGCCAAAGCCAGATCGTACGGAATCTGTTGTTGGCGCTTTCCCTGAACCTCATAAATCTCGTGCCACGGTCGATTCTCGAGGTGTGTTGCTTCGACCATATCGTCCGAATCCGCATCTCTGTATTCCGTTGCAAGGCACTCAAGAAGAGTTAATTCTCTTTTGGAGAAAACCTGCGGACTGAATCTCGCCATGGGAACGACATTCTTGAACACACTTCCACGAAGTGTTCGTTTCTCGTGAATCTGCACGCACTGAGCCAAGTCTGCGTTCAGATTATCGAATTCTTTGAATAGCGACTCAGGCACAGGCCCTTTAGGCCACGCGTTATACGATGTGCCGGTTACGCTTCGACCAGTCAGCTTGTAGTGCTCGAAATCAAGAAAGTAGAGAAGCTTGAAGAGCTTCGTCTTACCAAGCTTTCGAGTGTTGTGAGCGAAGTACAGAACTGCTTGGCACAGCTTCTCCCGCTCACGTGATATCAGCACCGGTGCAACTTCTCTTGTGTTCGCCGATGAATCCACATGGCGGCATTAGGCCGCCGCTTTGATGAATTAGCAAGCAACTCCGTCAAAGTCCAGAGCATCTCCATTCGAGAACTGCTACCAATCCCTCACCCCCACCGTCCCCACCGCCCACGGCGTCTTCACATTCCCTTCGCTCGGAATCCAGTACGCGCTGATCTCCGCGATCTTCCCCTGCGACACCGCAAAGATCTCGCTGACGAACGCCGCACCGACCATCACATCCGGCGCCTGCTGCGGCTTGCCCTGCCGGTCGAGCGGCAGTGAGGCCTTGCTGAGCGGCCCCATCGGATCGCCGAAGCGCACCAGGCTCATCACCGCGCCGGTCTTAAGAATCCACCACGGGATAGCGCCGGTCGCGCACCTGCATGCCCTTGAACCGCTCGGCATCGAAGCCTTAAGCGCTGAGGTGGAAAGCATGGAGCTGCCGTTGTGTTGTCGTAGAGGATGCCGTTCCCGCACAGGTCGGCCTTAGGGCAAGCGGCGCGGGGATGTAATCGCTGGTGCCGTTGGTCTCGAAGCCGCGGAAGTACGCATCGGCCGCAACGAGCAGCTCGTAGCGCGAGTTGCGCTCGGGCACGGGGATGCTGCGCGTCCACAGGCGCGAGGGCGTGGTCAGATCCTCCTGCTGGTAGCCGACGATGCGCGAATCCCCGGGGAGCCGGTAGCGCGGCAGGCTCTGGGCCGTCTTCCACAGGCCCTCGCCGATGCGCTTGACGATGCCGGTCTCGGTGTACTTCACGTCCGGCGCCAGCGGCAGCCGCGACGGATCGTGCGCGGCGAGCGCCAGCAGCGGGACGACTAGTGCCGCGATCAATGCGGTGGTAATGCGTGGTTTCACGTGACCTCCCTGCCCGATCCCTTGGGCCCCGAATGTACCGGATATTGGCGTATTTGCCGAAGATTCAGCGCCCGAGGGCAACGTCTTGTTGCGGTATAATACCCTCGCTCTCCAGATAGCCGTCCAACGATGTCGTCAGTCGATAGAAATCTGGTCCTCCTCCATCGCTCGGCTGCCGATGCCGACGACGGTGGCTACATGCCCGGCTGCGCCGCAGACCGCATACTCCAGGTCTGGGAGCTGACGAGGGAAGCATGGGCGTTCTTGCGGACAGGCGATGCTGAACAACGACTACAAAGAGATGTTGCAGTGCTTGTCAGAGGAGAACGTTAAGTTCCTTCTGGTTGGCGCGTATGCCGTTGCGGCTTACGGATTTCCCAGGGCAACGAAGGATATCGATATTCTGGTTCGCCCTACCCCCGACAATCACTTGAGGATCTGATCGTCAACAAGCGAGTAACGGGTCGTACTCAGGATCTGGCGGACGCCGAGCGGCTGGAGTCGATTCCGCGAGACAATTCCCCGCATTAGGGTGCGCAACGTCAGTTCGGGGTACACATCAGGCTGCTTTTCTGCAATTTTCCATGGCTACCCAACCCAGTCCTCATCGAACGGAGTCGGTATCCAGCATCCAGCGCATCAGAACGACTCGCGCCGGCCGTGTTCAAGCGGCTGATAGCGATCTTCCATGAAATCCGGCGGGAACTTCTTCAGGCTCTGCAGCATGACATCCCACGGATTGACCTTGGTAAGGCGTGCGGCCTGGCTTTCCCCGTTCTTGAAGGGCCTCGCCGTCTTCATGATCCGCGCAGACCTCCTGAATATATACTTGAAATATATACGACATCGCCTGCCGGATTTCCATGCGGGTCTGGAGTATCTTTGGTCCCCATGGAAGATTCCGACGCACCCGCCGACCCACGCGACGTGGGCTACACGCACATCATGTACGCGCTGCACGCCGTCGCGGTGGCCATCGGCCTGTTCACCACGGCGTTCATCGCGCTGAAATTCCTCTTCAGCGCACCCTCCATCGTCGCGGTGATCATGAACTACGCCCGGCGCGGCAGGGTGCACGGCACCTGGCTGGCCACGCATTTCAGGTGGCAGCTGCGCACGTTCTGGTGGGCCATGCTGTGGGTGTTCCTCCTCTGGTTCGCGCTGTGGCCGCTGGCGCTGGTGCTGATCGGCCTTCCACTGATGCTGCTGGGCCTGTTCGTGGTGGGCGTATGGGTGGCCTATCGCGTGGCGCGCGGCTGGATGGCGCTGCGTGATGGTCGAACCATGCCGGTGCCAACGTGATGGCGCGGGCCGTGATGCTGCTGGGCTGCCTGCTGCTCGGCGCGTGCGGGCAGAAGGGCAGCCTGTATCTGCCGGACGAGAGCAAGCCGGCGGCCGTGGTGGCGAAACCGGCGGCAAGCCCCGCGCCGGCGGCAAGCCCCGCGCCGGCGGCGAGCCCCGCGCCGGCGGCGAGCCCCGCGCCCGCCGCCAGCCCGGTGCCCGCCGCCGGGGATGCCACCGCGGGCACCGACGACGCGCAGCGCCGGCGCCAGCAGGCCGCGCCGGGCGGCAACGCCGGCAACTGAACACCGCGGGCGCACGATGAATGCCGGGGCCCCGCCGCTGATCCTGATCGACGGCTCTTCTTACCTGTACCGCGCCTTCCACGCGCTGCCGCCGCTGAACAATTCGCGCGGCGAGCCCACCGGCGCGGTGTTCGGCGTGCTGAACATGCTGCAGAAGTTCCTGCGCGAGCACGCCGCCAGCCCCATGGTGGTGGTGTTCGACGCGCCGGGGCGCACCTTCCGCGACGAGCTGTTCGCCGAGTACAAGGCGCATCGCCCGTCGATGCCGGACGAGCTGCGCTCGCAGATCCAGCCGCTGCTGGATGCCGTGCAGGCGCTGGGCCTGCCGCTGCTGCGCATCCCCGGCGTGGAGGCCGACGACGTGATCGGCACGCTGGCGGTGCGCTCGGCGAAACAGGGCTGCGACGTGCTGATCTCCACCGGCGACAAGGACATGGCGCAGCTGGTGGATGGCCACATCACGCTGATCAACACCATGAGCAACACGCGCCTGGACCGCGCGGGCGTGAAGGCCAAGTTCGACGTGTGGCCCGAGCAGATCATCGACTACCTCGCACTGGTGGGCGACAGTTCGGACAACATTCCCGGCATAGACAAGGTGGGACCGAAGACGGCGGCGAAATGGCTGGGCAGCTACCAGACGCTGGATAACCTCATCGCGCACGCTGCCGAAATCAGCGGCAAGGTGGGCGAGAACCTGCGCGCCGGCCTCGATACGCTGGCGCTGTCGCGACAGCTCGCCACCATCCGCATCGACCTCGACATCGCCGAAGACCCTTACGGCTTCGCGCGGCAGCCACCGGATGTCGCGAAGCTGCGCGAGCTGTACACGCGGCTGGAATTCCGCGGGCTGCTGAAGGCGCTGGAAGGTTCCGGCGCGGCCACGGACGAGCCCGCGCCACGCGCGGAGCCAGTACCCATCGTCGCGGCGCCGGCGCAGGTACCCACGAAGCTGGCGACGCCGGGCGAGTACGAGGCCATCCTCACCGAGGCGGACCTGCAGCGCTGGCTGGCCGCGCTGCAGTCGGCTGCACTCACCGCCTTCGACACCGAAACCACCAGCCTCGATTACCGCTTCGCGCGCATCGTGGGCCTTTCCTTCTGCATCGAATCCGGCAAGGCCGCTTACCTGCCGCTGGCGCACCGCTATGCCGGCGCACCTGAGCAGCTCGACCTGGAAAAAACGCTGGCGGCGCTGAAACCCTGGCTGGAGGACGCAAACCGCGCCAAGCTCGGCCACCACCTGAAGTACGACGCGCACGTGCTCGCGAACCACGGCATCCAGCTTGCCGGCATGCGCCACGACTCGATGCTGGAATCCTACGTGCTCAACAGCGTGGCCACCCGCCACGACATGGATTCGGTGGCGAAGCATTACCTCGGCATCGACACCATCAAGTACGAGGAGGTCACCGGCAAGGGCGCGAAGCAGATCGGCTTCGACCAGGTCTCGGTGGAAGGCGCCACGGCCTATGCCGCCGAAGACGCCGACGTGACGCTGCGCATGCACCAGGCGCTGTGGCCGCAGCTCGAAGCCGTGCCGAAGCTCAAGGCGCTGTACCAGGAGATCGAGCAGCCGCTGTCGCTGGTGCTGCTGGCCATGGAGCAGCGCGGCGTGCTGCTGGATGCGGCGCTGCTGCGCAAACAGAGCGGCGAGCTGGGCGCGAAGCTCATCGAGCTGCAGAAGCAGGCGCACGCGGCGGCCGGCGGCGAGTTCAACCTGGATTCCCCGAAACAGCTGCAGCAGATCCTGTTCGAGAAACTGCAGCTGCCGGTGATCCGCAAGACGCCCACCGGCCAGCCCTCCACTGCCGAGGACGTGCTGGAGGAACTCGCGGAGAGCTTCGAGCTGCCACGGCTGATCCTGGATTACCGCGGCATGGCCAAGCTCAAGTCCACCTACACGGACAAGCTCCCCGAGCAGATCGACGAAACCAGCGGCCGCGTGCATACCTGCTACCACCAGGCGGTGGCGGCTACGGGGCGGCTGTCTTCCACCGACCCGAACCTGCAGAACATCCCCATCCGCACGCAGGAGGGACGCCGCATCCGCCAGGCCTTCATCGCGCCGCCCGGCCATATCCTGATGTCGGCGGATTACTCGCAGATCGAGCTGCGCATCATGGCGCACCTTTCGGGCGACGCCACGCTGCTGCGCGCCTTCGCCGAGGATCGCGACATCCACCAGGCCACCGCGGCCGAGGTGCTGGGCAAGGCCATCGGCGAGGTCAGCGCGGTGGAACGCCGTTCCGCCAAGGCGGTGAACTTCGGCCTGATCTACGGCATGTCCGCGTTCGGGCTCGCCAAGCAGCTCGGCATCGGCCGTGGCGAGGCGCAGCAGTACGTGGACCTGTATTTCTCGCGCTACCCCGGCGTGAAGGCCTTCATGGACCGCACGCGCGCGCAGGCGCGCGAACAGGGCTACGTGGAAACCGTGCGCGGCCGGCGGCTGTACCTGCCGGACATCGCCTCGAAAAGCCGGCAGCTGCAGCAGTACGCCGAGCGCAGCGCCATCAACGCGCCCATGCAGGGTAGCGCCGCGGACATCATCAAGCTGGCCATGCTGCGCGTGGAGCGCGAATGCGCCACGCGCCAGCTGCCCGCGAAACTCATCATGCAGGTGCACGACGAGCTGGTGCTGGAGGTGGCGGAGAAAGCGCGCGAGGAAGTCGCCGCCATGCTGCGCGAGCAGATGGCCGCGGCCGAGCAGCTGGCTGTGCCGCTGAAGGTGGAAATCGGCACCGGTGCGAACTGGGACGAGGCGCACTGAGTGCGCATGCAGCGGCCATGGGTTCCGGCGGCCGGCTAGGTAGAACCCCGGATTGACCGACACTGGCAGCCGACTAGTCTTCCAGCATGAAGACCAGCAACGATTCAGCCAGACAGCGCGGCAGGTTCGAGTTCGGCGGCCCGGAAGGAACACGCGTCGTCGTGGCCGGCCGCGGCGAAGCCTGCCTTTTCGACATAGGGCCGGCAAGAACCCTCACCAGCGCCGGGCGCCTGGTGGATGCCAAGGCCCGCCTGCACGACCGCAGCCTCACCTCGGACCGCCCGGGGCGCAGGTTCGATCATGCGCCGCTGTCCAGCGGGCGCCGCGGCGCCATTGCGCATCATGCAACCAACGGCGAACGCAGCGCGCACAAGCAGGAAGCCCTGATGTTCGCGCGGCGCATCGTGAGCGCGCTGGATCGCGACCGGCGCCACAACCGCTTCCGCAGGGTGGTGCTGGTCGCGGGACCTTCCTTCCTCGGACTGCTGCGCGAAACGGTAAAGGGTCCGCTGGCGAAAATGGTCGTCAGCCATGTACCCGTGGACCTGGTGCACCGTCCGCTGGCCGAGGTCACGGCCGATGTGGAGCAGATGCTCGCCCGGGGCGAGCTGTAGTCTCGGCGCCAAGCCCACCGCCCATGCGCGACAGCGCATCCGCCAGCCCCTGCACCGCGGTCTGGTCCAGGTCCTGCAGGTAGCCGGCATGTGAACCCGCCAGCTGCGGCCGCCGGCCTTCCACTGCGGCATCGAGTTGGCGCAGCAGGTATGCGTAGTTCTGGCCCGCGAGGCACGGGACCAGCATTTCTTCATTGCCCTGTCCCGACGTGCCGTGGCAGGAGCTGCAGCGCGCGGCATAGATTTTCGTGCCCTGCATCACATGGTCTCCCGGGCCGGTGCGCGCCCGCGCCTGTGGATGCAGGGCGGCGGCGAATGCCGCGACGTCGGCTATCTGCTGGGCGCTCTGCAGCAGGTGCCCGTCCGCCACGCGCTCCATGAGCGGATCCACGCGCTTGTCGTAGCGGTAATCGACCAGCTGCCGGATGATCACCCCCGGATACTGTCCGGCGATGCGCGGCACATTGCCGTTGTCGCTGCCGCCCGCATCCGCCCCGTGACAGGCGGCGCAACGAATGAACAGCGCGGCACCGCGCTCCATGTCCGGCACCGCGCGCGCGGCTTCGGTGTAATCCTGCTGCGCGGTGGAAACGGCCCATGCCGCCAGCGGCGCGCAGACCGCCGCCGCCAGCATGGCGAACTTTCCCGGCTTCATCATCTGGGTACTCCTTCTTCACAGACCAGCACGGCGGCGCCATGCACGGTGCCATTGCGCAGTCTCTCGATGGCCGTGGCGGCCTCACGCAACGGAAACGGTTCGACCACGGGGCGCAGCGCCACCGCGGCGGCCAGCCGCATGAACTCGTGTCCGTCCTGCCTAGTGAGGTTCGCGACCGAGCATATGGATCGTTCCTCCCACAGCAGCTCATACGGAAACGCCGGTATGTCGCTCATGTGGATGCCGGCGCACACCACGCGCGCGCCCTTGCGCACCGCGCGCAGCGCCGCGGGAACGAGCTCTCCCACCGGCGCAAAAAGGATGGCGGCATCGAGGGCCTCGGGCGGCGATTCATCCGAGCCTCCGGCCCAGACAGCGCCCAGCTCCCGGGCGAAGGCCTGCGCCTGGATATCTCCCGGCCGCGTGAACGCAAACACCTGGCGCCCCTGGAACGCGGCAACCTGCGCCAGCAGATGCGCAGCCGCGCCGAAGCCGTAGAGGCCGATGCGCCGTGCATCTCCGGCCGCCTTGTACGCGCGATAGCCGATCAGTCCGGCGCACAGCAGCGGCGCGGCCTGCACGTCGCTGTACCCTTCAGGTATGGCGAGGCAGTAGCGCGCATCGGCTGCAGCCAGCTCCGCGTAGCCGCCATCGATGGTGGCCCCGGTGAATACCGGCCGGTCGCACAGATTCTCCCGTCCCTGCAGGCAGTAGGCGCAACTTCCGCAACTGCCACCGAGCCATGGCACCCCCACGCGATCGCCCACCCGGAACTGCGATACCGCGGAACCGATGGCCAGCACGCGGCCTACTATCTCGTGGCCCGGCGTGACCGGATACCTGGCCATGCCCAGCTCGCCATCGAGCAGGTGCAGGTCGGTGCGGCACACACCGCAGGCGGCCACGCGGATCAGCAATCCGTGAGCGCCCGGCGGCGCAAGCTCGACCTGGCGCGGTTGCAGCTTTCCGCCCGGCTCGCCGATGCGCATCGCGAAGGATGTGAAAGGATCCAGCGTCATTCTCCCGTGGGGCAGCCACCTTCTATCAGAACGGCGCCTGTCCACCGATAGGGAGTAATGCGGAGGCCACGGCGGCAAGTACGCGCTGCGCGGGCGTGGCACGCGCACTACCGTCCCCGCATGATGGCGTCATGTAGTCCGGGCGGCGGCCGATCGCGCATGATGCGGCTGCGCCCGTGGCGGGCGCTGCCGGTGGTATGCGCAGCGCTGCTGGCGAGCTTCACCTGCGTGGCCGGTAACGGGCTGCCCACGTCGATGCAACACTATGCGCTGGTGGAACAGGCGCTTGCGCGATATCAGCAGCTGGCCCGGCAGCCCGGACTGACGGATCTGCCGCCGCTGCCGGGTCGCTCGCTGCGCCCGGGCGACTCGTACCGCGGCCTCGCCGCGCTGCGCAACCTGCTGCGCGCGGTGGGCGACCTGCCGGCAACGCCGGCTTCGCCCCCGCCGACGACAAGCGTTGCCGGCGGCGTGGAACCTGCGGTGCTGGACGCCCCGACCGTCGCGGCATTGAAGCGTTTCCAGGAGCGCCACGGCCTTTCGCAGGACGGCGTACTGGGCCCGGCGACGTGGCGCGCACTCACCACGCCGATGAGCGCGCGCGTCAGGCAGATCGAGCTGACGCTGGCGCGCTGGCGCAGCCTGCCACCCAATCCCCACCACCGCGCGATCTTCATCAACATCCCGCGCTTCCGGCTGTATGCCATGAACGCCGACGACGACCGCGAGGCGGACCTGCTGCAGATGGACGTGGTGGTGGGACGCGTCATCGAGAAGCTGCACACGCCCGTGTTCAGCGCGGACCTCACGCACCTGATCTTCAGGCCCTACTGGGACGTGCCGCGCAGCATCACGATGGCGGAGATCCTGCCCGCGGTGCGCAAGGACCCCGCCTATTTCCAGAAGAACAACTTCGAGCTGGTCGACCGCGCCGGCCATGCCCTGCCCTGGTCTGCGGACCGCCTGCCCGCGCTGGCCGCCGGCGAGCTGCGCGTGCGCCAGCGCCCGGGGGACAGCAATGCGCTGGGCGGCGTGAAGTTCATGCTGCCGAATCCGTACAACGTGTACCTGCACGATACGCCGCAGCGCGAACTGTTCGCGCGCACGACGCGCGCCTTCAGCCACGGCTGCATCCGCGTTGCCGAGCCGGCCGCGCTGGCGCACTGGCTGCTCGCCGACGACGCGGCGTGGACACCGCAGCACATAGCCGAGGCCATGCAGCGCAGCGAGCCGCTGCAGGTGGAGCTGGCCGAGCCGGTGCGTGTCTACATCGTGTACGGCACGGCCATCGCGCGCGAGGACGGCAGCGTGCTGTTCCTGAATGACTTGTACGGGCTGGACAAGGACTGAGGACGCGGGCAGGCGCCGTCAGCCTCTCCAGCTGCGCACGGGCCCGGTATCCAGATGCACGAAGTTGGAACGGGCGTAGTAGCCGACGCCGCCGCGGCGCAGGCCCAGGGCAAGGTCGCGCAGCTGCGCGCAGTTCACGCGCGGCAAGCGCACGTCGATGGCGCGCCCCTCGATGTGCAGGCTGTGCTGCGCCACGCCTTCGGTGGTTGCGCGCAGCATCTGGTTGGTGGCCGGCGAGCGGTATCCGGAAATGACCTCGTAGCGGGGCGCACATCGGGCACCGGCGGCCACGGCATGCAGCACGTCGAACAGCCGCGGGTCGATGGTCGTGACCTCGCCATTGCGGTAGTCGCGCAGCAGGTGATCGAGCTGCGCCAGTGCGCCGGGCAGATAGCGGCCGTCCTCGAAATAGCGCACCTCGAGCTGCTCGCCGGTGTGCAGATTCAGCATCGACAGCTCGCGCGGCGCCAGCGCGAGCTTTTCCACGTCCAGGCCATCGGCCAGCGCGGGCCCGTCGCGCAGCGCCAGCGACAACGCGGCCGGCCCCAGCGCCAGCCATTTCAGCAGCCGGCGGCGATCCCTGAAGCCCCTGTGGAATGCCTGCATGGACCTAGTCTGTCCCGGGAGTCGCCGGGCAGGCAAGCGCGGCTTCCTTAAACCCGCGTCATACGGTGAAGGCTGCGGCAACTACCTATGGGCGGGCCTCATCGGCCAGTGAAGAATTCCGCGCGACAACGCGATGCAAGGCCCGACGCATGGAGTCCGGCCACATCCGCCGGAGATACACATGACACGCTCGATTCGCAGCATCCTCGTCGCCGTGAAAGACCCGCGGCGCCGCGCCTCCCCCGCTGTCCGGAAAGCCGCGCGGCTGGCGCATGCGCTTGGGGCCAGGGTGGAACTGTTCCATGCCATCTCCGAGCCCGTTCCCGTCGATGCCCTCATATACACCCGGGAAAACGTCGGCGCGTATGAGGCCCGCGAGCAGGCCCGCTGCCTGAAGCGGCTGGAGGGGCTCGCCGCGCCGCTGCGCAAGAGCGGACTGACGGTTGCCGTTACGGCGGAGTGGGATTTTCCCGCCCACCAGGCCGTCGTGCGCAGGGCCCGCCGCATGGGCGCAGACCTGATCGTCGCGGAACGACACGCCAGCCGGCATGTCGCGCCATGGATGCTGCGCTACAACGACTGGGAGCTGCTCCGGCACAGCCCCGTGCCCGTGCTGCTGGTCAAGACGCGGCGCGCGTACGGACGCATCAAGGCACTCGCCGCCGTTGATCCTTCGCATGCCTTCGCCAAGACGGCGAGCCTGGACGACGCCATCCTGCACGTCGCGGCGGAGGTCAGTTCAGCCACGCGAGGGCAATTGCACGCGGTGCATGCCTACGTTCCATCCCTGGTCGATATTGCGCCGGGGGAACTGACGGCGCCCGACGCTCCGGCGCGCATCATCGGCCATGCCGCAAGCCTGGCGGCGGCGCGATTCACGAAGGCCCTGCGCGCGGCGCGCCTCGCAACGCTGCCGCGCGCCCGGCGGCATCTCCTCGCGCAGCATCCCGTCGATGCCATTGCCGGGCTCGCGCGCACGCTGCGTCCCGACATCATCGTGATGGGCCTGGCGCGTTCCGGGATCAAGGGCCTGCTGATCGGCAACACCGCCGAGCAACTGCTGGATGAGCTGCCGTGCGACCTGCTGATCGTGAAGCCACCGGGC
>Ga0335083_10010126_pt1 | contig 11410 bp, 10 predicted proteins | sample Lox_Sample_42_FD_206716 | JGI IMG/M metagenome (GOLD analysis project Ga0335083, IMG submission 206716) | Soil microbial communities from Loxahatchee National Wildlife Refuge, Florida, United States - Lox_Sample_4.2 | ecosystem: Environmental > Terrestrial > Soil > Wetlands | place: USA... | reverse complement strand
TGACGCGATCGTCATCCGAAGCAAACGGTCCAGCCCGAGTCATCAATCATCCGGTCAACGTTTCCGGCGCCGAACGCAGCGCGATCGTCGACGCACCGCAGCTCGGCGAACACTCGGATCAGATCTTGCGGGCGTTGGGCTACAGCGTGACGGAGATCCGGGACCTTCGGCAAAACGGAGTCGTCTGATTCCGCGCCGTTACAGGTTGCACACAACCCGGACACATCACCGCAATCAGCGCTTGGTAACGTCCGACACCGTTCACCCTAGGCGATGTGCAAAACGTGACCCCATTCGACTCGAAAGACTCGGTGACCGAACCAGCGCTGAACGAGCACGCCCCCACGGCACATCGGCGCGAGATCGTCGCGGAGATCGAGCAACTTCGTCGAGAACTCGCCGTCCGCCGATCTGTGACGCGTCGCGCGTCGCGCAGCGTCGTTCTCGCCTACCACGAGTTGCTCGAGCGTCAATATTCGAGGCTCGACGCGCTCCAGCTCGACTGATTCCGCGGTCCATTAACGTTCCATAATGCTTGCAGTTTTACAGCCTAGGATTGCCTTCGACGTTTGGTTGTTGAATGGCTATGGAAAGACTGACCCGCAGTGAAACCTGGTTGTTGTGCGCATCGCTGACGACGCTGGTAGCAGTGATCGGCTCGTTCATCCTGGTCTAGGACAACCTCCCGTTCATTACCCCAACCTTCGATAGACCACACACACTCCTGGTCTTGGCCTCGGCGCACACCCCTGATGTTGCCGGGGCTTTTTCTTTTCTGGCCCTCCGACGCGTCTCCGTTTTGACGCCTGACGGATGCACGAAGTCGCGCCGCGGCTCGTCGGGTCCGTCGACCGACGCTATGATCGGCTGCTAAGTGATCCCGGAGCGCCACATGAAATACCTGCACACGATGGTTCGCGTCACCGATCTCGACGCTTCGCTCGACTTCTACTGCGACAAACTCGGACTCCAAGAGCTGCGTCGCGCGGAGAATTCTGCGGGTCGTTTCACTCTGGTATTTTTGGCTGCCCCCGGCGATACGGAGGCGCAGGTCGAACTGACGTACAACTGGGACCCCGAACGTCTAGCCGGCGGGCGGAACTTCGGTCACCTCGCCTACGCCGTCGACGACATCTATGCGCTGTGTCAGCGTCTGATGGATGCGGGCGTCACGATCAATCGCCCCCCGCGCGACGGGCGCATGGCGTTCGTTCGTTCGCCCGACAACATCTCGGTCGAACTTCTGCAGAAGGGACCCGCGCTGCCCCCGAAATCTCCATGGAAAGAGATGCAGAACACCGGCGAGTGGTAGCTCGCCTTCCAGCCATGGTTACAATGCCGCTCGACTCACCACTCGGACCGGGGACGACACGATGAAATTGATCAACTCGATTGGACCAAACCCGCAGGTTGTGCGGACGTTCGCTGCCGAAAAAGGCATCACCCTGCAGATGGAAACGATCGACATCATGAAGGGCGAAAATCGCCAGGGCGATTACCTCAAGAAGAACCCCACTGGCGGCTCGCCGTGTCTAGAACTCGACAACGGCACGTACCTCAGCGAGATCACGGCGATCTGCGAATACCTCGAAGAGAAGTTCCCGGCAAAACCGCTGATCGGGGCTACGCCGGAAGAGCGCGCCGAGACGCGAATGTGGACGCGCCGAATCGACCTGTACGTCTGTGAACCGCTCGCGAACGGCTTCCGCTACTCCGAGGGATTGCCGATGTTCAAGTCTCGCGTCACCACGTTGCCCGAGGCGGCCGAAGGTCTGAAGCGGCTCGCGCAAGAGAAGATCACGTGGATCGATGGGCTGATCGCCGGTCGCGAGTTCATTTGCGGCAAACGCCTGACGCTGGCCGACATCCTGCTCTACTCATTCCTGGCCTTCGGCACCCAAGTCGGCCAGCCGTTGAACGACAAGAACGCCAACATCAAAGCGTGGTTCGGCCGCATGGCGGCGCGACCGAGCACAAAGGCCTGATCGGTCCGGGGCGCGCGGTTTCGCCCGCGCGTACCGCTTTCGAAGACGTTCACACGCCGCATGACGACCTCACGTCGACTGTGTTACTTTTCGTAGCGTTCTATCGTTAGAACGTTTCGTTTCCGAGGGGTGGGGATCAACGTGCGCCGCACTTATGCGCTGGCTCTTGCGATCACGGGCGCGATTGCGTTGTGGCTGCTGTCCGGCCAAATCGGCCGCACAGACTCCAAGTTGCCGCCAACACTCGCCCAACTCAACGCCGAACACGGCGCATCCCACGAAGACACGCCGCTCACACGTGTGCGGGCGCACGTCATCCACGCCGAGCTCCAACAGGCAGTCGTCCCGTTGCGCGGCCGCACCGAGAACAAGCGTACGGTCACCGTTCGCGCCGAAACTGGCGGCCCCATCGTCGAACGCGCAGTCGAACGCGGCCAGCGCGTGACGAAGGGTCAGTTGCTGTGTCGCATCTCCACCGAAGATCGGCAGGCAAAGCTCGATGAAGGGCGCGAGGGATTGAACCAGGCACGTATCGAATACGAAGGCAGCCTCAAGCTACAGAAACAGGGCCTCATCTCCGAAACGCTAACGGCCACCACGAAGGCGCGGATGGCGACCGCCGAAGCGCAAGTCGAGCACGCGCAGATCGAGATCGCGCGCACGCAAATTCGCGCGCCGTTCGACGGACTGGTCGAAATGACGAACGTCGAAGTCGGCGACTTCGTTCAGGCAGGCAGCGCCTGTGCGACGATCATCGATCTCGATCCGATGTTGCTGGTCGGTCGCGTTTCAGAACGCGACGTGCACAAGTTGAAGCTCGGCACGGTCGCGAGCGGCGTGCTGATCGACGGCACGCGCGTCGAAGGCAAATTGACGTTCATCGGTCAGCAAAGCGACGTTGCGACGCGCACGTATCCGGTCGAAATCCAAGTGCCGAACCCCGGCTACGCGTTGCGTAGCGGCGTGACCACGCAAATCGCGATCCCGATCGACACGGTCCTCGCACATCGCATCAGTCCGGCGTTGCTTGCGCTCGACGACGAAGGTCGCGTCGGCGTGCGCACGCTGGATCGAGACAACCGCGTCGTGTTCAACCTCGTGAAGATCATCAACGACGAAGGCGGCTCGGTTTGGATCACCGGTCTTCCGGAAGTGGCAACCCTAATTACGGTCGGTCAGGAACTCGTCGTGCCGCACCAGCAAGTCGACGTCGTCATCGATGCAGCGCCTGAAATGCCCGCGGCTACGCCAGTGCAGCCCAACGAGCACGAGGTTGCGGCAAGTCCACCCGTCGAGGCGCATGTGTCCGCACCGTCGCCCATCGGAGCACGCGAAAGCTGAAACCACCCTGCGGCCGAACGGAATCGTTCGGTCGCGGTCGACTGCGTCGCACCCAGTCCACGCCGGTATAATCGCGCGTCCGTTGGGGAAAATGCCGATGCAGCAAGTCGATCCACGACGCACCGATTCGACGCATGAACGCGTGCTTCGTGCATGGCTTCGGACCGCATGAGTTCCACCGTTCGGTTGAGCGCTGCAGCACCGCTTGGCGTCGAACACGTGGGCGCGAAGGCGGCAACGCTCTCGATACTCTCTCTCAAACACAACGTCCCCGACGGATTCGTCATCGACGCCGACGCATTCGTCGCGCACTTCGTCAAACAGGGGATAGATCTTCGGACCGGACCCGCGGCGAACACTCCTGACGAGGCTACGCTGGCGCAACTGCGCACCACCCCGCTCTCCATGGACCTCGCGTTGGACATTCAGGCGGCGTTCGCCGCCTTACCCACGAACGAAGGTCGCCCGCCGATCTGCGTGGTTCGAAGTTCCGCCGTCGGCGAAGACGGCACGACGACGAGCTTCGCGGGACAGCACGCGACGTACTACTACGTCAGCCGCGAAGACCTCGAACAGCGCGTCATCGATTGCTGGCTTTCGAGCTGGAGCCCCGAAGCGCGCAGCTACCGCACGCAGTTCGACATCGACGCCAAGATTCGTATGGCGGTCATCGTTCAGTTGATGGTGCCCGCCGAGGTCGCCGGCGTGACGTTCACGCGCGACCCTACGGGCCGTCAGCGCGACTCGATCGTCGTCGAGTCGTGTTGGGGCCTCGGCGCCGCACTCGTCGACGGCCGCGTCACGCCTGACAGCTACGTCGTACGGCGGTCGGATCGCGAAGTCGTCGAACGTCGTATCGGCAGCAAACGCTTCAAGGTCGCCGAAGATCTGCTCGATGCCGTCGACGCGCGCCTGCAAGACGTACCGCGGCACTTGCAGCGGGTGTCGACGCTAACCGATCGCATGTTGAGAGAAGTCGTCGAGCTGGCCGACGCCTGCGAGCGCGAACTCGGCGCGCCGCAAGACGTGGAATGGGCGTACGCGAACGGCTCGCTGCATCTGCTGCAATCGAGACCGATCACCGCACCGGCGAAGAGCGTTGCGCCTCCGTCGGGTCGTTGGATCGCCTTCAAGCCGATCTTGGAAAACTTCACCGATTCGCTGACTCCGCTGACGGTCGACGTGGTACGCCGAGTGCTTCCGCCGTTCGGGCAGTTCATCGACGGCCGCTACTATTTGGATTTCGACGGTTTGTTGCGCGCCACGCCGCTCGCGCTCGACGATGCGGAAATGGTCGACCTCGCCCTGCTGAAGAGCGAACGCATCGAGTACCGCGTTCATTGGCCGCGGCTATTCGCGTTCGTTGGAATGGCGTTTGCCGCGTACGTCGGCGCCGGCATGTTGTGGGTGCGCAGCCGCCGCGTTCCGCTCTCCACGCTCGACGACTTTCGCGCACGCTGCACTGAAGTGCTCACCGACTCCGACCTCGATCCCATCGAGGCGTTGCGCGCCCTGCTCGTCGGACCGAACCCGTTTGCTGCCGTCTCGCAGTTCCCGTTCCAGGTCAACGTGTCGTCGATCCGTTACTTCTTCTTGCTCGATGCACTACGCGCGCTGTTGCGACGATTCGCGCCATCGTTCGATATCTCGCAGGTGGCTCCGCTCTGCGCGGGCACGCAGGACATGCTTTCGACGCGGCTGATCGACGATTTGCGCGAAACCGCCCTCGTTGCCGAGCGTACGCCGGCCGTTCGACAGCTGTTGCAATCGGACAGACTGGAAGAGCTGCCGACGCAACTCGCCGTGCACCCCGATGCCGGTCCGTTCGTCGCCGCCCTGGAAACGTTCATCGCGCGCTACGGTCATCGCGGCACGCGTGAGGTCGAACTCGCCGCACCGCGTTGGCAGGAAGACCCGACCCCGCTCTTCGTCATGATTCGCAACCTGCTGCGCGAAGGATTCACCGAACGCCTCGCCGATCAGGCTGGCGCTCGCCATCGCGCTGCCGAAGCGGCGCTCGCGGCCGCCGTACCGAATCGTCCGATTCGCGGCATTGCACATTGGTTGGCGCGACGCATTCGCTACTACGCGACGCTGCGCGAGAACACGCGTCACTACACGATGCTCGCGTTCGCGACGGTGCGAACGAAAATACTCGCGCTCGAACAACAGTTGGTCGGCGCCGGTTCGTTGCGTGCGGACGACATCTTCCATCTGAAATGGGACGAGATCCGTTCGCTCCTGGCAGGCACGACGGACATCGCCCACGTGCAGCGATTGATCCGCGCGCGACGGTTGGCGCACGCGCGCCGCAATCGGACGCAACCCGCTCTGACGATCAACATAGACTACCGGCCGCCGAGGGCATCCGCCGGCGTGTTGACCGGCCAATGCGCGAGCCCCGGCATCGTCGAAGGCACGGTGCGCGTCGTGCTCGACCCCGCAACCGACGGCGAAATCAAAACGGGCGAGATCCTGGTCGCACCGTACACCGATCCGGCGTGGACGCCGCTGTTCCTCGGCGCGGCAGCCGTCGTCGTCGAGACAGGCAGCTATCTGTCGCACGCAGGCACCATCGCACGCGAGCTCGGCATCCCCTGCCTCGTCGACGTCACCGGCGTGATGTCGGCGTTGCGCAATGGTCAGCGCATCTGCGTCGACGCCACGCAAGGCAAGGCGTTCCTGCTCGCCGATATCGACACCGGTGGAGACGCGCCAGCATGAAGTCGTTGGTCGCGTTCATGATCGCGATTCCGCTCACCGTCGAACTGCTCGGGGCGGCACTCGCCATTCGCGACGCGCGTCGTGCGCCCGATGCACGCGCAGCGGCAGCCGAGCGGTTGGCGTTGCCGCTGCTCGCATGGGGCGCGCTGTGGTGGTGGATCGGTGCCGCGGGATGGGACGTGATGTTCGGCGCGATGGCACTCGTCGTCGTCGCGCACGTGCTCACGTTCTATGCGACGCGCGCACTGCTGCGCCGGCCGCGGTTCCAGACGAACGCGGTCGATACCGACGAAACGGAGGAAAGAGCCCCGGCGACAATGGGGATTGGGAAGGGGGAGAGGAACTTGTCGCCGGGGCGTTCAACCGGTGGGTGATCGCTCTGCCCCAGTCAGGCAGACGCGATCACCTGCACTCGATTAGTCCTCGGCCTCCGCCGAAAGTTCCGTTCTCGATTCAGGCCTGCAGCCACCGCACGATGTCGGGATACGCCGTGCGGTCCTGAATGAAGAACAAGTGTCCGCCGTCGTACACCCGCAATTCCGCGTTGCGAATGCGCCGGGCCATGCCTTCCATGTTCGACAACGGCGCGATGCCGTCGTACCGCCCGGCGCACAGCAGTACCGGCATCGCGAGTCGATCCAACCGCGCCCATGTATCGTGGCGCCGACGCGCGTCGAGTTGCAGCGCGGCGCCGGCGGCCTTCTTCGGATCTTCCTCGCCGAAACGCGATGCGCTGCGATTCCACTCGAGCATCTTCGCGACCGTATCGGCGTGCTCGCGCTGCCATTCGGGCGTTTGCCTCACGTCGCTGACGCTCAGCTGGCGGCGAAACCGCTCTTCGAGCGGCAAATGCGCGATCTCGTGCAGCGGAAAGCTCGCACCGCCCGCCCCGCCGGCGCTCGTGCACGCGAGCACCAGCTTCGAGATCCGCTGCGGATGCCGCAACGCGAATTCCTGCGCCACCATGCCGCCGAACGACACGCCGATCACCGCCGCCGTGTCCCAACCGATCGCATCGAGCAATCGCGCCGCATCGTCGGCATAGTCCTGCATCGAGTACGGTCCTGCCGGTTTGTCCGACTGCCCGAGCCCGCGTTGGTCGTAGGACACGAGATCGAACGCCGCGCCGACGGGCGACTCGAACACGCCCGGTCGCACGCGCAGATCGCCACCAGTACCGCTGATGAACAACAACCGTTGGCCGCGGCCCGCGCGCTCGTAGTACAGACGATTCCCACCGACGGCCGCGAATGCCATTGCTGCCCCTTCTACGATTTCAGCGCAACCCGATCGTAGATGCCGGTCACCTGCGCGAAGTTGATGATCAGCGTGTGCGAGACGCGCTTGTCCGGATCGTGCAGGTGATATTTGAAGCGCGTCTGCTTCGTGCCTTGTAGGAACGCGTCGTAATCCTTCGTCAGTTCGCGCACGTCGCTCGTGATCTCGCGACTCCACGTCGCTTTGAATGGACCGAGGATCGCACCGCCCGCCAGACAAATCGTGATCTCGTGATTCGTCAGCCCGTGATCATCCTGCTTGTTCGCCATGTCGGCGCTCCGCGTGAGACTCGGCGACGATAGCACGATCGATCGCGGGCAGTAGACGCGACACGAGCTACCAGGCCTTTGCTGCGTGAACAGGCTGACCACCGTGCGACATCGCCGTCGGCCGCGACCCTGGCGTGCGCGGCCGCTGCCGCCGCGGATCAACCGAACGTGACTCGACCACGCATACGCAAACCGCCGCGTGCATCGGCGATCCACACGTCGGCGCCGTCGCCGTCCGGCTTAGCGCACGCTTCGAACGGCTCGCCGTCGAACACCGGAGCGATCGCGCGAAATTCGAACGCGCGTACGTACCGCCGCTTCTCACGTTCGTTCACCAACTCGAGCATCGTCGTCGCCAGCAACGGGCCGTGCACGACGAGCCCCGGATAGCCTTCGGCGCCCATGGCATACGGACGATCGTAGTGAATGCGGTGGCTGTTGAACGTCAGCGCCGAGTAACGAAAGAGTCGCGGCGCATCGAACGACCACAAGCGGCGCCACACCGCGTCCGTCGGCGCCGGCGGTGCCGGAGGTTCGCCGGTCGGCGGATCGCGATAGACGACGTCTTGGTGTTCGCGAATCGCGAGCCCGCTCGATCCGTAGTAGTCGTGCTCGACGCCGACGAAGCACAAACTCCCGGATCGCCCGCTCTTCTCTTCGACATTCGAAATCCGCGACACCTTGCGCGCGTCGTCACCGAGCACGAGCGGCGCCAGGAATTCGATCCGACTGCCCGCCCACATCCGGCGCGGCAACGGCACCGGCGGCAGGAATCCGCCGCGCTGCGGATGGCCGTCTGAACCGAGTTGAGCCGACGGGACGGCGTCGAGGAAGTAGCACCAATGCCAACCCGGACGCAGCGCGACGCCGGCATTTGGCACGAGATCGGCCGCGTCGAGCGTCGCGTGCAACGCTTGCGCGCGCCAAGGATCGAGCCGACAAGCGACGCCCGTCTCGCGCCCGATCCAATCCGTTAGCCGCGTCAAGCGTCGGCTCCGAACTCGGCGCGAATCGCGGCGCTGTGCTCACCGATCATTGGCACCGCGCCGTAGCTCGGCCAATCGCAGCCGCGCAACGGATGCGCGGCCATACGCACCTCGGTACCACCGTTGTCGATCGTCACGCGCCGCAGTTGTGGATGCGTCGACAGTCCGCCGACGTCGTTAACCGTTCCGAACGCGATCTGCGCGTCGAGCAACGTAGCGACCAGCTCGTTGCGCGTTGCACGCGCAAACCGCGACTGGACCAACGCATCAGTGGCTCCGCGATTCGCCACGCGCGCGACGTTCGTCGCGAAACGCGCATCGGTCGCCAACGTTTCATCTTCCATTACGCGTCGTGCAAAACTCGCCCATTCGCGATCGTTTTGGATCGAGATGATCAACGTGTGTCCGTCGGCGGTCGCGAACATGCCGTATGGCGCGACAGTCGGGTGCGCCATACCGACGTTGTCAGGCGCCTTACCCAAGTAGTCGTAGTGCAGCAGCGGCACCGCCATCCAATCGGCGATCACGTCGAACAGCGACAACGCAAGCCCTTCGCCGCGGCCGGTGCGCGCGCGTCGCGCGAGCGCTTCGTGAATCGCAAGCGCGGCGCTGACGCCGGTCGCGATGTCGCACACCGAGACGCCGATCCGCGCGGGCCTGCCGCGTTCGCCGGACACCGTCGCGAGTCCGGTCTCCGCCTGCACCAACAAATCATATGCCTTCATCTGCGCGTACGGCCCGGTGTCGCCGTAGCCCGAGATGTCGCACGTGATCAGTCGCGGATGACGCGCGCGCAGTTGCGCCGAGCCGAAGCCGGCACGTTCCGCTGCGCCGGCCGCGAGGTTTTGCACGAAGACGTCGGCGCGCGCGAGCAACCGCTCGAGCAACGCTGCATCGGCCGTTTGCTTGATGTCGAGCACCAGCGACTCTTTGCCGCGATTGAGCCACGTGAAATACGACGACGCGCCGTTCGCCGCGCGATCGTAGCCGCGCGCGAAATCGCCTTCGGGCCGTTCGATCTTGATCACCCGCGCGCCGGCGTCGGCGAGGCGACACGTCGCCATCGGCGCCGCGACCGCTTGTTCGAGTGCGACGACGAGCACGCCTTCGAGCGGCGCCGGTGCGTTCGCCGCCATCAGAACGACCGCGGCATCCCGAGCACGTGCTCGGCGACGAAGCTCAGGATCAAGTTCGTCGAGATCGGTGCGATCTGATAGAGCCGCGTCTCGCGGAATTTCCGCTCGATGTGATATTCGCGCGCGAACGCGAAGCCGCCGTGCGTCTGCATCGCAACGTCGCCGGCGCGCCACGACGCTTCGGACGCGAGCATCTTCGCCATGTTTGCCTCGGCGCCGCAGTCCTTGCCGGCATCGAACATCCGCGCCGCCTTGTCCACCATCAGCGCCGCCGCTTCGATTTCCGCGTAGCACCGCGCGAGCGGGAACTGCACGCCTTGGTTCTGGCCGATCGGCCGGTTGAACACGATGCGTTCGTTCGCGTACGCGACGGCTTTGTCGATGAAATAGCGGCCGTCGCCGACGCATTCCGATGCGATCAAGATTCGTTCGGCGTTCATCCCGTCGAGAATCACTTTGAAACCGCGCCCTTCCTCGCCCAACAGATTTGCTGCGGGGACGGCGAGGTCGGTGAAGAACAGTTCGCACGAATGGTGATTGATCATCGCGCCGATCGGCCGCACGTCGAGGCCGTTACCGACGGCATCGCGCAAGTCGACGATGAATGCCGACAACCCTTCGGTTTTGCGCGCGACTTTGTCGCGCGGCGTCGTACGCGCGAGCACGAGCATCAGATCGGAATGCTCGACGCGACTGATCCATACCTTCTGGCCGTTGATCAGATAGTGATCGCCGACGCGGGTCGCGGTCGTCTTCAAATTTGTCGTGTCGGTGCCGGTCGTCGGTTCGGTGACGCCGAAACTCTGCAAACGCAATTCGCCCGATGCGATCTTCGGCAGATAGGTTTGCTTCTGTTCATCCGAACCGTGCCGCAGGATCGAACCCATCACGTACATCTGCGCGTGACACGCGCCCGCGTGCGCGCCCGATCGACTGATCTCTTCCATGATCGCCGCCGCTTCGAGCACGCCGAGACCCGCCCCGCCGTATGCCTCCGGAATCAGTGCCGTCAGAAATCCGGCTTGCGTCAGCTCGCGCACGAACTCGGTCGGATAGCCGCGCACGCCGTCGAGCTCCAGCCAATAGTCTTCGCCGTAGCGCGCGCACAGCGCCTTGACCGCCGCCCGAATTTCGCCGATGTGCGCTTCGCGCGCCGCGTCTTCCATTGCTTCTCCTGTTCGTCGCGTCCGGAGTAATCTCGTTCGCGCCATTCAACCACGATCGACTCGATTCACAACCCCTCGAGTCGCCCTGCGCGAGGACTCACGATGACGCTTTCGCTCGGTGCCCACGTCGGCCAACAGAACATGTCGATGGACGCGATGCGCGCGCTGTGGCGCAAGCTCGATCGTTCGAAGTTCGATTGGATTTCCGCGTGGGATCATTTCTACGAAGCGCCGCCCGCCGGCGGCACGCAACCGCACTTCGAGGCGCTCGCAACGCTCGGTGCGCTCGCCGCCGAAACGCAGCACGCGCGGCTCGGCTGCCTCGTTTTCTACGTGGGCTATCGCAACCCCGCGATGCTCGCGAAAGCCGCGACGACGCTCGACCACATCAGCAACGGCCGCTTCGAACTCGGCATCGGCGCCGGTTGGCATACGTGGGAAGCCAAGGCATACGGCTATCCGTTCCCGGAACTCAAGGCGCGCCTCGACATGCTCGACGAAGCCGCCACGTTGATCCGCGGCATG
>Ga0335083_10010124_pt1 | contig 11410 bp, 9 predicted proteins | sample Lox_Sample_42_FD_206716 | JGI IMG/M metagenome (GOLD analysis project Ga0335083, IMG submission 206716) | Soil microbial communities from Loxahatchee National Wildlife Refuge, Florida, United States - Lox_Sample_4.2 | ecosystem: Environmental > Terrestrial > Soil > Wetlands | place: USA: Florida... | reverse complement strand
CAGAGCCAAGGGCAGGTTGCTCACGTGTTACTCACCCGTTCGCCACTAGGTGCAAGCACCTCGTTCGACTTGCATGTGTTAAGCACGCCGCCAGCGTTCGTCCTGAGCCAGGATCAAACTCTCCGTTGAATGACTGACACCAGCTACCCGAAGGCAACCGGAAACCAGAAACCCAACCATGAGCGATTCATGGCTAATCCGTGGAACCGATCCCGAAGAACCAGCCCCGACGGGGGTTTGTACATTTATCATGCACTGGCTTTTAGCACGCTGTTGAGTTCTCAAGAAACAGATGCTCACCTTTGGAGGAAGTTTCCTTCCCCACCGGGGCAACCCTTAAACCTTACTCTAGGGTTTCTTTCGTGTCAACTTGGTTTCCGGAGGCTTTCCGGAAGGTTGCCGACACTCTGACACCCTAGACACCATGGGTCAGCCCCCGTCAGTCTGGTGGCCACCGTGTTTGGCAAGCACAGTCGGCACACGCGAGACCTTCGGAAGCAGGTTCCTTGGTGGCTCCCCGGGTCCCGGCTCGCCTCGCGGCGTTCCGTCCCCCTCGGGGCAAGATGAACTTTACGACTGGCGCGGGGCCTCGTCAAATCGAGAGTTGTACCCACGCGGCGCACCGGTTCTAACCTGGGCAAACCGAATTGATGCGGATGATTCGGACGCGTCTGGTGATGCGTGTGCGCCATTGAAGCACTGACCTCGGATTACCCGCGAGGCCTTGCCTATCGGTCACGCTTCTTGTGCAGCCGGTAGGCGGAGACCGTGGGGTCACCGGACAGCCAGTACCGCCAGGGGACAGTGGCGGCGGCCGTGACCCCGACGCGCGGGCCGGCTTCTACCAGCCGCACGGCGCCCCCGTCCGCAGCAGCGACAGCGTCCGCGGGAACGCGCAGCCGGAGCGGCGAGGCCGGGTCGCAGAGGTCGGCGCCGTTTTGGGCACGGGTGATGCCCAGGGCCTGGCACAGCCGGGCGGGACCGCGGGCCAGGTCCCGGGTCGCAGTGCGACTCGCGTCCGGCGGGTCAGCTATCACCGGGTCAGCTATCACCGGGTCGGGCGCTTGCGGCACGGTGGCGGCACGCGGGGCGCGCGCCGACCGGCGGACGGCGGCGAGCTCGGCGCCGTCGGTCACCCGGCCCGCGCGCAGCAGCACCGCCGAGGGATCCCCCGCCAGCTCGCAGACGACGTTCACACAGAAATGCATGCCGTAGGTGAAGTACACGTAGGCGTGACCCGCCTCACCGAACATCACCGCGTTGCGGGCGGTCATTCCCCGGTAGGCGTGGGACGCGGGATCGGCCTTGCCCGCGTACGCCTCGACCTCGGTCAGCTCGACCGCGACGAGACCCTCGGCGGTCTCGTGCTCGAGAACGCAGCCGAGCAGACCCGGTGCCACCTCGACGGAGGGCCTTGCCAGGAAGTCGCGCGAGAGCAGGCCCGCGCGCCCGGTCACGGCAGGACCTGGTGCGGGTTCAGGCACCGCCCGCCGCGGCCCAGGCGGCGCCGTCGTCGACGGTGACGCGCAGCGCGGCGAGCTGTTCGGCCACCCGGTCGGGCGCCGTGCCGCCGAAGCCCTTGCGAGCCGCGAGCGCGCCCTCCACGGTGAGCACGGTGCGGACGTCCGGCGTCAGGTGCCCGGACACCTTCGCCAGGTCCTCGTCGCTCACCTCGTTCAGGGCGACGTCGTTGACCTGGCACCAGACGACCAGGTGCCCGACGATCTCGTGCGCCTCACGGAATGCCACGCCATGCTGCACCAGGTACTCGGCCAGGTCGGTGGCGAGGGTGAAGCCGGCCGGGGCCAGCTCGCGCAGCCGCTTCGCGTTGATCCGCAGCGTCGCGATGAGGCCCGCCATCGCGGGCAGCACGAGCAGCAGGGTGTCGACTGCGTCGAACACCGGCTCCTTGTCTTCTTGCAGGTCTCTGTTGTAGGTGAGCGGCAGGCCCTTGAGCGTGGTGAGGAGGCCGGTGAGCCCGCCGATGAGCCGGCCAGCCTTGCCCCGCGCCAGCTCGGCGACGTCCGGGTTTTTCTTCTGCGGCATGATCGAGGAGCCGGTGGCGTACGCGTCGTCGATCTCGATCCAGCCGAACTCCTGCGAGGACCAGAGCACGATCTCCTCGCCGAGCCTGGACAGGTGCACGCCGATCAGCGCGGCCGCGAAGCAGAACTCGGCGGCGAAGTCGCGGTCCGCGACCGCGTCCATCGAGTTGGGCGCGGCGGAGGCGAAGCCGAGCTCCGCCGCGAACTGCCGCGGGTCGATCGGCAGCGACGAGCCGGCCAGCGCACCGGCGCCGAGCGGGCTGACCGCCGCCCTCGCGTCCCAGTCGCGCAGCCGGCTGACGTCCCTGGTGAACGCCTGCACGTGGGCGAGCAGCTGGTGAGAGAACAGGACGGGCTGCGCGTGCTGCAGGTGCGTCATGCCCGGCGCCGGCAGGTCGCCGCTCGCCTCCGCCTGCGCGATCAGCGCGGTCTGCAGCTCGGCGAGCCGGGAGACGATCAGCCTGGCGTGGTCGCGCAGGAACAGCCGCAGGTCGGTCGCGACCTGGTCGTTGCGGCTCCGGCCTGCCCGCAGCTTGCCGCCGAGCGAGCCGAGCCGCTCGAGCAGCCCGCGCTCCAGCGCGGTGTGCACGTCCTCGTCGGCGACCGTGGGCCGGAACGTGCCCTCCTCGACCGCCTCGTCCAGGTCGTCGAGCGCGGCGAGCATTGAGTCGGCCTCGTCGTCGGTGAGCAGCCCGGCCCGGTGCAGCATCCGAGCGTGCGCGCGGGACGCGAGCAGGTCATAACGGGCCAGGCGCCAGTCGAAGTGCACGCTAAGCGATAGCCGCGCGAGCGCGTCCGCGGGTCCGCCCTCGAACCGCCCGCCCCACAGCCGTGTCGCCGGACCGCCGGTTCCCTGGTCGCCCGTTCCCATCTGTGCCACCTATCTCACTTCCGCTGGTATCTGCCCCGACCCCACCCTATTCGTTCCGCCGGGCCGGGGTCGCGGCATGGCGCGGGCCCGCGCCGGCTGCCCGGGGCACGATACCGAACGGTTGCGGGCTCCGCCCGTACCCGCCATGTCCCTGTCCGCGTCTGGCCGCGCGCCCGCTTCTTGCTGTTATCCGTTGAGGTTTTCAATGGCCGGGTGCTGCGCCGGCGGCGAAACGGCCTAGCGTCGTCGCTCGGCCAGGCTGAGGATCTCGGCCGCCAGGGCCTCGCCGCCTGCCGGGTCTCTGGCGATGACCAGGACCGTGTCGTCGCCGGCGACGGTGCCGAGGATGGCAGGCCAGGCAGCGTGGTCGATGGCCGAGGCGAGGAACTGCGCGGCGCCGGCCGGGGTGCGCAGCACCACCAGGTTGGCGCTGGCCTCCGCCGAGGTGAGCAGCTCCTTGAGGTACCTGACCAGGCGGGAGTTGGTGCCGCCAGCGTGGATGCCGGGCGTCGCGGCTGCGCCGTCGTCGAACGGGTCGCCGGCCGATCCGGCAGCGGTCCCCGTCGTCGGGTGCGCCGACCCGGTCCCGCGGGCAGCCGCAGCGCCGCGGGTGGCCGCTCTCCCTTGTGCCGGTGTTCCGTCGACGGAAGTCCCCAGCACGGATTGGTGCTGGTGGGCCGGCCCGGATGAGGCGGGTGCGGGCGGGGGTGGAGTCAGCCCAACCCGTTCGGGATAATCCAGGGCGGCACCCGGGTGGTGGCTGGGGTCTCCGGGGAGCGCGTAGACCAGGGTGCCGTCGGTGGCGCGCAGGCGCACCACGCCGAGCTCGTCGAGGTCGCGCGACAGGGTGGCCTGGGTGACGTGCATGCCCGCGTGCTGGGTGAGCAGGCCGGCCAGCTGCTCCTGCGAGTGGACCTGCTCGCGGGAGAGTATGGCGACGATCCGTGCCTGGCGCGCCGCCTTTGTCGCCGGGGTCGGCTGCCTCGACGACTGGCCCGGTTGCTGTGCACTTGGCTGCGGGGCCATCAGCGCGCGCTCCCGGGCGGGCTGCTCAGCTGGCGGCAGATCACGGCTGCTCCAGCAGCCAGGCGAGCAGTGCCTTCTGGGCGTGCAGGCGGTTTTCCGCCTGGTCCCAGACGACGCTCGCCGGGCCGTCGAGCACCGCCGCGGTGATCTCCTCGCCGCGGTGCGCGGGCAGGCAGTGCAGCACGATCGCCGTCGGCCCGGCCTGCGCGAGCAGCTCGTCGTTGATCTGGAAGGGGGCAAGCGCGGCCTTGCGTTCCGGCGCGTCCGCCTGGCCCATGGAGACCCAGACGTCGGTGGCGAGCACGTCGGAGCCCTTGGCGGCGAGCGCCGGATCCTCGAGCACCGCCGCCGAGCCGCCGGTCGTCGCCGCGATCTGTTCCGCCCGCGCGACGATCGCCGGGTCGGGGTGGTAGCCGGCCGGGGCCGCCACGCGGACGTGCATGCCCGCGGTCACGCCGCCGAGCAGGTAGGAGTGCGCCATGTTGTTGGCGCCGTCGCCGACGTAGGTCAGCGTCCGGCCGGCCAGCGGGCCGAGGCGCTCGGCCACGGTCTGCAGGTCGGCGAGGATCTGGCAGGGGTGGAACTCGTCGGTCAGCGCGTTGATCACCGGAACCGTGGACGCCTCGGCGAGCTCCTCGATCCGCTCCTGGCCCGAGGTCCGCCAGGTAATCGCGGCAACCATCCTGGACAGCACCCTGGCGATGTCGGCGATGGTCTCGCCGCGGCCGATGTGCGTCTTGGTGGTATCGATCTCGAGCGGCTGGCCGCCGAGCTCGGCGACGCCCGCGGTGAAGGAGACCCTGGTGCGCAGCGACGGCTTGTCGAAAAGCAGCGCCACCGTCTTCGGCCCCTCAAGTGGACGCCCGTCAAGCGGGCGCCTGGCCAGCCGGTCGGCCTTCATCGCGTGCGCCAGGTCGAGCACGAGTGCCTGCTCGGCCGGGTTAAGGTCGTCGTCCCGGAGGAAGTGCCTGGTCATGAACTGCTTATGCCTCCGGTTCCTGGGCTGTGCTGAGAACTGCGGGCAACGCGGCGATGAATTCCGACGCCTCCGCCTGGGTGAGGATGAGCGGCGGCGCGATCCGGATCACGTCCGGCTGCACCGCGTTGACGAGGAAGCCCGCCTGCCGGGCCGCCGTGTTGACCTCGGGCGCCTTCGGCTCGGTGAGCACCGCGCCGAGCCAGAGACCGGAGCCGCGCACGCCGGAAAGCAGCGGGTGATCGATCGCAGCGATGCCGTTGGCCAGTGTCTCACCGACTGCCTTGACGTTGCCGAGAATGTTCTCCCTCTCGATGGTGTCGATGACGGCGAGCGCCGCCGCGCACGCGACAGGGTTGCCGCCGAAGGTGGAGCCGTGGTCGCCGGCGACGAGCGCCGCGCCGCAGTCGCCGAAGCCGATGGTCGCGCCGATCGGCAGGCCGCCGCCGAGGCCCTTGGCGAGCGTCATCACGTCGGGCGTGACCCCCTCGGCCTGGTGCGCGAACCACGCGCCGGTGCGGCCGATGCCGGACTGTATCTCGTCGAGCACCAGCAGGGCGCCCGCTTGGTCGCAGGCCTGGCGGGCGGCGGCCAGGTAGCCCGCGGGCGCGGGCACCACGCCGCCCTCGCCCTGGGTCGGCTCGAGGAAGACCGCGGCGACCGTGTCGTCGACCGCGTCGTGCAGTGCCGGCGCGTCGCCGTACTCCACCCAGCGGACGTCGATGCCGAAGGGTGCGAACGGCGCGCGGATCGACTCCTTGCCGGTGATCGCGAGCGAGCCCATGGTGCGGCCGTGGAAGCTGTGGTCGGCGGCGACGATGACCGGCCGTTGCGGTCCCTGCTTGCGGCGGACGACCTTGAGCGCGGCCTCGTTGGCCTCGGTGCCCGAGTTGCAGAAGAAGATCCTGGCGTCCGCGTGGAGCAGGCTTTGCAGCTTCTCCGCCAGCAGCACGCCCGGCTCGTGCAGGAACAGGTTGCTGGTGTGCGCGATCTTGCCGACCTGGTCGGTGACCGCTTTGACGATGTTCGGGTGAGCATGGCCAAGGGCGGAGACCGCGATGCCGGCGATCAGGTCGAGGTAGCCGTTGCCGTCGAGGTCCCAGACCCGGCTGCCCTCGCCGCGGGCGAGCGCGAGCGGCGGCGTGCCGTAGTTGTGCATCATCGCGGCCTCGAACCGCTGCCTCAGTGCTTCTCCGGTCACTGGGGCCTCGCCGTTCACGTTCGCGTTCATGGGGTGTCTCCTATGACCATGGTGCCGATGCCGGAGTCGGTGAAGATCTCGAGCAGGATGGCGTGGCTGAGCCGGCCGTCGAGCACGTGCGCCTGCGGCACGCCGCCATTGACCGCGGTGAGGCAGGCCTCCATCTTGGGGATCATGCCGGCGGACAGCGAAGGCAGCAGCTTCGCCAGGTCGCCCGCGTCGAGCTGGCTGATGACCTCATCGGAGTTGGGCCAGTCCAGGTACAGGCCCTCCACGTCGGTGAGCACGACCAGCTTGTGAGCCTTGAGCGCCACGGCGAGCGCGGCGGCGGCGGTGTCCGCGTTGACGTTGTAGACGGTGCTCGCGTTGCCTATGCCTGTGGAGTCCGTGCCGTCGGTGCCGCGGGCGAGGCTGGACACGACAGGGATCCTGCCGTCGTCGAGCAGCGCCTTGATCATCGAGGAGTCCACGCTGGTGATCTCGCCGACCAGGCCGATGTCCACCAGCTGGCCGTCGACGGAGGCCAGCTTGCGCTCCGCGGTGAACAGGTTGGCGTCCTCGCCGCTTAGCCCCACCGCATAGGGGCCGTAGCGGTTGATCAGGCCGACGATGTCCTTGTTCACCTTGCCGTTGAGCACCATCCGGACCACGTCGATGGTCTCTTCCGTGGTGACACGCAGGCCCGCGGTGAACTCCGACTCGATGCCGAGCCTGTCCAGGTGCCCGGTGACCTGCGGGCCGCCGCCGTGCACCACGACCGGGCGCAGGCCGGCGTGCTTGAGGAACACCAGGTCCTGCGCGAACCCGGCGCGCAGCTCCTGCGCGGTCATCGCGTGGCCGCCGTACTTGATGACCACGGTCTCGCCGTGGAAGCGGTCGAGCCAGGGCAGCGCCTCGATCAGCGTGCCCGCCTTCGCGGTCGCCGCCGCCCTGCGCGCGGCGTCCTTGCCCTCCTGAATGACGATCGTCATGTGGAGTACGCCGAGTTCTCGTGCACGTAGGCCTCGGTGAGGTCGGTGGTGAGGATGATCGCGCTGTGCGGCCCCGCCGACAGGTCGACGGTGATCGTGACGTCCTTGCCCTTGAGGTCGACCTTGGACCGGTCGTCGCCAGGCGCGCCCGCCCGGCAGACCCAGACGCCGTTCATCGCCACGTTGAGCCGGTCCGGGTCGAACACCGCGTCGGTGGTGCCGACAGCCGACAGCACCCGGCCCCAGTTCGGGTCCGAGCCGGCCAGCGCGCACTTGAGCAGGTTGTTCCGCGCCACGGCCTTGCCGACGCTGACGGCGTCGGTTTCGCTTGCCGCGCCGACCACCTCGATCGTCACGTACTTCGACGCGCCCTCGGCGTCACGCTGCAGCTGGCGGGCGAGGTCGGCGCAGACTTCGGTCAGCGCCCTGGTGAAGTCCTTGTAGTCGGGCTTGACGCCGGATGCGCCGCTGGCCATGAGCAGCACGGTGTCGTTGGTCGACATGCAGCCGTCCGCGTCAAGGCGGTCGAAGGTGACGGCCGTGGCGCTGTGCAGCGCCTTATCGAGCTCTGCCGCGTCGAGATCGGCGTCGGTGGTGATCACGATGAGCATGGTGGCGAGAGCTGGGGCGAGCATGCCCGCGCCTTTCGCCATGCCGCCGATGCTGTAGCCATCCTGCCGGCGGAAGGAGATCTTGACGACGGTGTCCGTGGTGCGGATCGCGTCCGCGGCGTGCACGCCGCCGGCCCGGTCCGCCTCGGCCACCGCGGCGTCGACCGCGGGCAGCAGCTTGTCCATGGGCAGCCGCTCGCCGATCAGGCCGGTGGAGCAGACCACGATCTCGCCGGCCGAGTCGCTTATTGCGCTGGCAAGCCGCTCCGCGGTGGCGTGCGTGTCCTGGAAGCCGAGCGGCCCGGTGCAGGCGTTGGCCCCGCCTGAATTGAGCACGACCGCCCTGACCCGGCCGCCGCTGACCACCTGGCGCGACCACTTCACCGGCGCGGCATGCACGCGGTTGGTGGTGAAGACGGCCGCCGCGGCGCGCGACGGGCCGTCGTTGATGACGACGGCGACGTCCCGCTCGCCGGAGGACTTGAGCCCGGCTACCACGCCTGCGGCGCGGAAGCCCTGGGGTGCGGTCACACTCATGGCGTCACTCCGTGGGTAGTCAGGCCCGCCGTCTCAGGCAGGCCGAGCATCAGGTTCGCGAGCTGCACGGCCTGGCCGGCCGCGCCCTTGCCGAGGTTGTCCGTGGTGGAGATGACAACCGCGCGTCCCGCGTGCAGGTCGGCCGCGGCCTGCACATGCGCGCCGTTCGACCCGTACACCGCGGCGGTGGCCGGCCACTGGCCCGCGGGCAGCAGGTGCACGAACGGGCTGTCCTTGTAGGCTTCCGCGAGCGCGTCGCGCAGCGCTTGTCCCGGGTCCGCGCTGGCGGCCGCCGCTCCGGTCAGCTTCGCCGTGCAGGTGGCGAGGATGCCGCGGGGCATCGGGGCGAGGGTCGGGGTGAAGGAGAGCGTCACCGTCGCGTCGCACACCTCCGTGAGTGCCTGCTCGATCTCCGGCGTGTGCCGGTGCGTGCCGCCCACCTTGTAGGCGGACATGGACCCCATCACCTCGCTTGCCAGCAGGTCGGCCCGGAGCGAGCGGCCCGCTCCTGAGGTGCCTGAGGCGGCCACGATCACGATGTCGTCGGGCTCGGCCAGGCCGGCCGCGAGCAGCGGCGCGAGGGCGAGAATCGACGTGGTGGCGTAGCAGCCGGGGGCGGCGACGGTCTGCGCCTGGCTGATGTTCTCCTTGGCGCTGGGCCTTCCCGGGAGACTGGGCAGCTCCGGCAGGCCGTAGGCCCAGCGGCCCGCGTGGGCGACGTCTGCACCGTAGAACTGGTGCCATGCCTGCTCGTCGCCCAGCCGGAAGTCGGCGGACAGGTCGATGATCCGCGCGTGCGGCAGCGCGTCCGCGAGCTTCGCCGACTCGCCGTGCGGCAGGGCCATGAAGATGAGCTCCGCCTCGCCGAGCGTGGCCGCGTCGGTCGCGACGAAGTTCTCGCCGTCGAACGCCGGGTGACCGATGAGATTGGGGTGGATCGAGGTAATCGGCTTGCCCGCGCTGCTGCCCGCGGACACCGCCGTAATCTCAAGATCGGGATGTCCGGCGAGCAGGCGGAGCAGCTCCCCGCCCGCGTAGCCGCTGGCGCCTGCGACAGCGACCCGTGTGCCCATGTGATGCCTCCTTCTCCATGAGAGAGTATGCATCACAGTGCATGAATATGCAACATGAATAGGCTCTGCGGGAAAGTGCCCGCGGGTGGGCAACCTGGCGCAGGGCGGTGCGTCTCAGGGTTGTGAACCCACTCGCGAACGTGCCGTCGCCGCCAGATACGGCCGCCGAGCCGGCGGACCAGGCGTCACGCCCGCGCGTCGCAGTGTCACACAGCGAGCGCGGAGGTGCTCGCCGTGCTCGCGCTGCCGTCCACGTCCGTGTCCCCGGGCAGCTGAATCTCGCGCACGTGCTCGCCGGCCAGCAGACCGGCGTCCGCCAGGATGCTCGCATCGTCGCGCACATCGTCGTCGGCGAGAAATCCGCCGCCTGGGCGCAGCCCGCCCCGCCACGGCCCCAGCCCGGGGTCGAGGTCGCCCGCGGGGCGCACCGCGCTCAGCCCGCGGCTCGTGCTGATCATCTGGACCTGATCGCGGCCCGACGCCTTCGCGCGGTAGAGCGCCGCGTCGGCCGCGGCGAGCAGCTCGGCGAGCTCCCTGCTCGATCCCGCGTCGAGCGCGGCGACGCCGATCGATACCGTGACCGGGATCCGCTCGCCGCCCGGCCCGCCGATGGGCAGCCTGGCGATGTGCTCACGGACCCGTTCGGCGATCTTGAACGCGTCCGGCGCCCTGGTCTGCGGTAGCAGCATGACGAACTCCTCGCCGCCGAACCGGCCTGCCAGGTCGTACTCGCGCAGCACGCCGGTCATCGTGCCGGCGATCTGCCGCAGCACTTCGTCGCCGAGCAGGTGCCCGTGGGTGTCGTTGATCTGCTTGAAGCGGTCAAGGTCGAGCAGGGCCACGGCGAGCGGCGAGGACGTGCGTACCGCGCGGGCGACCTCGGCCGCGGCCTCGCGCTCCCAGGTCGCCGCGTTGAGCAGCCCGGTCTTCGCGTCCGCCCGCGCCTCGTTGAGCAGCTGGGCGTGCCTGAAGGAACGCTGCAGCAGCGTGGTGAGCGGCAGGGCCACGATCAGGGTGAGGTCGCTGATCGTCATGCCCACCGCGACGAGCAGGGCAGCGCACAGCTCGGTCGCGTCGTTGTGCAGCGTTTCCCTGGCCAGGAGCTCGTGCCTGATGCTCGCCGTCGGGTGCTCCAGCTTGAAGGCGGTCAGGATCAGCGCCTGGTTGACCGCCCACTGGGTCAGCGCCCCCGCGCCCGCGGCCACCAGCCACATCGAGGTGTCGCTCCACAGGTAGGCCCGCGGCTGGCAGCCGACGGGCAGCGTGGCCATGAAGACGAGCCTGGCAAGTCCGTAGGCGATGCCGATCGCCGCGGCGGTGTAGACGCGCTTGTAGACAGGCGCCCGCCTGACTCGCCACTGCGTGAGCGTGAGCCTGATGGCCGGGACGATCAGGGCGTAGATGCCGGGGAGCAGGAAAACGATTGGCAGCTCCCAGACCGCGTAGACGTCCTTCACGACTCCGGTCGGCTCGCTGGCGCGGCGGGACATCTCCACCGTGAAGGCGCCGCAGCCGACGAGCGCCGCGAACAGCGCCATGTCGGAGACGCGGAAGTGAAAGTCGGAGGCGCGGGCCACGATCCACGTCAGGTAGCCGAGTACCACCAGGGACCACAGCGCGAGCAGCGGACGAGGCAGCGACCAGACGGCCCACGCCCGTACGCGCTGCATTCCGTGCGTAAACACGGCGCGGCGCGCGTGATCCATCCGACCTCCCCGACTTGCACTGCGGTTTTGCTTCACACTCAGCGCTGACCACTTCGGATAGCGCACCGTACGGCGCTAACCCCACATTGTCACAGATTTCACGTGCACACAGTCAAAACGTGGCTACCCACCGACAGCACATGGACGCCGCCGAACACCGCCATCGCGACGAAATCCCTTACGCTGCAAGCGATTGCAGTCACCGAAGCGCAAGCGGTCCGACGCACTCCGTTACACGAATGTTATCTTCTTCGATTCATCGCGACGCCGGACACGGTTGCTGGCATGCTTGAGCACTCGCCCGCATATCACCAGAATTCTTGCCATATACGGTTAAATACGGGCGCTTTGGGCAGATGCCGACAACATCCCGTCGAGAGGACAACGACGTAG
>Ga0335083_10010123_pt1 | contig 11410 bp, 9 predicted proteins | sample Lox_Sample_42_FD_206716 | JGI IMG/M metagenome (GOLD analysis project Ga0335083, IMG submission 206716) | Soil microbial communities from Loxahatchee National Wildlife Refuge, Florida, United States - Lox_Sample_4.2 | ecosystem: Environmental > Terrestrial > Soil > Wetlands | place: USA: Florida... | reverse complement strand
CGTCGATTGTCGAATTGAGTCAGGCACAGCTGCAGCAGACTCAGGCGCAGATCCAGTTCGCCGCGGCGAAGTATCAGTACCAGCTGCAACAGGCTGTGCTGCGTTTCCAGATCGCCGCGCCGTAGCGGGAGTGCTCAGCGACCGGTGACCCGTGGTTGGTCAAGGCTGTAGCAGGGGCATTCGCGTCAGGGCACGACTTCGAGTCGTGCCGAAAAGACACATACTATGCGCGGGCTTCAGCCCCTGAGGAACGGCGGCCAGGGCTGAAGGTCCGATCGAGTGGCTCACGTATGTCAGGTTTCGAAATCCGTCTGTGAAGAGCTAAAAACAGACGCATGCCACCGGCTAGAGTCGGCTCTGGATGATTGGAATAGAGAACTCATCGGCACGACTCAAGTCGGGCCCTGACACCCGTCTTGGCGAATCGAAAGACCCGCACATTGCGACCAGGATCACATTGATCTGACGCTGCGGTGCGTTACACTCGCTGGCATGAAAGCCGTCATCGTGACCCGCGTCGGCGGGCCCGAAGTTCTGGAAGTTCGTGAGGTACCCGATCCGCAGCCCAAGGCCGGAGAAGTGCTGGTTCGCGTCGAAGCCGTTGGCATCAACTTTGCTGACACGCATGCCACACGCGGTTCGTATCCCGGCACGCCCGACCCGCCATGGATTACCGGGCGCGAGTTCGCTGGAATTGAGGAAAGCACCGGCGAGCGCGTGATGGGCTACACACAATATGGGGCCGCCGCCGAGAAAATCGCTGTTTCCAAAGACATGGTTTGGTCGCAGCCGGCGCAGTGGACGGCGGTGCAGGCCGCCGCATTTCCGGTTACCTTCCTTACCGCTTACCTGGCGTATTGGAAGGCCGGCCTGACCCCCGATGCGAAGGAACCGGTGCATCGCGGGCCGGGATATAACGCGCGCGTGCTGATTCACGCTGTCGCGGGAGGAGTAGGCACGGCAGCTGTCGAAATCGGAAAGCAGTTGGGTGTGGAGATGTACGGCACGTCATCCACCGTCGAAAAACTGGCGCGCGTGCAAAAGCTCGGCCTGCATCACGGCATCAACTACAAGCAGGAGGATTACGAAAAGCGTATTCGCGAGTTGACCAGGGGCGAAGGGGTCGACGCGGTGTTCGAGATGCTTGGGGGCGAGAATACGGCAAAAAGCTTGCGCTGCTGCCGCCCGTTTGGACGGGTCATCATTTACGGAACGGCAACCGGAGAACGGCAAAAGTTTGATGTTGGCGCGATGATGGCGAAGGGGCTCAGCGCGCATGGCTTGTGGCTGACGTATTTAGCCCGCGATCACGAACTGATTCGCAACACGTTGCGCGCAATGCAGCCATGGATTCAAAGTGGGGCGCTGCACCCAGAGGTTGGGCACGTGCTTCCCTTGGAGCAAGCTGCTGAAGCACACCGCTTGATGTTGCAGCGGGCGAATTACGGAAAGATTGTGCTGGAAATCAGCCGTTAGCAATTAGCACTTGGCACTTAGCGATTGGCATTTAGCCTCCTCGTTGCTCGTTGCTCGTTGCTCGTTGCTCGTTGCTAATTGCTTCCCATGCCTACGTCTTCCGAATGGCTCATGCTCATCGTCTTTCTCGCCGTGTGTCTCGGCGTGGGGGCGTTGGGATCGATCCCAACTGCCAAGAGCGTTCGCACCTGGTATCTCACGCTACGCAAACCGAAGGGCACGCCGCCGAGTTGGGTCTTTGGCCCGGTGTGGACGATGCTTTATGTGCTGATGGCTGTGTCGGCGTGGCTGGTTTGGCGCGACTATGGCTGGGGCGCCAGGGCTGCGCTGACGATCTTCTTTGCGCAACTCGCGCTGAACCTGGCGTGGTCAGGAATCTTCTTTGGCGCGCGGCGTCCAGGAGCGGCACTGGCTGAGATTGTGCTGCTCTGGCTGGCAATCGCCTTCAACATCTTTGTCTTTTCCAGGCTGACGCCGTGGGCAGGCTATCTGCTGGTTCCCTACCTTCTGTGGGTGACTTATGCGATGTATCTAAACTTTGCAATCTGGCGGCTGAACCGGACGTCATCCTCGTAGCTGCTTGGCGAAGAAGTAGGCAGCCAGCACAAATCCAACCGCGATCACCGCCCGGCGCACGTTCTCCGGCTTCGTCTTCTGAGCGTAGTGAGCGCCGAAGTAGCCTCCCAGTCCCGAGCCAATAATCATCAGGATGGTTTCAGGCCAGTACACCGCGTGCGAGAAGACGAACAACAGCATGGCAACGCCGTTGGATACAGTGGTGAGCAGTGCCTTCAACGCGTTCATAGTATGGATGTGGTCCATGCCGAGTAGCGCCAGCATAGCCAGGATGAGGATGCCCGCGCCTGCGCCAAAGTATCCGATGTAGAAGGCGATGAAGATCTGGATCACGACTCCGCGGCCGGTGGCGAATTCGGTGGTGTGGTGCGTAGCCGTGCGGCGGCGAATCCATTGCGTGATTTGCCCGCTGAACATGAAGATGAGCGTGGCGATGAGCATCAGCCACGGTACGAGGTTCATGAAGGTCTTCTGCGGCGTGATGAGCAGCACCCAGGCGCCGAGTACGCCGCCCAGGATGCCGGTGATCAGCAGCGGCATCACGCTTCGCCAGGGCAGCTTTTCTAACTCGCCGCGATAGGCCCCAATGCTGGCCACCTGCCCCGGCCAAAGCGCGACTGTGTTGGTGGCGTTGGCGTTCACCGGCGGGATCCCGAGGAAGAGGAGAGCAGGAAACGAGATGAAGCTACCGCCGCCGGCTACGGAATTAATAGCTCCGGCGACCACCGCAGCGCAGAAGAGCAGGCCGGAATGGGCGATGTTCATGGGCTGGGAAAAAACCTAGAATACAGCAACCCTGAGAAAGTCGATGGGCAAATCGCCGCGCCGGCGGGATGACAACCAAACTGAGACACTAACCCCCGCACAGGATTTCGCAATGAACCTGAAACAGTTTCAAGCTTCGCTGAACCAGCCCCAGCCGCCGGCAGAGCTGCCGCTGGCGCTTACTGCATTGTGGTGGGACGCCAAAGGCAATTGGACGAAGGCCCACGAGTGTGCGCAACAGCGCGAGACGCCCCATCATGCCTGGGTCCACGCCTACCTGCATCGCAAGGAAGGCGACGTGGACAACGCGCGGTACTGGTACGGCCGGGCGGGAAAGCCGGTGTTCGCGGGGCCGTTGGAAGAAGAGTGGAAAAGGATTGCCGAGGCGTTGTTGGAAAAGCAATAGTTCTTGTCATCCTGCGCGGAGTGAGAGCGCGTAGCGGCCGAACGCAGTCGAAGGACGCACACGCCACTCCAGATGTCTCCGGGTATAGAGGTCCTTCGACTCGTCGTCGGCCGCGGCGGACTCCCGGCTCAGGATGACAGCACAAATTGGCTGGCAGACGTGAGGGCCCGACTAGTCGGGCCCTGATACGCAGCTTAGGACAGCGAGTCCGACACTACTCTTCGTCCTTGTTCATCCCGCTGGCGTGAGGCATAGCGTCTGGATCGACCGGCGGGAACTCGCGAATTCCCAGTTGCGACTTCAGTTTGGGAAGGTCGTTCGTCTGCAAGTCCTTCCAGCGCTGCAACGCGGTCGCAGCCGACTTCTCCAATACTGGGGCAGCGTTCATCTGCGCCGGAGTGGGGGCGGCGTCAACCTCCTGCGCGGTCAGCAGAAGCATCAGCAGGGATCCCTGAATGCTGTTCAGGCTCTCGGTTTGTGGACCGCGGCGGAAGCGTCCTCCAGTTCCGAGCAACCCGTTCACCTTCTGATTCAAGGCATCGATCTTTGCTGCCTCGGGCGTTCCCTTCGCTTTTTCGGCCTGCGCCTTCAATTGCTCCCGCAGCTGAGTCGCATCCATTACCGCCGGCTGTAGCTGCAGCAGTTGCTCGTAGAGCCGGTTGGAGAGATCAAATTGTTTCTGCAGGTCGGCCATCGACGTCTTCACTCGGGGATCCATCGTCAGGTTGAGGTCACGCGTGTAACGCTGGCCATCGACCGTGAGAACAACCGTGTATTTCCCCGGCATCACCCACGGCGACGTCGGCATGGGAGCGGTGTTCTCATAAACCGCCGCGATGGGATACTCCGGCGCCATGCCCGGCACCGGCGGAAGATGAACGTCCCACAGGAAGCGATGGAAGCCGGCCTTGGCGGACAAGGCCTGCGGCGGCCGCACCCAGTATGCAGGGATCGGCAGGTCGCCATCGGTCGGCGGCAGCGGATCACTGCTGGCGTACTTGCGAATCAGCTTGCCGGAGCTGTCGAGAATCTCCAGCGTCACCGCACTCGACGCATCAGCTTTCAGGTAATAGTCAATGATCGCCCCGTCAGGCGGATTCTTCGCCGAAGCAACATCCGGTGGCAACGGAGTATCCGAGTTGGTGTCCCAGCGAATGCGGAGCGCGGTCTGCGGCGCAAACAGATACGCCTTAGCCGACGAGACCTTTGCGTCCATCTGGCGCAGCGGGGTGATGTCGTCGAGAATCCAGAAGCCGCGGCCGTGCGTACCCGCCAGCAGATCGTCGTCCTTGATCGCGAGATCGCGCACCGATGTTGCCGGCATATTCAGGCGCAGCGACTGCCAGTGGTCGCCGTCATCGAACGAAACGTACACCGCGCGCTCGGTGCCGGCAAACAGCAGGCCCTGGCGCTGCGTGTCTTCCCGGACGGCGTTGACGTTCTCGTTGTCGGGGATTCCGTTGGTGATCTTGGTCCAGCTCTTGCCGCCGTCGCGCGTGCGATAGATATAAGGACGCAGATCGTCGAGCCGCAGCGTGTTGATAGCGGCATAAGCCGTCTGCGGATCGTGATGGCTGGCTTCGACGGTCGAAACCTTTTGCCACGCGATCAGCTCCGGAGGCGTGACGTTGTTCCAATGCACGCCGCCGTCAGTCGTGAGCCAGATGAGGCCGTCGTCCGTGCCCGCCCAGATGATGTTGACATTCTTCGGCGATGGAGCCACGGCATAGATCACGCCACGCTGCGAAGGCTGGGCCGACTTCTCCGACTTGAAGATGCCGACCGATGCCGGGACATCCCACGTCTTGCGGGTCAGGTCGGGACTGATCTGCTCCCAGGTCTGCCCGCCGTCGCGTGTGGTCCAAAGTGTATTCGCTGCGAAGAACAGAAGATGTGGATCGACCGGCGAGAACACCACTGGCTCGGTACGCACCACGCGATAGTCGGGCGGATGGCCGACAACCGGAGCGACGTTCTGGGCAGTCGTTGTGCGGCGGTCGTAGCGTGTCAACTTGCCGCCATAAACGATCTCGGAGTCCAGCGGATCGGGTGCGATGTAGCCATATTCTTCGACGGCGACGGGATGCCATTCGCGGAAGGTAATCTCACCATCGTTGCCGCGGCTCCAGACACAGGCTGAGCCGCTCTCCTGCTGTCCGCCGCATACACGATAGGGAAACGCGTTGTCGGCGCTGACGTGATACATCTGCGCCGTGGACTGGTTGTACCACGAGCTCCACGACTCGCCGCCGTTCACAGTGATGATCGCGCCCTGGTCGCTCACCAGCAGAATGACATTGGGATCGTTGGGGTTGATCCACATGTTCTGGTAGTCGTCGCCGCCCGGCGCGCCGCGAAGCGCGGTCCAGCGTTTGCCGCCGTCGGTCGACTTCCAGGTGACGGTCGAGGTCACGTAGATGACGTCGGGATTCTTGGGATCGATCACCGGCATCGGCAAGTCGCCGCCGCCAATGCGCCCGCGTGGTCTGGGGTCGTTGGTAGCGATGGTCCATGTAGCTCCGGCATCGTCGGAGCGGTAGAGGTCAACTTTGTCTTTGGTTGCGACGGAAGCGAACAGGCGCTGCGGATTGCTCGCAGTCAGCGCGACGTAGGCCTGGATGATTCCCCTCGGGAGGCCTCCGCTGAGCTCCTGCCAGTTCTGGCCGCCGTCGGTTGACTTGTAGATGCCGCCGTTCGTGCCGTTCCAGTCACCGTTCTCCCACGGACCTTCGCGCGCCTCCCACAATGTGGCGTAGACAACGCTGGGGTTGCTGGGATCGATTGCCACACCGGATGCGCCGACATTCTCGTTCTTCTGCAGCACAGCTTGAAAGCTTTGGCCTCCGTCGGTCGAGCGATAGATGCCGCGCTCCTTGTTCGGACCGTAAGGATGGCCGGCGACTGCGACGAAGAGCCGGTTGGGATCGCGCGGGTCAACGGCCATCTGCGAAATCTGCTGACCATCGCGCAGGCCGAGATGCGTCCACGTTTTGCCGGCGTCGGTCGACTTGTAGATGCCATCGCCTACGGAGAGATCAGGGCGGTGCAATCCTTCGCCACTACCAACATAAATAATGTTGGGGTTGGAAGGGGCGACCACAATGTAGCCGATCGATCCCGTGGGCTGATTGTCGAAGATGGGCTGCCAGGTGCGGCCGAAGTCAGTGGTCTTCCAGACGCCGCCGTTGACCGCTCCGATGTAGAACACGTTCGGCTGGGTGGGAACACCGACCGCTGCACGGGTTCGCCCGGCGCGCAACGGCCCGATGCCGCGCCACTGCATCTCTCCCAGGGCGCTGGTATTGATCGGCGTTTGCGCGACCGAAGGTAATGCGAGGGCAAGAAGAAGGAAGGAAAGAAAGAAAATCCTGGAACGCATCATCGAAGCCAAAACATCCTTTGTCGAAAATGAAAACTGTGTGAATACGGCTGAGGCCAAGTGGAAGAGTATACGACAGCCATAGTGCGTGTCTTCCTGTCGGGCAGACGGAGGCTCACCGCGGATTGCGCGGAAGGACGCGGACTCAGGGTTGGCCAAGGGCTCTTGATTAAGCGATTTTCGTCCGTAGGATCGACAGCGATTTCTCGCCGGCTTGCATGGTCTAGGGAAGAACTGAGCAGTAACTAGTCCTGGTTATCGAATGCAAGTTACCGCATTAGTTTGTGTCAAGCTATCAAGCCTTAAAAAATCTGCATAATTTCTTGATTTGCTCTTGCAATTCGGAATAAACCTATGAGATGGTGGTAAAGCGTTGGAGTAACGCCCATGATAAATATTACGCAAAACTCGATGCGTGGATGGCTGCCGATAGCAGATATTGGCTGCCAGTGGGCGTTTGTCGTCGGGACCGGACCGTCCCGACTTTATCGGAAGCCAAGTCACTAACCTACTGGCAAATATCCAACGCATTCGTAAACAGGCTTAATACGCTGGGTGGTGCAGACCACGGCTCCTTCGACTTAGGATCGAGCCCGTGCCGCGCTATCGATTGTTCCCCCAGCTCTATTTCGGTCAGTGGTGAAAAGCCACGGATACTTCAGCCAGGCAGAAGACGGACCCCTTTCGGGGTTCGCGCCGCCGGTTCAAATCCGGCTCCGTGACTACTTGTTCCCTGGCCGATAGCTTTAACCAGGATTCGCCGGTGGTGAAAGGAAACAGTTACTTCTCCACCATGACAAGGTCAGCGGAGCTGGAAGCTTCGCCAGGACAAGTATCCGTGGGGATGGAGTCGTAGCCTCGAAGTGCAAGATTCCCGTGGATAACCGTTCTGACTGTATCCGCAGGTTCCCCGGCGAACTTCTCAACTCGGAAAGATTTGAACTAAGTAGCTTCGATATGGAACTAGTCATTGTCATCCTGGTGATTGCGCTGATGGTCGCGCCCAAGCTGGTGAAAGCCTGGCTGGGGCTTGGCTCGGCTTCGAAAGGAAGCGGGAGCTTGTGCGCGACTTGCGTCAACGTGTATCGGGTGAAGGGTGCCAATGGCAGGGAATTGATCTACTGCAACTACACCAGTGATTTGCGTGCGATCAATTTCGAGGTGTGCGAATGCACCGGTTATCGCAACCGGAACATTGTGCCGCTGACACGTGTCGTGGGCTTCGCGCCTGCCGATACTTCGGATTATGAAGAAACCTTTCCGGCAGTGGCGATCTGGATTAGCAAAGAATAAAAACATGCCTCCGGCCGGGCCAACTAATGAATGGCTCGGCCGGAGCTTAACCGCGGCAAAGGCCGCTTAGAAAGAAAGAACAATGCGCGTCCACATAAAGGACGGCACAGCGATCGAGGCAGGCTCGAAGTGCTCCCTATGCACTCACGCCCACATCATCCGCGGATATCGTGAGAGCGAGGAACTGGTGTTTTGCGACTTCACCTCTCCACTAATCCGCATTCCTTTCAAAGTGAAGGAATGTTCAAACTATCGCGACCGCACTAGTCCCGACTGGGAGCAGATGGAGAAGCTGGCCATCGATCTGAAGCCAGAAGTCAGCTTGGCCAAGCCAGCAGGGTTCCGGTTGGCTCGCGATACAGAAGACGACGAGGCCGTCGCTGAAGTCGAAGTTGGCGGCGATAAGAATAGCAATTTCGGTCGGTGGTGAAGATCGGGGTTACTTCGCTGTTAACGAAGAGGTCGTTGGTTCGAATCCAACTTTCGGCTGTAACGGCCGGAATAGCTCAGTGGTAGAGCGCTATGTCCCTAATCGCGTGTTCCCCGACCATAACTTTGCCGGTGGTGTAGGAGACGGTTACTTCGGGTAAGGCGAAAGCCGGGCCGGTCCGACCCCGGCACGCTCGCAAGAGCGTAGACCGTCACCGCTTGTTCCCCGGCAATTCTGAAAGGAGGCCGAATATGGCTCGCCTGAACATCATGAACCTGTCGAACCTTGTGCCCGGACCGCGCACTCACGAAGGCGCGCCGGCGCGGCACATCACGCCCGAGCAGGAGCTGCGGCGTTCGCTGATGGCCTGCATGCTGTGGGAAAGCCAGTTCTATGAGGACGGCGTGGAGATCGCCGGCCGCATGCATGAGATGGTGTCCAAGGTCGCTCCCGAGCGTGTAGCGGCCATGGCGGTTGAGGCCCGCAGCAACATGAAGCTGCGTCACGCTCCGCTGCTTCTGGTGCGCGAGATGGCGCGCCATGCCTCGCACCGTGCATTGGTGGGCGAGACGCTGGCGCAGGTCATTCAGCGTGCCGATGAGCTCACCGAGTTCGTTGCCATCTATTGGAAGGACGGCCGCGTGCCCCTTTCCAAGCAGGTGAAGAGTGGACTGGCGTGGGCGTTCGGCAAGTTCGACGAGTACGCCCTGGCTAAGTACGACCGGCCCGGACCGATCAAGCTGCGCGACGTGCTCTTCCTGACGCACGCCAAGCCGCGCGATGCGGCCCAGGCGGAGCTATGGAAGCGGCTCGTCGAGGGGAAGCTGGCGACTCCGGACACCTGGGAGGTTGCACTCTCTGGCGGAGGCGATAAGCGCGAGGCTTGGGAGCGTCTGCTCACTGAGCGCAAGCTTGGCGCACTGGCACTGCTCCGTAACTTGCGCAATATGGAGCAGGCCGGTGTGCAGGAAGAGCTGATCTTTTCAGCACTGCGCGAGATGAAGACCGATCGCGTGCTGCCGTTTCGCTTCCTCGCGGCGGCGCGGCATGCTCCGCAGTGGGAGTCGGCACTCGAGTCGGCGATGTACCGCTGCCTCGAGGGCCAGCCGAAGCTGAAGGGCCGGACTGTGCTGCTGGTGGACGTTTCCGGCAGCATGATCGCGCCTTTGTCACGGCGCTCGGAGATGATGCGCACCGATGCTGCCTACGGACTCGCGGTGCTATTGCGCGAGTTGGCAGAAGAGGTCGCGGTCTACAGCTTCTCCGACGAGCCGAAGCGCATTGCCGCGCGTCGCGGTTTCGCCTTGCGCGACGCCATCGACGCGAGCCAGCCACACGGCGGAACCCAGCTCGGCAAGGCCGTGGCCGAGGTGGCAGGCAAATACGACCGCCTGATCGTCATCACCGACGAGCAGGCCCACGACACGGTTCCCGCGCCAACCAGCGCGGCTTACATGATCAACGTAGCCAGCTACAAGAACGGCGTTGGCTACGGCCGCTGGGTCCACATCGATGGATGGAGCGAGGCAGTCATCGACTACATTCGCTCTTTCGAGTCGGTGGATTGGATCATTTGAGATTCCAGCCGGTGAACCAGCCGGCTGGAGCTCCCTGGAGGGTCGAATGCAGATTCTTCGCGGACTTAACGTCCGCTCGGAATGGTCGAATAGAAGCCTTTGCGGCACAGCTAAAGCTGTGCCCTTTCAAAACGGGCCTGTTGGCTGTGCCTCTTCAAAACCGGCTGTTGGCCGTGTTCTTTCAAAACGAGTCCGTTGAATGTTTTCGGCAAACGCGCCCATCCCTCCATCGCGACCTGCTTCCCCGTCCCATCCGCTACACTTAGAGTAGGATCTTCGTCCAAATACTGAATTAGCGCTGGTGTTCCAGTCATCATGAGAATCGTTCGTCCGCTATTTCTTGGCCTGCTCCTGGCAGCCGGATTCTATTTCTATACGACCCACCATCACGGCGCTTCGTCCACGCCCGACTGGGTTGCGAAGCCCAGCAAAGTTGAGCTCACCGAGGCAGCGAGTCCGCAGACCTACGACTCGGAAGAGCAGATCAACATCGACGTCTACAAGAAGGGCATCCCGTCGGTGGTGAACATAACCTCCACGGCGGTGAGCATGGACTTCTTCTGGGGGCCGATACCCCAGGAGGGACAGGGATCGGGCTTCATCATCGACAAGGAAGGCCATATCCTCACCAACTATCACGTCATCGAGGGCGCGCGGCAGGTCAAAGTCACGCTACACAATAAAAAGACGTATCCCGCCGAGATCATTGGCCGCGATCGCTCGCACGACTTGGCGGTGATTCAGATCAAGGCTCCGGCGGTATCGCCCGCTACTTTAGGCGATTCCAAGAACCTGGTGGTAGGACAGAAGGTCTTTGCCATCGGGAATCCATTCGGCCTCAGCGGCACCATGACGCGCGGCATTATCAGCTCGCTGCGTCCTATTCGCAATCCCGAAGGCGCATACATTGACGAAGCCATTCAAACCGATGCCGCGATCAATCCCGGCAACTCCGGCGGTCCGCTGCTGAACTCGCGCGGCGAAGTCATCGGCATCAACAGCATGATCGCTACCGGCGGATCCAATCAAAGCGCGGGCATTGGGTTCGCGATTCCGATCAACACGGCCAAGGCGGTCATCAGCGACCTGGTCACCTACGGAAGGGTGCGGCGGCCGTCGCTGGGCATTCGTCCTCTCGCCGTTGGGCCGGAGCTGGCGCAGGAGATGGGGCTGCCTGCCGACAGTGGAGTTCTCATTATGCAGATTCAGCCGGGAGGATCGGCGGACCGCGCCGGCTTGCGCGGCGGCAATCAGCGCGCATACATCGGGAACATTCCCATCATGGTGGGTGGCGACCTGATCGTCGCAATCGACGGCGAATCGATGGGCGATCAGCAGGACCTGGCAAACGTAATGGATAAGCATCGCGCCGGGGACACCGTCACGGTCACCGTCTTTCGAGGTAAGAAGAAGATGGACGTGAAAGTGGTGCTTCAGGAAGAAGGACGGCAGCAGGCCTAGCAGGAGAGTCCAATCCGCGCGGGAGCAGCCTTCGGGCTCCAGATAAC
>Ga0335083_10010122_pt1 | contig 11414 bp, 9 predicted proteins | sample Lox_Sample_42_FD_206716 | JGI IMG/M metagenome (GOLD analysis project Ga0335083, IMG submission 206716) | Soil microbial communities from Loxahatchee National Wildlife Refuge, Florida, United States - Lox_Sample_4.2 | ecosystem: Environmental > Terrestrial > Soil > Wetlands | place: USA: Florida... | reverse complement strand
CCGGCGTCGCCGGAGGGGGCTTCGCTAGGAGGAGTCATCTCCGCTCCGCTCGCGCTCTTGCGTTGTGCGCGCAATCAGCTCGAGCGTTTCGTTCAAACGACGGAAGACGTCGATGTTCGGGATTCGGACAACTATCCATCCTTCACGGCGCATGAATGCGTCGCGACGGGCGTCGTATCCGCGCGTTTCTTCGATGCCATGTCCATAACCGTCGACCTCGACAACGACGAGGCGACGCGCGGAGCAAGCAAAGTCAGCGATGTAAGGACCTATCGGGTGCTGGCGCCGAAATCTGAGGTTCTGCAAGCCCCTGCGCCGCAGACGCGACCAAAGGATTGTCTCTGCGTCGGTCATGTGACCACGCAGTTCTCGCGCGCGGCGGCGTGATTTTCGTGTGATCTTCGCCATAGGCTAAGTCTGCGCGCCGCTTGTCGCTCAGCGATGTCGCTGTTCAATCAAACTTTCGCAGACACGGCCATTGAAGTGCGTGCGGTACAGGTTGAGAGGGTTTCTCCTTCTGGACGCCCCCTCCGCCTCGCGCGTGAAGGACGCGCTCGGCACCTCCCCCATGCCGCCCTATCGCCGCGCTGCGCGCGGCGGTGCGGCACTGGGGAGGAAATTTACTCTGCCGGCACCTGCTCCATCGCCCATTCGCTCCCACGGCGGTTGAAGTACGCGATCGCTGCGGCGGCGATGACAACCGAGCCGCCGATCGTCACAGCGTTGCCGACGCCAAGCCTGCTCGCGAGCGAGCCGAGGAGCAACGCACCCCAGGGCATCATCCCCATGAACGACTGGGTGTAGTGCGAGATCACGCGGCCGCGATACTGCTCGGCCGAGACGAGCTGGATGATCGTGTTGGTCGTGCCGCCCAGCAGCATCAGCGCCGCCGCTGTCGGCAGCAGCAGGAGCACGCTCAGCCAGAGCATGTGCGAATGCGCGAACAGGATGAGCCCGGCGCCGAACGCCACCCCGGCCATGATCGGTGCGAACATCAGATGGCGCTCGTGGATGCGCGACAGCGCGTACGCACCCACCAGCGCGCCGGCCCCGACGCTCGTCATCAGCGTGCCGTAGGCCGTCGAGTGACCATGCAGGATGTCGCGCGCGAAGGCCGGCATCAGCGTCAGGTAGGCCGCGCCGAACATCGACGACGCGGCGACCAGCATCAGCGACACGCGCAATTGCGGCGTCGAGAAGGAATAGCGGTAGCCCGCCTTGATCTCCTCGAGCGGGTGCTCGTTCACGCGCGGCGCACGCTTGGGCAGCTGCATCAGGTAGAGGCTCGTCAGGACCGCGGCAAACGACGCCGCGTTCAGCGCGAAGCAGACGCCCTCCCCCACCACCGCGATCAACGCGCCCGCGAGCGACGGTCCGATGATCCGCGCCAGGTTGAACATCATGGAGTTGAGCGAGATCGCATGGCGCAGATCCTCCTTCGACACCATGTCGAGCGTCATCGACTGGCGCGATGGCACGTCGAAGGAATTGATCAGCCCGAGGCAGAGCGCGAGCCCGATGATCTCCTCGACGCGCACGACATGGGTCAGTGTCAGGACCGCGAGAATCGAGGCCTGGATCATCGCGGCGCTCTGCGTGAAGAGAAGCATCTTCCGCCGGTCGACGCGGTCGGCGACCATGCCTCCGAACGGCGTGATGAAGAACACGGTGACGGTCGCGCAGAAGGACGTCAGGCCCAGCAGGAAGGGCGAGTGCGTCAAACTGTAGACAAGCCAGCTCTGCGCGACATTCTGCATCCAGGTGCCCATCAGCGAGACGAGCTGCCCGGTGAAGAAAAGCCGGTAGTTGCGGTGGCGGAAGACGCGCAAGAGCGAGGCCGTCGATCCGGGCGCTGAGATGTCCTCGATCTCCTGCTCCGCCGGCGGCTCGTCAGGCGGCGTTATCGCGACCTCGATTTCCTCGTCTTTTGCCGTCACGGGCGGGCTCCCGGCAGGCGCCCGCTTGTCAGCCCGCTTGTCAGATAGTGGCGCGACATGCTCCCGTCGCGGCTAACGCTATTTGCACTGAAGGACGACATCTCCATGGCTTCTACGGACGTACTCTTTAGACCCTTCCGGCTCAAGGGGCTGGAATTGCCCAACCGCATCGTCATGGCGCCCATGACGCGTTCGAAATCTCCGCATCAGATTCCGAACGACGCCGTCGCCGCCTACTACCGCGCACGCGCGGAAGGCGGTGTCGGTCTCATCCTGACCGAAGGAACGTCGCCGGAACATCGTTCCGCGTCGAACGACGTCAACGTGCCGGCCTTCTTCGGCGGTCCGTCCCTCGAAGGCTGGCGCAAGGTCGCGAGCGAGGTGAAGAAGGCCCGTGGGCACATCATGCCGCAGCTGTGGCATCAGGGCGTGATCCGCCATCCGGGCACCGGTCCTTATCCCGACGCGCCGAGCATGAGTCCATCGGGCCTTGCGAAGCCCGACAAGAAAGTCGCCGAACCGATGACCGACGAAGACATCGCCGATGTCATCGCAGGCTTCGCGAAGAGTTCGGGCTACGCCAAACAGCTCGGCTTCGACGGCGTCGAGCTGCATGGCGCGCATGGCTACGTCATCGACCAGTTCTTCTGGGAGGGCACGAACCAGCGTGCCGACCGCTACGGCGGCTCGCTCGAGAAGCGCACGAACTTCGCCGCCGACATCATCCGCGCGGTGCGCAAGGAAGTCGGACCCGACTTCCCCATCCTGTTGCGCTTCTCGCAATGGAAGCAGCAGGACTTCACCGTGAAGCTCGCTCAGGATCCGAAAGAGCTCGAGCGGTTCTTGAGGCCGCTCGTCGATGCGGGGGTCGATGTGCTGCACTGCTCGACGCGACGCTTCTGGGAGCCGGAATTCCCGGACAGCGGCTCCGACCTCAATCTGGCGGGCTGGACCAAGAAGCTCACCGGCAAGCCGACGATCACGGTCGGCTCGGTGGGGCTCGACCAGGACTTCATCACGGGGTTCACGAAGGCCGGCGCGCACACCGCGAGCCTCGACCGGTTGATCCAGATGATGGAGCGCGGCGATTTCGACCTCGTCGCCGTCGGGCGCGCGCTGATCGTCAACGCCGACTGGCCGCACAAGGTCCGTTCGGGACGCACCGGCGAGCTCAAGGATTACTCGCCCGAGGCGCTTGCGACGCTCGTCTGATCAGCGCCGTTCGAGGGTCATCTTGAGCCCGTGCTTCGGCCGTAAGGTGAGGCGCGCCTGCGGTTCGACAGGAAAGCCGGGCACGAGCTTCAGCCGGAAGCGCTGGATGATCGCGGCCAGGATGATCGTCGCTTCCTGCAGCGAGAAGCCCATGCCGATGCAGATGCGCGGGCCCGCGCCGAACGGGATGTAGGCGAAGCGGTGGATCTTCTCCTTGCGGCCCGGCGCGAAACGTTCGGGCACGAAATAGTCCGGCTCCTCCCACAATTTGCGGTGTCGGTGCAGTATCCAGGGCGAGATCAGCACCGATGTGCCCGCATCGATGTCGATCCCGCCGACCCGGTCGGGTCCTGCGGAGTCGCGGCTGATGAGCGGCGCCGGCGGATAGAGCCGCAGGGATTCCTCGAGCACCATGCGCATCAGAGGCAGCTTCACGATGTCGTCGGCCGACGGCGTGCGGCCGTGCAAAACGTCGCTTGCTTCGCGCGCGAGACGCTCGTCCCACTCGGGAAATTCCGACAGCAGGTAGAACGTCCAGGCGAGCAGATTGGCGGTCGTTTCGTGGCCCGCGAAGAAGAAGGTCATGACGTTGTCGAAGACTTCCGCCTCGCCGAACAGCGTGCCGCCCTCCGGGTCCTCCGTCGTCAGCAGCAGGGTGAGCAGGTCGTTCGGTGCACCGTCCGGGTCCTTCGCGATCTCCGCGCGCCGGCGCGCAATCACCGCCTTGAGCGCCTTCCGGAAGAAGTTCAGCGGCCCGCGCGCCCGCACCCGGTTGGGCGTGGGCACCCAGGTCGGGACGCCGATCGCGCCCAGCACGTCGAAGCGACCCTGGGTCTCGAGGTAGAGCGCGACGGCATCGGCCATCGGCTGGTATTCCATGTCGACGCTGCGCGAGAACATGGTGCGCGAGATGATGTGGTACGTCAGCTGCATCATGGCGTCGGCGACATCGAGGACATGGCCCTCGGGCATCGATTGCCAGCGCGCCACGAGCTCCTCGGCCGTCTCGGCCATCGCGTCGGCAAAGCCTGCAACACGCCGCATCGAAAACATTGGCGCCGTGGTGCGGCGCTGGAAGCGCCAGCTGGCGCCTTCCGCGTTGACGAGGCCGTTGCCGAGCGCGGGCCGCGTCAGCCGCTGGAACTGGACGCTCTTGACGTAATTCTCCGCGTTGTCGAGCAGCACGCGCTTGACGCCTTCCGGGTCGTTGACCATCAGGAAATCCTGCACCCAGGTGCGCGCGTAAACGTAAGGCTCGCGATAGGCACGTGCACCGAACGCGGCGACAGGATTTTTCGAAAGTTCGATCAGAACCTGCAGCACCGAGAGATCGCGCGTATGCGGAACGGGTGCTGCGGGACGCAGGCGCGCAGGCTTCGCATCCAGGCCGGCAAGTGCGGCGTCCGCCACCCGATGGGTTCCGATCGATCCGCGAAACGATTGGCACGGCGCAATTGAGGGTTCAAGCGGAAAAGCGGGGCCCGCCCGGTAAGGAGCTGCCGCACATTGACTCCCCATGCCCGGCGCTTAGTCTCGACGCGGTCCAAGGGTCGGCGATGGCGAAGGATTTCATCGGTTATCAGGCGTTGACGGATGCCGCGTTGCGCGGCGTCGTGCGTGACTCCCTTCGCAAGATCGAGAAGTCCGGCCTGATCGGCTCGCACCATTTCTACCTGACATTCAAGACGCAGTTTCCGGGCATCGCCATTCCCGATTTCCTGCGCGAGCAATATCCCGACGAGATGACCATCATCCTTCAGCACCAGTTCTGGGGCCTGAAGGTGAAGGAGGAATCCTTCGAGGTGACGCTCACCTTCAAGAAGCTTCCCGCAACGCTGAGCATTCCGTTCGCGGCGTTGACCGCTTTCTTCGATCCCGGCGTCAATTTCGGACTGCAATTCCGCGGCGAGCAGGGCGGACCTGCAAAGCCGGGCGCGCCCGCGCAGCTCGTCTCAACGCCCCAGCCGTCGGCCGAGCCCAAGGACCGGGCCAAACCGGAAAAGGCCGAGAAGCCCCTGAAGGTCGAAATACCGCAGGACGAAAAGCCCGCGCCGCAGCCGGGCGAGGTCGTCAGCCTCGACGCATTTCGAAAGAAATAAGAAGCCGCCATTTCGCCCCCGCCCCACCCTCCCCTTGCGGGAGGGTCGAAATTTGCGAAGCAAATTTCGGGGAGGGGCCATTCGACATCCGCCTTGCCCCTCCCCGAAAAATCTTCTAGCTCCGCTTCGCTACGCCAGAAGGTTTTTCGACCCTCCCTCAAGGGGAGGGTGGGCTAGTGTTGAGGCGCGAACGGACGTTTTCCTGATGACCAAGACCCGCATCGAAACCGACACCTTCGGACCCATCGAAGTTCCGGCCGACAAATACTGGGGCGCCCAGGCGCAGCGCTCGCTCGGCAATTTCAAGATCGGCTGGGAGAAGCAGCCGCTCGCCATCGTGCGCGCCCTCGGCATCGTCAAGCGCGCCGCCGCCGAGACGAACATGGCGCTCGGCCTCCTCGAGAAGGGCGTGGGCGAGAAGATCGTCGCCGCCGCGCAGGAAGTGATCGACGGCAAGCTCGATGCGCATTTCCCGCTCGCGGTCTGGCAGACAGGCTCCGGCACCCAGTCCAACATGAACGCGAACGAGGTCATCTCGAACCGCGCCATCGAGATGCTGGGCGGCACGATGGGCTCGAAGAAGCCCGTGCATCCCAACGATCACGTCAACATGAGCCAGTCGTCGAACGACACCTATCCGACGGCGATGCACATCGCCGCCGTGGAGACGATCGTTCGTGAGCTCATTCCCGCGCTCAGGCATCTGCACGCCGCGCTGGCGAAGAAGGCCGACGAGTTCAAGGACATCATCAAGATCGGCCGCACGCATACCCAGGACGCGACGCCGCTCACCTTGGGCCAGGAATTCTCCGGTTATGTCACGCAGGTCGCCAACGGCATCGAGCGCATCGAGCTCACCCTGCCGAAGCTGATGGAGCTGGCGCAGGGGGGCACCGCCGTCGGTACCGGCCTCAACGCCCCGGTCGGCTTCGACAAGAAGGTGGCCGAGCGCATCGCTGCGATCACAGGCCTTCCCTTCAAGACCGCGCCCAACAAGTTCGAGGCACTCGCCGCGCATGACGCGATGATCTTCTCGCACGGCGCCATCAACACGGTCGCCGCCTCGCTGTTCAAGATCGCCAACGACATCCGCCTGCTCGGCTCCGGCCCGCGCTCCGGCCTGGGCGAGCTGTCCCTGCCCGAAAACGAGCCCGGCTCCTCGATCATGCCGGGCAAGGTCAACCCGACGCAGTGCGAGGCGATGACCCAGGTCTGCGTGCAGATCTTCGGCAACAACACCACGCTCACCTTCGCCGGCAGCCAGGGCCATTTCGAGCTCAACGTCTACAATCCGGTGATGGCGTACAATTTCCTGCAGTCGGTGAAGCTCATGTCCGACGCGGCGATCTCCTTCACCGACAATTGCGTCGTCGGCATCGAGGCGCGCCGCGACAACATCAAGACGAATCTCGAACGCTCGCTTATGCTCGTGACGGCGCTCGCGCCCAGGATCGGCTACGACAACGCGGCCAAGATCGCCAAGACCGCACACAAGAACGGCACGACCCTGAAAGAGGAAGCGGTGAAAGGCGGCTACGTGACCGCAGAAGAGTATGATCGCATCGTGCGGCCCGAGGACATGATCCACCCGAAATGACGGGTGTTCTGAAAAAACGCTCCTTCAGCCTGTCCGGGCATCGCACCAGCGTGGCGCTGGAAGGGGAATTCTGGACCATCATCGAGGCGGAGGCGCAGAAATCGCAGATGAGCCTCGCGGCCTTCGTCGCCGCGATTGATGCCGTCCGTGGCAAACACCCGCTCGCCAGCGCATTGCGCTTGCGGGCGCTGGCCGCCGCCAAAACCCAGCATTAGCATCCGTTTTCGCTGCTGACACACAGCTGTCAGCAGGCTGGCAGTATGACGATGCGTTGCTCTGGAGGCACCAATCATGATCACGCTCTACCACGCCCCGCGCTCGCGTTCGTCGCGCATCATCTGGCTGCTCGAGGAGCTGGGTGCGCCCTACAAGATTGCGCTGACCTCGATCCAGTACGGCGACGGTTCCGGCGGCCCGGCTACGGATGACTATAAGAAGATCCATCCGCTCAAGAAGGTCCCGGCGATCTCCGACGACGGCAAGGTCGTCTACGAGTCCGCGGGTATCGTTCTCTATCTGACGGACGCGTACCCGAAGAATGGTATCGGGCCTGCCGTCGGCGATCCGAAGCGCGCCGACTATGTGAAATGGCTCTTCTTCTACACGGGCATCCTCGAGCCGGCGTCGACGGCGCGTTTTCGCGGTTGGGACAAGGAGCAGCCGACAGGCTTCGGCAGGTTCGAGGATATCGAAGGCGAAATCGCGCAGACGCTCGCGAAAGGCCCCTATATTCTCGGCGAGAAATTCTCGGGTGCCGATATCCTGGTGTGCTCGGCCGTGCAGTTCTTCCGTGGCTCGCTTTTTCCCATCACCAAGACCTATGATGACTATGTCGCCCGGCTGACGTCGCGGCCGGCATATGCAAGGTCGCAAGCGAAGGAAAATGGCTGAGATCGTGAACCTGCGGCGCGCGCGCAAAGCCAAAGCGCGCGCCGGCGCCGCCAAGGAAGCCGACGAGAACCGCATCCGCCACGGCTCCGGCAAGGCGGCGTCGAAGCTCGAAAAAGCACGGACTGCGAAGAACGCGCGGAATATCGACGCACAAAAGCTGGACGACAGAAACGACTAGCCCTTCGCGCTACCCTCCCCTTGCGGGAGGGTCGAAATCTGCGAAGCAGATTTCGGGGAGGGGCCCGCCCGCGAAAAAGCTGATAGCTTGCCCCTCCCCGAAAAATCTCTCCGCTTCGCTGCGAGATTTTTCGACCCTCCCTCGAGGGGAGGGTGGAATTCCCTGAGCTGGACGTTCTTCCATGACACAGCGATCAAAAGGTCCTTTCTCCGACATCCTTGTCATCGACCTCACCCGCGTCCTTGCGGGTCCGTATTGCTCGCTGCTGCTTGCCGAGCTCGGCGCACGCGTGATCAAGGTCGAGACGCCGCGCCATGGCGACGACGCGCGCTCGGTCGGGCCTTTTGTGAAGACGCCGAACGGCAAGACCAAGTCCGGCTACTTCATGTCCATCAACCGCGGCAAGGAATCGATCGCGCTCGACCTGAAAGCCGATGGCGACCGCAAGATCTTCGAGGCCCTGCTCTCGCGCGCCGACGTGCTGCTCGAAAACTATCGCGGCGGCACTATGGAGAAGCTCGGCTATGGCTGGGAGGCTTTGAAGGACAAATACCCGCGCCTCATCTATGGCGGCGTCTCAGGCTTCGGGCACACCGGCCCGTATGCGAAGCGTCCAGCCTACGACATGGTCGTGCAGGCGATGGGCGGCATCATGAGCCTGACCGGTCATCCGGATTCTCCGCCGACGCGGGTCGGCTCCTCGACCGGCGATATCACCGCCGGCATGTTCGCAGCCCTCGGCGTCGCATCGGCGCTCTACGATCGGACGAAGACCGGGCGCGGCATGAAGGTCGACATCTCCATGCTCGACAGCCAGGTTGCGATCCTCGAGAACGCGGTGGCGCGCTACGTCGCGACCGGCGAAATTCCCGGACCGCTCGGTTCGCGCCATCCTTCCATCGCGCCGTTCGCCGTGTTCGCGGCGAAGGACGGCCACGTCGTCATCGCCGCCGGCAACAATGCGCTCTTCAAACGCGTGGCCGAAACGCTCGGGCGGCCCGAGATGGCGGACGATCCGCGCTACGCCTCCAACCCGCTGCGCATGCAGAACTGGCAACCGCTGCACGATGATCTCGAGGAAGCGCTCAGCGCGCGCTCGGCCAGGGAGTGGCTTTCGCTGCTCGAGGCCGCGGGCGTTCCCTGCGGGCCGCTCAACAATGTCGCGGCGGTGATGGCCGATCCCCAGGTTGCAGCGCGCAACATGATTGTGACCGCCGACGATCCCGACCTCGGCCCCGTCCGGATGCCCGGAAATCCGGTCAAACTCTCGGCCTATGAGGATCCCGCCACGCGTCCCGCCGCGCCCGATCTCGACGCCGACCGGGCTGCCATCCTCAAGGAACTTGGCCTCCGGGGGTCGTCCCGAGGGTGAAAGTTCTGCGCACAGGTTCTACATTGGTTCCCGTGATCCCTGACTCGACAAAATCTCTATGAGCGGTTCGCACGACCGCTACTCGGACCCGCTCGACGCCGCGTTCGGCGAGGAGCCGCGCGCGCGTGAAACGCCACGCGAGCCGCCCTATCTCGAGGGCCTCAACGCCGAGCAGCGCGAGGCGGTGCTGGCGACGGACGGGCCCGTACTCGTGCTGGCAGGCGCCGGCACGGGCAAGACACGCGTGCTGACGACGCGCCTTGCGCACATCCTTGCGACGCGGCGCGCCTGGCCCGGCCAGATCCTCGCCGTGACCTTCACCAACAAGGCCGCGCGCGAGATGAAAGAGCGCATCGGCGCCCTCATTGGCGGCGTGGTCGAGGGCATGCAATGGCTCGGCACGTTCCATTCGATCGGCGCGCGCATGCTGCGCCGCCACGCCGAGCTGGCGGGCCTCAAATCCAATTTCACGATCCTCGACGCCGACGACCAGCTGCGCCTGATGAAGCAGATCATCGAGGCGGAGAACATCGACGAGAAACGCTGGCCGGCGCGCGCGCTCGCCTCGATGATCGACGGCTGGAAGAACCGAGGGCTGCAACCGGCCGATGTGCCGGACGGAGAAGCGCATGCCTTCGCCTTCGGCCGGGGGCGCAAGCTCTACCAGCTCTATCAGGAACGTCTGAAGGCGCTGAATGCCGCTGATTTCGGCGACCTCCTGCTCGACACGCTCACCATCCTCAAGAACCAGCCGGACATCCTCGCCGATTATCGCGAGCGCTTCCGCTACATTCTCGTCGACGAGTACCAGGACACCAACGTCGTCCAGTATCTCTGGCTCAAGCTGCTCGCGACCGCGAGCGGCAATGTCTGCGTCGTGGGCGACGACGACCAGTCGATCTATGCCTGGCGCGGCGCGGAGGTCGAAAACATCCTGCGCTTCGAGCGCGACTTCCCGGGCGCCAAGGTCGTCCGTCTCGAACGCAACTACCGCTCGACACCCGCGATCCTCGGCGCGGCCTCGGGCCGGATCGCCGCCAACAAGGGCCGGCTCGGCAAGACGCTGTGGACCGAAGGCGACCAGGGCCAGCGCATCAAGGTACAGGGCGTGTGGGATGCCGAAGAAGAAGCGCGCAATGTCGCCAGCGAAGCGGAGTCGCTCAACCGCGGCGGGCATCTCTTCTCCCAGATGGCGATCCTTGTGCGCGCGAGCTTCCAGATGCGCGAATTCGAAGACCGCTTCATCGCGCTCGGCCTGCCCTATCGAGTCATCGGCGGCCCGCGCTTCTACGAGCGCATGGAAATCCGCGACGCCATGGCCTATCTGCGCCTGATTGCGCAGGGCGACGACGACCTCGCCTTCGAGCGCATCGTCAACAAGCCCAAGCGTGGCATCGGCGACGCCAGCGTGCAGGCGCTGCATACGCTGGCGCGGGTGCGGCAGCTGCCGCTGCTGGCCGCTGCCGGCGAGCTCGCAACGACCGACGAAGTGCCACCGAAGGCGCGCAAGGCGTTCGGCGAACTCGCCATCGATTTCGCGCGCTGGACGCAGGCGGCAAGCCACCTCCCGCACACCGAGCTTGCCGAAATGGTGCTGGACGAGTCCGGCTATACCGACATGCTTAAGAACGACAAATCGGCGGAGGCGCCGGGGCGGCTCGACAACCTGAAAGAGCTCGTGCGCTCGATGGAGGGGTTTGAATCACTGACCTCGTTCCTCGAGCACGTCTCGCTCGTGATGGAGATCGAGCAGAACGAGACCGGCGACCGCATCAACCTGATGACCTTGCACGCCGCCAAGGGCCTCGAGTTCGACACCGTGTTCCTTCCCGGCTGGGAAGAGGGTCTCTTCCCTTCGCAGCGAACAATGGACGAGAACGGCCTCGCCGGCCTCGAAGAAGAGCGGCGCCTCGCCTATGTCGGCCTGACGCGCGCCAGGAAGCGCGTCTATGTCTCCTTCTCCGCGAACCGTCGCGTGCACGGCATGTGGCAGAGTGCGCTGCCGTCTCGTTTCCTGAGCGAAATGCCCGAAGAGCACGTCGAAACGAGCGTCGATGAAGGCTTCTACGGTGGCTATGCCGGCTTCCGCGACAACGCCAGCACGGCCGGCTTCGCGAGCACCTATGAC
>Ga0335083_10010120_pt1 | contig 11414 bp, 5 predicted proteins | sample Lox_Sample_42_FD_206716 | JGI IMG/M metagenome (GOLD analysis project Ga0335083, IMG submission 206716) | Soil microbial communities from Loxahatchee National Wildlife Refuge, Florida, United States - Lox_Sample_4.2 | ecosystem: Environmental > Terrestrial > Soil > Wetlands | place: USA: Florida... | reverse complement strand
AATTGCCTGACAACAAGACTTCCAGCCTGTGCAATGATATCAGGATATTTTTCTTTCACTCTTTCCATCGGCAACACCATATTCGATTGTCCTGAACATACCCATACTTCTCCAAAAAGGATATCCTTCACTGTTATATGATTACCGGCATCGATCTGCATTTCATAGGGGCCCCCGGCCTTTTCCGGATCCAGTAAAAGATTCCATTTTCCATTTGCATCGGATGTGCAATTGTATTTTTTTTTATGAATGCTTACAGAAATGTTTTCACCGGGACTTGCCCATCCCCATATCCTTACTTTCGCATCTCTTTGCAATATCATACCATCGCTGATGAGCCGGGGCAGCCTGACTTCTGAAAAAGCCGCTCCGATATTCAATAAACAGCAGCATGCTATTATGAAAAACTTTTTTGTATTTAGCCTTCTGATTAGAACTGACATTCAATTATTGGTTTCATTGGTGTGATGAACTCCTATCCTTGTTTCCGGCGGTCCTAAATAACTTTTTTTCACTCCGCCAAAATCAACTACTATTTTTTGTAATACCACAGCGGGCGTAACCATCCAGAATTTCAGCAGGTGTTTGCCCGGTTTTGAAACAAAATGGTCAGATGTTTTCATAATGATATTATTCGCCACCCAGTCTTCCCAGGTCTTTTTATTATTATCATCCTTATTAATGCTGATGATCTGGGGTTTTTCATCATCGATTGAGATGCCATATTGCAAACCCTCATCATTGTGAAAATTCAACGTGGGAGAAAAATATGCTTCCACTTTCAATTCTCCGGAATCGTAAGAATAAAATTCATATTGAAGAGATGAAGATGAACCGCCTGGCGTCTGGTTCGAGGCAGTTACCGGGAACACAGTAATGGCCGAACCCGTTTTACCAAGATCCGGTATAATCGTCCAGTGAATATTGCCGCTATTGATAGCCCTGCTGTAATGATCCGCTTCTATCGAAACATAACCATCCTGTTCATAAAACCCATTCCCTTTAAAACCTGCCGGAACCAATTCCTGCGCAGTAATATTCTTTGCGCCGATTAAAGTTGCCTGCTCTCTTGCAGAATCTGCAGGAACGTACCGAACCTCCGGCATCTTATTGAAGGGAGGCTGTTGCCAATAAGTATACCCGATATGCGTTTGATCCATCATGTGATTCCATTTGCCGCCGGCAATTTTTTGATTGTATTCCAAAGAAATCAGAGAATCTTTTATGTACAATTGCTTTGCTTTATCAGCAAGTTTATTGGCAATAACCCAGTCCTGAGATGCAAACCAACGGTTCCATGCGACTGTCGTGTACAATTGCAATAAATTCGAACATGCTTTAACAGGATGCAGCACCAATTCAAAATAGGCGTCTTTGTATTCAGCGGGCAATTCATTTCCTGTCTTTTCGGCTCTTACAAGTAAATCATCGTACGCATCGGTCACCCGGTCTGCTTCTTTATAATGATGAATGCTATATGTGTCGGCATCCAGTAATTCCGGTTTGCGCCGGGCATTGTATTTTGAATATTTTGAAATGATATCGGCAATCTCTGCTGAATGAGTCTCTCCAAATTGTGCGGCTGCCCATTGCCGGGTATAACGCTGAAGCTCACCCGATCCAATTTTTTTTGGATTCCATGCATAATCCAGGAAAAAAGAAATCGGGAATTCCATTGGTTTGATATCTCCCACGTTGACGACCCAGATTTGTTTTACTCCATATTCCCAGGCCAGGTGCATCTGCTCCCACACGCGTGGAATGCTGTTTGTATTTAGCCATTTATAATTTCTCGGGTCGCCGACATAGTCAAAATGATAATAGATCCCATAACCACCGCTTCTCGGCTTATCTGTCAACCTGGGAAGCTTCCGGATATTTCCCCAATTATCATCACATAATAATAAAGTAACGTCGTCGGGTACCCGCATTCCTTTGTCATAATAATCCTGAACTTCTTTATAAAGAGCCCAGACCTGTGGTTTTTCAGATGCAGGTTTCCCGGTCACTTCTTCAATGATATGCCGTTGATCGCGCACAATTCTCTCCAGCAAAGAAATTGCTGTTCCTTCAGTCATTGGCTTATCGCCATCTCCCCGCATTCCAATTGTAACTGTAGTTTCTGTATTCCCTATTCTTCTCATCCCTTCTTCCCAGAATTTTCTCAATGTGGCAGCATTACTATCATAATTCCATGGCCCCCTTCCATATCTTCTCCACTCATCATGCGCACGCATCAGGGGTTCATGGTGAGATGTTCCAATCACGATGCCATAATCATCTGCAGTTTTTTTATTCAATGAATCGTCATCGTAAAAAGCATTTCCCCACATGGCAGGCCAGAGATAATTGCCTTTCAAACGAAGGATCAGTTCAAATACTTTTTCATAAAAGAAATGATTGAACCCGCCGAATTTTTCCCTGCTCCATCCGGAAAGAGCCGGCGCTTCATCATTGATAAAAATGCCCCTGTATTTGACAAGCGGGGAATCCGTTAAAGAAATATTTTCACTGGCATACAATTCTGTTTTCTTTTTTACAGGCACATCGGCCCACCAATACCAGGGAGATACTCCCATTTGCCGGGATAATTCAAACACAGCAAAAGCAGCGCCTCGCCGGTCGCTGCCCGCGATGATCAATGCATCTTCCACTCCTTTAAAAGGTTTTTTGATGACCTGTATATGCCAGGCTTCCCATTTTCCTTTAATTGAATTCAGGTTTATTTTTTTTTCTGCCATCAGTTGTTGCAGCAAAGAAGATTTTTCCAAAGTGCCGACAATAATCAGATGATGTGATGATGAAGGCAGTTCATGAACCAGTGAAATCTTTTTTCCGGTTACTCTTTCGATATCGTCCTGAAGAAATATTCCTGCTTTTTGAGCAAGCATGAAGTCATTCTCATCCGTATAAATAGCAGATCCTCCCAAAGAGGAAACAATGGGAAATGAAATAGCTGCTTTTTTCTCTGTGATAATATTCTGTCCAAAAAGAAATGATATGATTAAGAACAAAAAAGCTGATGAGAGTAATATTTTTTTTTTCATATCAACCATTGAAAAGAAAGCCCGACTGAAGAAATGGTTCATGCAAAATTTTTCTACGAAAGTCTTTGCGGGTGGGGATCAGAATCCAATAGAATTACCTCCGTCGACAGCCAGCACTGCCCCTGTGATATATTTCGCAGCATCTGATGCGAGGAACAGGGCGGTATCGGCAATATCAGATGGCTGACCCAATTTGCCCATGGGTGTTCTTGACAATACCTTCTGCATTCTTTCCTTATCCCCATTGAGCGCCTTTGCTGACATATCCGTTGAAATAAATCCCGGGGCAATACAATTTACGCGTATACCCCTGGGGGATAGTTCTACGGCCATCGCCCTTGTCATTCCTTCAACAGCTGCTTTCGAAGCCGAGTAGGCAATCACTTTTGGCAATCCGTATTGAGCTGCCATAGAACTGATATTGATGATCACACCTTCTCCTTTTTTGATCATCCATTTTGCCACTTCCCTCGACAAAGAAAACACGGCCGTTACATTTACCTGAATCACCCGCTGAAATTCTTCGTCGCTCACTTTTGTAAAATCTTTTTTCATATTGATACCTGCATTATTCACCAGGATATCCAGCTCTCCATAATCATCTTTTAATTTTTTTACAAGATCCGGAATCGATGACAGGTCATTGAGATCATAACTCACAGGTTCACATAATTCCCCAAATTTTAATTTGGCTTTTTTCAGTTTTTGCCGGTCCCTTCCGATAACAATCGAACGCAGGCCATTCCTGGTAAATTTCTCCGTGATTGCCCAGCCAATCCCCGATGCGCCACCGGTAATAATCGCAGTTTTTATTTGGTTTGCCGTTTTCATTACAGTTTTGAATAGTAGTTTACCTGAGTTCTATTTTATGACTCCAGGTATTTTTAAAATTCCCAGGTTCTCAGGTAATCACAATCTACAACCGGGCAAATTATTTTTTTGATGATGCCCGAATGATTAATTCAGAACGCAATAATATGGTATTCGTAGCATGAATTGCTGCCGTACCGTTTAAATGATTGATAAGATGCCTTGCGGCCGTCTCTCCCATTTCATAACCAGGATAATTAATCGTCGTTAAATTAGGTTCGACCACTTTCGACACGGGGTCATTGTTGAATCCCGCAAAAGCGATGGTTCCCGGAATATCGATGCCGGCATGCTTTAAAGCCAGCATGCATCCTACTGCACAATTATCGTTGGCTACAAAAACGGCATCCGGCAATGGTCGCATATGCCTGATCTTCTCGGCTGCAACTGCTCCCGCTTCCTGACTAAGATCGCTGTGAATGACATATTCTTTTTTCGAAACCAGCTTGTGATCGCTCAATGCCTGTTTATAACCTGCCAGCCGGTCGACATATACATTGCTTCCGGAACTTGCCGTAATATGAACGATCCGTTTGCAGCCCTCCTTAATTAAATGCGTCGTAATCTCATAAGCTGCTTTCCGGTTATCGATCAGGATATTCGTACAATGTTTGTGATCTGTGACTCGGTCAAAAAAGATCAAAGGCACATTTTTTTTAAAAAATATATCAAAATGAGAAACATCGTCAGTATCATAGGCAAGGGAAACCAGCAATCCGTCGACCCGGTTATTGAACATGGTCCTTGCACTGGCAATTTCCTTTGAAGTAGATTCAGAAGACTGGCTGATAATAAGATTATATCCGGCGTGGTTGACCCCATTTTCTATCCCGGCGATAACTGTCGACATGAAATAACTATTCAATTTCGGCACAATCACACCAATGGTATCTGTACGCTGATTTCGAAGATTCCTGGCAAAATGATTGGATCGATAACCCATTTCTTCTGCCAGATCAAATATTCTTTTTTTGGTTTTCTTACTGACTACAGGATCGTTTTTGAGGGCACGACTAACAGTAGCGATGGAAATATTCAGCTTACGGGCGAGGTCATAAATCGTAATTTCTTTTGAATTCAACATACAATCGTTTACATGACGACTGTAAAGCTATACAAAAGTTTTTTTAAAAAAAAAATTGTAATCGCTTACATTTTTGAAATTTCTTTTTAATTTAGACCTGAAAACGGGTTCTTGCCGCCAGACTTGCTTAACATTAACGATTGAGTATGGTGCTCACACAAAACGCTGCCAAATGCTTTCACCTGCTTTTTTTCAGGCCGGATCTTCAGTATATTTCTTTATGCCCCATCTTAACTAATCGTTCAAACAGAAACCTGACCCAAAATCATATTCTTCTAAAACACTTACTGGTAAATGGTTTCATGCCAGCAGGGAACTTGTTTATTCAATCATCCAATATAAAACAGAAATATCATGCAGTGAAAATCACTCTACATAGAATGACTTGTTTAAAGCAAACTGTTTAGGAAACTAAAACCATCAATTATTAAAACAGACTGTTTATGAAAGCCCCCTTCAGGAAAAATGTGACAGGCGTAAATAAGCCGCCGGCTCAGCTTTCCAAAAAATTTAAATCGCTTACATTTTTTTTGACCGTTTTCATTTTTACCCTCCATGTATCTGCCCAGAATAATATCCGGGTAACAGGCAGGGTCCTCAATGAAAAAGGACAGCCTGTACCAAAGCCCTCTCTTCTTATAAAAGGAACTACGGTTGGTACAACCGGTAATGACAATGGCGATTTCGAAATAATGGCTCCTCCCAATGCTACACTGGTAGTCTCATCTGTCGGTTACAGTTCGGTAGAGATAATTATTAATAACCGGACAAAAATTCCCGTAACCCTGAATTCTCTTGCAGGGGGCATGAACGAAGTTGTAGTTGTAGGTTATGGAACCCAGCGCAAACGGGATGTTACAGGTGCTGTAGTTAGCTTAAATGGAGATGTACTAAGACAGGTACCTGCACCGGATTTGGTTTCACAACTCAAAGGGCGAACTGCAGGTGTGGATGTTATTACCAATAGCGCTACTCCCGGAGGCGGCGGACAAATACGCATCAGGGGAAATCGCACCATGAGCAATAGTCAGGCCAGCAGCGATGCATTGGATCAGCCACTAATGATTTTGGATGGCATCCCATTCAATGGAAATATCAATGACCTGAATCCGGATGATATCGAAAAAATAGAAGTTTTAAAAGATGCATCTGCAACTGCTATCTATGGTTCAAGAGGTGCCGGCGGAATTATTATCGTAACAACAAAAAGAGGCAAATCTGGAAAACCAGTGATCAGTTATAACGGTTACTACGGCATATCAAGCATCATGGGTAAATTAAAAGTATTTAACGGTCCCGAGTATGCGCAATTCAAACAGGATGCGGCTACATACAATCGCAGTGCACCGGGAACGACAGCTTATGCACTGACTCCAGCAGAGCAGGCAGCCCTTGCTGCAGGCGAATCTACCGACTGGCAGGATCTGATCTACCAACATGGATTTACAACCAATCATCAAATCGGAATCACCGGCGGCAGTGAAGGAACACAATATGGTCTTGGAGCCGGATATTTCAATGAAACAGGAATTATTCCTAATCAGAAATTTGAAAGATACTCTTTACGTACAACTATTGATTCAAGAATTAACAACTGGCTGAAAGTCGGCGTCAATTCAATGAATACGCTTTCTTATTTAAATACTCCGGGTGGAAGTGGTGTTCCGGGAGGCCTGATCAGGACGACTCCTCTGGCTTCTCCTTATAATTCTGACGGATCTGTAAATCTGAGACCTGCTGCAGGTTCAATAGACGGACCAAATATAGTCAGTCCGCTTACTTTAAAAACAAACACTGATGCGATACTTGCGAGGAACAGGAGATTGAGAACATTCAACAGTTTATATGGTGAGATCCAGTTCACCCCTGATCTGAAATACCGGATCAATGTGGGTTTGGATTACTGGCAGGTACAAGGCGACAGCTACAATGGACCAAATACTTTTACCAACCCGACAGCCACTACATTTTCACAGGCTAATGCCAATGTGACGAATGAAGAAGCCTGGTCTTACCTGATAGAAAATCTTTTGTATTACGAAAAAACAATAAAGGAAAAACACAGAATCGGTATTACCGCTTTATTCAGCACGCAAAAAAATCATGACCAGCAAAGCAGTTTCAATGGACTTGGATTCCCCGCAGATTATGTGCAAAACAGCAACCTCGCATTAGCGGGAACAGTAACTGCTGCAACGCCCAATCCAACAACAGGAGCTCCGGCCAATTTTTTAAATGAATGGGGTTTACTATCTTATATGGCCCGTGCAAACTATGCATACGATAACCGTTATCTTTTAACGGCAACAATAAGAACAGATGGTTCTTCTGTTTTATCACCGGGACATCAGTATTTCACTTACCCTGCATTTTCTCTCGGATGGAATATTTCCAATGAGAAATTCATGCAAAATGTTTCTTTCGTCAATAACCTGAAACTAAGAGGAGGATGGGGTATTACAGGTAACCAGGGAGTAGCTCCATATTCCACATTGGGCGCACTGAGCACAAGTACGTATAATTTTGGACAAGGTTCAGCAGGTCAGCAGGCTGCATACACAGTAACACAACTTGCGAACAGTAATTTACACTGGCAATCTACTTCACAATGGAATGTGGGACTCGATTTCAGTTTATTGAAAAACCGTCTCAGTGGTTCTGTAGATGTATACAAACAAGAGACAAAAGATATTCTTCTTCCTTATCAGTTACCACCAAGCAATGGTGCAAGCAGCACCTATAAAAATCTTGGTAAAACCGAAGGACACGGAATGGAAATTAATTTAAGCGGTATTATTGTACAAAACAGAACTGGCGGCTTTAACTGGACAATGGATGTAAACTTCTTCTTCAACAGAGAGAAAATCACTTACCTCACTGCACCGAACCAGAAAAATGATATCGGAAACGGATGGTTCGTAGGACAGCCACTGACAGTAATCTATGATGTAAAGAAAATTGGTATCTGGCAAACAGAAGATTCAGCAAAAGGTTTATTAGCTCAGCAGACCAGTCCGGTTCAATTCCCCGGTCAGATCAGGGTGCAGGATTTGAATGGAGATGGGAAGATTGATCAGAACGACCGGCAGATAATTGGAAATTTTCAGCCGCAATGGGAAGGTGGTATCACAAACACATTTACTTATAAAAACTTCGACATGTCGATCGTGATCTATGCAAGAATGGGAATGAAAGTAGTTGTTCCTTATGTAACGGCCGATGGTGGTGCGCAGGGATTTCCTTTCTTCATGCAGGGTCGCGTGAACCAGTTGAAAGTTAATTACTGGACAAGAAGCAATCCGACCAATGATTTTCCGGCGCCTGATGCGGGAACGGACAGGTTCTTATTTGCTTCGACGCTCGGTTATGTGGACGGTTCCTTCATCAAATGCCGCAGCATCAATTTAGGATATGAAATCCCTGCTTCAGTAATTAAGAAAGTTGGCCTCAGTTATCTGAGAGTGTATGTGACAGCAGTGAATCCCTTCATTATTTATTCACCATTCGTAAAGGATGGTTATGGACCTGATCCAGAAGGAAATGGTTATGGGGGTGCTGTTACTTCTCCGACTGCAGGCGGCAGTGTGGGAAGCGGCGGGGTGACCGGCCAGGGACGTTTGGTCACAGTGAATGCAAACAATCCTTCCACCAGGCAATTCAATTTTGGAATAAATCTGAAATTTTAAACCATAAAAATTACTCTATATGAAGAGGCAGTATAAAATAAGTTTATTAATAATTTTTGCGATCATCGTTTTTTCGGATGGTTGTAAAAAAGTATTGGAGGAGCATCCAAGGTCTTTAATTGTGCCTTCTTTCCTTGCAACTCCTTCCGGTCTTCTGGGTGGTATAGCCGGTGTATATAATGATCTGCGCAGTGAATGGGGAACAGAAGGATTTACATTGCAAACAGTCGGCGGCACAGACGAGCATCTGATGGGGGCCAGTAACAGCGCGCCGAAATTTTTTACTTATAATGGATTGGCAAGTTCCGATATGAACGGAAGTTTTTGGAATATCGCCTACCAGGATATCAATACCTTAAATGGAGTTTTGCAATATGGACCATCAGCTGCCTTACCTGACAGTGTCAAACAACAATATCTTGGCCAGGCAAAATTTCTGAGAGCGTTTTGGTATTTCTATCTTGTTCAGACTTTCGGGGATGTTCCTTTGCATACCACATTCATCACCGTTCCTTCAGCTGCAGATTCCAGGCAACCTGCCGCTGATGTATATACGCAGATCATCCAGGACCTCACCGATGCTTCCACTGGATTGCAGGTAAGCTCTCCTTCTTCTTCAACCGCTGCAAATCCTTTTGGTGGTAAGGCAGCAAGCCAGGCAACAGCTAAATATTTACTGGCGAAAGTATATCTCACCAGGGGCTGGCTCACCAATAACTCGTCCGATTTTTCACAAGCATTCAGTATAGCTTCTGATTTGATTACTAACAAAGCTATTTATGGATGCGATCTCTGGCAGGATTATGCTGATGCATTCAAACCAGCCAACGATTATGGAAAGGAGACACTTTTCACCAGCGATCATAGCAGCGACCCGAAATACGGGCAATATTCGCCCGGAGCTTCCGGTGGAAATGCACAAAATCTCACTCCATGGTTCAACAGATGGAATTATCCTTCTTTGAGTGGTATCAATTCCTATCTGAATGGCTCGGGTGTTCTGACTAATTCAGGCCCTACTATGATGACAAGAGATGTAGCGAACGGACGGCCCTATATTCGTGTCAGGCCTAATAGTTATGTCTGGACCAGTGGCGCCAATTCAGGAAAGAATTATTTATTTGATGAAGCTTTTTCGGACAGAGTAAACGATTCACGGTATGATAAAACTTTCCAGACAGTTTGGATAGCAAATACTGCGAATGTTTCTACAACTGCCGGAGCCGCGAATAATTCAAGAGGAATCGGTTATACAATGACGGTAGGTGTGGACACCGCCGTATGGATGCCCGATCATGAAGTTACAGGCGCTCCTCAATTCAATGGCGCCGTTCCCTTCAGGGGACTTATCATTACACCAAGCATGTGGACAAACAGCTATTACCCTCCTGTAAAAAAGTTTGATGATCCAAACAGAACCGGTGTGAATGATCCTTCAACAAGACCTGTGGTTATTTTCAGATTCTCCGATGTATACCTGATTGCAGCCGAAGCTGCATTTAAGGCAGGAGATTTGAATAATGCCGCTGCGATGATCAATGTGATAAGACAAAGAGCTGCATATAGAAGCACGAATAACAGTGCACAGAATGCAGCGGCAGTTGCTGCAGTGACCATTGCTCCAAGCGATGTTACCCTTGATTTTATTTTGGATGAGCGTACCCGTGAGTTTTATGGAGAATGGCAGAGATGGTGGGACCTGGTAAGAACCCAATCACTTGTGAGCAGGGTTACAGCCTGGAATCCTGAAGCTGCGCCTTATATCCAATCCTATCATATTTTAAGACCTATTCCGCAACAGGAAATCGACCTGGTAACAGAGGGACCGGCCTTCCCTCAGAATCAGGGATACTGATCAATTATTTATTTGTAAAATGAAAAATAAAAAAACTAATAAGTTCTGAGTTTCGATTTTATAGTTTACATTTCACAATGGTAGAAGCAAACAAAGGGGGGATGCAACAGTTCATCCCTTCCTTTTTTTTAGTCCTTAGCTTTTTATCATAAAAATTTGGCAAATGCATTTTCTTGGATTTGTTGACTGGATCTTTGTCGGCCTATACCTTGCCGTGATTGCCGGCATCTCTATCTGGTCTATCCGGCGAAAAAAAGATTCACCCCAGGATTATTTTCTGGCAAACAGGAACCTGGGATGGTTTGTCATCGGCGCTTCTATTCTTGCATCGAATATCGGCTCAGAGCATATTGTGGGGCTTGCAGGCACTGCAGCCAATAGCGGATTGGTGATGGGACACTATGAATTGCATTCCTGGATCATCCTGGTTTTAGGCTGGGTATTCGTTCCCTTCTATATGCGAAGTATGGTGTATACCATGCCGGAATTTCTTGAAAGAAGGTATAACAGCAAATCTCGCATGTTGCTTTCCGTTATACAATTGCTCAGTTATATCATTGCGAAAGTATCTGTCACAATTTATGCAGGTGCATTGGTAGTGACTTCATTCTTAGGAGTCGATTTCTGGACCGGCGCCATCATTCTTGTTGTGATCACAGGGGTGTATACTGTACTCGGTGGTCTGCATGCTGTCATGTACACTGAAACCTTACAAGCAATTATTTTAATAGTTGGATCACTCACGCTGATGTTGGTAGGTCTGCATAAAATCGGAGGATGGCATGAATTGGTGAACTCATTGCCAAAAGAAAAATTGAATATGTTTCCGCCACTTTCTGATCCTGATTTTCCATGGGCAGGGATATTATTTG
>Ga0335083_10010119_pt1 | contig 11415 bp, 8 predicted proteins | sample Lox_Sample_42_FD_206716 | JGI IMG/M metagenome (GOLD analysis project Ga0335083, IMG submission 206716) | Soil microbial communities from Loxahatchee National Wildlife Refuge, Florida, United States - Lox_Sample_4.2 | ecosystem: Environmental > Terrestrial > Soil > Wetlands | place: USA: Florida... | reverse complement strand
ACCGCCGGCGGCCGCGGATGGATGCTCGCGAGCTCCATGCCGACGCGGTTGGCGATTTCCCATTTCTCGCTGCAGGTGTTCACGAACAGCAGGTATTTCTGCCGGTTGTCGAAGAAGCGGAAATTGCGCTGCGGGTCGTCGCTGGCCTGCCCGGAGGCGACCGGCGGCGCCGGCGGCGCGATGACGGGCAAAGCCGACGGCGGCGCGTCGAACAGCACGCGGCGGCGGGCCGGCGCAGCATCGGTCGAGCGCGCCATGAAATTGCGGATACGTTCAAGCGTGTCGGTGGTGATGCGGCCGCCATTGCGCAGGCGGCTGGCCAGTTTGCCGTCGTTCACCGCACGGCGGCCGAAAGTGGATTCTGCGAGCCCTCTGCGGCGGCAGAATTCGCTGATCTCTTGCAATATTTGCTCGTTCATAGGGCGTTCCCTGACCAATTCTTGCGATCGGCTCTCGCGGCCGTTTCGACCTGCAGCCAAGCAAGCCGGCCCTCAATCGTCAATCCATGGACTCACGTTGGGAAAGATGGGCAATAAAAGTGGGCAACTTTCCACTGAGGCAAATAAGCCTGAGTACAGTGAGTTAAAGAGGAGCCTTGGCCGAAAAATATTTTTACGCATCAAAATATTGGGAAAGTGCCCACTTTCGGCAGTGCAGTCGTGGGCCAGATGGGCGCCGCGGCCGGCTAGCTAAGATATTCAGATGTCGAAGAAAACCGTTTCGTTGTCGCCCTGGACGCGGATGTCGAAACGGTAGCTCGGTTGACCGCCGCGCGTCTCCTTGTGGGCAACGAGCGTCTGTCGCCGGTCGGCGGGAACCAGATTGAGGACCGGATCGGCGCCGTTCGCCGCTTCGTCGGCAAAATAAAGCCGCGTATAGACCTGCCGCAGCATGCCGCGCGAGTAGATGCAGAACACGATATGCGGCGCCTGCATCTTGCCGTTCGGCCCCGGCACCGCGCCTGGCTTGATGGTGTCGAAACCGTAGGCGCCGTCCTTGTCGGTCGCCGAGCGGCCGAAGCCCTTGAACTTGGCATTCGGCCGCGCCCGGGTGTCGGCGGGGCTGGCGTAGCGGCCTTGCCCGTCCGCCTGCCAGATCTCGATCATGGCGTCGTTGATCGGCAGCCCGTCGCCGTCGAGCACGCGGCCCTCGATATGGATGCGCTCGCCGGTCGCGTCAGGCGTTACCAGATTGTCGGTGACGGTTTCCTTCCAGCTATAGGTGCCGTTGGGATCCCATTTGGCGCGGCCCTTGGGCGTGAGGCCATAAGCGAAAAACGGACCGACGGTCTGTGAGGGCGTGATTTCGGACATTGATGAGCTTTTCTTATGAGTGTTTGTCTTCGTCGAGCGGCGTCGCTTCGCGCCCGCGCAGCACGATGTCGAAGCGGAAGCATAGCGCCCAGTCGGGAATGGTGTTCTCCAGATCGAAACTGGAGATCATACGGTTGCGCGCTTTCTCGTCGGTCACCGAATTGAAGATCGGGTCGAACGGGAACAGGTAGTCGCCGGGAAAATACATCTGCGTCACCAGCCGCGACAGGAACGAGTGGCCGAACACCGAGAAATGGATGTGGTTCGGCCGCCAGGCATTGTGGTGATTGCCCCACGGATAGGCGCCGGGCTTCACGGTGATGAACTTGTAATAGCCGTTCTTGTCGGTGACGGTGCGGCCGGCGCCGGTGAAATTCGGATCGAGCGGCGCCGGATGCTGGTCGACGATGTGCACGTAGCGGCCGCAGGCATTGGCCTGCCAGATTTCCACCAGCGTGTCGGGCACCGGCCGCTTGTCCTCGTCGAGCACCTGGCCGTGGACGATGATGCGCTCGCCCAGAGGTTCGCCCTTGTGCTGCTTGGTCAGGTCGTTGTCGTATTCCTCAATCGCATCGTGGCCGTAAACCGGGCCGGTCAGCTCCGACAGCGTATGCGGCACCACGATCAGCGGCCGCGACGGCGAGCGTTTCACCGTCGAGCGGTATTCCGGCGACAAATGCCTGGGATAAACGCTGAGACTCTCCCGGGGGTAGATCAGCGACATTTTCTTGTCCTTGTTGTTGTCCTTCAAGCTCTCAAGATACCCGTTCGACCGCCAGCGACACGCCCTGCCCGACACCGACGCACATGGTGGCGAGCCCGAGCCTGCCGCCGCGCTCGTGCAGCCCGTGCACCGCCGTCAACGCCAGCCGCGCGCCCGACATGCCGAGCGGATGGCCCAATGCGATCGCGCCGCCATGCGGATTGACGTGCTCGGCATCGTCCGCCAATCCAAGCTGGCGCAGACAGGCTAGCGACTGCGAGGCGAAGGCTTCGTTGATCTCGATCAAATCATAGTCACCGATCTTGTGCTGGAGGCGCGCCAGCAGCTTGCGCGTCGACGGCACCGGGCCGATGCCCATGATGCGCGGCGGCACGCCCGCCGAGGCCATGCCGAGGATGCGCGCCCGCGGCGTGAAATCGTGCGCCTTCACCGCCGCTTCCGAGGCGATGATGAGCGCGGCGGCGCCGTCATTGACGCCGGAGGCATTGCCGGCGGTCACGGTGCCGTCCTTGCGGAACGGCGTCTTCAGCTTGGCAAGTTGCTCGATCGAGGTGTCCGGGCGCGGATGCTCGTCGCGGTCGACCAGCAGCGGCCCCGCCTTGCCGCCCGGCGCCTCCACGGGCGCGATCTCGGTGGCGAAATAACCGCGGCTTTCCGCTTCGCCGGCGCGCTGCTGCGAGCGCAGCGCGAACTGATCCTGGTCGGCGCGGGTGACCTGGAATTCCGCGGCGACGTTCTCGCCGGTTTCCGGCATGGAATCGACGCCGTATTGCGCCTTCATCAGCGGATTGATGAAGCGCCAGCCGATGGTGGTGTCGTAAATCTCGGCCTGGCGCGAGAAGGCTTCGGCGCTCTTGCCCTGCACGAAGGGCGCGCGCGTCATCGACTCGACGCCGCCGGCGATGGCGAAATCGATCTCGCCGGCCTTGATGGCGCGCGCGGCGCTGCCGACCGCCTCCATGCCGGAGGCGCAGAGCCGGTTGATGGTCACGCCGGGCACGCTCACCGGCAGCCCGGCCAGTAGCAGCGCCATGCGCGCGACGTTGCGGTTGTCCTCGCCCGCCTGATTGGCGCAGCCGTAATAGACCTCGTCGAGCCTTTCCCAGTCGACCTTGGGGTGCCGCGCCATCAGCGCCTTGATCGGCACCGCGGCGAGATCGTCGGTGCGCACCTTGGCAAGCGATCCGCCGTAGCGGCCGATCGGCGTGCGCACCGCGTCGCAGATGAAGACGTCCCGCGCCGCCATCATGCCGCCTCCGCATAGGCGCCGGGGGCATCGGCAAGAGAGAATACAAGAGAGGAAATACGCGCCATAAACTACTTCCCAGTTGCGGTCCCGTATTTACGGCCCACCACGGACAGGGTCAAATGGCCACCCATGATCGCAGCGTTGAGCGGGGGGAGGGGCCTCATGGAAATCAAGGGACACAGCGCGATCGTCACCGGCGGCGCCTCGGGCCTGGGCGCCGCGACCGCGCGGGCGCTCGCCGCCGCCGGCGCCAAGGTGGCGATCATCGACATCAACGCCAAGGCCGCCGCCGAAGTCGCCGTCGACATCAACGGCATCGCCATCGCCTGCGACGTCGCCGACAGCGCCGCCGCGGAAGCGGCGGTGAAGAAGGCCGCGGCCGACCATGGGCCGGCGCGCATCCTCGTCAATTGCGCCGGCGTCGGGCCGGCCAAGCGCATCGTCGGCCGCGACGGGCCGATGCCGCTGGCCGACTATGAGCGCGTAATCCGCATCAATCTTATCGGCACCTTCAACATGCTGCGCCTCGTCGCCGCCGCCATGCAGCCGCTGGCGCCGTTCGCCGACGGCGAGCGCGGCGTCATCGTCAGCACCGCCTCCGTCGCCGCCTTCGAAGGCCAGATCGGCCAGGCGGCCTACTCCTCGTCCAAGGGCGGCGTCGCCGCGCTGACTTTGCCCGCGGCGCGCGAATTCGCCCAGTTCGGCATCCGCGTGCTCGCCATCGCGCCGGGCATATTCGGCACGCCGATGCTGCGCGCGCTGCCGCAGGAGGCGCAGGATTCGCTCGGCGCTTCCGTGCCCTTCCCCAAGCGGCTGGGCGAGCCGCGCGAATACGCGGCGCTGGTGCTGCATTGCATCCACAACGGCTATCTCAACGGCGAAGTGATCCGCCTCGACGGCGCGCTGCGCATGGCGCCGCGCTAGTACCCATGCGCAGCCCCAACCTCCGTTCGTTCCCGCGCAAGCGGGAATCCAGAATCAAAAAAATGAGCGCTTCGATTTATTGTCCTGGGTCCCCGCTTTCGCGGGGACGAACGGACAGGACATGGGCACGCTGACCAATAGCCTCACAGTCCGCATCCGCTGGGGCGATTGCGATCCCGCCGGCATCATTTTCTATCCGCGCTATTTCGAGATTTTCGACGCCGCCACCGCGGCGCTGTTCGAGCGCGCGCTCGGCATCACCAAGTTCGAGATGTTCAAGGCTTATGAGTTTGCCGGTTGGCCGCTGGTGCACACGCACGCCCGCTTCCTCAAGCCGACCCGTTTCGGCGACGACGTCGCGGTGGACACCGGCATTGCCTTCGGCCGCTCCAGTTTCGATATCGAGCATCGCCTGAGCCTCAACGGCGAGTTGTGCGTCGAAGCCCGGGAAAAGCGCGTCTGGACCGTGCGCGACGCCGACGGCGCCATGAAATCGCATCCGATCCCCGAAGCCGTACTGATCAAGTTCGGTCTGGCTCCGCCGTCCTGACGGCCCGGTGCTCCGCACCGCGGCGCAACGAGCGAAAATGACCCTCGTTGTCAGCATTTCGCCCGTCGAGTAAAAGTGCGGGCCAATGACGTGAATTAAGCGCGCGGGGAGCCGACCGGCGCGCGAGGGGCGGAAACGCATGGCCGTCATACCGAGCGGGCGCGAGCGGCCGGCGATCGCCGCCGAAGCGTTTTTGCGCGCACTCGCCGATCACGGCGTCGACTATTTTTTCTGCAATCCCGGCACCGATTTTCCACCGATCGTCGAGGCTTTCGGCCGCGCCAAGAAGACCAACGCCAAGGTGCCGAAGCCGATCCTGGTGCCGCACGAAAATCTGGCGGTCGGCATGGCGCACGGCGCCTATCTCATGACCGGGCGGCCGCAGGCGGTGATGGTGCATGTCAGCGTCGGCACCGCCAATACCATCAACAATCTCATCAATCTGGCGCGCGACCGCGTGCCGCTGCTGCTCGCCGCCGGCCGCACGCCGATCACCGAGAAGGGCTCGTTCGGCTCGCGCTCGCGGCCGATCCACTGGGCGCAGGAAATGTTCGACCAGGCCGGCATGCTGCGCGAAGTGGTGAAATGGGACTACGAATTGCGGCAGCCCGGCCAGATCGGCGACATGGTCTCGCGCGCCGCCGAGGTGGCCATGGCGCATCCGCGCGGGCCGGTTTACCTGGTGCTGCCGCGCGAGCCATTGTCGGCGCCGCTTGCCGAACCGGTCGGGCCGATGAGGCCGCGGCCGCACGCCGCACAGACGCATCCCGATCCGGCGGCGATTGCCACGCTGGCCGAATGGATCGCGGCGGCGGAACGCCCGCTGATCGTCGCCGCCACGCTTTCGGCCGATGCGGTGCCGGTGCTGGCGCATCTGGCCGAACGCTGCGCCATTCCGGTGGTGACGCACAATCCGCGCACGGTATGCCTGCCGTCGAGCCATCCCATGCATTTCGGCTTCGAGCCGGGCGCGCTGCTGACCGACGCCGATCTGGTGATCGTGCTCGACGCCGACGTGCCGTGGATTCCGCATTTGCAGCATCCGCCGGCGGCCTGCCGCGTCGCCCATATCGGCGAGGATCCGTTCTTCGTGCGCTATCCCATGCGCTCATTCCCCAGCGACTTGAGCGTGCAGGCGGGCAGCCGCAACGCGCTGGCCGCGCTGACCGCTGCGGTCGAGCCGCGCCTGCAAATGGCGGAAGCGCGCATCGCCGCCCGCCGCGCGCGGCTGACCGAACGCATGCGCACGCGGCGCGCGCAGTTGCTGAAGGATTCCGCCGCCGGCGCGGCGATCTCGCCGGAATATCTCTCGCGCGTGATCGGCGAAGCGGTCGGCGAGGACGCCATCATCGTCAACGAATATCCGCTGCGTCCCGACCATTGCCCGCGCGAGAAGCCGGGCACGCTGTTCGCGCTCGGGCCCGCCGGCGGGCTGGGCTGGGGCTTCGGCGCGGCGCTTGGCGCCAAGCTCGCGGCGCCCGACGCCTTTGTCGTCGCCACCCTCGGCGACGGCGCCTATATGTTCGCCAATCCGATGGTCGGCCATTGGGTCGCCGCCAAGCACGGCCTGCCGATCCTGACCATCGTCTTCAACAACAGCCGCTACGGCGCCGTGCGCCGCTCCACGCTGGCGATGTTCAAGGACGGCGCCGCCGGCGAAGGCGACGGGCGGCTGCTCGCCGATCTCGATCCGGCGCCGCCCTATGAAGCGATGGCGCAGGCGCAAGGCGCATACGCCGATCGGGTGGAGAAGCCCGCCGATCTGCCGGATGCGCTGGCGCGCGCCAAGCAGGCCGTCGTCAGCGGCAAACGCCAGGCGCTGCTCAATGTCATCACCCCCTACTGAGCGGCCCGCAATGTGTTACGAACGTTGCCCCACACTCCGTTCGTTCCCGCGCCAGCGGGAATCCAGGGACGCGCGCACAAGCCCAACAATGTCGCTCCGGGTCCCCGCTTTCGCGGGGACGAACGGATAAACGGCTACCCACCAACTTTCGACAGTCAGTCACGGAGACGTCCATGCGTATCGATGCCTATACCCATTTCATCCCGCAGAAATTCTTCGATGCGCTGGTGGACAGCGGCTACCCGAATATCGGCAAGCGCATGCGCGAAATCCCCTGCATCCACGATCTCGACGCGCGCAAGAAGGTGGTCGACATGTTTCCCGACTACGCACAGATCATCTCGCACGGCATGCCGCCGCTGGAAGCGCTGGCCAAGGGCGATCAACTCATCCAGTACGCCCGCGCCATCAATGACGGCTTCGCCGACATCTGCGCCAGGGATCGCGACCATTTCCCCGGCTGGGTGGCGCAGGGTGCGCTCGGCGCACCGGACGTCGGCCTCGCCGAATCGGAACGCGCCATCAAAAACGGCGCACTCGGCGTGCAGATCTATACCAACGTCGCGGGCGAGCCGCTCGACCTGCCCAAGTTCGAGCCGTTCTTCGCGCTCATGGAGAAGCTCGACAAGCCGATCTGGCTGCATCCGGCCCGTAACGCCAGCTTCTCCGATTACGCCAGCGAGAAGACCTCGAAATACGAAATCTGGTGGGCTTTCGGCTGGTCCTACGAAACCGCGGCGGCGATGGCGCGCCTCGTCTTCTCCGGCATCATGGACAAGTACCCCAAGCTGAAGATCATCACCCACCACTTCGGCGGCATCGTGCCGATGCTGGAAGGCCGCATCGGACCGGGCTGGGACCAGCTCGGCGCGCGCACCTCGGATGAAGACCTCGGCGCGGTGCGCAAGCGCCTGAAGAAGCGCCCGCTCGACTATTTCAAGCACGACTTCTACGCCGACACCGCGACCTTCACCGCCGAGCCGGCGATGCACGCTGGCCTTGCCTTCTACGACCTCGACAAGATCGTGTTCGCTTCCGACTGTCCGTTCGATCCCGAGAAGGGCACCATGTACACGCGCGAGACGTTGCGCATTCTCGAAGGCATCGACATGCCGAAAGCGGACAAGGAAAAGATCTGGCATGGCAATCTGGAGCGCATCACCGGCACGAAGCTGGTGAAATAAAGGGCCAATGCGCGTGCCACGAACCGCAGCGTGCTCCCTCTCCCCTGGGGGGAGAGGGTTGGGGTGAGGGGGTCTCGTCACCCATGACAAAATCTAACCCCTCACCCGGCGCGCTGTCGCGCGCCGACCTCTCCCTATGGGAGAGGTGAAAATGACTCGCGGCAAGGCCGCGGAAACAGGGGCGCGCAAATGACAAGAGGACGCCGCCCCGTCGTCATCGCCGGCGCCGGCCCCACGGGCCTGATGTGCGCGCTGGCGCTGACGCGGCAGGATATTCCCGTCGTCCTGTTCGAGGCGGAGCCCGCGCTTACGCACGACCTGCGCGCCGGCTCCTTTCACCCGCCGACGCTGGAAATGATGGCGCCTTACGGCATCACCGCGCGGATGCTGGAAACCGGCGTCATCGTCCGCCATTGGCAAATCCGCAACAAGCCCGGCGATCTTGTCGCCGAATTCGACCTCAACCTGCTCGCCGACGTCACCCCCTATCCGCACCGCCTGCATCTCGAACAGCACAAGCTGACGCCGATCCAGCTCGGCATCCTGCGTCAGGCCGGCGGTGCCGAGATCCATTTCGGCCATCGGGTCTTGGGCTTCACGCAAAATGCCGATGGCGTTTCGGTCAGCGTTGATAGCGGCGGCGCAACACGCATGGTCGAGGGTTCCTGGCTGATCGGCGCCGACGGCGGCCGCAGCGCGGTGCGTAAAGGTCTCGGCGTCGAATTCGAGGGTTTCACCTGGCCGGAAATTTTCGTCGTCGTCTCGACGCCCTACGATTTCGGCGCGCGCGGTTTCGCCCGCAACACCTACATCGCCGATCCGGTGGAGTTCGGCGCCATGTTCAAGGTTCCCGACGACGGGCCGCCCGGGCTGTGGCGCATCGCCTACCCCGCCAACCCGGATGAAAGCGACGAGGCGCTGCTGGCGCCCGCGCGCGTCGAGGCCGCCATGCAGCGTTTCTGCGCCAGACCCGAGCCTTACGACGTGCGCTACAAAAGCACCTACCGCGTGCATCAGCGCGTGGCCGCATCGTTCCGCTCCGGCCGCGTGCTGCTGGCCGGCGACGCCGCCCATCTCAACAATCCGCTCGGTGGTTTCGGGCTCAACAGCGGCATTCATGACGCGGTCAATCTCGCCGACAAGCTCGGCCGCTACTTTCGCGGCGAAGGCGGCGAGGAATTGCTGGATCGCTATTCGCGCCAGCGCCGCGCCGCCACCATCGAGCAAGTGCAGGCGATGTCGATCCGCAACAAACGCATGATGGAGGAGCGCGACCCCGCCGTGCAGCGCGAGCGGCTGCGCGAGATGATCGCCATTGCCGGCGACCCACCGCGCGCGCGCGAGCACCTGCTCAATACGTCGATGATTTCCGGGCTGAAGCGGGCGGAGCAGATTAGCTAGCTTTCTCCGCCTCGTCCTGAGGAGTCCGCCGAAGGCGGGCGTCTCGAAGGGCGGGCGGCCCCATCCTTCGAGACGGGCGCGTTCCGCGCCCTCCTCAGGATGAGGCCGGACGAGTCCACAGCGACGACGCATCAAGTCTGCCAGCGGGCCCCAGTTCTGCTAACCTTCCTCCATGGCGCTGACCCAACCCATCGGCATGAACGAGCCTGGTGTACCGCCCGGCGACGATGCGCGCGTCGCGGCGGCCATAGCGAGTGACGAAGACACCCGCGTTACTCCGGCCATGGCGCAGTACATCGAGATCAAAGCCGCCAATCCGGATTGCCTGCTGTTCTACCGCATGGGCGATTTCTACGAGATGTTCTTCGAGGACGCCGAAGTCGCCTCGCGCGCGCTGGGCATCGCGCTCACCAAGCGCGGCAAATATCTCGGCCGCGACGTGCCGCTCGCCGGCGTGCCGGTCATCCGCGCCGACGAATATCTGCACAAGCTGATCGCGCTCGGCCACCGCGTCGCCGTGTGCGAGCAGCTCGAGGACCCGGCGGAAGCAAAAAAGCGCGGCTCGAAAAGCGTGGTGCGCCGCGACGTGGTGCGCCTGGTCACCGCCGGCACGCTGACCGAAGACACGCTGCTCGATGCCAGGCGCAACAACTACCTGCTGGCGATTGCGCGGGCGCGCGCCTCCGACACCGAGGCGCGCTTTGCGCTCGCCTGGATCGACATCTCCACCGGCGAATTCCGCATCACCGAATGCGACCGCGCCTCGCTGCCGGCGGAGATCGCGCGGCTCGAACCGGGCGAAGTCATCATCTCCGACGCGCTCTACGCCGACGCCGAGTTGACGCCGCTGTGGCGCTCGCTGCCGGCGGTGATGCCGCTCGCCCGCGACGGCTTCGACGGCGCCACCGCCGAGCGGCGGCTGACCGCCTATTTCGCGGTGGCAACCAGCGAGGCCTTCGGCGCCTTGAGCCGCCTCGAACTCACCGCCGCCGCGGCCTGCGTCACCTATATCGAGCGCACCCAATTGGGAAAGCGTCCGCCGCTGTCGCCGCCGCTGCGCGAGGCCGCCTCCGCCACCATGGCGATCGACCAGGCAACCCGCGCCAATCTCGAACTGATGCGCACGCTCGGCGGCGGGCGCCGCGGTTCGCTGCTCGAAGCCATCGACCGCACCGTCACCGCCGCCGGCTCGCGCTTGCTGGCGCAGCGGCTGTCGGCGCCGCTCACCGATCCGCAGGCGATCAATGCGCGGCTCGACGCGGTCGCCTGCTTTGCCGACGATGTCGCCGCCCGCGCCGATACGCGCTCGCGCCTTGCCGCGGCGCCCGATCTGGCGCGCGCGCTCGCGCGCCTCGTCGTCGGCCGCGGCGGTCCGCGCGATCTCGCCGCCATCCGCGACGGGCTGCTCGCCGCGGCCGAGCTTGCCCGCGCGCTGGCCGCGCTGAAGGAGGCGCCCGCCGAAATCGCCGCAGCCTTGCGCGGTTGCGTCGCCCCCGACGGCATGCTGGCGGCCGAACTTTCGGCGGCGCTTGCCGCCGAACTGCCGGCGTTCAAGCGCGACGGCGGCTTCGTGCGCGAAGGCTATGACGAGACGCTCGACGAGACCCGCGCGCTGCGCGACGAGTCGCGACGCGTCGTCGCCGCGCTGCAGGCGCGCTACGCCGACGACACCGGCATCCGCGGCCTGAAGATCCGCCACAACAACGTGCTCGGCTATTTCGTCGAGGTCACCGCCCAGCACGGCGACAAGCTGCTCGCCGCGCCGCACAGCGCGACCTTCATCCACCGGCAGACGCTCGCCGGTCAGGTGCGCTTCACCTCCACCGAGCTCGGCGAGCTGGAAGCAAAGATCGCCAGCGCCGCCGAGCGCGCGCTCGGCCTCGAGCTCGACATCTTCGAGAATCTATCGGCGGCGGTGACTGCGCAAGGCGCCGCCATCAAGCAATGCGCCGAGGCGCTGGCAACCCTCGATGTGGCGAGCAGCCTCGCCGCGCTTGCCGCCGAGCGCGATTTTGCCCGCCCGCAGGTCGACGACGGTCTCGAATTCGTCATCGACGGCGGCCGCCACCCGGTGGTCGAGCAGGCGCTGGCGCGCGACGGCACGCCCTTCGTCGCCAATGCCTGCGATCTGTCGCCGCCACCCCCTCCCTTCCCTCCCCCGCAAGCGGGGGAGGGTTGGGTGGGGGCGGGCCGTATCTGGCTCATCACCGGCCCGAACATGGCG
>Ga0335083_10010118_pt1 | contig 11416 bp, 10 predicted proteins | sample Lox_Sample_42_FD_206716 | JGI IMG/M metagenome (GOLD analysis project Ga0335083, IMG submission 206716) | Soil microbial communities from Loxahatchee National Wildlife Refuge, Florida, United States - Lox_Sample_4.2 | ecosystem: Environmental > Terrestrial > Soil > Wetlands | place: USA... | reverse complement strand
TTCCTCTCGAAGTCACACGCAGCGATGCCCACACCGGTTTGTTGTCCCAGTCGGGTTGAGGAGGATTCGCCGTCACAGTTCCCTTCCACACACCCGCCAGAGTTTTTAATTCATCGAATGACTTTTGCGCGTCCGACTGTGCCAAGGCCACAGTGCACAGCGTCATCAGAACAACAGGCAGCAGAAAACGTAGGGATCTCATATCTTTTCTCCTTAAAGTTCATTCCATCTCGCCACTCAATCCAGGATTCATTTCGCCGGCGAAATCGCGGTCGTGGGAATCAGGATCGCTCCAGTGTTTTATGCTGTTATACTTAACTATAACACTATGTAACATGTCAAGTCTTTTCTGCAAAAATCGCCCCAGAGCTTAAATTTCCGCGGCAAGAGCACCTTTTTCTCCCTTGCACTGCCCCTAAAGTTCTCCGCCTGCCGCTAAACTGACTTGAGAGAAATAATGATGACTTCCTCCACCGCCAGAAAACACGCCGGCCCGGCAAGCACCGGCCCCGAGGTTCCCGAACCTTCCTTCGCCGAGCGCACTCGCACGTTGCTTCATGTCCGACGAATCGGCAGCCTCTCGACGCACTCGCTTAAACAGCCCGGATTCCCCTTCGGATCGGTTATGCCCTACGGCCTCGACGATCACGGCCGCCCAATTTTTCTCATCAGCACGATGGCCATGCACACGCAGAATCTCCGCGCCGATCCGCGCGCATCCCTGCTGGTCACACAGCCCGATGCCAGCGGCGATCCGCTCGGCGCTTCCCGCGTCACATTAATAGGCGAGGTTCTGCCCGTACCGGAGCCCGAGCGCGCAGACACGCGCCAGCTCTATCTCGAACGCTATGAGAACAGCAAGTATTGGGTCGACTTCGAGGATTTCTTTTTCTACCGCATGAACGTGGTTGACGTTTACTACGTCGGCGGCTTTGGCGTGATGGGCTGGGTCGCGGCTGCGGATTACGTCCACGCTCAGCCCGATCCCTTATCCGACGCCGCCGCAGGAATCATCCAGCACATGAACGCCGATCACAAAGACTCGCTGGTTCTCCTAGCGCGCGTCTTCGCTGGCATCGAGTCGCAAGAGGCTGCGATGACCTCCATCGATCGCCTCGGTTTCCACGTCCGCGCGAAAACGCACGAGGGCATGCGCGGCGCCCGGATCGCATTTCTCCACGAAGTTCAAGATGCGACCGAAACCAGAAAAGTCTTGGTCGAAATGGTTCAGCAGGCCCGCCAGGCATAGCTGCCCGCAAACGGAACGTCTTCCCCGCCAAGCCGCAGCAACTACTGCACTATGTCGGACAATCGATCCAAAGAATGGCTCCTCAGGTAGGATTCGAACCTACAACCCTCCGGTTAACAGCCGGATGCTCTGCCATTGAGCTACTGAGGAGTGTGGTCAGCCGGGCGAGAACCCGGCCTCGGCTATCGATTTTCATCATAGCATCCCTGGGCAGATGTGAAAACAGATTGCTCGTGAATAGGACTTGCGCAATGAAACAATCACCGGGCGCTGGCGCGGCTGGTTCGCCTAAGACCAACGCCCGGCAATTGCGGAGCAACACAAGCAGGTCACATCCGGTATCAGTGCTTGAAGTAGGCGGCGTTGGTCTCGATGAAAGCCTTCTTGTCCTCGGGAACATCTTCGAGGGCATGAATCGAATCGGAACCGCAGGCCGGAACACAGGCGCCGCAGTCGATGCAGCCCTCGGGGTCGACATACATCTGGGTCGCCGCTTCGAAGCCCGGCTCGTCCTGCTTCGGGTGAATGCAGTCCGTGGGGCAGACCTCGACGCAGAGAGAGTCTTTGATGCACGAATCAGTGATTACATAAGCCATGATGAATCGGTCTCCAAACTTGGTGTGAGCACTTCCGGTTCGCTCGAAATCAGTGTAAGGAGAGCGCCAGCGGTCCGGCGGTGATTTCGGTCACAGTCGGTTGTGCGTGGGGAAAGTAACCGGTCGCTGGCGGTTGAGACGGTTCGCGGATGACGACAATCACGCGCAACCGTGACGACAGTCACAGAAATGCACGGGAGATAAGGCTTAAATAGGCACAATTGAACTAGGCCTTCTAGTTAAAAGGATCGCCCGGCTCCACCCACAGAACCCCACAAGCCGTTACCCCAGACGGCGGGAGCCGGGCGCTTGAAGGCTCAAAGAATCGGGCCCTCCCCATCCGCCATTCGCGGTCGCACCCAACCAAATAGTCCATAGTTCAGATCTGCCGATTTCGTGTGTCTCACTAGACACATCGTGGATTCGCTCACACGAATCCGCGCCCGGCATTCCAGCCTAACCACAATGTTTTCAATCAGATCCGATTTGGTCCTCATTCTGCCCTCTCTACAGCCATCCGGCTGCAAATTCACGGAGGGCAGACATGGAACGACTGAATGGCAAAGCTACGACGCGATCCATCGGCAGGCTGCTGGCGGCACTCACTGTCGCGGCGGCTTCCCAGTGTTTCGCACAGGCTCCGAACCCGGCTGGAATGCAGCCAAAGAAGCGCGTCGTGTTGGTCAGCATTCCCGATCGCAAGCTTGTCGTACTTGAAGAAGGCGCGGTGATCGCGACATTTCCTGTCGCCGTCGGCGCGGCCGCGAGCCCAAGCCCTACGGGCGAATTTCAAATCGTGAGCCGCGTCGTCAATCCAACCTACTACCACCCTAGAACGGTCATCCCCAGCGGCAAAGACAATCCGGTGGGCACGCGGTGGATCGGACTCAGCCAAAAAGGTTATGGAATTCATGGAACTAACTCACCCCAGTCGGTGGGACACGCGGCGTCGCATGGGTGCATCCGGCTGCGCAATCGCGATATGGAGCGTTTGTTCGCCATGCTGCGCGTGGGTGACAGAGTCGATATTCGGAGCACTAGCGACGAGGAAGTTATGCGCACGTTTGGTCGGCTAGAGCACGTGCCCTTGGCGACGCAAGACCCGGCGTCGGGACAGTAGTCGACCGCTCTTAGATCCTTGTTCTTAGGTATTCGAGATTCGGTCTTTTTTCGTGTGGAATTTCTGAGTTCTCAGGAGGAGCTTATGCAGATGGCAATCACACTCATGGCAGTGATCGCGGGGTTGATCTTCTCGTTAGCGGTGGCATTGTTGGCGGAGGAATTGATTTTCGGGCAGATCTTTCGCCTGTTCTTTGCTCCCGTGAAAATGGCGCGAGAGGCGATCGCGCTTAAGTCTGGGCAGAAGCAGTAGTGTTTCGCGAAACGGGCGCCTGACCATCGCCCGGCTTGGACTGCCGAGGCGGTAGTCCCCATATGATGCTTGCCTGGGCTGAAATCGCTTTTGCGGCCGTCGTACAAGTCTTTGCTTCAACCGGGATGGCTCTGGCCGAGCCTTGCGGTGTCGAAACAGTACAGGGGAGGAGATGGAGGATGCGCAGAGCGGTTTATAATTTTGGCATTCCAAACGCCATCTCGAATTTTGTGACTCGCGTTTCACGCTCAGCGCGCGGACTTCGCTTCGCGGCGCAACTCTCCACTGTAATGCTTGGGCTGCTCGTAACCGCATCCGCGGCAGATTGGAATATCCCGGAACAACAGCTGGCGCGGAGGATTGTCGCCGTAACCGGACCCGGATCCGTCAGTCTTGCGGTAGTGAACCGGTCGTCGCTAGGAAGGCGCGACTACGAGGCAATTCGCAATGGCCTGCGCAGCGCCCTTGAGCCGCTCGGCATCCGCTTCATGAAGCAGCCAGAGCAGCCGGCGACCACCATTGCGATTTCGTTGTCAGAGAATCCGGCGTCATACGTTTGGGTAGCGGAGATTCGCAAGAACACGGGGGAAGCGTTTGTAGTCATGGTGTCGTCGCTCCGTTCCGACCGTACGCCAGGAGTTCATGAATCAGTGCCGCTGACGCTCCGAAAAACATCATTGTGGGCGTCCGACGATCCCATTCTCGATGTGGCCGTCCTTGAGGAGAGCGCGACACCGAACCGAATTGCGGTACTCGATCCTGAAAAAGTTTCTTTGTACCGATGGCAGGGCGCGAAGTGGCAGCTGGAGCAAACGTCGACCATTGTCCACGCGCGACCTTGGCCGCGGGACTTGCGCGGAAGACTGATCGCGGCGAAAGATCACTTGCTGGATGTTTTTCTTCCGGGTGTAATCTGCCGCAGTTCCGTATCGTCGCTGGCGTTGAATTGCCGCGAGAGCGATGATCCGTGGCCGTTGATGGCCGGGCCTCGGGTGCCGGGAGTGAACGGAGGCGCTCTCTCGGTCTTTCCGAGCGCCGACCTGGCGAATGCGGCATCTACCCTGGTCCCGGAACTGGGAGCCTTCTTCGCTCCAACGCGGAATTTCTTCACCGGCGTTTTGACGCCTGGCGTGGGCAAGTTCACGACGGTGCCCAAGTTTTATTCTGCAGCGGTATTGCCCCGCGACAGATACGCATTGTGGCTCTTTGCGGCAAGCGATGGCCTGGTGCACATGGTCGACGGCGCGAGCGACCAGGTCGCCAAACTCGGGTGGGGCAGCGATTTGGCAAGCGTGAAAACATCCTGCGGCGCGGGATGGCAAGTGTTGGCAACCGGCACGGGAACCGCGAGCGGAGATTCGGTCCGAGCTTATGAATTTCCTGATCGCGATCCAGTCGCGGTGAGTGCAGCGGTCGACTTCTCCGGCTCGATCACCGCCATGTGGACAGAAGCCAAAGGCGACACGGCAATCGTCGTAACCAGAAATCGTGAGACAGGAACCTATGAGGCTTTTCGGTTGGCATTGGCTTGCGGTCAGTAGCCTTCTGGCCGGCAGTTTATCGGTCTATGCAGAGACGCGGCCACAATATGGCGGAACCCTGCATGTGACGATGCGGGCTGCGCCCGTGTCGCTCGATCCGGCCGATAGCTCGCAACCGGAATCCTTCGCGCAACGCAGCCTGACGATGCTGATCTTCGACACGATGCTAAGCACTGATGAGGACGGGCGCACGCAGCCGGCGCTGGCAACATCGTGGCAGGCGTCGCAGGGCAACCGGCGCTGGCAATTTCATTTACGCAGCGGCGTGAAGTTTCATGACGGATCGGCGCTGACTGCGGAGGCCGCGGCGGCTTCTTTACGGAGCGCGAATCCGTCGTGGAATGTTTCCGCGGATGGAGATGTAGTGGTGATCGAGGAGGACACGCCCGACCCTGAACTGCCCGCGGAGCTTGCGTTGCCGCGAAATGCGATCGAGAAACAAAGCCCCGACAACAAGCTGAGTGGCACTGGTCCGTTTCACATCGTTGACTGGCAGCCCCGAAAGAAACTGACACTGGGCGCGGAAGAGGATTGCTGGCGGGGGCGTCCATTTCTCGACGGCGTTGAAATAGAGATGGGCAAAAATTCGCAGGATCAATTGATCGAACTGGAGCTCGGAAAAGCCGATTTGGTGGAGGTTGCGCCTGAGCAGTCGCACCGGGTTGCCGCCGAAGGACATTTGCTCACCAGTTCCGCGCCGATGGAGTTGCTGGCGCTGATCTTCACTCGCGACGTGGCGTCGCCGGATGACAAACTCTTGCGGGACGCGCTCGCGTTGAGCGTGGAACGCGGATCGATCCGCAGCGTGCTGCTGCAGGGCGCGGGACAGGCCGCGGCCAGCATTCTTCCCAACTGGATAAGTGGATATGGATTCGTCTTTCCAACCGACGCGGACTTGACCCGGGCGCGTCAAGCGCGGGAACAAGTACACACCATTCCGAGGTGGACGATCGGATATGACGCCGACGATCCGGCAGCGCGATTACTCGCGGAGCGGCTCGCACTGAATGCTCGCGATGCGGGCCTGTCACTGCAACCGACGACCAGCACTGCGGTGGACGTGCGCCTCGCGCGTATTCCGTTGGCATCGGCCGATCCGTGGATCGCCCTCGCGAACGTAACTGCAATCGCCGGTCTGCCAGGGCTGAAAAACACGGGACGCTCAGTCGAGGATCTCTATGCGGCTGAGCAGGCGGACCTCGCGACGCAGCGTGTAATCCCGCTGTTCCATCTGCCAGCGTCGTATGCGGCCACACCCGTGCTGAAGAACTGGATACTGCGGCCGGACGGAACCTGGAGCGTAGCCGACGCCTGGCTCGGGAGCGCCAAGCCATGAGCTTTCGCCGCAAACTGCTGACCGTTTTCGCGCTGACAGTTTTTCTGTCGGTGGCCGCGGTCGCGGTGCTCGTGCTCGTCGTGACGAAAAACGCTTTCGAGAAGAGCGAAGGCCAGAGAACTGCGGCGCTCATCACTGAGTTTCAGCGCGAGTTTACGCACCAGGGCGAGGATGTGGTGCGACGTGTCGAGGCCATCGCCTCCTCAGAAGCGCTCACGCGAATGGCGACGACGCTCAGTGGCACACCTGCGGATTCGGCTCAGTACTTCGACCTTGCGAAGTCGATGGCCGACAGTCGACAGCTTGACTTCCTGGAACTCGTAGATGGGCGCGGAAACATTATTTCCTCTGCTCAGTGGCCGGCGAAGTTCGGGTATCCCGAGACTGCGTTTGAAAGTCTCTCCGCGTCGAGCGAGCAAGGCGCATTTTTGAAGCAGGAAGAGATGCAGGACTCGACTGCCCTCGGAATGTTTGCCGTGCGGACGACGCGCGTCGGAGATCACCCGATTTACGTAATCGGCGGACGAAGACTCGACAAAGGTTTCCTTTCATCCCTGGATCTACCTGCGGACATGCGGGCTTTGCTGTACCAGAATCGCGGAGATCATTTCTCGGCCGACTTGCTGATCGATCCGAGCGCAGGCAGCACTCCAGACCCGGCGCGAACCGGCGGCAAGTTCGCACCCCTGATTGATGCGGTGCGGCAGTACAACGTGGAGATGACGGGAGTTGTGCACTGGTCGTCGGACCAGGCCGATGAAGAGGTGTTTCACGCGATTCCTTTACGCGGTGCGGGCAATGAGCGTCCGCTGTTGGCGATTCTGTTGATTGGGACTTCGCGCCGTCCCTATGTGGAGTTGAAGCGGCACATTCGGGCCTCGGCATTGCTGGTGGGCGGAGGAGGGATCGTTCTCGCCATCCTGCTCAGTAGTTGGGCGGCAGCACGTGTTACGCGCCCCGTGGAACAGTTGGCGCGGGCGGCACAGAACGTTGCCGCCGGAAACTGGAACACCCGAGTCGATGTGCCGGGCGATGACGAGGTTTCACAACTCGCGGAGTCGTTCAATCGCATGACGGCGGAATTGCTGACGCAAAAAGAACGCCTGGTGCAGACCGAGAGGGTTGCGGCGTGGCGTGAGTTGGCGCGGCGGCTTGCGCATGAGTTGAAGAATCCCTTATTCCCTCTTCAGCTTACGGTGGAGAACCTGGTGCGAGCTCGCCTGCAGAGTCCGGAGCAGTTCGACGAGGTGTTTCGCGAGAGTTCGCGGACTCTGCTGGCGGAAATTGCGAACCTGAAGGCGATCATCGGACGCTTCAGCGAATTCTCGAGGATGCCGCATCCTCAAGTGCAGCAGCTTTCGGTGAACGAACTCATGCGAGGGGTGGCGCAACTTTTCCAGGCGCAACTACAGGCGCCGGAACGTGCACCAATCACCTGCGGGCTCGAACTCGACGAGAGAATTCCGCCGGTTGCGGCCGACCCTGAATTACTGCATCGGGCCATCTCGAATCTCGTGCTCAACGCGATGGATGCCATGCCCAAGGGTGGCACGCTCACGCTACGCACGAAGCCTGATGATGGCAAGGTCGTCATGGAGGTTGCGGACACTGGATCGGGCTTGACGCGCGAGGAGTGCGAGCGCATCTTCACTCCTTATTACACCAGCAAGCAGCATGGAACGGGGCTGGGACTGGCCATCGTCCAGTCCGTCGTGAGCGATCACGGCGGCAGAATCAGCGTGCAGAGCGAACCAGGGCGGGGGACGACATTTAGGATTGAGTTGCCAAATGGTTCCGAGATGCCGCAGAGGATGAAGAACTAACGACGTGGAGGATAGGTGCCCATTAAAGCGCATTTGCTGATCGTCGATGATGAAGCGAACACGTTGGCGTCCCTCTCTCGCGCGTTTCGGCTGGCAGGGCACGAAGCCACCGTGTGCGATAACGCGGTGAAGGGTCTGGAGTTGGCGAAGGAACAGCACTTTGATTTGATTTTTTCCGATGTGGTGATGCCAGGAAAGGACGGTCTGGCCCTGCTCGAAGAATTGAAAAGGCAAGGAGTGACCGCTCCCGTGGTCATGATGTCGGGACAGGCGCACATTGAAATGGCGGTGCGCGCAACGCGGCTGGGCGCTCTCGATTTTCTTGAGAAGCCGATCTCCACCGACAAACTGCTCCTCACGGTCGACAACGCCTTGAAGTTGCAGCGACTGGAGAGCGAGAACCAGCAACTGCGGCAACGTCTGGGGAAGCACGAAATCGTTTGGAAGGGCGATGCCATGCGGCGCCTGATGGCGCAACTGGTGCGCGTTGCGGCCAGCGAGGCGCGCGTCTGCATTCTCGGCGAGACCGGCACAGGAAAGGAGTTGGTCGCGAGAACAATACACGACCGGAGTCCGCGATCGGCAGAACCCTTCGTGACGCTGAACTGTGCGGCGGTGCCGGCGGAGTTGATCGAATCGGAACTTTTTGGACACGAGAAGGGATCGTTCACTGGAGCCTCGGGCCGCCACATCGGAAAATTTGAACAGGCCGATCAGGGCACGATTTTTCTCGACGAAATCGGCGATATGCCTCTGAACATGCAGGCCAAGCTGCTGCGCGTGCTGGAAGAAGGCGAAGTCGAACGCATCGGCGGCGATAAACCGGTTACGGTCAATGTCCGGGTTGTAGTCGCGACGCACCGTGATCTGGAGGCGCGCGTACGAGAAGAGAAATTCCGCCAGGATTTATTTCACCGCATCTATGTTTTCCCTCTGATGCTGCCTCCGTTACGAGAGCGCCGCGAGGACATTCCTGCTCTGGTGGAACATTTCGCGGCGCAAGTGTGTTCACAAAATGGATGGAAGCCGGTTCCTTTCACAGTTGAAGCGATGGCGGCGCTGCAATTGCATCCCTGGCCGGGCAACGTACGCGAACTGCGCAACATGGTAGAACGCCTCATGCTGCTTGCGACCGAGGGTCAGGTTGATCTTCCCACCGTCCAAATGGCTCTGCCTAAGACTTCCTCAAGCGTAGCCATTGGGTCTACGACCATCTCGTCTGGTCCTCTCGCCGATCGTGTCCAATTGTTCGAGCGCGAAGTCATTCTGGCAGAACTGAAGCGGAGTCACCACAATATGAGCCTCGCTGCGAAAGCGCTTGGCCTGGAGCGCAGTCACCTGTATAAAAAAGCGGAGCAACTCGGGATCGACCTGCGCGCCATGCGCCGCGAACAAGGTGCGCAAGACTGACCCCGGGTCATCCCTCGGCGAACGACTTGGAGACTGCGCTTGGTGCGAACATTATGGATCGTCTGTTTCATCTTCCTTCTTCTTATTTCAGCTAACGCCATTGAACCGCCCTCGCCGCCCACTTATGGTGTCCGAATGGAAAAAGCATGGATCCCGATGAAAGATGGCGTGCGCCTGGCCGCGACTCTATATATGCCAGATGGCGCCAAGCCGGGAGAGAAGTTCCCTGCTCTGCTTGAATATCTGCCATATAGAAAAGATGATGGCACGGCAGCGGGCGACTATCCCAAGCACACGTATTTCGCGCGGCGCGGTTATGTGAGCGTGCGCGTCGACATTCGGGGATTCGGCGCGAGCGAAGGCGTCCCGCCGGAGCGCGAATATTCCGAACAAGAACAAGTCGACGGCGAACAGGTTATTGCGTGGCTCGCGCACCAGTCCTGGTCAAACGGCAATGTCGGCATGTTTGGCATTTCGTGGGGCGGGTTCACCGCGATGCAAATGGCGATGCGCCATCCGCCGGCGTTAAAAGCGATTCTCGCTATACACGCGACCGCTGAGTTGTTCCATGACGATGTTCATTACGTGGACGGCATCGCGCACATTGACGAATTTGAACTGAACATGGACATGGCTGAAGGCTGGGTGGGCGCGCCGGATTATTCGCTCGACGAAAAGGTGCTGGGGCCGCGCTTCGATTCTCCACCTTGGTCGCTGCTTTATCTGAAGCATCAGCACGATGGTCCGTTCTGGCGCGATCGCGTGCGTCCGCTGAGCGAGATTACGACGCCAAGCTTTTTGATTGGCGGCATGCAGGACGGTTACCGCGACAACGTACCCGACATGTTGATGAAGTCGAAGGCGCCGATCAAGGCGATTGTCGGCCCTTGGAATCATTCATATCCCAATGACGCTGACTTTGGCCCGCGTGTGGAGTGGCGCGATCAGGCGGTGCGCTGGTTCGACTACTGGCTAAAGGGACGCGACACTGGGGTTGAGCATGATCCTCGGCTCGTCGTTTACATGCAGCATTGGCATCCGCCGGATCCGAATCTACAGAGTGTGCCAGGAGAATGGCGGCGCGAAGACGTCTGGCCGCCGAAGGATACGGCAAATACGACGTTCTTCTTTCAGGGGACTCATACGTTGGCCGGGTCTGCCGCGGCTCGGGACACTCATCAACTGAAGTACATCCCTACGGTGGGCGTGGAAGCGGGCTTCTGGTGGGGTGAGTTGTTGAGCGATCCGCGGCCGGTTGATGCATTCAGTCTCGTTTACGACTCCGCGCCGCTGGATAGCGAACTTGCTATACTGGGCCGACCTCACGCACTGTTGAGGGCTTCGGCGACAGCGCCTTTGGCAGACTGGTTTGCGCGGCTTTCGGATGTGGCTCCAGACGGCACGGTCACGCAGATCACAGGTGCGGGAATCAACGGCGCGCAAAGAGACTCGATGAGCGAACCGCAGGATCTGGAACCGGGCAAAGTTTATCCACTCGACATTCAGATGCATTTGACTTCGTGGGTATTTCCGCAAGGTCATCGCATCCGCGTCGCGATCTCGAATGCTTTGTGGCCCATGATGTTGCCCACGCCGTACGCGATGACTACGTCGCTCGAGTTGGGTGGGGTGGAGGGATCGCGGATTGTGCTCCCTGTGGTGCCGCTGCATGGGCAGGCCGCGCCCCCGTTTTCTCCTCCGCAACCTTCTGAGGAGCGGACCGATATAAAGAATGAGGGGTTCCCTTGGCCGGGCGAGTGGACGGTGGAACGCGACGAAGCGCATCAGAAGACAACCGTGCGCTGGAAGGGGAAGGACGGGTATAAGTATCCTTGGGGTACGGAAGATGATTTTGAAAATCTAACCTACAACGGCGATGACGCGCATCCGGAAACGTGTTCCGTGCGCGGCGAGGCGGAGAGCGTCTTTGCGTTGAAGGGCCGCACGCTGACTTGGCGCGGGCATCTTCTGGTGACGACCGATCAAAAGAATTTTTACTACAGCTACACCCGTGAGTTACTGAAGGACGGAACAATGATCAAGTCCAAGACGTGGAAAGAGACAATTCCGCGGGATCATCAGTGAGGGA
>Ga0335083_10010117_pt1 | contig 11416 bp, 9 predicted proteins | sample Lox_Sample_42_FD_206716 | JGI IMG/M metagenome (GOLD analysis project Ga0335083, IMG submission 206716) | Soil microbial communities from Loxahatchee National Wildlife Refuge, Florida, United States - Lox_Sample_4.2 | ecosystem: Environmental > Terrestrial > Soil > Wetlands | place: USA: Florida... | reverse complement strand
CTCGACCGGCAGTACTGGCCGACCGCGGAAATCGTGCGCACACTGGACGGCTGGGTCCGACATAACCTCGATTGACCGCCGCGGCGGCGGCGCGCGCCGCGCTTTGCGGCCGATTCCGGAAGCGTGCCGGGGGGCGCTGGTAGAATCGCCGGATGGCCAAAGCGATCCGCGCCTCCCAGGCTGAGCTCGAAGCCGCCGTCGACGCCCTGCGCGACGGCGAGCTGGTGGCGTTTCCCACCGAGACCGTGTACGGCCTCGGCGCCAACGCCGCCAATCCGGAGGCGGTGCGCAAGGTGTTCGAGCTCAAGGGGCGCCCGCCCTCGCATCCGGTGATCGTGCATATCGACCAGCGCAAGTACCTCAAGCGCTGGGTGCGCGAGGTCTCCGCGACCGCCGAGCGGCTGGCCGAAGCCTTCTGGCCGGGCCCGCTCACGCTGGTGCTGCCGCGGGCCGAAGCCGTGCACGACGTGATCACCGGCGGACAGGACACCATCGCCGTGCGCATTCCCTCGCATCCGATGGCGCGGCAGCTGCTGGACGCCTTCGGCGGCGGCATTGCCGCGCCCTCCGCCAACCGCTACGGGCGCCTGTCCGCCACGCGGGCCGAGCACGTGCAGGACGAATTCGGCGACGCGGTCAAGGTGGTGCTCGACGGGGGGGAGTGCCAGCTCGGCCTGGAATCCACCATCGTCAGCTGCGCGGCCGGGGAGGTGCGCCTGCTGCGGCCCGGCGCCATCACGCTGGGGCAGCTGCGCGGCGTCGCCGGCGAGGTCGCGGTCGGCGCCGACCGCAATTCGCCGCGCGTGCCGGGCAGCGCGGCCGCGCATTACGCGCCGGCGACGCCGCTGGCCGTCGTGCCCGGCGGCGAACTGGACGCGCTGGCCGAATCCCTGTCGGAGGGCGGCCAGCGCATCGCGGTGCTGGCGCAGCGGCTGCCGCTGAAAACCTACGAGACCGTCACCTGGATCAATGCCGGCAAGCGGGCGGAGACCTTCGGCCACGATCTCTACGCCAACCTGCGCGCGCTGGACAAGGCCGGCTGCGCGCGCATCCTGGTGCAGGAAGTGCCGGGCGAGGAGCGCTGGGACGCGGTGCGCGACCGCATCGCGCGCGCCGCCGTGGGCGCGCCATCCGACAGCGGGCCGTATGCCGCGCTCGGCACCGGTGTGCTGCCTTGAAGAAGGGGCTGATCGATCCCTTCGAACCGGCCGAGGTCCGCCGCCTGGTGGCGAGCTTCGGTTCGCCGCTGCTCATCGTCGATTGCGAGCGGGTGCGCGTGCAGTACCGCCGCCTGGCGCGGGCGCTGCCGGGCGTCGACCTGCACTATGCGCTGAAGCCGCTGCCGCACCCGGCGGTGGTGCGCACCATCGCGCGGCTGGGCGGCTGGCTCGACCTGGCCACCACCGGCGAGGTGCAGCTGGTCACGCGGCTCGGCATCGAGCCGGCGCGCTGCATCCACACGCATCCGATCAAGCGCGACAAGGATATCCGCAACGCGCTGGCCGCCGGCGTGCGGCTGTTCGTCGCCGACAACCCCGACGAGGTGCGCAAGTTCCGCGAGCACCGCGCCACGGCCGAACTGCTGCTGCGCGTGTCGTTCCGCGCACCCGGCGCGGTCAGCGACCTGTCGCGCAAGTTCGGCTGCGATCCGGAAGCGGCGCTGGAACTCGCGCGGCTCGCCGCCAGGCTCGGCATCACCGTGCGCGGCTTCTCCTTCCACGTCGGTTCGCAGGCCCCCGTGCCGCTGAAGCACGTCGAGGCGATCGAGGCCTGCGGCACGCTGCTGCGTGCGGCGCGGCGCGAAAAGCTGGGGCGGTTCGACACGCTGGACATCGGCGGCGGGTTTCCCATCGACTACCTGCAGCGCATGCCCGACATCGGCCGCTTCTGCGCGCCGATCCGCAAGGCGCTGCATGGGTTGCCGGCGAAGCTGCGCGTGATCGCCGAGCCGGGCCGTTTCATCGCCGGTCCGTCGGCCATCGGCGTGGCCAGCGTGATGGGCCGGGCCGAGCGCGAAGGCCACTGGTGGTACTACCTCGACGATGGCCTGTACGGTTCCTGGAGCGGCCAGCTGTTCGACCATGCCCGCTACCCGCTCGAGAGCCTGAAGAAGGAAGGCGAGCTGCTGCCCGCGGTGCTGGCCGGACCGACCTGCGACAGCATCGACGTGATCGCCGAGAACCTGCTGCTGCCGAAGCTCAGGGCCGGCGACCTGATCGTCGGGCGCGCGATGGGCGCCTATACCTGGGCCTCGGCCAGCGAATTCAATTTCTTTCCCCGCGCCACGGTGGTGACGGTCAACGAGACGGCGGGCGACACGGGCAAGGTCGAGGACTGATGGAAGGCAAGACCTGGATACTGGTGCTGCTGGCCGTGGCGGCGTTTTCGCTGTTGCGCATCTTTTCACAGTGGCGCGGCATGTCGCGCCGGCGCCGCACGATCGACTGGGACGAGCATTTCATCCAGGGCCTGCGCAAGGCCGGCCTCAACACCTTCGAGGTGCACACGGTCGATTTCTTCTTCACGCTGCCCACGCGTGCCGCCGCCGAGCAGCTGGCTTTTGCGTTGCGACCCGAAGGTTACCAGCTCGACATCAGGGATGCCGAGGGCGGTGTCGTCAGCCTGCACGCGCGGCGCGACATGCGGCTGGTGGTCGCCGACATGCAGGCGCTGACGGCACGCTTCACCCAGCTCGCCGCACAGCACGGCGGCAAGTACGACAACTGGGCGGTGGCGCGCGGGTAACGGCCGCACGCGCCTGCAGTGGTCTATAGTTCCAGCCACCCGCGAAGGGGTGGGGCACAGGAATGATGTCGACATGGAGATGAGCTGGGACCTGCAGCTGGACGCGCGCTCTCCGGGCAGTCCCTGGGCGATGCTTTCCACGCGGCTCGGCGGCAGTGCGCGGGTGCTGTGTGCATTCGCCCTCCTGTACGCTGCGGCGGTGGCGTTCGGCTACCTGCCGGCGCGGCCCATTGGCGGTGCCGTGATGGCATGGCCTGCCGCGGGCTTGCTGCTGCTGGCGCTGTGGCTGTCGCAGCGGCGGCTGTGGCCGCTGCTGCTCGCCATCCAGTTCGTGCTGGAAGTCTCGATTGGCCTGGCGATGTCGAATGCGTCGCCGGTGCTGCTGCTGATGATGGCCGTGGCGAACGCGGCGGCGGGCCTGGTCGGTGTCCTGGTCGTCCGCCGGGTTCTCGGCCGCAGCGGGGACATGCGCGTCGTGGCGCTGCTGCGGTTCGTGTATGCGGCCGCCGCCGGCGCCGCGGCGGGATCGCTGGTACGGGCTGTAACCATACTGGTCGCGGGCGGGCACCTGCACTGGCTGTCGCTGCTGGCGTGGGGACAGGCAAACCTGCTTGGCACGGTCATCGTCGTTCCCGCCGCGCTGGCGTGGCTGGTTTCGCATCGCTTCGCACCGGCCTATCCGCCGCTGTCGTGGCGGCAACGCCTGGAACTCGCGGTGGTGGTGCTGGCGCAGGTGGTCATTGCGCTGCGCGTATTCGGCGGCGTGCAGATCGGCCCCGACAACATGCGCTTTCCCGTGATGCTGCTGCCGGGGCTGATCTATGCCGCGTTCCGCATGCCGCCACGCTGGACGACGGGGCTGGGCGCCGGCACCGGCCTGCTGGCGGTGTGGCTGGTGGCGCAGGGCGGCAATCCGCTGCACATCGACGAGCCGCTGATGCGCGTGCTGTGGGTGCAGTTCGGCGTGCTCATCTTCCTGTTCGCCGCCGTGCTGCTGACCGCGTACATCGCGCAGTCCCACCTGGCATTGCTGGACCTTGCCGCGAGCCAGTCGCGTTACCGCAGCTTCATGGATCTGAGCAGCGAGGCGGTATGGCGCGTCGAACTGGTCGAGCCGATGCCGCTGGCGCTGTCGCTGCCGCAGCGGATCGAATGGCTGCGCCGCCACGCGCACGTGGCCGAGAGCAGCCAATCATACGGGCGCATCAGCGGCGACGGGCAGGCCGGGGAAGGATGGGCGGCCGGCGTGCCGTGGGTACAGATGTTCGAGGCCAGCCTGGAGCAGGTCAGCCGCGATGGCTACCGCGCGGACGACCTGCGCTTCTCGACCACCGTGAACGGCCGCACCCGCACCTGGCTGACCGCGTTCAATGGTGTCGTGCGCGAGGGCAGGCTGGAACGCATCTGGGGCGTGGCCCGCGATGCCACCGAGCTGCTGGAGCTGAACGAGAGGCTGCGCCGCGAACAGGATCTGCTGCGCAGCTACGCACAGCGCATCGCCGGCGCCGAGGAGAACGCGCGGCACGAGACCGCCATGGACCTGCACAACGGCATCGGCCAGGAACTCGGCGCCATGGGCATGATGCTCACCGCGCTGGGCAGTCAGCTGCGTCCGGAGCAGCGCCCGCAGCTCGACGAGCTGCGCGGCCACCTGCACCGGGTGCAGCAGCGCACCCGCGACCTGGTATCGGACCTCAGCCCGCCCGGCCTCTACGATCTCGGCCTCGTGCCAGCGCTGCAGTGGCTGGCGGTCTACCTGCGCAGCCACGACCGCCTGCAGGTGCAGGTGGCCGGCGAGGTGGATGAGGCCGCCGTGCCCACCGCACGCCGGGTGCTGGTTTTCAAGCTGGTCGGCGAGCTGCTGCGCAATGTCGTGCGGCACGCCGGCGTGGAGACGGCCACGGTCGCGGTGCACGGCGATCGCGAACGGCTGACGGTCACCGTGGCCGACGAGGGCCGCGGGTTCGCCTGGGAGCCCGACATGCTCACCAATCCGCCGCGTGGCTTCGGCCTGTGGAGCATCGGCAGCCGCCTGGCCGAGTTCGGCGGACAGCTGCACGTGGATACCGCGCCCGACCGCGGCGCGCGCTTCACCCTGGAATTGCCGCTGCGCAGCGCGCCGGCAGCGCCCTAGCGTTTTTCTGTCTGCCTGCGCACCGCCTCGGCGGCGGCTGCGACAGCCGCGGGATCTCCCAGATAGCGGTGGCCGGTGGGCCGCAGCGCGGCGTCGAATTCGTACAGCAGCGGCACGCCGGTGGGGATGTTCAGCTCCACGATCTGGCTTTCCGGCACCTCGTCCAGCATCTTCACGATGCCGCGGATGCTGTTGCCGTGCGCCGCGACCAGCACGTTGTCGCCGGCGCGCAGGCGCCGCGCGATGCTGTCGTTCCACAGCGGCAGCACGCGCGCCAGCGTGTCCTTGAGTGACTCGGTGGCCGGCAGCAGCGCCGGATCCAGGCCGGCGTAGCGTGGATCGAAGCGTGGATGACGCTGATCATCCAGCGCCAGCGGCGGCGGCGGAATGTCGTAGCTGCGGCGCCAGATCTTCACCTGTGCCTCGCCGTGCTGCGCCGCCGTCTGCACCTTGTCCAGGCCCTGCAGCGCGCCGTAGTGGCGCTCGTTGAGCCGCCAGCTGTTCTCCACCGGCAGCCACATGCGGTCCATCTCGTCCAGCGCGATCCACAGCGTGCGGATGGCGCGCTTGAGCACCGAGGTAAAGGCGCAGTCGAAGCGGATGCCGGTGCTCTTCAGCTCGCGGCCGGCCGCGCGCGCCTCCTCGCGGCCGATGTCGGAGAGATCCACGTCGGTCCAGCCGGTGAACAGGTTGGCGACGTTCCACGCACTCTGGCCATGGCGCAGCAGCACGAGTTTGCCGGGCATCATTGGGACTCCTGCAGATCCGCGATCACCGCCGCGAGGAAGCGCACCGCTTCGCCGCCGGTGACGCAGCGATGATCGAAGGTCAGCGACAGCGGAATGCGCCGGTGCGCCTCCACGCCATGCTCCGTGGCGACCACGTCGCGCGTGATGCGCCCGGACCCGAGGATGGCCACCGCCGGCGGCACCACCACCGGCGTGGCGTAGCGCCCGGCCATCACGCCGAAGTTCGACAGCATGATGGTGAAGTCCCTGAGGTCCGCGGGCGGCAGCGAGCGGTCGCGGGCGCCGGCCTTGAGGCGGTTCACCTCGGCGCGCAGCTGCGCCGCATCGCGGCTGGCGACGTCGCGGATCACCGGCACCAGCAGGCCGTCCGGTGTATCGACGGCGATGCCCACGTGGATGGGCTGGAACAGGCGCCGGCCATGATTCTCGCCGTCGAACCATGCATTGAGGCCGGGCTCGGCGCGGCAGCCGGCGCTGATGGCGCGCAGCAGCCGTGCGGTGTAATCGCCCCCGGGCCGCCAGCCTTCGATGTCGGCGTCATCGAACACCGTGCATTCCATGACGCTGTCGCGCGACAGCGTCATGCTCTGCGCCATCGCGCGGCGCAGGCTGCGCAGCATTTCCAGCTCACCGGTCGCGGTGAGATCGACCGCGGGCCGCATGGCGCTGGGCATGGCCACGGCGAGCGGCGTCGCGGCCGTGCGCGGCACGGCCGTCTTCGCGGCCAGCACGTCGTCGAGCGTGACGATGCCGCCCGCACCACTGCCGCGCAGCGTTTCGATGTCCACGCCGAGCTTGCGCGCCAGTTCGCGCACGGCCGGCAGCACGCGGGTGCGGTGGCTGGTGGCGCGCGCGCCCGGCTGACCGTTCGCGGCGATGAGCTCGCCAGTCTCGGGCATGTGTCCCACCACGCCGCCGCGCGCGGTGGCGGCACCTGCGGCAGACGTGCCGGCGGAAGTCCCAGCCGCGATGGCGGCGCCATTGGCGCCATCGGTCTGGAAATCCACCAGCGGGGCGCCGGTGGCGATGGTGTCGCCCGGCTTGCCGTGCAGCGCCGCGATCACGCCGGCGAACGGCGCCGGCACCTCGACCACCGCCTTGGCGGTTTCCATCGCGACCATGGGCTGGTCCACCGCGACGCGGTCGCCGACCGCCACGTGCCAGCGGACGATTTCCGCCTCCTGCAGCCCCTCGCCGAGATCGGGCAGGTTGAAACGCGTCATGGATCAGCCCTTCATGCTGTTGCGCACCGCTTCCACGATACGCGCCACGCCGGGAATGTAGGTGCGCTCCATCGCGAAGTAGGGCATCACGGTATCGTAACCGGTCACGCGCTGCACCGGCGCCAGCAGGTCGTGCAGGGCGCGTTCGGCCACGGTGGCGGCAATCTCGGCCCCGAGGCCGGCGGTGCGCGCGGCCTCGTGCACGATGACCAGCCGGCCGGTGTGCGCCACCGATTCCAGGATGCAGTCCCAGTCGATGGGCGACAGCGAAGTGAGGTCGATCAGCTCGCAGCCGATCTTCTCCTGGGCCAGGCGCTCGGCGGCCTGCCGGGTCTCGTGCAGCATCGCGCCCCAGCTGACCAGCGTGACGTCATCGCCCTGCTGCAGCAGTTGCGCGCGGTCCAGCGGCAACGCGACGCCATCATCGAGGATGTCCTGCTTCGCCAGCCGGTACAGGCGCGTGGGTTCCAGGAACAGCACCGGGTCCGGCTCGCGGATCGCCGCCAGCAGCAGGCCGTAGGCCGCCGCCGGGGTACCGGGGCAGACCACGCGCAGCCCGGCATGATGGCACAGCAGCACCTCGAGGCTTTCCGAATGATGTTCGGGCGCGTGGATGCCGCCGCCATGCGGCATGCGGATCACCACCGGGCAGGTCAGGCGGCCGCGCGTGCGGTTGCGCAGGCGCGCCATGTGGTTGGCGATCTGGTCCAGCGCCGGGTACAGGAAGCCCATGAACTGGATTTCTGCCACGACCTTCAGTCCCTGCGAGGCCATGCCGATGGACATGCCGGCGATCAGCCCCTCGGCCAGCGGTGTGTCCTGCACACGCAGCTTGCCGAAGCGTTGCTGCAGGCCCACGGTGGCGCGGAACACCCCGCCGTTGAGGCCCACGTCCTCGCCGATCACCACCACGTCGGGATCGTCGGCGAGCGCGCGCGCGAGCGCGAGGTTGATGCCTTCCACCAGCGTGACTCTTGGCATGGCGGGGGGCTCAGTGCGGCTCGCCGCCGCCGAAGCGGCGCGCGATGGCCTTCTGCTGCTCCAGCGCGGCCGGCGGATTGGCGTAGAGATGATCGAACATGGCGTCGGTGCCGGCCGGCGCACGGCCCTGGTAGCCGCGCACCGCCGCCTCGATGCGCGTGGCGCATTCGGCCCGCAGCTGGGTTTCACGCGTCTCGTCCCACAGGCCGCGCGCCTCCAGGAAGGCGCGCGTGCGCAGCAGTGGCTCGAGCTTCCACGCGGCCTCCAGCTCGCCGGCCGGCCGGTAGCGGCTGGCGTCGTCGGCCGTGGTGTGGTCGGAAAGGCGGTAGGTCACCGCCTCGACCACCGTCGGCCCGTCGCCGGCGCGCGCGCGCGCCAGTGCCTCTTCCATCACCTTGCGCACGCCGAGCACGTCGTTGCCATCCACCTGCACGCCCGGCACGCCGTTGCCCAGTCCCTTCTGCGCGAAGGTCTGCGCCGCGGTCTGCTCGCGCGCCGGCACCGAGATCGCCCAGCCGTTGTTGACGATGACGTACACCACCGGCAGGCACTGCGCGCCGGCAAGATTCACGGCCTCGTGGAAGGCGCCCTGCGAGGTGCCGCCATCGCCGATGTAACATACGGCGCAGCGCGGCTGGCCGCGCACCTTGAACGCCATGGCGATGCCGGCCGCGTGCGGGCTCTGCGAGCCGATGGGCACGCACCAGGGGAAATCCTCGCGGCTGGCGGCGAAATCGTTGCCGCGTTCATCGCCCGCCCAGTAAGTCAGGATCTCGGTCATGGTCACGCCGCGCCACAGCAGCGTGCCGTACTCGCGGTAGACGGGCACGGCCACGTCCTCGGCACGCATGGCCGCCGCCACGCCCACGTGCGTGGCCTCGTGTCCGGTGCAGGGAGCATAGGTGCCAAGCTTGCCGGTGCGCTGCAGGTTGACGGCCTTGGTGTCGAACAGCCGGCACAGCACCATCATGCGGTACATGGCCAGCAGCTGCTCCGGATCGCCCGCGAAGGCGGGCAGCGGGCCGGTGGGAGCGCCGCTGGCGTCGAGCAACTGCTCGCGGCCAATGGCAAACTCGGCGACTGTCTTCAACGGCGGTCCTTCCAGGAATTTCTTGGTCGCGGCCGCCGGCTGGGGCAGCGCAGGCGCAAAAATAGCAGGTTCGGCACGCAGGTCTCCACTTGATGATTCCCGATGGGCGATAACGCACCGCGCGGTGCCCTGGCCGCCGGCCTCGCGTTCTTCATATGGGGCCTGTTCCCGCTGTACTGGAAGCTGGTGGGGACGGTGCCGGCGCTGCAGGTGCTGGCGCACCGCGGACTGTGGTGCGCCGTGGCGGTGTGGCTGGTGCTGCTGGCCAGGCGCGAGTTCGCGTGGATCGGCGGCCTGTCCGCCCGGCTGTGGATGCTGCTGGCCCTGGGTGGAGTGCTGATCACCGTCAACTGGGGCGTATATGTCTGGGCCGTGGCCCGCGGCCACGTGATCGACACCAGCCTCGGCTATTTCATCACGCCGCTGGTGAACGTGCTGCTGGCGATCGCCGTATTGCGGGAGCGCCCGACGTGGCCGCAATGGATCGCCGTGGGCATCGCCGGCGGCGGCGTGCTGCTGCTCACCATGCGCGCCGGACAGCTGCCGTGGATCGCGCTCGCGCTGGCGTGTTCCTTCGGACTGTACGGGCTGGTGCGCAAGCTCGCGGTCATCGATGCGATGCATGGCCTTGCGGTGGAGAGCGGGTTGATGCTGCTGCCGGCGCTGGCGTATCTGTGGTGGTGTGCCCACGCCGGGGAGCTGCAGTTCCTGCGCGGCGCCGGCCGCCTGGACATGCTGCTGGTGATGGGTGGACCCGTGACGGCGATTCCGCTGACGCTGTTCGCCTGGGGCACGCGGCGCGTGTCGCTGCTGGCCATCGCGGTGATGCAGTACCTGACGCCGACCGTGCAGCTGCTGCTTGGCGTATGGTTCTTCCACGAGCCCTTCGGCAACTCCCGGCAGCTCGCCTTCGTGCTCATCTGGGTGGCGCTGGCGCTGTTCACCGGCGAGGCATTGTGGCGCTATCGCAAGACCACTGCGGTGACAGCGTCTTCCGGCGCGGCGGCCGGCAAGTGACTCCGGCTCCCTGGGCCGCGCCATTTTCGAGGCAGACTGGAACTGGCAGCCGTGCGATGGCGATGCTACGTCAGGCGCAGGATTCAGACGCCGTGCTGGCTCAGGATCTGGTCAACGTGCGGGCGTCAGACAAGATTGCTGCGGCGGTCTGGACGCATCGGCCCGACTCCTACACCTTGCAGATAGTACTCGCGCAGTCGGTCTGCCAGCGGGTTGCGGCAACCGCTGCGGCCGCGCAAGCCGCCCGCGCGAGGTGTCGGCGCAGTCTCCGGCGGCCAGTGGCTGCGGATCGCGTTGCCTCACGAATGAGATCCTGTACAGGTTTCCGTTGATGGAAAGTGCGCAGGCCGCGGCAATCGCGATCAGCGTCGACGACCAGTACTACATCGAGAAGCTGCGGAGACTGGAGTAACGCCCGCGCTGGGCAAGCCGCAGCATCCAGTTTCCAGGCCCGCTTTCAGGCAGCCAGATACCCATCGCTGCGCATTTCCAGCAGCCGGCTGGCCGCGCGCTCGAAATCCTTCGCCAGCCGCTCGCCACGATACAGCGCAAGGGGCTCGGCGGCCGCGGATGCCACCAGCTTCACGCGGCGGTCGTACAGCTCGTCGACCAGCGCGATGAAGCGCCGCGCGGCATCGTCGTTGTGGCCGTCGAACAGCGGCACGTCCGACAGGAAAACCGTGTGCAGCTGGCGGGCAATGGCGATGTAGTCGTCCGCGGAGCGCGGGCCCTCGCACAATGCGCCGAAATCGAACCAGGCAAGTCCGCCCGCGTGGCGCCGCGTGGCGATGGGCCTTCCCTCCACCTGCATCGCCTCGGCCTCATCGACGGCCGCGCTGCCGGCCAGACGCGCAAACAGCGCGCGCATGTGTTCGCCGGTGCACGGATCCGTGGCTGGCAACCACACGGGCGCGGCACGCAGCTGGAGGCGGCGGTAGTCGTCGCCCGGTCCGATGGTCAGCACGTCCAGCAGGCGTTCCAGCAGCGCGATGGTCGGCAGGAAGCGCTCGCGCTGCAGTCCACCCTCGTACAGATGCGCCGGCGCCGTGTTCGAAGTGGTCACCAGCACCACGCCGCGGCGAAACAAACCATCCAGCACACCATGCAGGATCATCGCATCGCCGATGTCCTGCACCATGAATTCATCGAGGCAGTACACGCGCGCGTGCCGCGCCAGCTGGTCCGCCACGCGCTCCAGCGGCCGTTCGAGGTTGCCGAGCCGCGCGCGGCGCGCGTGCACCTCGCGCATGAAATGCGCGAAATGCAGCCGCCGGCATTCGCGCCGCGGCCGCCCGGCGCGGAACAGGTCCATCAGCCAGGTCTTGCCGCGGCCCACCGGCCCCCACAGGTAGATGCCGCGACAGGTCGCGGGGTGGCGTGTTTCTCCCAACAGCGCCATCAGCCGCCGGCGCATCAGGCCGGGGCCCGGCGAGGCGGCCAGGCAGCGCTCCAGCGCATCCAGGCGTTGCGCGACCAT
>Ga0335083_10010116_pt1 | contig 11416 bp, 5 predicted proteins | sample Lox_Sample_42_FD_206716 | JGI IMG/M metagenome (GOLD analysis project Ga0335083, IMG submission 206716) | Soil microbial communities from Loxahatchee National Wildlife Refuge, Florida, United States - Lox_Sample_4.2 | ecosystem: Environmental > Terrestrial > Soil > Wetlands | place: USA: Florida... | reverse complement strand
TGTATGGCTCGCGCAATCTGGTCAGGCGCAATCAGCTTCGGGCTCGTCAACGTGCCCGTGAAGCTGTACAGCGCCACCTCGCCGAAGACCGTTCGCTTCAACCAGCTGTCGAGCAAGACCGGTGCTCGCATCCGGCAGAAGCGCGTAGATCCGACGACCGACGAGGAGGTCCCGTACGAGGACATCGTCAAGGGCTACGAGGTCACGCCAGACCGATATGTGGTCATCACGGACGAGGAGCTCGACTCGCTCGATCCCAAGGCGACGCGCACGATCGACATCGAGGAGTTCGTCGACCAGGCCGACATCGACCCGATCTATTACGACCACAACTACTACCTCGCGCCGACCGCCGGTGGCGCCAAGGCCTACCGCCTGCTGCTGGACGCGATGCGCGAGGCGGGCAAGGTCGGGATCGGGAGGGTCGTGCTGCGCTCCAAGCAGCAGTTGGCGGCGCTACGGCCCACCGGTGACGCGCTGGCGCTGACCACGATGCTGTGGGGCGACGAGGTGCTCTCTCCCGACCGGCTCGATGAGCTCGAGGCGGTGGAGGATGCGCCCGCGACCGACCGCGAGCTGAAGATGGCCGAGCAGCTGATCGAGTCGCTGTCGACGGCGTTCGAGCCGTCGAAGTTCCACGACGAATACCGCGAGCGGGTCCTCGATCTGATCGAGCGCAAGGCTGCCGGCGAGGAGATCGCGGTCCAGCCGGAGACCGAGGAGCCCGCCGCGGCACCCGATCTGATGGCCGCGCTCGAGGCTAGCCTGGCCGCCGTGCGCAGCGGCGACGAGGACGCGCCGAAGCCGCGGCGTCGGCAAACTTCGAAATCTGAGGACGGCTCCGGGAGCAAGTCCCGAAGCAAGGCGAAGGCTAAGACGTAAGCGAAGGGCTCCGGTCCAGGGAGGGGCAGGTGCCGGCGGGTCAAGGGCCCGGCACCGCCCGATAAACCGGGGCGGAGTGTTCGATTTCCAGGGGATTCGTGCGGCTGAACACAACACCGTAACGGGTTGCTAACACCCATTGGTACCCTTCGGCGTCCAGTCTGCAGCTGTCTGTGTTTCGTTCCAACTCTCCTCCATGTACCGACGCATCGCTCCGCCAGGGGCCACTGGCCTCTACGACCCCGCCAACGAGCACGATGGCTGTGGCATCGCGCTGGTCGCGAAGCTGTGGGGTGAGGCGAGCCATGCGGTCGTGGAGAAGGCGCTCGACGCACTCGAGAATCTGGAGCACCGCGGGGCTGAGGGCGCGGACCCGAACACGGGCGATGGCGCCGGGATCCTCCTCCAGATCCCCGACGGCTTCCTGAGGGCCGCGGTCGCCGGCGTCGAGCTGCCGCCGCCCGGCCGCTATGGGGTCGGCGTCTGCTACCTGCCGCAGGACCCAGAGCGGCGCGTCGTGCTCGAGCGGCTGATCGAGGACACGATCGAGGCCGAGGGGCAGCGCGCGATCTGGTGGCGCGACGTGCCGATCGACGAGCGCCACGTCGGGGAGACGGCCCAGCTGTCGGCGCCGGTGATCCGACAGGTACTGATCGCGGCCTCGGACAAGATCTCAGACCAGGACGCGTTCGAACGCAAGCTGTACGTGATCCGCCGCGTGATCGAGCGCGCGGCCGGTCGCGACCTCGCGATCCCCAGCTTCAGCAGCCGGACGATGATCTACAAGGGGATGCTGACGGCGCCGCAGCTTCCGCGGTACTTCACGGATCTGCGGGACCCGCGCGTCGCGTCGCGGCTGGCGCTGGTGCACTCGCGCTTCTCGACCAACACGTTCCCGAGCTGGGAGCTTGCGCACCCGTACCGCATGATCGCCCATAACGGCGAGGTCAACACGCTGCGCGGCAACGTCAACTGGATGCGGGCCCGCGAGTCGCAGCTCGCCTCCGATCTGTTCGGCGACGACCTCGAGAAGGTGATCCCGGTCGTCCGCGAGGGCGGATCGGACTCGGCGATCTTCGACAACGTGCTCGAGCTGCTCGTGCTGAGCGGGCGAAGCATTCCCCACGCGGTGATGATGATGGTGCCCGAGGCCTACCGGACCCGCAAGGACCTCGATCCGGACGTCAAGGGCTTCTACGACTTCCACTCCTGCCTGATGGAGCCGTGGGACGGACCCGCCGCGGTGGTGTTCACCGACGGCCGCGTCGCCGGCGCGGTGCTCGACCGCAACGGCCTGCGCCCCGGCCGCTGGATCCAGGACACCGAGGGGTACGTCGTGCTGGCGTCCGAGACCGGGGTGATGACGGTGGCGCCGGAGCACGTGCAGCGCAAGGGCCGCCTGGCCCCCGGCAAGGTGTTCCTGCTCGACCTCGACGAGGGCAAGATCATCGAGGACGAGGAAGTCAAGCGTCGCGTCGCCCGGAAACGGCCCTACGGCGAGTGGTACGAGCGCTCGGTCGTCCACATCGACGACCTCCCAGAGCGCGACCCGCGGACCCCGAGGATCGAGCCGCTGCGCTCCAAGCAGCTCGCGTTCGGCTACTCGCAGGAGGACCTGCGGATGATCATCGCGCCGATGGCGACGAAGGCCGAGGAACCGGTGGCGAGCATGGGCAACGATGCCGCGCTGGCGGTCCTGTCCGATCGCCAGCCGCCGCTGTTCGCGTACTTCAAGCAGCTGTTCGCGCAGGTCACGAACCCGCCGATCGACCCGATCCGCGAGAACGTCGTGATGTCGCTGCAGGCCGGGGTCGGCGCCGAGGTCAACCTCCTGAGCGAGAACCCCGAGCAGGCCCACCAGCTCGTGATGGACCAGCCGATCCTCCGCAACCACGAGCTCGAGAAGCTCCGCCAGGTGTCGCACGAGATCTTCGACGCCGCCACGCTCGACATCACGTGGCCGATCGAGCAGGGGCACGAGGGCATGGACAGGAGGCTCGAGGCGCTGTGCGAGGAGGCCGCCCGGTACGTCGACAACGGTGCCAACATCCTGATCCTCTCCGACCGCAATCTCGGCGCGGAGCGGGTCGCGATGCCGTCGCTGCTCGCGGTTGCCGCCGTCCATCACCACCTGGTCCGGCGCGGGACACGCCTGCGCACCGGGCTCGTGATCGAGTCAGGCGAGCCGCGCGACATTCACCACATGGCCACGCTGATCGGCTACGGGGCCGCGGCGATCAACCCGTACGTGATGTTCGAGTCGCTCGACGAGCTCGCCGACCGCTCGCTGCTCCCCGAGGACCTCGGGCGCGAGGAGGCCGAGATGCGGATCGTCAAGGCGATCGGCAAGGGCCTTCTGAAGACGATCTCGAAGATGGGGATCTCGACGATCCAGTCCTACTGCGGCGCGCAGATCTTCGAGGCGGTGGGCCTCGAGCGGGCGCTGATCGACAAGCACTTCACGGGCACGGCGTCGCGGATCGGCGGCGTCGGGCTCGAGCAGCTCGCCCAGGAGGCGATCGAGCGCCACTTCCGCGCCTATCCACGCACCGACCGCGAGGTGCTCCCGGTCGGCGGCGTGCTCCAGTGGCGGCGGAACGGCGAGCTCCACGTCTGGAACCCCGACACGATTGCGAACCTCCAGCACGCCGTCCAGGGGCGGAACGGCGACCCGCGGAGCACGTACGCGGAGTACGCGCGGCTGGCCAACGAGGAATCGGTTCGCCGCGGATTGCTGCGTGGCCTGATGACGCTGAGGGCGGCCGAGGAGCCGGTGCCGCTTGACGAGGTCGAGCCGGCCACGTCAATCGTCAAGCGGTTCACAACGGGGGCGATGTCGTTGGGCGCCCTCGGGCGCGAGGCGCACGAGATGCTCGCAATCGCAATGAACCGCATCGGGGCGCGCTCGAACACCGGCGAAGGTGGAGAGGACGCCTCGCGCTATCAGCCCGACGACAACGGGGACCTGCGCCGGTCGGCGATCAAGCAAGTCGCCTCGGGCCGGTTCGGCGTCACCGTCGATTATCTCGTCAACGCCGACCAGATCCAGATCAAAATGGCTCAGGGTGCCAAGCCCGGCGAGGGCGGGCAGCTCCCCGGCCACAAGGTCGACGACTACATCGCGTGGCTGCGCAACTCGACGCCGGGCGTCGGGCTGATCTCACCGCCTCCTCACCACGACATCTACTCGATCGAGGACCTCAAGCAGCTGATCTACGACCTGAGGTGCGCAAACCCGACCGGATCGGTGTCGGTGAAGCTGGTCTCAGAGGTCGGCGTGGGGACCGTCGCGGCCGGCGTGGCAAAGGCCAACGCCGACCACGTCACGATCGCGGGCCACGACGGCGGCACCGGCGCCTCGCCCCAGTCCTCGGTCCAGGGGGCCGGGGTGCCGTGGGAGATCGGGCTGGCCGAGACCCAGCAGACGCTGCTCCTGAACGATCTGCGCACGCGCATCACGGTCGAGGTCGACGGTGGCATGCGGACCGGCCGCGACGTGGCCGTGGCGGCGCTGCTGGGCGCCGACGAGTTCGGGTTCTCGACCGCGCCGCTGATCGCGATGGGCTGCATCATGATGCGCGTCTGTCACCTGAACACCTGTCCGGTCGGGATCGCCACCCAAGATCCCGAGTTGCGCAAGCGCTTCCGCGGCACGCCCGAGCAGGTCGTCAACTACGTGATGCTCGTGGCCGAGGAACTCCGCGAGATCATGGCCTCGCTCGGGATCCGCCGAATCGAGGACATGATCGGGCGGACCGACCTGCTCGACATGGACCGGGCGATCGACCACTGGAAGGCGAGCCGGGTCGACCTGTCCCTGGTTCTGGAGAGCCCAGATCTCCCGCCCGAGACCGCCCGACGCCGGACGCGCGCCCAGCAGCCCGTGCTCGACGACGCGCTCGACTGGGAGCTCCTGCGCCGATGTACGCCGGCGCTCGAACGCGGCGAGAAGGTCAAGCTTGGCCCGATTCCGGTGCGGAATGTCAACCGGACCGTCGGTGGCATCCTGTCCGGCGAGATCGCGCGTAAGCACGGCGCCGTCGGCTTGCCTCACGGAACGATCGAGATCGCATTCAGCGGGTCCGCGGGGCAGAGCTTCGGCGCGTGGCTCGCGCCCGGGGTCACGTTCTCGCTGCGCGGCGAGACCAACGACTACGCCGGCAAGGGCCTGTCCGGCGGGGTCGTGTCGGTGCGCCCGCCCGAGAAGCACAACTTCCGCGCCGAGGAGAACATGATCGTCGGGAACACCGTTCTGTACGGCGCCACCGCCGGCCGGGCGTTCTTCCGGGGGCTGGCGGGCGAGCGGTTCGCGGTCCGCAACTCGGGGGCGTGGGCAGTAGTCGAGGGCGTGGGCGACCACGGATGCGAGTACATGACCGGCGGACGCGTGGTCGTGCTCGGTCGCACGGGCCGTAACTTCGGCGCCGGAATGAGCGGCGGCATCGCGTACGTGTACGACGTCGACCGGCGGTTCGAGGGACGCTGCAACCCTGAGCTCGTCGATCTCGAGGAACTTTCCGAGGAGGACGAGGCCGAGGTGCGGGAGCTGATCTCCGAGCATGCCGCGCGGACGGGGTCGATCGTCGCCCGGAACGTGCTCGCGTCGTGGGAGCGCGGCGCCGCGGAGCGGATGATCAAGGTGATGCCGCGCGACTACAAACGCGCGCTCGCCGAACAAGCCGAGCGCGAGACGGCGGTCTCGCGGTAATGGGGGAGCTCGGCGCTTTCCTCAAGATCCACCGGGTCGGCTTCGAGAAGCGAGACCCGGAGCAGCGCGTGCACGACTACAAGCAGTACTTCGGGCTCCAGCCCGAGGGCGAGCTGCAAAAGCAGGGCGCTCGCTGTATGGACTGCGGCATCCCGTTCTGTCATGAGGGGTGTCCGCTCGGCAACCTCATCCCCGACTGGAACGATCTCGTCTACCGCGGCAAGTGGCGCGAGGCGATCGATCAGCTCCACGCCACCAACAACTTCCCCGAGTTCACGGGGCGCATCTGTCCGGCCCCGTGCGAGTCGGCGTGCGTGCTCGCGATCAACGACGACCCGGTGACGATCGAGCAGATCGAGCTGGCGATTGCGGAGCGCGCGTTCGACGAGGGCTGGATCGTCCCGAGCCCACCCCCGCGGCGGACCGGCAAGACGGTCGCGGTGATCGGGTCAGGCCCGGCCGGCCTCGCCGTCGCAGACGAGCTAAACCGGTGCGGGCACACCGTGACCGTATTCGAGCGCGACGAGGGACCCGGCGGGATGATGCGGTTCGGCGTCCCCGACGCCAAGCTCGAGAAGCAGGTGATCGACCGGCGGGTGGCGATCCTCGCGCAGGAGGGGATCGAGTTCGTGTACGACACCGAGGTGGGTCGGACGGTCACCTCGCAGGAGATCAAGGACCGGCACGACGCCGTCGTCGTCTCCACCGGCTCGCGCGTGCACCGCGACCTCGACGCCCCGGGGCGCAGCCTGAACGGAATCCACTTCGCGATGGACTACCTGTACCAGCGCAACCGGTGGGTGGCCGCCGAGGAGGGGCGCCCGTCGCGCGCCCCGGAGCCCGGGACCGAGATCACCGCTGCGGGCAAGAAGGTGATCGTGGTCGGTGGCGGTGACACCGGGATGGACTGCATCTCGAACTCGCACCGCGAGGGCGCCGCGGCCGTGGTCCTGCTCGACGTCTACCAGGCGCTGCCCGACAGCGGACGGGACGCCCGCCACCCGTGGCCACTGCCGCCCAAGCGCACGCTGTCCACGTACGCGCTCGACGAGGGTGGTAAGCGGCGGTGGGGTACCGAGGTGACCGGGTTCGGCGGACGCGACGGTCACGTCAGTCACGTGTACGCGCGCAAGGTCACCGGCACCTCCTCCCGTGACCTGACGCCGGTGCCCGGCAGCGAGTTCGTGCTCGAGGCCGATCTCGTGCTGATCGCCATCGGGTTCGAGGGCCCGGAGCGCGCCGGCCCGATCGAGCAGCTCGACCTCGAGATCGACAAGCGCGGCAACATCCGCACCGAGCAGACCTACCGGACGTCGACCAAGAGCGTGTACGCCTGTGGCGACGCACGGATCGGTCAGTCGCTGATCGTCACCGCGATCGCCGAGGGGCGCAAGTGCGCACGGGTCGTCAACAATGACCTGGGGGGCAGCCCGATGGACGCCGACCGGGAGATGCTCGCGATCGGCGCATGGAGCGGCGAGGCCGACCGGACGCTGCGCCATGAGGCCGAGGCGGCCGGCACGGTCAGGGCCGGTGAGGAGTTCTTCACCGGACCGGGCGCGCAGGGACGCTGACCGCGCCCTGCGCAGGGACGCTGACCGCGCCCTGCGCAGAGACGCCGACCGCGCCGTGCGCAGGGAGGCCGACCGCACCCGATCGCGACCGCGGACTGTCCATCGAGCGCGGAAATTGCGGTTGTAAATCAACCCCGGCGGCCCTCCACGTTTGATTTCGGCCGGGGGCGGGAATGGTACGCTTAGCGGCAAGATTCGCGTGGTGGAGCGGCCTGCGAGGAAAATTTAGGTTTAGAGTGGTCTTGGGACGGGGAAACTCGCCCCTGTCGGTCAGGGAACTGCGCCCCCACTTCCCTGACTCTCCGGGGGGCCCAGATGGATCTGGGTCCCCCGGGCTCTTTAATGGGGTGCATGCCAGCGCTCGCGGCAGCGGCGACGACGGCGGCGGGGGCACAGCACCACGCCTCGGTCGGCTCGACTGTCGATCACCTGATCGACTCGGCCGGAACGTTCCTGTCCCAGCTCACGAGCCTCGACTGGCTCGCGCTGTTGCTCGGGCTGGCGCTCTTCGCGGTGTACCTCCTGCTCCGCTCACGCGCGCTGTTCAACGCGCTGCGGGCGGCGTACCCGGACGAGCGGTTTCGCTGGCGGGACGTCTGGGGCGCGTACATGGTCGGCTACGCGATCAACAACGTCTTCCCACTCGGGGGCGGGAGCCTCGCGCAGCTGTACCTGACTCGGGTTGCGATTGACAACGCGAGCTACCCGACGGTCGCCTCGGCGCTGTGGACCGGGGTGATCTTCGACTGGTTCATGGGCCTGCTCGTGATGTGCTTCGCGTTCACGCAGGGGGTGTTCCCCAAGCCGCCGGACTTCTCGAAGCTCCCCGCGTTCGACATCAGCTTCTTCGCCTCGAACATGCGGTTTACGCTGTTCCTTCTGACGCTCCTCGGGGTGGCCTTCCTCGTAGCCTTCGCGCTCCTTTCGGCGCGGGTGAAGGCGTTCTGGCAGCGGATCCGGCAGGGATTCACGATCCTGCGCGACTGGCGCCGGTACCGTCGAGACATGGCCAGCTGGCAGTTCGCGAGCTGGATCGCCCGGTTCGCGGCCTACTGGGCGCTGCTCGATGCGTTCCACATCGGGGGGTCGGTCCGGAACGCGCTGCTCGTGCTCGGCGTCCAGGTGGTCGCGTCGGTGTTCCCGTTCACGCCGGGCGGCGCCGGAGTGCAGCAGGCGCTGTTGTTGACGATCTTCGCCCACAACCCGTACGTGGCCTCGTTCTCGGTAGGGCAGCAGATCGCGATCGCGGTGCTGACCAGCGTGCTCGGGTTCGTGGCAATGGTGTCGATCTTCCGCTTCCGGAGCTTCCGCGAGGTGATCGCGCGCGGAAAGGCGCACCGGCGCGGCGAGGAGCCGGCGGTCGGGCGCGGCGAGGAGTCGGCGCTCGGGGTTTGACGCTCCGACGTCAGCCCGACCCGGGCATGTTGTGCAAATTCATCTTGAGGACCTGGAGAGCGCTCCAGGGGAAGTAGCTCAGGAGCTGGTTGGGCCACATTCCCTGAAACGGTCCGTGCTTGTTGGGCGCTCCGTTGGTATAGAACGGGTTGGTTCCCGTAGGCGCGGGGTCTTGGATCCAGAATGCGATGTCCCAGTGTGTCTGGTTGCGAACGATGATCCCGTACTTCTGTGCGGCTTCGGCCATCATCTGCACGAACGCCGGAAGGTGAAGCCCCGGGATGTTTAACCTGGGGTCAAGTCGGAGGTGCGCGCCCTCTGGGATGCAGTTCGCTGCCGTTCCAGTTCCGTCGGTGCGTTGCGCCGGCCATGAGTAGATGTCCTGGCATGGGTACGGGAGGTCGACGGCGAGCGCATGATTGATCGCGCCCTCCTTGATGTCTCCGAGCGTGACGACACCGGCGGCAAGTGGCAGGCTGCTCGCCGTCGCGCCCCAACTCGTGGAGGCACCCGGCCATGCGGCGGCGTCGTAGTACCCGGGGTTCTGGGAGACGTGCTTGATCGCACCGCCCCAGGCGGCGTGCCAGCCATCCGACAAGCGCCGCATGTGGAAGAACTCCCATAGTTTGTCGCTGGACGGCTGCCAGACTGTCATGTCAGCATCGGCGTCGCTGGCCGGCTGTGCATCGGGGGGGACGGGAACGGCCCTGAATGCCGCCTGCAACGCTCTCCGCCACGAGGGGGTGGGATCGTCGAGCCGCACAAGCACGGTGGTCTGATGGGGGCCGGCTACGTAGATCTCGGCGTCTGGAGCGACCCAGGGCCCAATCCCTAATCCCTCCTCGCGCGCGACCTCGGCACTCACCCCACTGACCATCGTCGGCGAGCCAGGTTCGAGCGGTGCGCTGTCCGCGAGAGGTAGGTTCCACACGCTGGTCGGGGAAAAGAACGAGAGAAACGCTGCCGATCCAGCCCCCGCGCTGCCGGCGAAAGCCATTGGGGATCTGGGCTGCTTGCTATGCAGACGTTTACTCGGTGGCTTGTGGCGGAGATGGCCGGTGCGGTAGAACGGGGGCCTGTAGTGGTGGCCCGCGTTGGCTGCCTTGCTGCTGCCTACGGCGGCGCCAAACACGAAGATCGCAGCGCCAGCAGCGCACCCGAGAGCAGATAAGCGTTTACCGATCCAGGGCCGACGTCGCTCCTCTTGGCTTTTCGCGTCAGGCTTCACAGACTCACTCTGTCGAACGGCTACTGCTTACTTTCGCGCCAACAAATAACCGAATGTGTCGAGCCACATTATCTTTACCTAAATCTGCACGAACCACCGGCGCAAGCGCTAGTGGGTGCGGCGCACTACATCGAAAGCAGGTTATGCCGACGGCGCGGGCTCAGCCTGAGTCGGGCATGTCGTGCAAATCCATCTTGATCACCTGGATCGCGTTCCAAGGGAAGTAGCTCAGTAGCTGATTAGGCCACATCCCCTGAAACGGTCCCGTCGAGCTCGGCGATCCGTTGCTGTAGAACGGATCGGCTCCCGTGGGAGCAGGGTCTTCAATCCAGAATCCGATGTCCCAGTGTGTCTGGTCGCGAACGATGATTCCGTATTTCTGAGCGGCCTCGGCCATCATCTGCACGAGCGGCGGAAGGTGGAGCGCGGCGAGGTTGAGGTTAGGGTCAAGTCGCAGGTGCGCGCCCTCTGGGATGCAGTTCGCTGCCGTTCCGGTCCCATCCGTCCGCTGTGCAGGCCATGTGTAGACGCCTTGACACGGGTACGGCAGGTCGACCGCGAGCGCGTGATTGATCGCGCCTTGCTCTATATCGGCGAGCGTAATGACCCCGGCGGCATGCGGCAGGCTGCTAGCGGTCGCGCCCCAACTCGTGGAGGCCCCCGGCCACGCGCCGGCGTCGTAGTAGCCGGGATTTTGCGATACGTCGTCGATCGCGCCGCCCCAAGCGGCGTGCCAGCCGTCCAACAGAAGCTGCATGTGGAAGAACTCCCACAGTTTGTCGCTCGACGGCTGCCAGACAGTCATCTCCGCATCAGCATCGCTGCCCGGATGTGCATCGGGTGGGATGGGCACGGCTGTGAATGCGGCCTGCAACGCCACCCGCCATGCATCGTCGGGATCGTCGAGCTGGACGAATACGGTCGGCTGATCAGGGCCGACTATGTAAATCTCGGCGCTTGGCGAGATCCACGGACCAATTTTCAGTCCCTCTTCGCGCGCCACCTCAGCATCGAGTCCGTTCACCATTGCCGTTGAGCCGGGGTCAAGCGGTGAATTGTCTGCCAGCGGTGCGTTCCACACGCTCGTCGGCGAAAAGAACGACGGCGCCGGTCCTGGGGTCTCAGGCGCTGGCGCCGGACTCAAGGTCACGGGCACTGGCGCGGGATTCAAAGCCATAGGCGGGACAGCCGGTCCGTTGGGCGCGGGGCGTTGAGTGGGGCCTTCCGTCACTCCACCGGGTGCCGATCCAGTGCCCGCGCCTTCAGTGGGGCTCGTGGGGGATCCGAGGCGCTTTGGGTGCCGGTGCCGTCGCCGACGATGTTTAGTGAAGGGATGAGGGCGCTGGCGGCCGGAGCTGCTGTGGCGGCGGTGGATCGGAGGCGTGGGGTGGTGTGGTGCGTTGGCTGCTCGGCCGGCCGCCGTGGCGCCCGACACAAGGAGCGCGACGACGGCCACGCATGGGAGAGCCGATAAGCGTCTAGGAGTCAGAGGCCAAGCTCGCTCTCATCTCGGGGCCGGCGGCATCGTTTCAGACGACACCCGGAGAACCCAATCATGCCGCATTTGGACGACTTCTCAAGTCAAACAAGTGTCCACGAAATGACTGCTCTCGCGCCCGACGACCGACG
>Ga0335083_10010115_pt1 | contig 11417 bp, 9 predicted proteins | sample Lox_Sample_42_FD_206716 | JGI IMG/M metagenome (GOLD analysis project Ga0335083, IMG submission 206716) | Soil microbial communities from Loxahatchee National Wildlife Refuge, Florida, United States - Lox_Sample_4.2 | ecosystem: Environmental > Terrestrial > Soil > Wetlands | place: USA: Florida... | reverse complement strand
CGATCCGTGCGGTGGTGGCTCTCGCGCTGTCGCCGATCCTCACCTTGTTCCTCACGAACTACGGCGGTGAGGCCGAGTATCGGGTGTTCTTCTTCGCCGTTCCGTGGCTCGCGCTGCTCGCGGGTAGTGCCCTGGTCTCGTCCGGACAAGGATCGTGGCGTGCGGTTTCCGTGACGTGCGGCGTGTTCGCGCTCCTTGCCGCTCTGCTGATCCCCTCGTACTTCGGCGACGACGAGATCTACGTGGTACCGGAGGGCGAGATCGCGGCTGCGAATTACTTCTACACACACGCGCCCGACGGCGCAGCGCTCGTCCTGGCGGCGCCCGACTTCCCGAGCCGGGTCAACGGCAGGTACAGCGAATACCTGGTCCTGCAGAGCGAGGTCGACCCGAACCTGTTCGAGTACCCGCAGTTCAGCGGATACCGGCAGCTGGGCGAGTCGACGATGCCGACGCTTCGCGACTTCGCTCTTGCGTTCGCGCATGGTGGCCGCAACGAGGTCTATCTCGCCTTCGCCAGGAGCGAGTACGCCGCGGTGAACGCCTACAACCTCGCGCCACCCGGCGCGCTTGCGCACCTTCAGCAGGCGGTGCAGAGCTCTCCGGAATGGCAGATCTTCTACCGGAACAGCACGACCGTGCTGTACCGCTTTACCCCGCTGGGAGTGAAGTCCTCGTGACCGCAGTCTCGAACGCCACGATCGGCGAGTCCATCCGGATCCCTGAGGTGTTGGATCCCGGTCAGATGTCGGCGCCATGCCTCGTGCTCGACGTCGACCTGACCGAGACGATCCCCAGCATTGCGCCCCCACGACTCGGCGAGCCGAGATGCACCTGGGTCTTGTCCCGAAACGGGCGGGAGATGCTCGGCGCGGTGGTGCTGGCGATCCCACGATCGGGCATCAGCGCACTCGATCTGGAGAGCGCGTTGCGGATGCATTTCGCGGCCGAGCTGGCGAGTGCCGAAGATCGACCCGCGAGCGTCGGCGACGGGTCGTCCTGTGACGGCGCCGGTGGTCGTCTGGCGGACGACATGGCTGTCGTCGTGTGCACCCGTGAACGCCCGGAAGGCCTCGAACGCTGTCTGATGAGCCTGCTGAAGCAGTCCTGTCAACCAGCCCGGATCATCGTGGTCGACAACGCGCCCCGGACTGACGCCAGCCGCTTGGTGGTCGACAGTCTGGGCTCACCGCTCATCACCTATGTCGTCGAGCCCGTGCCAGGGCTGTCGCGAGCCCGCAATCGCGCGATTGCCGAGTCCGGCGGATGCGGCATTCTCGCGTGGATCGACGACGATGAGGTCGCGGACTTCAGATGGCTGGAGCGGATCGCCGAGGCTTTCTCGGAGGTGCCTGACGCCGTTGCGGTGTCCGGACCGATGCTGCCGGCGCAGCTCGAGACCTGGGCGCAGGTCCGCTTCGAGCAGTACGGCGGCCACAGCAAGCATCGCGGATTCGATCGCGCCGTCTTCCGAACCAGCGACGTGGGAAGCCAGCCGCCGTTGTATCCGCTACCTCCGTTCGGCACCGGAGGCAATATGGCCATCCGCCGCGATGCCCTCCTGGAGATCGGTGGCTTCGACGTGCATCTCGGTGCCGGCACTCCGGCGATGGGTGGCGAGGACACGAAGGCTTTCACGCAACTGTTGATCGACGGCGGCACCGTCGTCTACCAACCGTCAGCCGCGACCTTCCACTACCACCGTCGAGACGACGAGGCGTTGCTTCAGCAGATGTACGGGTACGGCGCGGGATTGACGGCCTTCTACACGAGCGTCGTCATGAGCTCGTCGGCGTCCGTCGTGAGTCTCGGGCGGCTGATCCCTCGCTTCCTTCGTGACGTCACCGGTCGAAAGAGTTTGCGTAGCGGGCATCTACCGCCGGACTTTCCGGCCGCGCTGAGGGCTGCGAACCGCAATGGCCTCGTCGTCGGCCCGTACCGTTACCTCGAGGGCCGCCGGAACACGCGGGCTCGAGCCCCCGCCCAGCCCGGACCTTCCGGTGACTGACGACGCTGTCACGCTGCACGGCCGGCGACTGTTCGGGCGCAGCCTGGTCTACGTCATCGTATGGGCGCTCGGTCCGGCATCGGTCGTCCTCGTCACGCCGATCCTGACGCGTGCTCTCGGTCCGGAGGACTTCGGTCGCCTGACCGCCGCGCTGACTGTCGGCCAGGTTCTTGCGGCGTTTGCCGGTCTCGGGTTGACCGCATCGATCATCCGGCTGCGGGTGCGCTCCGGCGACGATCTCGCCAGCCGCGGTCTGGTGTTCGTTGCGATGGCGGGCGCGGCGGTTATGTCCGCCGCCTTGTACGTCGCCGGCCCGGTCTGGGCGCGCCTTCTGGGCTTTCCGTCCTACAGCCCGGTCGTCCAGCTGGTTGTGATCTGGTGTGCACCGACCGCTGCTGTGCAGGCCGCGATGGCGTTGTTGCGAGCGCAGGACCGCCTTGCCGGTTTTTCCGCGGTGAGCGTCGCACAGTCGGTGGGGACGCAGGTCGTGGCGATCGCAGCGGTTGTTCTGGTCGCACCGACTCCGACCGCATACGCGGCGGGGTTGACGGTGGCCCAGTTTGTCGCGGCTGCCCTCGCCATCCTGTTGACCCGGCCGCGGCCCGCAGGGCTTGGTGACACAGAGGTCGTTCGCGAGGCAATGCGGATCGGTCTTCCGTTGGTTCCGCAAGCAATCGCCGTCTTCACGCTCAACGCGGGAGACCGGCTCGTTATCCAACATCTGATGGGCCCGGCGGCAGTCGGGCGGTATCAAGTCAGCTACGGGATCGGCTCGGTCCTGCTTCTCGTGATGGCTGCGCTGAACCAGTCCTGGGAGTCGGTTGTCATCGGGATCCACGATCCGCAGATGCGGATCACGGTCCTTGGTCGTGCTCGGCGAGACCTGCTGCGGATCGTGGCGCCGCTGGCCGCCTCGATCGCGCTGGCCGCGCCATTTGTGCTCCGCCTGTTTGCACCGGGAAGCTTCGCGCCCCATGACCTGGTCATCGTGACCGCCCTTGTTGTCGCAAGCGCCGTCCCTTATGCGCTCTATCTCAGTGGTGTGCTGGCGTTGTTGTCGGTCGGCCGGACCGGACTGTTGGCGGTCGGTTCCGCGGTTTGCGCCGCCGTGAACATTGCGTTGAACTTCGCGCTCATACCGTCGATGGGGCTTGCCGGGGCGGCACTCGCAACCTGGATCTGCTACGCACTGCAGGCGGGATTCACCAACTGGGCGGCCAACGCACGATTGCGTGGCTCGACGATCTCCGCCCGCGATGGCGTCAGCTGCGTTGCGGTCGTTCTGGTCATCTGCGCGACGTCGTTGCTGCCGGAGTCTTCGCAGTGGCTGCCGGTCCGGCTGCTGCTCGCGGCCGGCTGCAGTGTGGCGGCCCTGGGCGTGTTGCGCCGGTCGGCGGTCCCGCAGCGGACATCTGTCGCCGCCCCGCCGGTTCCGATCGATGGTGCGAAGGCCGCGTGATGACCGGCGTACGGATGGCGGATTTCGGTCCACGGCGGTTGTACCTCGCGTTCACGCCCTATCACCTGCTCGTCTGCTTGGCCGTCCAGGAACGCGACGGCTTTCCCCCCGCAACCGTCCTGTTCGCGGACGAGGCGGGGCTTGCCGACCACGCTCCCGGGTTCGTGACCGGGCTGGCTCCCTACCTCGAGGTGGTGCTGCGGCCCAGGCTCGAAATCGGCAGTACCGTGACCTATCCGTGGCGCTGCCGATCGTTGGCGAGGGGAGCCCGTCGGGCGCTGGTCGAACTCCAACCCGTGTCCGAGATCTTCGTCGCGAACGGCGTCAGACCTGAGTCGTTCGGTGTCCTCCGAACCGCTCGCGGCGCGAAGGTTCACTACCTCGAGGACGGATTCGACGCGTACGTCGCCTGCAACCGCCAGGACATTGCACGCTGGCATCGGTCCGCGCATCGCCTGCTGTGCGGCCACCCGCATCCGAGCACTCGGGATATGACCGAGGTCGCTCCCTACGCCGCCTACCACGTGGTCGCACCTGAGATCGCTCGTACTCCGCGAGCGTTGACCGCCCCCGTTCCGCGTTCGAGCCTGGCCTTCGCTGCGGCCGTCGTAGCGGACGCCTTGCCTCTGACCCGGCCGTCGCAGTGGATCACCGATCTGTTCACTCTCGGCAACACCGAACGGCTGCCGGACCCGGCTCGCTATCTCAGCCGGATCGCCGACCGGATCGATCGGTTGCGGGGCGAAGTGCCATCGGCGTACGTCGCGGTGAAGGCGCATCCACGAGAGCGCGACGTCGACTTTCTCGATGGGCTGTCGCAGCTGTGCGACTTCGTCGTGCCGCACTGGGCCCCGGCCGAGGTGCTCTGCGGTTCCCTCGATGCGAATGTGCGGATCTACACCACGGCCGCGACCTTCCTGATCACCTCACGACTTCTGGTGCCGGACCGCGAGTTGCATCTCGAGGGCGGGCTCGAAGGCGCGGCCCGCGAGATGTTCTTTAGGTGGGATCCGCAACTTGTCGGGACCGGTGGGTGATGATGCCCAGCGAGCCCACGCTGCAACATGACGGCTACGCCGTCGTGCGGGGTGTTCTCCCTGCTGAGGAGATCGAGGCGCTTCGGGTGAGGGCTCACGACCTGCTCGATACGAAAGGTATCGATAAGGCCGGCGGGACCGTCCTGCCGAATGCTGCCGTCGAGGGACCGAGTCTCGCCCCTACCTTCTCGCACCCCGCGATCATCGAAGCCGTCCGGAGCACAACTTCTCTCGATCGCATGCTGTTCACCATGGAAGCCGACGTGCATCGCAACTACCTTGCGTCGCAGTGGCACAAGGACACCGGTGAGCACCTTCTCGGCGGAGGTTACTTCGACACCGATTGGCTCGACCGTGACGACTGTGCCGTCTACAAGGTCGCCCTCTATCTCCAGGACCATCCGCACCGTGGTGCCTTGGCCGTGCGGCCGGGGTCGACCAGAACCCGCCGAGTGGATTCCGGGTCGGTGGAACACCTTCGGGTTAGCGCTGGAGACGCGGTCATCTTCGACGTGCGTCTCTCCCACCGAGGCGTCGCTCCATCGTTGCCGGACAAGGTGATCCTCGCGGCGGCGCGGATCTCGGGAGCCGCAAACGCCGACCGGCGGGCTGCGCGTTGGCGGCGCAACCTGTTCAGGCTGACCGGGCGTCCCGAACGACTCGCCATCTACTTCGCTTTCGGGGCTCCCAATGAGCGGTCGGAGACGTTCGCGCGACGAAATCTGGGGCGACAGCTCGAGCAGCTTGGCAAGGCGGCCGAACCGCTGGCACCTTCCCTTGTCGAGGCGTTCGGCGCGTTCGACATCGGTACCGTCTGCCTCTGAACCGAAGCTGCCCGGCTACGCCTCGGATGCGGTGATCTCCTCGTTCAAGCGACCGGCCCTCATGGTCGACTGACAACTATGGCTAACTCGGTGTGGCGGCCATGAGCATGCGCAAAATCCCGACCCTCACCGCCGGCGCGGCGATTGTCGCCCTCATTCTCGGTGCGCTGGGGGTGTCGGGTCGCGAGCGGGTCGAGGCAGCCGGAAGGGTGGTCGGCTACTCCCACGACAGTCACTACAAGGCGATGAGACTGGAGGTCGGTACGCCTCCACCGCCGCCAGTGAACTCGCCCGTGATCCCGACCGACGCACCCGCCGGCTGGCATACGGTCTTTGCGGACGACTTCGTGGGCAGTGCTCTTGATCGCGCCCGGTGGTTCCCGTATAGCGGCCAGGCGGGCGGCGACGCGGACACGACGTTCTCGCCGACAAATGTCGATGTGAGCGGCGGTCACCTGCGGATCGAAGCCACACCCGACCCGGACCAGCCGGGCAAGTGGATCACCGGCGGAGTGTCGAACGCTCATTCGCTGCAGATGACCTATGGCGAGTACCTCGTGCGATTCCGCGCTCAGCAGGGCACCGGGATTTCCTACGCGTTGCTCCTGTGGCCATCGGACAACCAGTCTCCGCCGGAGATCGACTTCGCCGAAGACAACGGGGCCGATCGCAAGACGATGTTCTCCTTTCTTCATTACGGAGCCGACAACACTCAGATCAAGAGCACGACGCGGGGCGACTTCACCAAGTGGAACGTGGCTGGGGTGAAGTGGACGCCGGGTCACATCGAGTACACCCTGAACGGCAAGGTCTGGATGACGATCAAGGGTGACGAGGTGCCGGACGAACCGATGTCCTTAGCGCTGCAGGCTCAGGCGTGGGCATGCGGAGCGAGTTGGGAGACATGTCCGGACGCTTCCACCCCGTCAGATGTGCAGGTCGACGTCGACTGGGTGGTCGGTTATGCGCAGACCGGCTGAGCCTCCGGCGCTCAGTCGAGCGCGTCGAGTTGCTCGCGTAGCCACACGCTCGGCACGAGGGTGGTCGCAGCCTGCACCAGACCGGCGTGGCGCCGGGCCCGCTCGCCGGCGGGCATCGCGAGCGCGGTCTGCAACGCGTCGGCCGTCCCGGCGACGTCGTACGGGTCGATGATCAGGGCCGAGTCCGCCATCTGGTCTGCGGCTCCGGCCTCGCGAGACAGGACGAGAACGGCGTCCTCGGTGAGCAGCGCCGCCTCCTTGGCGACGAGGTTCATGCCGTCGCGCACCGGGTTGATCAAGAGCACGTCCGCGACCTCGAGGGTCGCGAGCGAGCGTGCGTAGTCGTCGTCGATCGACAGCACGATCGGTGCCCAGTCCTCCGTCGCGAGTTCGGCGTTGATCTCCCGCGCGCGGGTCTCGATGTGTTCGGTGTATCGGCGGTAGTCCTCGACGTCCTGCCGGCTGGGATAGGCAAGTGCGAGGTGGACGGCCGTGCCGCGCAGGTCGGGATGCCGCATGAACAGCTCGCGCACCGATTCCAGGCCGCGGGCGATGTTCTTCGACGGTTCGGTGCGATCGACCCGAACGATGGCGCGCAGGTTGCCAAGCTCGCGGGCGAGTGTCCGGTGCCGCTCGGCGACGTCGTCCTCGCCGGCCCGCGCTCTCAGCGGTCCCGGGTCGACTCCGAGCGGGTGCACCCGCACGTGGGCGACCCGACCGTCGTACCGCACCGCGTCGCCGAGATCCTCCGCGGCGAGGACTTCGACGGCGCAGCCGATGAACTCGCGGGCCCAGCGCGGCGAGTGGAACCCGAGGCTGTCGGCCCCGAGCATGCCCGTCATCAACTCGCGGGCGACATCGTCGGGAAGTGTCGAGAACTGTTCGGGACTGGCCCACGGGGTGTGGCTGAAGTGGCCTATCCGCAGATCCGGTCGTCGGCGTCGGAGCAGGTCGGGCAGGACGCTGAGGTGGTAATCCTGCGCCAACACCTTGGCGCGGGGAGCAGCCGCCTCGGCGATCTTCACGGCGAACGCGTCGTTGAACCTCAGGTACGCCGCCCAGTCCTCCCGCCACGCCTGGTCGTAGTGGACCGGTTCGGCGTGGGTGAGGCCGTGGTGGAGATACCACAACGTCGAGTTCGCGATCGTGTTGTAGGCGCGGTCGACGGTCCTCGCGTCGATCGGCAGCATCGTGACCGGCTCGCCGACCGGATGTCCGGCGAGGTCGATCCGGTGGTCGGCGGCAGCCCGGGCCACCTCCCGGTCGGCGTCGCTGAGGGCGGCGCACACCCATAACGCGCCGCGGTCGGCGCCAAGACCGGACATCGCCGAGACGAGACCACCGCCCCCGCGGGCCGCCGTGAGGGATCCGTCGTCGTTGCGGCGGAAGGACACCGGACCACGGTTGGACGCGATGACGACATCGGCGGCCATGCTCGCCACGGTAGTGCCAGCACCGCAAATGTCGGTTGTCACGCTGTGGCACACTGGAGTCCGCGCGGCCTTCGGGTCGCGCACTCATCAAGAGGGGCAGAGGGATCCGGCCCGGCGAAGCCCCGGCAACCACCCGCGGTCTCACGACGCGGTGGGCAGGTGCCAAGTCCGGCTCGTGAGCACAACGCTCACGGGAAAGATGAGGACGGAAGGCTCCCTCCATGACGTCGTTGCTCGACAGACCTGCTGCTCAGTTTGGGTCGGCGCTCAATCTTGTGTGCCGCGAGTGCGGCACCACCTACGAGCTCGGCCCCTCGCACGTGTGCGAGATGTGCTTCGGTCCGCTCGAGGTGGGCTACGACCGCGAGCTTCAAAAGCGGGTGACCCGCGAGGTCATCGAGTCCGGCCCGGCGACGATGTGGCGCTACGGCGGCTTGCTGCCGGTTGCGCCGATCGTCGATCTCAACGTCGGCATGACCCGGCTGGTGCCGGCGCCGCATCTGGCCCGCGAGCTGGGCATGCGTTCGCTGTGGGTCAAGGACGATAGCGGTAACCCGACCCACTCCTTCAAGGACCGGGTCGTGTCGGTCGCCGCGTCGGCGGCGAAGGCCCTCGGCTTCGAGGTGCTCGCCTGCGCCTCCACCGGCAACCTCGCCAATGCGGTCGCCGCAGCGGCGGCCAACTCCGGTATGCGTTCGGTCGTGCTCATCCCGCACGACCTCGAGCCCGGCAAGGTCGTCACGACGGCGGTGTACGGCGGCACGCTGGTTGCCGTACGCGGGTCCTACGACGACGTGAACCGGCTCTGCGCCGAGGTCGCCGGGGAGGTGCCGTGGGCGTTCGTGAACGTCAACGTCCGGCCGTTCTACGCCGAAGGGTCGAAGACCGTCGGCTACGAGATCGCCGAACAGCTCGGCTGGCGCCTGCCGGAGCAGGTCGTCGTACCGATCGCGTCGGGGTCGTTGCTCACGAAGGTCGACAAGGCGTGGCGCGAACTCGGGTCGCTCGGGTTGGTCGACGAGACGCCGTACCGCGTCTTCGGGGCGCAGTCGTCCGGGTGCGCGCCGGTGGCGAGCGCGTTCCGGGCAGGGCACGAGGTGGTCGAACCCGTGCGTCCCTCCGGGATCGCGAAGTCGCTCAACATCGGTAACCCGGCCGACGGGCCGTACGCGCTCGATGTCGTCCGGCGTACCGGCGGGTCGATCGCCGACGTCGACGACGCGGAGATCGTGGACGGGATCCGCCTGCTTGCCCGGACGACGGGGATCTTCGGCGAGACCGCGGGCGGCGTGACGATCGGAACGCTGCGCAAGCTGCTCGCTTCCGGTGAGCTCGACCCGGGGGCCGAGACGGTGGTGCTGAACACCGGTGACGGGTTGAAGACGCTGGACGCGGTCGAGTCCGTTTCTCGCCCGACCGCGACCATCGCGCCGACGTTGACCGCGTTCCGAGAGGCTGGGTTGTTCGAGTGAGCGTGACCGTGCGAGTCCCGACGATCCTGCGCCCGCTGACCGGTGGCCAGGCGGAGGTCAGCGTGGAAGCCGACACGTTGCAGGGTGTTCTCGACGCGTTGGAGGCGAGCCATCCCGGGATCCGCACCCGGGTCCTCGACGACGACGGCAAGCTGCGCCGGTTCGTCAACGTCTATGTCAACGACGACGACGTACGGTTCGCCGACGGGCTCGGTACGCCGACCCCAGCCGGCACGAGCGTCTCGATCATTCCCGCCGTCGCCGGCGGCTGACGCCGTACCCGTCGACACACAATCGTGACGCCTGCGGCGACAAAAGCGTCAAATCGAGGGCCGAGGCGTCACACCGGCATCGTTTGTGTGTCTGGGGTGACGTGCTGCGCCGCGGACGCTGCCGTCGGCCGCCACCAGCGCAGGGGTGACCTTGAGCGACAGCAGGTTGCGGACGAGGGCGACGACGTAGTCGGGGTCGCGGGTCACGTCGTACCAGGTGACAACCACAACCCGCCAACCCGCGCTTGTGATCGCCGACCATCGTCGCCGGTCGTGCTGGAAGGACGCGTCTCCGCGGTGGTATTCGTAGCCGTCGCACTCGAGGCTTGCCTTGACCTCTTCCCAGACGAAGTCCAGGTACCCGATGAACTCGCCGGCCTGGTTCTCGAGTGGGAACTGGGAGCGGGGCGCTGGAAGGTTGCGGCGCCACAGCAGCACTCGCGTTCGCGATTCCAGGATCGACCCGCTGTACGGGTCGACGAGCGCAGCGACTTGTTGCATGCGGCACCGTCCAGGCCCCTGCGCGCGGCCGACCGCGACGGCGAACTCTTTGGGATGCAGGAGTCTCGACCGCATGAGGGAATCAATGATCGCGACGGCGTCCTCGAGTGACGCGTGCCGCGCGAGATCGAGCGCGGTGCGCAGAGGTGAGGTGACCCGAACCCCGCGAACAACGACAAGATCGCCGGGGCGGGAGCGCGCCCGGTGGATGCGTACGCCGGGGATCTCGTGCTTGCGAAGCTTGCGGTTTCTGGGCACCGTGACGTGGAGGCGGTCGGGCGGCCGGGGCAAATCGGCGCCTAACCATGCGGCGCCGGACTCGTAGCTCACGGCGGCGTTCTCATCCAGCCCTAGAGCTCGCGGGTCGAGCGCGGACGGATCGCGGTGGCCGAAGGTATACAAGCCGCGCGCGAGCCGGGCGATCTTGCCCTGCTGCGCGAGTTGGCTGAGCTGCTTGCGGGTGAACCCCTTCGCGCGGGCATGCGCCACGGTGAATGTCCCGGCTTCGGTCCTGAGCGCATCGATGTCCATCGCGGCACGATCGGTGAGTCGTCATCGTCGTACCTGGCTGGTGGCACTGCGGTGGACAGCGACCAGGTCGGTCGTCGGCTGTGGACGCCCGCTGCAGACGCCCGCCGCCCGCCGCCGTCCGCCTACCGGTCACCCCCGACACACAAACGTGCCGGATGTGACGGGTAGCCCGCGACCTTGCGGCTTTTGTCGCCACACCGGCCACGGTTGTGTATCGGGCGGTGACCTCGGCGTGACCTCGGGGTGGCGTCGGGGTTGGTAGCGGCGGACGGTTGCTGTAGCGGCGGACGGTTGCTGTAGCGGTGGACGGTTGCTGTCAGTGCCGCCGGCGTTTGTGCAGGACCAGCGGCCGCGCATACACGAAGTGGGCGTGGTAGATCCGCTGGAGCTGCACGTGCGTGCCGGTGTGCGGCGCCACCCACCAGTGGTGGTGCCCGGCGAAGATCCCGACGTGGGAGATGTAGCCGTTGTCGGTGAAGACGAGATCGCCCGGCATCAGGTCGGGCCTGCGGATGTGCCGAAGCGAGTGGTACTGCGCGGCGGCGTTGTGTGGCAGCGACTTGTGCACCGAGTGCAGGTAGACGTAGCGCACGAGCCCGGAGCAGTCGAAGGCATGCGGCCCGTCCGCGCCGTACACATAGGGCTTGCCCCTCTGGCGCCGTGCTTCGGCGAGCACCTTGTGGACTTTGCGATCGTGGATCGCGAGCGCGGAGGGGCGGCGCTTGGACTTGCGGCCACGGAGCGTGTGCGCCGCCCTCGTGATCGTCTTCGAGGAGCCGGCGGGGGAGCTCGTCGGAGTTGCAGCAAGGGTGCTTCGGCTCGTGCCGGACGGGGTCGCGATCGCCGTTCCTGCTGAGGCGACAGCGAACGCAGTGACAAAAGTGGCGGCAGTGACGCCAA
>Ga0335083_10010114_pt1 | contig 11418 bp, 14 predicted proteins | sample Lox_Sample_42_FD_206716 | JGI IMG/M metagenome (GOLD analysis project Ga0335083, IMG submission 206716) | Soil microbial communities from Loxahatchee National Wildlife Refuge, Florida, United States - Lox_Sample_4.2 | ecosystem: Environmental > Terrestrial > Soil > Wetlands | place: USA... | reverse complement strand
CGCTCACGGGAGTGCCAGCGGCCCCGCGCGGCTATTCGGCATCTGAAATCGACGTGCGCTAGCCCCCGTCAAGACCATAATTCCCCGGGGCGAAACTAGCTCGGTCGAATCGGCGCTCCGCCCTGGTCGAGACCCGGCGTCTGTGACATTCCTGACGCGCCGTCAGCGCGGGCGGTGGTACGCAGTCCTTCCCGCCGACGGATCTACGGTAGGCCGGACCTAGCTCGTTGGGCCGTCCCGGATGCCCGCAATCAACGCTGATCCCGATGTTTGCCGTCATGGTCTTGCTGTGGACCGGCGGCGCGAACAGCGGAACCCTGATGGTCCCCGAGCACGCGGCCGTGTTGGCGTGCATGCGCGTCGCGATGCTGCTCTGGGCGCGACGAGTACTCCTGCGCGATGCTGGCCCCGGCCATCCTCACCCGAAGTCGCTGCGTAACGTGTTCCCGAGCTGCGGCGGACCGGAGCGGCCACCGCCAAGCCTCGATCGGAACGGCTTGTTCGGCGTTCTACGTGAGCGCCTTGACAATGACAACGATGATGAGGATGAGGATCGCGGCGTAGACGAGCAGAAAGAGCCCGAGCCAGACCGCTGCCGGAACGTCGGCCATGACTCGGACCGCGCTCCGTCCCGGCCGCGGTCCGGGTTGGCCCGGAGTACCAGTTTCCGGGCGACGCGCGTCGGCAGCGGGCGGGGTCGACTCGCCGGAGACTGAGCCGAAGCGGGGTCGCTTCGCGATGTACTCGGCTAGCGTGCGTGCCGCGAGTTCCTCAGGGGTGAGGGATTGGCGCCTAGCTTCCTCCGCGAGGAGTGCGGCAAGTTCGTCCGAGAGCTTGACTGTGATGCCTGTCGCGGTACGACTCCTTCATGGAAGCGAGTCCGTGTCTGCTCGCAGTCTGCGCTTCACGCCATACGTCGGCATCCGGAGTCTTCCGCAAGAAGTGCGCCATCTTTCTGACGACGAGCATGGACACAACCGCCAAGTGGTGCGGCGCCCTGCCGGGTGTGCCGGCGTGCGCGGATCGTGGCAGGTACAGAAGTGACGCCGTTTCCCGTCGGCTCCTCGAGCCGTCGGGAGGCGCTCAATGTCCTCCGCTGCACGCGCGTGGTTCCTGGTTGTGGTTGAGCTGTTGGGGGTGCTCGCCGTGGATGGTGTCCTACGCCCTCCCACGGGGGTCAGCACCGTCTGGGGCAGCGCCTCGCAGACGCGAGTGGCGTTCGACATCGGCGTCAGGACGTCGTTGGCGCCCTCACAGCACCGACACCGGCCCGTCGTAACGCGCCTCTCGGTGCGCGAACCCGCCGGGTCCCGAGCTGCCGCGACGACTGCCTCGTTCGCGGCGATCGCCCCCGCGGGGCTGAACGCCGGGTTATCAGTTAGCCGAGCATCAGCCGGCCGGGCGGGTGCCGATGGGAGCGACCGCCATGGAGACGTCGGCGGCGCTCAGCGGGTTTGACAGCGCCAGCGGGATGCCGAGTCGGACGAGGCGACCGGCTGTGCTGCCCTGGAGGCGTTCCCGAGCGGCACCGGGACAACCCGGCGTGTGCCGGCGACCGCAGGTTCAGTGTTCGTTCGGGGGCCTGTTCGATAGTTCGGCGGCCACCGCCCCGCCGAGCGACTGGCTGACGAATGACAGGTTCCTGACATCGAGGACGTCGAGCGCGCAAAGGGTGTCGTCGGGTAGCGTGCCGAGCGATTCTCTGCGGGCATCGCCGAGCGACCGAACCCGGGCAGGTCAGACGCGACCAGGGCGCTTGGTCGCGGCGAAGTGCTTCCAGGCCAACGAACAACCAAACAGCCCACGCAGCGCTGTCAGTGGCACGCGTGCCCGCCGAGCGTCTGCTGGCGAGCAGGCGCCCATTGGGAAGCTCGACCTGCCGGGGTTTCCCATCTGAGTCGTGGCGCAGCGAGACTTGGTCGTTTTGGACAGATCGGGCATCCGCGGCTGCGGTGAGCCCGCTCATCCCATGAGTCTGAAGGCACCCCTCCGCAGGACAATCACACCCACTACGTACGTCTAGGAGGCGGACCACTCGTGGGAAGTGCGGGTCGCTTTGTCAGCAGTGGGTTTCCAGAGCGTGTCCGCACCGGATCCAGCAGGACTCGGCATCGGTAGTTTCCCGTGACAGGCATTGGGCGAGAACCTGACGCGCGCGGGGACGCCCAACGCTACGGTTCGCCCGTATGGAAGGAAGGGTGCCTTAGGCATGTTGCCGCAAGGCAGGACCCTCGAGCACGCGTTGCACGAGCGGGGCATCAGCCGTCGCCGGTTCCTTCAGTTCTGCAGTGTCATGACCGCGGCACTTGCGTTGCCGACGCGGTACGCGACCGATGTGGCCGAGGCGCTCATGCAGACGAAGAAGCCGGTGCTCGTGTGGCTCGAGTTCCAGGATTGCGCTGGCAACTCGGAGTCGATCCTCAGGTCCCCTGCGCCGGACGTCGCGGAGATCGTGTTGGAGACGCTCTCATGGGAGTACCACGAGTTGATCATGGCGGGCGCCGGCGCCCAGGCCGAGGCCGTTCTGCAGAGCGTCGTGCATGAGCAGAAGGGGAAGTACATCGCGGTCGTCGAGGGCGCGATCCCAACCGGAGCCGGTGGCGGATACTGCACGATCGGCGGACGCAGCGCGCTCGACCTTGCGCGTGAGGTGTGTGGGAGCGCGGCGGCGACGCTCGCGGTCGGGGCGTGTGCGTGGGACGGTGGGTTCGTGCAGGAGGGTCCGACGGGTGCGATGGGCGTCGGGGAGGCGGTTCCGGGCGCGACCGTGGTCAATCTCGGCGGATGCCCGCAGAACTCGGCGAACACCGTCGCGGTGCTGGTGCACTACCTGACGTTCGGCACGATGCCGGCGCTCGACCAGTACAACCGGCCGCTGTTCGCCTACGGCGACCTGATCCACGATCAGTGCGAGCGGCGCGCCTACTACGACGCCGGGCTGTTCGTCGAGGAGTGGGGCGACGAGGGCCACCGCAAGGGCTACTGCCTCTACAAGATGGGGTGCAAGGGTCCGGCCGCCAACTACAACTGTCCCAATGTCCGCTGGAACGACGGCACGAGCTGGCCCGTGCAGGCCGGACATGGCTGCATCGGCTGTGCCGCTCCGGAGTTCTGGTCGCAGATGAGCCCGTTCTACGGCCAGCTGCCGAACGTGGCCGGGTTCGGCGTCGAGACCACGGCCGAGCAGCTCGGCATCTACGCCGTCGCCGGGGTGGCCGCGCTCAGTGCCGCGCACGGGGTCGGGAAGGCGATCCAACGGCGTCGCGAGGCGACATCCACACCGGCGGATGGCGTCGCCCCATCCCCGTTGCAGGAACCCGATGCGGATCACCCGCCGGAGGATCCCGGTGCGGATTAAGATCGACCCGGTCACTCGGATCGAAGGCCACCTGCGGTTGGAGGCCGAGGTCTCGGGCGGAACGGTCTCGCAGGCGTGGGCATCGGGAACGATGTTCCGCGGGATGGAGATCATCCTGCGCGGGAGGGATCCGCGTGAGGCGTGGATTTGGGCGCAGCGCATCTGCGGCGTGTGCACGACGGTTCATGCACTCGCCTCCGTCCGGGCCGTGGAGAACGCGCTCGGGATCGAGATCCCGCCGAACGCGAATCTGGTCCGCAATCTGATCGCGGGAACGCAGACCGTCCATGACCACGTGGTCCACTTTTACCACCTGCACGCACTCGACTGGGTGGACATCACCGGGGCGCTACAGGCTGACCCGGTGAAGACCTCGCGCCTGGCTCAGTCGATCTCGAATTGGCCGCGATCGGGCGCCGACGAGTTTGCCGCCACCAAGCAGCGGGTGAAGACGCTCGTCGACTCGGGCCAGCTGTCTCTGTTCACGAGTGGCTATTGGGGTCATCCCGCGTATCGCTTGCCGCCGGAGGCGAACCTGCTGGCGGTCGACCACTATCTCCAGGCGCTCGAGTGGCAGCGCGACGTGATCAGGGTGCACGCCGTGCTGGGGGGGAAGAACCCGCACCCGCAGACTTACCTGGTCGGCGGCATGGCGACGCCCCTGGACCTCGACAGTCCGCAGGCGATCAACCAGGAGCGAATCGATTTCATGCGGGCGCGGCTGGTGACGATGCGTGAGTTCGTCGAGCAGGTGTACCTACCCGATGTGCTCTTGATCGCGTCGGCCTACAAGGACTGGTTCGGATTTGGCGGAAACACCCGCAACTTCATGGCCTACGGGGGGATCCCGCTGACCTCGATCAACGACGCCGCCACGTATTTCTTCCCCCGCGGCATCGTGTTCGATCGTGATCTGAGCACGGTTCACGGGTTCGACGAGACCAAGGTCACAGAGCAGGTCGCGCACTCCTACTATGAGTACACGGGCGGCGACATGACCGCGCTGAACCCGTTCCACGGGCAGACCAACCCGGCTTACACCGGGCCTCAGCCGCCCTACGAGTGGCTGAACACTGACGCGAAGTACTCCTGGCTGAAGTCGCCGCGGTACGACGGCCACGCGATGGAGGTCGGTCCGCTTGCCCGGACGCTGATCGCCTACGCGTCGGGTAGCGAGGCGGTGCGGAGCCAGGTCGACGGAGCACTGAAGGCGCTCGGTGCCGGGCCGGACGCGCTGTACTCGACGCTCGGGAGAGTGGCCGCTCGGGCCATCGAGAGCGTGCTGCTCGTCCAGGCGCTGGAGGGCTGGCTCGATCAGCTCGAGTCGAACCTCGGTCACGGCGATCTGCGCAACGCGGACACGAACAAGTGGGATCCGGGGTCGTGGCCGAGTCATGCCGAAGGTTGGGGGTGGCACGAGCCTCCGCGCGGGTCACTCGGTCATTGGATCGTGATCGACAACGGGAAGATCGAGAATTACCAGGCGGTGGTTCCGACGACGTGGAACTCGGGTCCGCGGGACTCGAGCGGCCAGCCTGGCCCTTACGAGCAGGCGCTGGTCGGCGTGCCGGTGGCGGATCCGACTCGGCCGCTGGAGCTGTTGCGCACGGTCCATTCGTTCGATCCGTGCCTGGCCTGCGCGGTTCACGTCCTCGACGCCGAGCGCGCCCGGGAGACCGCTCACGTTCAGGTCCTGCCAACAGGTCTGGGGTGAGCGGTGTCGGCCGACGCGGTTCCTCGCACCCGCCGCCACCGACCGGTTGACCGCACCGGAAGCCCCTCGGTCTACGTCTGGGAGCTCCCGATCCGGATCGTGCATTGGACGATCGTGCTGTCGATCGTCGTGTTGACGGTCACGGGGCTGTGGCTCTACGACCCGTTCTTCGGTCCGCCCGCGCGGTTCGGCCCGGGTCATCCCGGGTTCACGTTGGGTGTGATCCGTTTCATTCACGAGCTGACCGGCGGCATCTTCATCGCGGCCCTATTCGGCCGTTTGTACTGGGCGCACGCCGGCAACCGGTATGCAAGCTGGCGGGCCCTGCTGCCACTCACGCCCCGGCAGCGCTGGCGGTTGCGCGAGACCGTCAGGTATTACGCGTTCCGCCGGCGCGAGGCACCGCCTTCGGTTGGCCACAACCCCCTCGCCGGGCTGGCCTACGTCGGGCTCTACGGCGGCTTCGCCCTCTCGGCGTTCACCGGCCTCGCGCTGTTCGCCTGGGTCGCGCCGACCTGGCCATTTCGTGGGCTGATGTCGTGGACGTGGACGGTGGTGCCAATCCAGAACATCCGTCTGATCCATCTGCTGCTGATGTTCTGGTTCATAGCCTTTGCGGTCCACCACATCTACAGCGCGACGCTGATCGATCTCGAGGAGCAAAACGGAGAGCTGTCGAGCATGATCACCGGCTGGAAGATCGATACCAGTGAGGAGGACGACTTTTGAGCGGGGCCGCGGTCGTCCTCGGCCTCGGCAACGTCGCTCAGGCGGACGATGGTCTGGGGATCCATGCCGTGCGAGAGCTGCTGGCTCGCTACGACCTCCCGCCGGAGGTCGAGGTGATCGAGGGTGGGACCGCCGGACTGCTGCTGGTCCCGGTGCTGTCGGACGCCGACCGGGCGGTGATCGTCGATGCCATCGATCTCGGCGCCGTGCCGGGAACGCTTCATCGACTCGAAGGACGGGCGTGGTCAACGGCTTTCCTGCGGCGATTCACTCCTCACGACGCGGCGCTTTCAGACCTGCTCGGGGCGACCGCCCTCGCCGGCGCGCTGCCCGCAGAGTTGCTACTGCTCGGACTGCAGCCGGAGCGAATCGGTTGGGGATGTGAGCCGACGTCGACGGTGGCGACCGCGATCCCGGTGCTCGTCGATGCAGTGGCCGATGTGCTGTGCGGCTGGGGTGTGCGAGTCGAGCGGCGGCTAGGGATATGTGCCTAGCGATACCGGGACAGATAGTTGAGTTCGTCGATGAGGAGCGCTTTCTCGCACGCGTCGACGTCTCGGGTGTCCGCCGGGTCGTGAACGTCGCGCTCGTCAGCGGGGGCGAGGGGAGCGCGCAGGAGGGCGATTGGGTGTTGATCCACGTCGGCTTCGCGATCTCGGTTGTCGACGAGGCCGAGGCTCTGATGACCCGGCGTCTCCTCGAGCAGATCGGGTCTGAATACGAGGCCGAGCTCGAGGAGTTCCAGCGAAGCGAAATCACGTGAACCCTCGCACCGCCGACCACCGCACACCGCAGATCGCTGGGCCAGGGAAGGCCTCCCCAATTCCCGCCGCCAGCCCCTGAACGTTCCACCCCGCACCTCGGAATCTGTCGGCCACTCCGATCAACCCGTCGAGGTCGAAAACCAGCGCGGCATGTGGATCAATCCTGTACCGATCACCTCCCCGGTCGGCTCTCGCGCCAACGGCCGAGTGCGCCGACGGTGACAGCGCAGCGTTGCGCTCCAGTGCACCGCGGACGCGATTGGAGCTCGCCGGTCGTGTGCTATCCACATCGCTTGGCGTGCGCAGGAACCGGCACTCACGGTCTGCTCCGCGCGAAAGCAAGCCCTGGAGCCATCCCGGCGGCCATCCGTGCAGCTGCTCGCCACCAGCGCGGGGATTTCTTGCTCGATACCCTGCGGAATACCGCCAGCCCGTCGTGGCTCGACAGCGAGGCAGGCTGACATCGTGAGCGACTGCGTCACCATTGCTCGGCGGTTCAACGGCCCACCGAACTCCGCGAACGGCGGCTACACGTGTGGACTCGTGGGCACGGCGGTCGAGGCGCCATCGGTCCGTGCGTCGCTGCGTAAACCGCCGCCGTTGGAGGTGCCCCTACTGCGCCGACGCGAAGATCACGGCTGTGTTTCGCTGCTCCGTGGCGATGACATTATCGCTACGGCTGTGCCCGCGGCCGTAAAGGCGCACGCGCCGCCAGCACCGACGGTAGAGGAGGCCGAGATCGCGACGCGGATGTACGTTGGCTTCGCGCACCACAGGTTCCCGACGTGTTTTGTCTGCGGGACGGCGCGCGCGGACGGCCTTCGGATCTATGCCGGTCAGTTAGGGGACGGCCCGCTGATCGCCTCCCCGTGGACGCCGCAGTCCGACGATCCCCTGCTTGTGTGGGCCGTGCTCGACTGCCCGGGCGCGTACGCGATCGAGTCGGTCGACCACCGCACTCAGATCGTTGTCCTGGCCTCGCTCACCGTAGAGCTCCGCCAGCGCCCGCGCGCCGGGGAGCGGCACGTCGTCGCCGCGTGGCCGGTGGCCAGCGAGGGCCGGAAGCACCACTCGGCTTCTGCGCTCTACGACGCCGCGGGACGCGTCCTCGCTATAGCCGACTCCCTCTGGATCGAGCTGCGAGATCCCGTCGCCTTCGGCCGCTGAGCCGTCCGAGGGCGGGTGTTCTGTTGCTCGGGCCACTAGACCAGGCGAACGCGACGAAAATTGGCTTGTGCAATAGGCGACCAGCAAGAGCAACGCCTCGTGGGTCGCAGTCGGATCCTTCGCCATATGGATGCAGAAGAGCTGTCGCGAGCGAGTCGCTGCCCCGGAGAAGGGCGCAGACCGCTCCGCGCCGCGGCGTGCCTCATTGGCGCGCCGGGGACGTAGCCGAGTTGCGCTGAATCGTGAGCACGGGGCCAGCGGGCGCTCCACGGTCGAACTTGCGCCCGTTCAGTGTCATCGCGTCAGATTTGTGCGCTGCCGGGATCGGGCCCCATCGGCGCCCTCCGTCGGAACCGAATCTGTGGCTCAGGGGTCTCGCTAGAGCCTGCGATGTCTCGGGATGGACGCGTCGGTGAATTCGACTTCGCTCTGCGGTGACGATGAACGCGGCCTGCTCGGCGATATCGACGGCGTTGTCCGCGATCCGCTCAACGCTCCGTGCGATGAGCACGTGTTGGAGCGCTAGCAGCTAGCTCGTGTTGTTCTGGGGTGTGTTCGGCTGCGAGAGCGGCGTCGAACACCTCGCGGTTGAGTTTGTCGATTCTCGTCGTCCTCGACATCGATCCGCAGCGCGACCGCCAGGTCGCGTGAGCGGAACGCGCGAACGGCGTGACAAAGCTGCGAGCCGGCGAGGTGTGCCATCGCCGATAGGTGGCCCGGGGTGCCGTCGCGATCGGCAGTGGCCCCGTCGATGTTTACTAGCTCGGTGATGAGGTCGAACTGGTTGGCGATGAGCATGCCGTGGTGCGCGACCTCGATCAGCGCGAGCACGAGCCGCAGGTCGCTCGCGACGGGTGTTTGGCGAGCGGTGACGATCACCAGCTCGGAGTCGACGGTCTGTCCGGCGCGGCGTAGTCGCGTTCCTTCGTCCGGGATTTTCTGAATCTTGTCCGGGGTTGGGACATTGATCGTTTCGGCGATCGCGGGAAGTGTGACCGCTGCACGTTCGAGTCCGTCCTCGAGGTGATGCTCGAGCTCCGCGAGACGGTTGGCAAACGCTTCTCGCACAGCACGATGCTATCCCCGACCGGGTCGCCGCTTCGGCGGTTCCGCTCGCTGGTCTCCCATCGGCGGCGGACCTGTGTTGGATACAAACCGTGGCCCCCGGAGCGCGTGTCAGAATGACACGGAGTGGGAATACATCAGGCGCCTGCTATGTCGTCGTCAACGACCGCAAGTCCACCGGAGAACAGCGCAAACGTCGGTGCGGCCGTGAACCCGCTGCTGACGATCTCAAACGAGACGGTTCAGCTCTATAAGCAGTCGTTCGGGCGTGGGCCGACGAAGGTACGCGCAATGTTTGCCGATGCGGACACGATCGTGATCCTGCTCGAGGACGCGCTGACCGCCGGCGAGCGGACGCTGCTTGATGCGGGCGCCGATGAGCAGCTACGCGAGTTTCGCCAGGTGATCCAAAACGCGATCGAGCCGTCGCTTCGGTCGATCGTCGAGCGCACGCTGGGCCGTGGAACGCGCGCGCTCATCGCCGGGATCGACCCCGGCGAAGCGACCGCGGCGCACGTGATCACGCTCGCGCCCGACCCGCCCAACCACACCCCAGGCGACGCGTCGACGCCTGCCTAACCGCCCCGATGAGCGCGTCGACGGATGACTCGCCGCAGCTGCGGCTCGAAGAACGATGGGATGAGGACGGCGCATTGCGGCTCGCGCTGATCGGGGAGTTGGACCTAGCGGTCGTCGACGCCCTGGATGACCGCTTCGAAGCGCTCAGGCACGACGGCCGGCGCATGTGCCTCGAGCTCGCCGAGCATGAGTTCATCGATAGCACCGGGCAGCGAGCTGCTCCTGGCCCTCGCCGATGCGGGACGGGACGGCTGGGACTTGGAGATCGACCCGGACGTGAGCGAACCCGCCGGACGCGTAATCGAGCTGGTCGGCGTGGGCCGCCGGTTCTAGCCCGAAACCGGGTAGAACATTCACAAAGACGGTAGGAGGTAGGAGAGTTATGCCCCAGCGGGCTCTTCGAGAACTTCGGCAAGCACGCGAGCACCGCGATGCCGAGCTCCGACAGCTCGTCGCGAAGGCGCTGGGCCGTGGCGCTCGCACGCAGGACATCGCCGACGCGCTGAAGATCAGTCGCTCGACGTTCTGGCGTCGGTATAGGGACGAGCTTCGCCGAGACGATCAGCCAAGTCCGCGAAGCCAGGACCCGTCGAGCAATCGGGTCGTCACCGAGTCGAGGCGAACCTCCCGGACGCCGTAGCGGCATAGCGGTTGGGGCTCGGCAAGGATTGGGGACGGTGTCTGCACTGAGAAGACTCATGATCGCTCACCGCGGTAGCTTTCCCACTGGTGCGCCGGACGCGTCGCCACCGCTAACGCGCCGGAGGCGGCAGCGGGCTCGGTTATGGCTCCTGGCCTACCGTCACGCGCGCGCGTAGCGCAGCCGACCGGGCAGCACGGGCATCAATAGTCGTCGGGTGTACTGGGCGCCGCTCCAGTGCACGAGTCCGAGCACTGGGCCCCAGCGCAGTCCGTAGGCTCGGCGCAGCCTGCCGGGCAGGAGTCCGACCGTGACGAAGTTCGCGACCTCGAGCAGCGGCCGGGCCGTGCGCGGCACGGGCGGTTGCAGAACGATTTGGATTCCCAACTCTCGCGCCTCGGGGGTTACATATAGCTCGTCGCCGCGCACCATCTGTCGGATGTAGTCGCGCAGCGCCGGCCACGTCGCCGGCATGTCCGCGACTGCGAGACCGAATAGACGTCCGAGCACCTTGAAGTCGCTCCAATAGAGCTCGCGTTCGCTGGAATCGAGGCCAGTGACGTAGCGTTCATATACGAAGAGAGAGGACTCAGCGAGTGTCGCGATGATCCAGAGCAGCAGAGCTGGGTCGTCCGCGGCCCATGGCGTCCCGGCCGGGAATCGGCCGGCCGCGTAGGTCAAGTCGCCGCGCATTCGGCTGTGGACTGCGCGGACGCGCGCTGTCACGCGGTCGGCGTCGACGCGTGCGCCGAAGATGATCGTGTCGATCACCGCGGCCGTGCGCTGGAGTCGCGGGTACGGGTCGTGCAGCTGGGTCGTCGAGGCGAAGAAGCCCGCGAACGCCACTGGATGCGCCGCCTGCATCAGGAGCGCGCGGTCCGCCGAGCCTGACCAGGCGTTCACGGTGGATCCGGCGGATCATCGAGCGATCGCTGAAGTAGCTGTTTGCTTGGTCGTCGTACTGGCTAGTCTGCTCCAGAGGTATGAACGATAGTTTAAGGAAAATCTCAACAGAATGTTAGGTGCTGCGCATGGCGGATCCATCAGGCGTTTCGCCCATCGTTGACACGGCAGGTTCGGCGATCGCGGACGTTGAGCGTTTTGGTTTCGATTTCGACGCGCGCTACGCGCGCTTGGCACGGTGGTTCGGGATCGCGCCGTCGAACGCGTGGATCGAGGTCGGCGACGAGGTACTGACCGCGCGGTACGGACGGTGGCGACTGTGCACCGAGCTGAGCAACATCAAGGCGGTCACGATCACCGGGCCCTATCGCTTCCTCAGGACCGCTGGGCCTGCGCGGCTAGGCCTTAGCGACCTCGGCTTGACGTTCGCTTCCAACAGCCGGCGTGGGGTCCTGATCAGCTTTCATCGTCGGGTGCCAGGGATCGAGGCGCTCGGGCT
>Ga0335083_10010113_pt1 | contig 11419 bp, 10 predicted proteins | sample Lox_Sample_42_FD_206716 | JGI IMG/M metagenome (GOLD analysis project Ga0335083, IMG submission 206716) | Soil microbial communities from Loxahatchee National Wildlife Refuge, Florida, United States - Lox_Sample_4.2 | ecosystem: Environmental > Terrestrial > Soil > Wetlands | place: USA... | reverse complement strand
CGCAGACATCGTCCACCTCCTACCGGCGGCGCTCGGCATCTTCGTCGTCTGCTTCGCGGACGAGATTCTCACCGCGCGTTCCTTCGCCGGCAAGCACAACCAGAACGTGCGAGGCAGCCAGGAGCTGCTGGCCATGGGCGCTGCGAACGCCGCGGCCGGATTCACGCAGGGCTTCTCGGTCGGGGCGAGCGGCTCGCGCACCGCAGTCAACGACGACATGGGCGCGCGAAGCCAGATCGCCGGCCTGTTCGCCGCCTCGGCCGTCGCCGTGATCCTGCTCTTCCTCACGGAACCGGTGCAGTACCTGCCCAAGGCCGTGCTCGGCGCGGTGATCGTCTTTGCCGCGATCGGGCTCGTCGATCCGCAGGCCTGGCGCGCGCTCGCCGCGATCGATCCGGTCGAGGTCGCGATCGCCGCCGTGACCACCGCCTGCGTCATCTTCTTCGGCGTGCTGGAGGCGCTCGTCGTCGCCGTCGGCCTCTCGATGGTCGACACCGTGCGCCGCAGCGCCCATCCACACGACGCGGTCCTGGGCTGGGTCGAGCGGCTCGGGCGTTATGCCGATGTCTCGCTGCATCCTTCGGCGCGCGTCACCGCAGGCGTGGTCGTCTATCGCCTCGACGATCGTCTCTTCTTCGCGAACGCGCGCTACTTCAAGGGACGCGTACGAGAGGCGATCCGTGCCGCGACGGCACCCGTCCACTGGCTTGTCCTCGACGCAGAGGCGATGACGTACGTCGATGCCACCGGCCTGGACGCCCTGCTCGACGTGACGAAAGACCTAGAGCGCGACGAGATCACGCTCGTCGTGGCCCGTCTTCGGACACGCATGGAGGAGGAACTCGAGGACGCCGCTGTGCTGGACGTGATCGGCCCCGGGCACCTGTACCCCACCGTGCGCGTGGCCGTCGAGGCATGTGCAAGCCGGGGCGGTGGCTGAGGGCGGGCCAGAGGCCCGCCCAAAGCGATGTCGACTCCTACTACTCGATCACGACTTCAGCTGGGCGTGCGATCAGGTAAGAGCACACGCCGATAATCGGCAGGAAGATGATGAGGATCGTCCACATCGCCTTCGCCCACCCGCCGTGATCGCGCCGTTCGAAGTTGTCGATGAACACCCGGATGACGACGTAGATCCAGATCACCCAGAAGAAGAAGATGATCATCCACCAGACCACGTCCCAGAAGGTTGGGTACGTCGCAAGAAGTGCGAGCATCGGAACTCCCTCCACTTGTCGGATGACGTTGTCTCGACCGGATCGGTCGGTGGCCCAACGCTACGACCGGGGCGACCGGTCCGGCATCGGCCAAAAAGGCTGAGGCTGTCACCAGTCCCCAGCGGCGAGAACTGCGCTCGTGGCAGGGGCCCGGATCAGGCTGGAATGGGACTACGGGAGGACTTCTCGAGGGTCGTGACTGCCTCTTCGACCGTGTCGAAGACCCGGTCCTTGCCGAGGAGCTCGAGGAGCCGGGATCTGCGCGCCATGCCGGTGACGGCGTGGCGTACCTCGGCGAGCGCGAAGTCGATCCCGGCTGAGCGAAGTTCCGTGATGAGCCCTTCGAGCATCACGTCGCTGGTGATGTCCAGCGAGTCGTTCGCGCCCGCGTCGAGGATCACCGCGCGCGGGAGAGGGTCGCTGGCGCCGACGAGCCTCTTGATGTGGTCGCGTACGCCAGTGGCGTTGGCGTAGAAGAGCGGCGCCTCGAGTCGCAGGACGAGCAGATCGGGCACCTGCTCGTAGCCGGGGTGACGCATGACGTTGCCGTACCCGCCCGCGACGCCGGGGATGCGGCCGAGTGTCACGACATGCGGCGTGCTCGCCCGGTAGATGAAGAGAAGCAGCATCGCGACGACGCCTATCAGGAGCCCGGGAAGCACGTCGAAGACGAGTACGCCAGCCAAGGTCGCGAGGCCGAGCCAGAACTCGACCCGGCTCACCCGGTAGTACCTCTTGAACTCTCTGATCTTCCACAGGTGCGAGACGGCGAAGATGATCAGCGCCGCGAGCACCGCCTCGGGCAGGTTCTTGAACAGCGGAGTGAGGAACAGGACCGTGACCACGATCAGGACCGTGGCGACGAGCGGAGAGACCTCCGAGCGCGCCCCGGCGCCCTCGTTCACGGCCGACTGCGAGAGGCTGCCTCCGCCGGCCAGTCCGCCGATGAAGCCCGAGCCCAGGTTGGCGACACCGAGCGCGATCAGCTCCTGGTTGGGGTCGATCTCGTACCCGTGCTTGGCCGCGAATGTCTCCGCGGCGCCGAGCGACTCGCTGTAGATGACGAGCAGCATCCCCGCCGCCGCCGCGATCAGCGTCACGACGTCGCCGCTCTGGATATCCGGGATGCCGAGCGAGGGCAGCCCGCTTGGCACGTCGCCGACGATGGCGACCCCATGTTGAGAGAGGTCGAGCGCCCCGCTGATCACGATCCCGAGCACGAGGACGATTAGCCCGCCGGGCACCTTCGGCGCGAAGCGCTCGAGCCCGAACAGGAGCGCGAGCGCACCCGCCCCGACGGCGAGTGTCGCCCCATTCGTGTCGCCGAGATGCGTAAGAACGTGGATGAACTGGCGGATCGTGTCACCCTCGCTACCCTCGATCCCGAACAGCTTCGGCAGCTGCTTCACCGTCACGAAGATCGCCAGCCCGAACACGAAGCCGGCCATCACAGGCAGCGACAGGAACTGCGCCACGAACCCCAGCCTGAGGATCCCCGCGAGCAGGAACAGACCGCCGCAGAAGAGGACGATCGCCGCGCCGGCCGCCGCGTACTCCTCCGCGCCCTGAGGGTCGACGGCGGCCACCCCGGAGGCGATCAGCACAGCCGCCGCCGACGTCGCCGCGCAGACCAGATGCCGACTCGTTCCGAAGATCGCGTAGGCGGCGAGCGTGGCGAGCAGCGTGTAGAGCCCGGCCTCCGGCGGCAGGCCCGCCAGCCCCGCGTATGCGATCGACTCCGGCACCAGCAACCCCCACACGGTTGCGCCGGCGATCACGTCGAAGCGCAGGAAGCTCCGGTCGTACGCCGGGAGCCAGGTCAGGATCGGCACGTAGCGCCGGATCCCCGACGGCCCCGGCGCCGCCCATGCGCGGGGATCTACAACTGCCACACAGAGGCTCCGAGCCGACGAGGTTGATCGCGACGCCGCGGGTGGGCGTCGGCGGCCGTGGACGCGCTGACGGCGTTTCGGCTCGCGATCGCTCGACGTGTCGGGGTGGATGAGGACACAGGTTTCGGCTGCCGTTGGGCGTCTATCCGGCTGAGTCGTCGTGCGCGCCGAACGCTAGGCGTGGAGCGGCCGATATCTCATCGGCCAAAGAGGCTGAGATTCCAGTCGGCGATCGCCGCCGTAGAAGGCCCGGCGGATATGGGCCACTTTGGCCGATGACGCTGTGGCCTTCGCCGTCGTAGGTTTGAGCTGTCCTGACAGGAGGTTGAGCGATGACCGAGATACTGGCCGAACAGCTCGAGACCGAGGAGTCGATGTTCGTGCAGACCGCGCAGGGCATCGAGAGCGACGGGGAGACCGTCACGCTGCGCGGGATCACGCCATCGACGCTGTATTTCTCCGACAGGCCCCAGCGGGTCGTCGGGCATATGACGACCGCCGATTTCGTCGACCTGTGGTCGATCGGCGACAACAGCTTCGAGAGCGACCCGCCGAACGCCGTGCTCTCGTTCCTCGAGCCCGGCGCCGACGTGCCGGACGACGTCGTGGTCGTGCTCAAGGAGCCGAACCTCGACGGCGGCGGCGAGCTCACGTACTCGATCGAAGTGCTCGAGGGAACGGTTCCGGAGTATGCGGGGCCGGTCACGCTGTTCATCGACCCGTTCGGGCGGCCGCTCTCGCCCGTCTCGGTGTGCGGGGTGCGCAGGCGCGAGCGGCGACGGATGCGGCGGAGGGCTTTCTGACACGACCAAACCCAACGGAAGGGAGATCCCATGACATCCGAGAGCGACGTTCCTGTCGATCTCTACATCGCGGCCTACTCGGACCCGGACGCCGCCCAGGCGGACTGGGACGACATCAAGCAGCTGGCCAGCGACAAGACGATCACGGTTGAGGGGATGGTGCTCGTCAGCCGCGACATTGAGGGGAAGATCCACGAGAAGGACGACGCCCACACGGTCGGGAAGGGAACGGCCTGGGGTGTCGCCGGCGGTCTACTGCTCGGCGCAATCTTCCCGCCCTCCTTGCTCGCGGGCGCGGTGGTGGGCGCCGGTGTCGGCGCTGGCACGGGCGGGTTCGTTTCCCATCACGACAAGAAGGAGATCAAGGCCGAGGTCGCCAACGACCTTCCGGTCGGAAGCTCCGGGATCGTGGTGCTGCTGGACGAGCGCTGGGTTGCCGACGCCGAGAAGGCGTTGTCGAAGGCGGACAACGTCTCGAAGCACGAGGTCGACAAGGACAGCGTCGAGCAGGCGAAGACCAAGGCGCCGGAGCCGGCGACTGTCCCGTAGTTCCCGACCCCTGCCACCGGCTCCGCGTAAATCGCGGGCCGGTGGCAGGGGGAACCCGAGGCCAGATCATGACCCGACTTCAAGACCGTTCTATAAGCCGCGAATCGCGAGGTCGCGACAGTGGCCGCGCACCCGCTAGCGTGGTGAGCAGCTGATGTGGGCGTCCTTCGGCTGGGGAACGCTGGCGGCGTCCACGCTCGTGATCGGCGCCGTCCTTGCGATCGCCTTCCGTATCAGCTTGCGCACGATCGGGCTGATCATGGGCTTCGGCGCAGGCGTGCTGATCAGCGCGGTGGCGTTCGATCTCGTCCAGGAGGCGGCCGACTCGGCATCCGGGAACTGGCCCCTCGTGGTTGGCATGTTCGCCGGCTGCGCGGTGTTCGCCGGCGGGGACTGGCTGATCGACCGCTCCGGTGGCGGCAACCGCAAGGACCCGAGCGGAGCGCAGAAGGACGGTTCCGCTCTCGCCATCGTGCTCGGATCCGTGCTCGACGGGATCCCCGAGTCGATGGTGATCGGCCTCACGATCTTCGAAGGGGGGAAGGTGGGCGCCGCCTACCTGGTTGCGGTCTTCATCTCCAACCTGCCCGAGTCGATCTCCTCGACGAGCGGTCTCATCACAGGGGGCTGGAAGAAGGCTCGGATCCTCTGGATGTGGATCGGGATCACCCTGATCTCCGGGCTCGCCTCTCTTGCGGGCTACAGCCTCTTCCAACACGCGTCACCGAACACCGTCGCCTTCATCCTGACGTTCGCGGCGGGGGCGATCCTCACCATGCTCGCGGACACGATGATGCCCGAGGGGTACGAGCACGGCGGCAAGTGGGTCGGGGTCGTGACGACGCTCGGATTCGTGATCGCCTTCGTGATCCACACGCTCGATTGAGTCACAGACTCTGTGCGCCAGTGCGCCGGGTCTAGTCAATCCCATCCACTCGCCATCGAGAGGCGCCCGCTGCCTAAACCGTGAGGAACTCCGCTTCGCCTCGGGCCCAGCCGAGGTACAGGTCTACGCCGGAGCGCTCGCCCACGTGACTCACAGCGTTCGGCTCGGCAGCCGCACCGAGTATGTGCGCAAAGGCCACGAAGTCGTCAAAGCCCACGTCTTGCTCGCCAAAGGAGTGGACGAGCATCAGCGCCATGGAGGCATTGAAGCGAGCAGCTTCGACCAGAGCTGAGACTGTGCGGTGGATGAGCTGATAGCGGATCGGCTGAGCGTCGTCCTCGGATATGCGGAGAAGCGGACAGAGGTAAGCGAGACGTTCGAGCTTGCCGCTGCTCGGACCGGTGGCGTCGGCGTCAAGCCACTCCGAAACGCGCGGTCCGAAGGGCTCGGCCACCTTGCCTTCAACGGCGACGGACACGAGCTCGCCTGTTGTTGCCTTCGCCAAGACAAAGAGGTCGGTCTGCGACGGACGACTGCCGCCCGGAAGCGGCACCTGGTGCTCGGGCAGGCCGAGCAGCATCGTCAACGCGTGAAAACGCGGAAACGGCGAGCTGTCCAAAACGGCGCGGACGGAGGCGGGGAAGTCGTCGGCGTTCTGCCAACAATGTGCGAGCGCCTTCGCGGAGTAGCCAGTCCTCCACTGCTTCTCCGGCTCAGCCAGCAGCCGCTGCCAGTCCGCGGCACTGGTCGCCGGAATCAGGATTCGCGTCATCGCCCGGGACGCTAGCGAACGTCCGTCTTTGAAGCTTGGACTGCGTCCTCAAGTCTTCCGGCGCCGTCGTCCGCCGTGGGCAGCGGCAGGCGGGCGCCGCTGCCCACGAGGCACCCCACCCTCAGAAGGCGTTGCGGACTCCGATCGACGTGAGGTACGTGGCCGGGATCGCAACTGGGCCGTCGCCGTCGAGGCGACTCGAGTTCCGGGCGAGTTCGGTCAGCTCGGCTTGGAACTCGCGTCCGCGGTCGCCGGCCGCCTCGAGCGTCTTGAGGGTTGGCCCGTAGTGAACAGAGAAGTAGTCGACAAACGCCTCGGCAGACGGGAAGCGGAACGTGAAGGTCTCCGTCGTGTGCGTCCAGCGCACCTCCTGCCCAAACAGCGACTCGAGGTAGTCGGCGGTACCCCAAAGTGCCGGTGAGGCGACTCCGGCAGGCGGCGGGACGTAGCGAGCCACGACCTGGAAGAGAGCGCCGATGAAGCCCTCCGGCGCCCAGCTTGCGAGCGCGATCGTGCCGCCGGGGCGAGTGACCCGAGCGATCTCCCGGGCGGTTTGAAGGTGGTCAGGCGCGAACATCGAGCCGAAGACGGACAAGACGGCGTCGAAGGAGGCGTCGGGGAACGGGAGGTCCTCGGCGTCCCCTGAACGAAGATCGACCTGAAGCCGCTCAGCCGCCGCCCGTTCGCGGCCCCGTTCGAGGAGGGAATCGACGTAGTCGATGCCAACGACGTCGGACGCGAGCCTGGCCGCGGCGATGGCGGCGTTGCCGCTCCCGGTCGCAACGTCCAGGACTCGTGAGCCGGCGCGGAGATCGGCAAGGTCGACGAGCCGTTCCGCGACCGGGACGATCAGAGCGGCAACCGCGGCGTAGTCCCCGCTTGCCCAGGTTGCCTGCTGGCGTCGCTTGATGGTGGCCAGATCGGGGAGGTGCTCGAGTGTCGTAGCCATGGAAATCTCCTCTCTTGACTTCAGCACGATCGGTCGTGCTGCCGCTGAGTATACGACCGGTCGTGCTATCGTGTCAAGTATGAGTGAGGTAACCGACGCCCAGAAGCCAGGCACACCCCGGTCATCTGCCGAGGCGCGAAACCGGGACACGATCCTCCGCGAGGCGGCACGTCTCGTGACGGTCGAGGGGATTGAAGGCCTGTCGATCGCTCGTCTTGCGGGGGCAGTCGGCCTCAGCAAGAGCGGTCTCTTCGCCCACTTCCGATCCAAGGAAGAGCTGCAGCTGGCGACGATCGAGACCGCCAACGAGATCTTCCGCACCGAGGTCATCGGTCCGGCGCTTGAAGCACCCGCAGGGATCGCCCGTCTGCGCGCGCTTTGCGAGGCGTTTCTCGCCCATCTCGAACGCGGTGTCTTCCCCGGTGGCTGCTTCTTCGCGTCCGTCGCAGCCGAGATCGACACCCATCCTGGCCCCGTACGTGACCGCGCGCTCGCCCTCGTTGCCGAGTGGTTCGGCCAGCTCGAGACGGCGGCACGTGAGGCTCAGGCCGAGGGGAGCGTGAAACCGGACGAGGATCCGAGCCAGATCGCCTTCGAGCTCGATGCCTATGTCCTGCTCGCGAACGCGCAGTACATTGCGAGCGGTGACGTTGCGGCGCTCGACCGGGCACGAAACGCGATCAAGCGACTTCTGGAGTCGGTCGCCGCTACGGAGTAGTCGACCTTTGGACGGGCCTCGTAGGATGTCGCTCTTCGGTGGGAAAGGGGACAGCGAGCGGAAGGACTCCCCTGCCTGGCCATTCAGGACGCGGCCGCTTGCGCCGGTCCAGCCACAGGAGCCCGCCGCCAGGCTCCACCCGGACGTTCCGACGCAGCGGACTCCTTTTACGCGATTGTGATCGCGAGCTTCCCTTGCGTGTGTTGAGTCTGGAGGTCGGCGAACGCCTCGCCCACCTGCTCGAGCGGGTAGCTGCGCTGGATCGGAACCCGCAGCTTGCCGGTGTCGATCAACTCGGCGAGCTGCTCGAAGCGTGCGAGTTCCGAGGCGTTCATCACGTTGGTGGCGCTGACCCCGTCAGGTACGCCGTCGCCCGCGGCACCCAGAGTGGAGGCTGCGCGGCCGCCCGCTTTGACAACGGATGCGTTCGCTGCGAATCCCGCGGGCTCGCGATTCACTAGATCGAGCAGCGCCGCGACGCCGTCGGGGTTGCGCTCCCTAACGACGGCCGGAACGTCCTCGCTGCGATCGACGGTCTCGGCGGCACCGAGGTCTCGCAAGAAGGTCTCGTCCTCCGGCAGCGCGGTGGCGATCACGTGCGCCCCGCGGCCGGCGGCGAGCTGGACGAAGAAGCTCCCGACGCCGCCTGAAGCGCCCACGACCAAGACTCGGTCGCTCTCCTCGAGCGCGAGTGCCTCGAGAGCGAACAGTGCGGTGCCGGCGGCGAGCGGCACTGCAGCAGCCTCCGTGAAGTCGACGCTTGCCGGCTTGGGTGCCGTGAACTCGTCCTCGGGCAGCGCGATGTAGTCGGCATAGGTGCCTTCCTGCAGCGCCGGCTTGCTCAGCCAGCCGAAGACCTCGTCGCCGACCCTGTAGCGGCTGACATTCGAGCCGACCTGCTCGATGACACCGGCAAGATCGCGCCCGAGGATGACAGGAAACCGGTACTCGACCATGCCCCTGAGCGCGCCCATGGCCGTGAAGGCATCAACCGGGTTGATAGAGCTCGCGTGGATGCGCACGAGCACGTCGTGGTCCCCGATCGCCGGGACCGGTACGTCGTCCCGCACCCCCGGCGTGGACTCGAAGCTGTCAAGAATGAAAGCTCGCATCTCTGTCCTCTCTTGATCGAACTGGTATCAAGCAGAGTCTCGCGCAACCAGTCAAAGCCACGTGGGGCGCGGCCCCGAACGGTCTGAAGCCAAGATGTTGACGCTCGCTCGCTGGTCATCCGATCACCGCCGCCTGGTCGTCGCGCTGTGGGTGGTCGTGCTCGTCGCGGTGATGGGGATCTCGCGCGCGGTCGGCAGTCGCTATGCGAACAACTTCTCGCTGCCGGGCACGGACGCCCAGCGGGCGGCAGATCTGCTCTCGAGCGGCTTCCCCGCTCAGTCGGGCGACTCGGATCAGATCGTGCTGCGCACGCCGCACGGGCAGTTGGCTGCACCCGCGGTTCGCAGCCGGGTCGAGCAGATGCTCGGGCGGGTCGCGCAGTTGCCTCACGTCACCTCGGTGACGAGTCCATACGCACCGGGGAGCCGGGCGGTCTCCCGCGACGGCACGATCGGCTTCGCAACCGTGTTGTTCGACCAGCGGGCGAATGTCATTCCCGTGTCGGCAACAAAGCGCGTGATCGCCGCGGCGACGGCCGCACGTTCCTCCAGCCTCCAGGTCGAGTTGGGCGGGCAGGCGATCCAGTTTGCCCAGCGGGCCTCGATCGGCTACACGGCGCTGGTTGGCCTCGGCGCTGCGATCGTTGTGCTGCTGATTAGTTTCGGTTCGATGCTCGCAATGGGGCTGCCGATCGTCACGGCCCTCTTCGGTCTTGGTACCAGTCTCGGCCTGATCGCGCTGCTGAGCCAGGTGCTGAGCATGCCGGACTTCTCCTCGCAGCTCGCGCTGATGATCGGGCTCGGTGTCGGCATTGACTACGCCCTCTTCATCGTCACTCGCTACCGCGAGGCTTTCGGTCGCAATGGACGCGACGTCCGCGCGGCCGTCGAGGAGGCGATGGACACTGCCGGGCGGGCGGTGATCTTCGCCGGCACGACCGTCGTGATCGCGCTGATGGGCATGTGTCTGCTCGGGATCGGCTTCCTGTACGGGCTCGCTGTCTCCTCCTCGGTCGCCGTCTTGCTCGTGCTCATCGCCTCGCTCACCCTGCTGCCTGCGCTTCTTACCTTCCTGGGCGCTCGACTTGGCAAGTCGGGCCTCCTCGCCCGCCGGCGCAAGAGGCCCCAGCAGGATCGGAGCAGCTTCTGGACCCGCTGGATCGCCGCGATCCAGCGCCACCCCTGGGTCGCCTTCGCCGCCTCAGCCGCGATCATGCTTGTACTCGCATCTCCCGCGCTCAGCCTGTGGCTCGGCAACACGGACGCCGGCAACGACCCGAAGAGCCAGACGACGCGCAAAGCCTACGATCTGCTGGCGCAGGGGTTCGGCAAAGGCTTCAACGGGCCGCTGCTCGTGGCCGTCGAGCTCCCCAGGTCCGGCGGCACGACCGCGGTCGAGCGGATCCGCGCGGCGCTCGAGAAGACACCCGACGTTGCCGCAGTGACGAAGCCGCGGGTCAGCCCCAGCGGAGACGTCGCGACGATCTCCGCCTACCCCGCCACCTCGCCGCAGAGCAGGCAGACCGAGAGGCTCGTCAAGTACCTGCGCCACGATGTCATCCCGCCAGTCGAGCGCAGCACGGGCGCGATCGCCTACATCGGCGGCGCGACCGCCGCACAGATCGATTTCTCGCAGGTTCTTGCCAACAAGCTGTGGCTCTTCATCGGGATCGTCGTGCTCCTCTCCGCGCTGCTGTTGATGGTCGTGTTCCGCTCGCTGCTGATCCCGCTGCAGGCCGCTGTGATGAACCTACTCTCGATCGGCGCCTCGATGGGGATCGTGGTGGCCGTCTTCCAGTGGGGCTGGTTCGGCTCGGTCTTGGGGATCGCTCCCGGCCCGATCGCGGCCTTCCTTCCAGTCATGGTGTTTGCGATCGTGTTCGGGCTGTCGATGGACTACGAAGTCTTCCTGGTCAGTCGTATCCACGAGGAATGGACACACGGCGCTGACAGCTCCACCGCCGTCCGCGAGGGCCTCATCCGCACCGGGAGGGTGATCACTGCGGCCGCGGCCGTGATGGTAGCTGTGTTCGCGAGCTTCATCCTGGGCGGCAACCGAGTACTCGAGCTGTTCGGGCTCGCGCTCGCAAGCGCGGTCTTTCTCGACGCAGTCGTGATCCGCTGCATCATGCTCCCTGCGACCCTGGAGCTTCTCGGACAGCGCACCTGGTGGTTCCCCGCCCGGCTTGACCGCAGACTCCCCCGGCTCGCGATCGAACCGGGCCCCCAGCGGCATCCCGAATCAGCCGCCAAGCCGACCTAGCTCGCACAGACGACCGCGCAGCGTTGTGCCGTCCTCGACGCACTCCGGTAAGTCCGGCCAGACTCACCCGGACTCGTCCGTCGAGCTCGTTGGCGGCGCGGGTCGGCGGCAGGAACACCGCTCTACGGAACTGTGTTAGTCGGTCAAGCCGGGCGATCGGATGGTCAATCCCTTGCTAGCGTCGGAAAGCCCCTCTATTACAGGGACTCTTTGCGTGGGAGTACGGCAGGGGTAAGACGGTGTGTACTCGGGACAGGG
>Ga0335083_10010111_pt1 | contig 11422 bp, 12 predicted proteins | sample Lox_Sample_42_FD_206716 | JGI IMG/M metagenome (GOLD analysis project Ga0335083, IMG submission 206716) | Soil microbial communities from Loxahatchee National Wildlife Refuge, Florida, United States - Lox_Sample_4.2 | ecosystem: Environmental > Terrestrial > Soil > Wetlands | place: USA... | reverse complement strand
CGTAGCGGGCGAGCAGGATCGGGGCGCCGGGATCGCCTACCGGCCCGCGCTCGGAGAGCACCTGGGCGAGCGCCAGCGCGTCCCCGAAGCCCAGGTTCACGCCTTGGCCGGCAAGCGGGTGCACGCCGTGCGCGGCGTCGCCCACGAGGGCGAGGCGGTGCGCCACGGTGGTCGGCAGGCGCAGGATCGAGAGCGGAAACCCGGCCGACCCCGAGATTGCCGTGAGCGCGCCCAGCACGCGGCCGCCCGCATCGGCCACGCGCCGGGCCAAGGCGGCGCGGTCGAGCGCCAACAGCTCCGCCGCGACGGCGTCCGGGGCCGACCACACGATCGAGAGGTTGCGGCCGGGCAGCGGAAGCCAGGCCAGCACGCTGCCGTCGCCGCGGAACCACTGCCGGGCCACCCCGTGATGCGCGCGCTCGCAAGCGAAGTTGGCCACGACGCCGGTCTGACCGTACGACCGTGGCTCGGCGGTCATGCCTGCCGCCTGCCGAACCCACGAGCGCAGGCCGTCCGCGGCCACCAGGAGCCGGGCGCAGAGCGCGCGCTCCTCGTCGCCGCGCAAGGTCAGGACGGCATGGTCGGCGGTGAAGAACAGTCCGACGAACGGCGACCCGCCGAACATCGTGACGCCCGCGTCGTACGCGCTTTGCAGCAAGGCGGCCCGCAGCGCGCGCTCCTCGACCACCCATGCCAGCGCGCGCTCGCCCAAGTCGTAGGCCGAGAACGCGAGCACCGCGCCCGCGTCGCCTTGGACCTGCATGGACTCGATCGCCGCCACCCGAGCGCACGGCAGCTGCTGCCACGCGCCGACGGCACGCAGGAACTGCGCGCTCCCGGGACTCACGGCATACACGCGCGGATCGTAGGTCGAAGGTTCGGGCTCGGGCGCGGCGATCGCCGCGCCGTCGGCGAGCGCAACCGCGAGTCCCGACCGCGCGAGCGCGGTCGCGAGCGACAAGCCGGGAAGACCCGCGCCCGCGACGACGACGTCGAACCGCTGCGCGTCGGCCACGCTCATCACGGCGGCGGAAGCACCTCGATCGCGTGGTGCTGGTTGGTGTAGATGCAAAGGTCACCGGCGATCGTCAGGGCCTCCTTCACGATTTGCTCGGCCGTGAGCGACGAATGCGCGAGGAGAGCCCGCGCCGCGGCCTGCGCGAACGCGCCGCCCGAGCCTATCGCGACGATCCCCATCTCGGGCTCGAGCACGTCGCCGGTGCCGGTGATGACGAGCGACGCCTGCGCGTCCGCCACCGCGAGCATCGCCTCGAGCCTTCGCAGCACGCGGTCGGAGCGCCAATCCTTGGCGAGCTCGACGGCGGAGCGCACGAGATGGCCTTGGTGTTTCTCGAGCTTCGCCTCGAAGCGCTCGAAGAGTGTGAAGGCGTCGGCCGTCGCGCCCGCGAAGCCGGCGAGCACGCGGTCGTGGTGCAGGCGGCGGACCTTGCGCGCGGTGGCCTTCACGACGACGTTGCCGAGCGTGACCTGGCCGTCGCCGCCGAGCGCCACCGTGCCGTCGCGGCGAACGGAGAGAATGGTTGTGCCGTGAAAGGTTTCCATGGACGAAACGCGAAGCCGCCGCGGGCGCGTCTTTGGCGCTACTGCGGCTTTTTGAGGAAGTGTCGCGGCGAGATGCCGATGAGCAGGAGCAGCGCGCGGATGATGGGCGACGCGCCGACGATCTGGACGGCCTTGCGCTGGGCCTCGACGCGATTGATGATGTTGAGCAGCGCGCCGGCGCACACGAAGTCGACGCGCTCGGCGTCGGACATGTCGATCACGACGACTTGCCGCGTGTAGGCGTGCTCAGTGATCCTCGCCATCGCCGTGGTCGAAGGACCGGACATCACCCCCGACCAGATCACGGGACCACCGGACGCTTGCGCCGCGGCGGCAGCCCCGGCGTGCGTCTCCTCGGGCGCCGCGTCGGCGGCGTCGGGCGCGGGCAACGGAGGCGGCTCCCACGACGGCGGCGACTGCTCGAACGCGATCGCGTACTCGATCGCGCGATCGTCGAACGCCTCCTGCTTGTGCTCGAACTGCAGGAGCTCGAGCGACAGGAGCCAGCCGCCCTCGCCCGCTTCGCGCCCGCGCTTGACGAGGATGTCGAGCGCGTTGCGTATCTTCTCAGCGCGCTCGAGCTTGAGGCCGTAGCGCCGCTTCCGGGCCTCGGCCAGGGCATCGGCGAGAAGCCTCGCGCCGGCGTCGTCGAAGCCGGCCACTTGGGCGAGATCGAGCCGCGTCTGCGCATTCGGCCGACTCATCGTGCGGCAAAGCGCGTCGATCTGCGACGCCGTGGCGGCGGTGAGCTTGCCTGTGATCACGGCATAGCCGCCGCCCGTGGCCTTCGCTTCACGAGCCGGCACGGGCGGCATTGCGGTCTCGTCCCAGCCCGGCGGCGAGCGCTCGAACTGCACCACGTACAGAAGCGCGAGGCGGTCGAATGCGGCGCGGTCGTTGGCGCGCTGCAGGAGGTCGAACAACGCGAGCCACGCAAGCGGCGAGCTCTTGGCTTCCTGGTCGTTCTCCACGCCCTGCTCGAGGAGCTGGCGGGCGGGCAGCGACTGGCCGCTCGCGTACAGGAGCGCAGCGTTCTCCAGGACTGCGCACATGCCCGGGTTGCTTTGCGCGACCTCGATCGACGTGCGCACGGGCGACCACTCGATGAGACTCGCACCCGTCATCGAGAAGTCGCCGACGGGCTCGGCCCGCGGCCGCTCCGCGACTCCACGCCTGCCCTGCGCCTGCACCGCGACATCGCGCGCGGAGATGGCTGGCCGCGCATCAGCGCGTTCGACCGCGCTCGGCTTGATGGCCGGCGCGCCGGGTTTCTTCGCGGGCGGTTTGTTGAAAAGCGCCATGGATGACGGCCGGTGGAACTCCCGGTCGATTATGGCCCCGTGCGAGGGACCCCACAAGGCGGGGCCCGGCGGGGATGCCCGCTCGCAAACCGCCGGCGTCCTCGCCTTATTCCACGCCTCGTCAACCGAGGTTCTTCGCCGCGAAATCCCAATTCAGCAGCTTGTCGATCACAGCGTCGACGTAGGCTGCGCGCTTGTTCTGGTGATCGAGGTAGTAGGCGTGCTCCCAGACGTCGACGGTCAGCAGCGGCTTCTGGCCCTTGGTGAACGGCACCTCGGCGTTCGGCGTCTTCATGATCTTGAGCGCGCTGCCGTCGAGCACCAGCCAGCCCCATCCCGATCCGAACTGGGACACGCTTGTCGCCGACAGCTCCTTCTTGAAGTTGTCGTAGCCCCCGAACGCGGCGTCGATCATCTGTGCGATGCGGCCCGACGGCTTGCCTCCGCCGCCGCCCTTCAGGCTGTTCCAGTAGAACGTGTGGTTCCACACCTGCGCAGCGTTGTTGAAGATCGCGACCTTGTCGGCCTTGCCCGCGGTCTCGTTGATGATCTTCTCGAGCGGCGCGCTTTCGTAATCGGTGCCCTTGACGAGGTTGTTCAGGTTGTCGACGTACGTCTTGTGGTGCTTGCCGTAATGGAACGAGATCGTGTTGGCGGAGATGACGGGCTCGAGCGCGTTCTCAGCGTAGGGAAGCGGTGGAAGCGTGAACATGCGGGACTCTCCGATCGAGGGTGGCCGAAGGATGCCGAGACTTTCGATTGTACTCGCCGCCGCAGGACGCGGCCGCTAACTGCGGTCGCGAGGTCAGTCGTCGCCGTACAGCTTCTGGACGCGCTCGCGGCGCTCCTGGGCCTCGAGCGAAAGCGTGGCGGTGGGGCGGGCGATCAGGCGCGGCACGCCGATCGGCTCGCCGGTCTCCTCGCACCACCCGTACGAGCCGTCGTCGATCATGCGCAGCGACTTCTCGACCTTCTTCAGAAGCTTGCGCTCGCGGTCGCGGGTGCGAAGCTCGAGCGTGTATTCCTCTTCGAGGGTCGCGCGGTCGGACGGGTCGGTGGTGATCTCGTTCTCGCGCAGGTGCTCGCCGGTGTCGTCGGCGTTCTGCAGGAGCTGGTCGCGAAGCTCGACGAGCTTCTTCCTGAAGAACGCGAGCTGCGCCTCGTTCATGTAGTCCTTCTCGGGCGCCTTGAGGATCTCCTCCTCGCTGAGCTCGCGGACCTTCTTCACTGCGGATGCGGTTTTGGTGGCCATGCTTCGTTCACCCTCACGGAAAGGGCGCCTTCCGCTTTCCTTTGGTTTCCCAGTCGCGATAGGCTTCTTACGCCATCGCCAGTAAATTGCGCATTATAGCCCGATCCGCGTCCCCACCGCCACCTGTGCAAGCCACTGCCCGGCGCGCGGGGTCGCACCGCCTTTGAACACTATAATTCCCGAAAAACAAGGCTTTCGCATGACCGACCCGGTCGACTCCCTGACGCTGCGCCGCCCCGACGACTGGCACGTCCACTTGCGCGACGGCGCGGCGCTCGCGGCGGTGGCCGGCCACACCGCGCGCGCCTTCGGGCGTGCAATCGTCATGCCAAATCTCAAGCCGCCCGTCACCACGGTGGCGGCCGCAGCCGCTTATCGCGACCGCATCCGGGCCGCGCTGCCCCAGGGAGCGGCGTTCGAGCCGCTCATGACCCTCTACCTCACGGACAACACGCCGCCCTCGGAGATTGCCGCGGCCAGGTCGTCCGGCTTCGTTCACGCCGTGAAGTACTATCCGGCCGGCGCGACCACCAACTCGGACTCGGGCGTCACCGGCATCGACCGGGTCTACCCGGTGCTGGCCGCGATGGAGCGGCACGACGTCGTGCTGTCGCTGCACGGCGAAGTGACGGACCCCGACGTCGACATGTTCGACCGCGAGCGCGTTTTCGTCGACACGATTCTCATGCGCATCACGCGCGACTTCCCGGCGCTGCGCATCGTTCTCGAGCACGTCACGACGCGCGAGGCCGCTCACTTCGTGCGCGACGCGTCGACGCCGATCGCGGCCACGATCACGCCGCAGCACCTGCTCTGGTCGCGCAGCGCGCTGTTCGCCGGCGGCCTGCGGCCGCACTTCTACTGCCTGCCGATCCTCAAGCGGGAGACGCACCGGCAGGCGCTGGTCGCGGCGGCGACGTCGGGCAGCCCGCGCTACTTCCTGGGCACGGATTCGGCGCCGCACGCGAGGCGCGCCAAGGAGGCCGCGTGCTGCGGCGCCGGTTGCTTCTCGGCACCGATCGCGCTCGCGCTGTACGCGGAAGCCTTCGACGCCGTCGGCGCGCTTTCCCGCCTGCCCGATTTCGCGAGCGCCTTCGGCGCGGACTTCTACCGGCTGCCCCGCAATCGCGACACGGTCACGCTCAAGCGCGAAGCCACGCCGGTGCCGGCGGCCTATCCCTTTGGCGATGACACGCTCGTGCCGCTCCGGGCCGGGGAGACGGTGGCCTGGCGGGTCGCCTAGCGACGCTGCGCCACGACGATCGCGCGCGTCGGGCACCGCGCTGCGCGCGCAAGCGTGTTCGCGTCGAGCACCTCGCGCACGACGAATCCCGCGTCGGCAAGCCACGCCGCGACCTCCGAAGGCGCATAGGCTCGCTCGCGATGAAACTCCACCCGGGGCGGGCCGCGCGCCGGGTCGCGGAACACGATGTCGTACAGCAGCAGCCGGCGCGCGGGAATCCAGCGGATGCGCTGCGCGACGTCCCGCTCGCCTTGCGATGATGCGCGGTAGTGCACCGTCCCGGCCGGCGGGTCGCAAGGCGTGATGAAATCGAAGATGAAGTGACCGCCCGGTCGGAGGTGGCGATGGACGCGGCGGAACAGCGCCGGCAAGTCCCCATCCTGCAGAAGGTGGTTTACGGTGTCGAAGTTCGCGGTGACGAGATCGACCGGGCGCGGGAGCAGCAGGCGCCGGATGTCCTGGCGCAACAACGTCACCCGCGCGCCTCGGCAGTTTCGCGCGGCCCGGTGAAGCATCGAGGGCGACCGGTCGACAGCGAATACCGGTACGCGCCACAACGCATTGAGGTAGCGCGCGAAGAGCCCGGTCCCGCAGCCCAAGTCCGCCGCCGACGAGAATGCGATGCGATGGCGGGCGACGATGCGCTCGAACATCCCGCGCAGGAGCGCGAAGAAATCGCGGCCGACGATGTCGTCGTAGGCGTCGGCGAGCAGGGTGTAGGGATCGCAGCGCTCAGTCATGCACCCAAAGCTGCCGCGTGCGGTACCTGTCCATCGCGATCCAGGCCGCCGGCTTGCTCTCATAGTTCTCGGCGCCCGCCTGCGCGGAGCGCGGAATGAAGAGGCCGCTTACGTGCACACGACCGTGTGCGGTCGCGGTTTCCGGGCGCACCATCGCCACGTGACCGGGGCCCGCGGAAGCCTTCCAGGAGATCACGACCGGCAGTCCCTGATTGGCGAGCTGCTGCGCGATGTACGCGTCCTGGCGAAGCAGCCGCGGATCGGGATGCGCAGACGCCGCGACCCGCGCGATCGCGCGCGCCACACCTGGGGTCAGCCCAACGGCCAGAGGACCGCCCGGCGCGGCGCGCAGGCGCGCTACCGCGTCGAGCATCGCGCCATCGACGAGCAGCCAGCCCGACGGCCGTCCGACAGCGTTGAGCCAGTCGCAGGTCGCGTTAGCGCCGAGCTCGCGCCACCCGAGAGGCTTGTGCGCGGTCTGCGCAGGGTCGCGCACCCAATGCGGGATGCTCGCGCCCATCGCGCGCGTGACGTCGTGAACGTAGATGTTGCAGTAGGTGTCCTTCGGCGTCCTCGCGTAGCGCGCGTTGCCCGGGTGGGCGACGTTGAAGTAGTCGAGGATCGCGTCGTACGTCGCCGGATTGCGCCGCGCCGCATTGCTGCACGGCATGTCCGCATCGGCGATGTCCCGCCAGCCTTCGTTCGGCCAGCACCTGCGGCCACCGCTCGCGCACGGGCGTCCCGGCGTGCGCAGCGCGGCGGGGAACGGATCCTCGGGCGGACAGGCTCCTCCAACGGCCGCGACCGACGGCGGCGTCCAGGGCGGCCGGGCGTAGGATTGGCGCGCGAGCGCTTCGCGTATCGCCTTCCACTCGCGCACGAGCGCAGGCTCGTTGCGGCCGAGGGGTATCCCCGCGCGCTCCGGATGGCGCGCGAAGAACGCGCGGTCGGTGCGCGCGTTGAGGTCGCGCGTTGCGGAAGGGAACGGGGCCGCAAACATCGCTTCAGCCCACCTTGAGCAGCCGCACGGCGTCGGCGAGGACCCATCCCGCGTTGCGCGACGCGCGGCGGACGCGTACCGTGACGCGCGCCCCGCCGCCCGGCACGTCGAAGGTGAAGGGCACGCCGAGATCGTTCCAGCGGCCGAAATTGCGGGTCTGGTCGAGCTCGCCGTTGCCGCGCGCGGGACCTCCGCCCTTCTGCGCTTCCGCGCTGACGACCGTCGAAGCGTTTGCGCCTGTCACCTGCGGCCACCAGAGCGACACCTTGTAACGCCCCGGCACGCCCACGCCGAGCGCGAAAACGACGTCGCTGCCCGGGGTGTTCGCCTTCGCGCGCCAATACGAGTCGCCGTACGAATGCCGCGGCTGCGCGCAGAACGCGTTGGGAATGCAATCCCGATTCTCGCCGGCCACGTCGACTCGACGGCGCGCCTGCCAGCCCGCGGGCACCGCCGCGCCAGCGGCGGTCGCCACGAGCCGATGCGGGCGCGAGCGCTGCGTGGCGCCGTCCCATCGCAAAAGCTGCGCGTAGTACTCCCAGTCCCAATACGGCCCCGGGTCGTCGCGGTTCACGGGGTCGATCGTGCTGTGCCCGACCACGGTGGCGTCCCTCACGTTCCCCGTGTCGATCCCGAAGACGCGGATCGCGATGTTGTTGCGCCTCGCGATGTCGCGCACGAGCGCAGCGGAGGCTTCGTAAAGCGCGGTCGTATAAGCGTCCGGCTTGTTGCAGATGTCGGCATGCTCGATGCCGATGGTGTCGGGATTGTCCGCGAGCGCGTGGAACGAGTCGTCCGCCTCGCGCACCATCTGGGTGACGGTGCCGTCGCGGTCCACGAGATAGTGCGCGCTCGAGCCGAAGCCCGGCGGGTTGGGCGCTGCACGCTGCCAAGCGCGGACCTGATCGCCGACCGTACCGAAGTGCACGCAGTCGTGAAGACCGCCCGACGACAGAGCGTGGATCACGATGCGCCTTATGGCGCGCGGCGCGGCGATCGTCGCGCACTCGGTGTGCGCCTGGCCCGGTGTGCAAAAGCGCCCACGGCCGGCTTGCACGAATCTCGCGGCGACCGGCGAATCGGGCGCTGGGGGCGGCAGCGGCTCGGCAAGGCCCGGGGTGGCTTCGTCGAGTCGAAAATACATGGCCGCCCCCGGTGTCGGCTCACGGTGTATTGCGGCACTTCGTGACCGCCAGCGGCTCCGGCGCCACGCCCGTCACGGTCAGCGTAAAGACTTCGTAGCAATAGGCGCTGTTCTGCCGCCGCTCCTTCGCGTCGTGCTTGAAGAAGGGCACGAAGCGAAGGTGGAAGGCCTCGTGCACGAGCACGCCGGCCCGAAGCGGCGCCGCAAGGCGCCAGAACGACGGGCAGAGCAGCACGACGTTGCGCGCCGGGATGGCGATCGCGTGCGTGTCGAGGATGCTGCTCTCGGCGGGGTCCTCGCGCGCTCCGAGGCACGGATCGCAGCGGTAGAGCACGTTGCCCGCGCGCAGCGTCCTCGCCACGCGGCGAAGCGCGCAGGAGACGAGATCGCCCGAGGCAAAATTCCACGTCCCCGGGAACGGATCCGCAGGCTCGTGGCCGAAGATCGACCGGAAGAGCTGCGCGGTCGTCGCGCTCATGGGCAGGGCTTCCAGCCTCTTGGCCGCGGCGAGCACCATGCCACACGCGCTGACGATCGCGTCGCGCAGCAGCGCCGCGCACAGGAAAGGCGGAAGCGGAAGGCAGCCGCTCGTGCAGTCGAAGCGGTAAACGAGCGGCGGGGCGGTGCCGTTCGCCAGCGGCGACCTGCGAGCCGGCTTCGTGGGCGGCTCGCCGAAACGAACGGGCGGCATCACGCCGCGGGGAAAAGGTCGGGCCTGCATCGCCGGACGTCCGACGGATCCGCGGCGTGACCCGCGAGGCGCATCGCGAACGCCTCGTAGCAATGCGCATTCACCCGCATGCTGACCGTGGACACGTCGTGCAAGAACTCGCCGAAGAGCTGGTGGATCATTTCGTGCAGCACGACGCCGGCCCTGAAGAAGCGATCCGATACGCGCAGGCCCGCGGGGCGCCAGAACGCGGGGCACAGGCGCACGTCGAGCGGACCTCGGGTCTCGCCGCGCCGGCCCGCAGGCGCCGTCGGCGCGCAAACGCACGAATACTGCGTGCGGCGGCCGCCGTTGAGCTCGTTGGCCGCGGCGCGAAAGCGCTTCGCCACACTGACCCGGGATTCAGTGTTGTCCGCCCACGGGATGTTCGTCGACGGCGGGTGCCCGAAGAAGAAGCGGAAGAGGCGCACCGTCTCGGCGTCGGGCGCGCTCGCTTCCAGCTTCTGTGCCGCGTTGTTCGCGAGCGCGATGGCGTCGAGGATCGCACGTTGGAGCACGCCCCGGCACTGCGCATCCGTGAACGGGGCGCACGCGCCGGCGCAGTTGAGGTCGAACACGGGGCCTTGCGGCGCCGCGGGCACGGGCTCGCCCAGCGTCGCGAGCGGTGTCTGGTGTAGATAGGACACGGATTCCTCCTCACGCGCGCCGTATGGGCGGCAGATCCTGGTTCATCCAGCGCGCGATCTGTGTGCGCACCGTGTCGTCGAACAGCACCGCGGCGCGTGCGTGACCGCCGTCGATCGCGCGCGCGTGGATTCCGATCAGCGTCCTGCCGGCGTCCTGGTCGACCCACAGCGGCCCGCCGCTCACCGCGTGGCTCGCCGCGAGCGAATGGGCAACGAGCCCGGTCGAGGAAGCGGTGATCGAAACCACGCGCCCGCTCATCGTGGGCTCGCCCCGCTCGTCCGTGCCGCAGCTTTGAATCACGACGGCGCCCGTCAGCCGGCCGTCGCTCCGGTACATGTACTGCGCCTTCGGATCGGAGTCGCCTGGATAGCCGGCGAGATGGACGAGCATCGCCGCCACCGCTGCCGGATCGAACGCGCGCAACGGAAAGAACCCGTGCGGCGCGGGAGTGGCGAGCCGGACGATCCCGTAATCGAAGCCCGCCGTGCGGCAGTCGTTCGGCCACCATCCGCGGCGAATGGCCCAGCCGTTGGCACGAAAGCGACCGCCGACTTCGTCAGGGCCGTTCTGCGCAGGGTACACGTCGATCGCCTTCGTCTTCGGCGCCTGCAACGGATAGATCACGTGGGCGGCCGTGACGACGTGGTAAGGGCTCACGAAAAAGCCCGTGCCGACGGAATAGCCCGGCTTGTCGTACGACGTGGCGACGATCCGGCAGATGCAGCGAAACGGCGGCGCGAGCGTGTTCGTCACGCGCGTCATCGCGCTCGCGGCCGTAGCCGGAGATTCGCCGAAGGAGCGCACGCCGGCGAGGCCGGCCCGGGACGCATAGGGCGAATATCGCGGCGCGAACATGACGCGAACTCCTATCGCATGCGAAGGTCGGTCGGGTTCTTCGGATCGCGCGGCGGCGGACGAAAGATCCGCGGGAACCAGGGAATCGCTTTGAGGATCTCCTCGATCACGTCCTTCTTGCACGAGTCGACGAAGGCGTCGTACAGGTCGCGATTGCGCATCACCTTGAAGTGCGACAGCGGGTCCTTGCTGTCGAGCGCGCGGGTGAGGTAGTCCTGGAAGTCGAGGAACTTGCCCATCTGGCCGCGAATGAGAGGGCAGACCTCTTTCTGGTGCCCGGCCGGGTCCACCGGCTTCGCGGGCGGTTCGCCGAGCTGGTCGTACATATACATCGCGTTCTCCTTCGCGCTCGCGCCGCGCGTCGCTCGCGCGCGCGGCGGCTCGTCGCGACCCTCGCCCTCGTAGTAGTACTCGCCGAGCGTGCCCGATCGCCGACGGCACGACGCGCATCCGCAGTTGCCGCCGCAACCCGGGCCGGCCAGCCCTTGCGCATCCCGCAGATATGCCATGCTCGTCTCCGCTGGAGGTTGTCGCAGGGCCGGCCTAGAGCTTCTTGGCGGCTTTGCGCTTGCCCGCCGCCTTCTTTGCGGGCGCCGCTGCCGCGGTGCCCGGCACACTCGAAGCGGCCGCCGCGCCGCTCGTCAGGTCGTCGAGCTCGTCCTCGAGCTTGCGCTTGCGCTCGGTCAGCGCGCCTGCCTCCGACTTGTCCGCCGCAATCTGCGTGTTTATCGCATCGATCTCGACCGTGAGGTACGCGACGACGGCTGCGAGATTGGTCACGGCGAACTCCCGGATGCGCACCTCGAGGCCGTGGGCGATCAAGCGGAGCGCCTCGAGCCGTTTCACCGTGTCGTCGTCGGCGGACTTCCAAGCCGTGAACTTGGTGTATTCCGCGTCGACGAACGTCTTGTCGGGATCGCCCTGCACCGCGGCCAGGTCCTTCGCGAACGTCTGCAGGAACGCGACC
>Ga0335083_10010110_pt1 | contig 11422 bp, 10 predicted proteins | sample Lox_Sample_42_FD_206716 | JGI IMG/M metagenome (GOLD analysis project Ga0335083, IMG submission 206716) | Soil microbial communities from Loxahatchee National Wildlife Refuge, Florida, United States - Lox_Sample_4.2 | ecosystem: Environmental > Terrestrial > Soil > Wetlands | place: USA... | reverse complement strand
GCCGCCGCCTCGACCATCGCGAATTCCCCGCTGACCTGATACGCCGCCACCGGGACGGTCACCGCGTCCGCCACCCGCCTGATGATGTCCAGGTAGGCCAGGGCCGGCTTGACCATCACCATGTCGGCGCCCTCGCCGAGGTCGAGTTCGACCTCGCGGAGCGCCTCGCGGGCGTTGGCCGGGTCCTGCTGGTGGCTGGCCCGGTCGCCGAACGTCGGCGCGCCCTCGGCGGCCTCGCGGAACGGGCCGTAGAAGCCGGAGGCGTACTTGACGGAGTAGGCGCAGATCCCGGTCTCGCGGTGGCCCGCCGCGTCGAGCGCGGCCCGGATCGCCGCCACCTGGCCGTCCATCATCCCGCTGGGCGCGACCATATGCGCGCCCGCCTCCACCTGAGCCACCGCGATCGAGGCGTAGCGCTCCAGCGTGGCGTCGTTGATGACGTAGCCGTCCTCGGCGAGCACGCCGCAGTGGCCGTGGTCGGTGTACTCGCACAGGCACAGGTCGGCCATGATCACGCAGGCGTCGCCCACCTCGGCGCGCAAGTCGGCTAGGGCGAGCTGGGAGATGCCGGCCGGGTCGTCGCCGGCCGAGCCGCGGCCGTCCTTGACCGCGGGCACGCCGAACACGATCAGCCCGCCGACGCCCGCCGCGGCCGCCTCCGCGGCCGCCTTGCGCAGGCTGTCCCTGGTGTGCTGGACAACGCCCGGCATCGACCCGATGGGCCGCGGCTCACGCAGGCCCTCCTTGACGAACACCGGCAGCACCAGTTCGCGCGGGCGCAGCGAGGTCTCGGCCACCATGGCGCGCAGGGCGGGGGTCCGCCGCAGCCGCCGGGGACGCGCGACGGGAAACTCCGCGGTCATTGGGGTAACCCTCCTAACGAAGACGGCGGCGCGCGCCGCGGCGGCGCTCACTCGGACGGCGGACCGGTTCCCCGGCCGCGATGGCCGCGTCCCGCAGGCTCGCACCGTACTCGGCCATCGCGTCAACCAGGGCGGTGACGGACTGCTGGGGCGCGGTCACGTCCACCCGCAGCCCGAACTCGGCCGCGGTCTTGGCGGTCTGCGGACCGATCACCCCGATGGCGGTGACCGCGTGCGGCTTGCCCGCGATCCCGACCAGGTTCCGCACCGTGGAGGACGAGGTGAACAGCACCGCATCGAAACCGCCGCCCTTGATGGCCTCGCGGATCGGCGCGGGCGGCGGCGCCGCCCGGACCGTGCGGTAGGCGGTGACGTCCTCGGCCTCCCAGCCGAGGTCGATCAGGGCGGCCAGCAGCGTCTCGGTAGCGATGTCGGCCCGCGGCAGCAGCACCCGGTTGATCGGGTCGAGCAGGTCGTCGTACGGGGGCCAGACCGCGGCCAGGCCCTCGGCCGACTGGTCCCCCTCGGGCACCAGGTCAGCCCGGATGCCGAAGTCGAGCAGAGCCGCCGCGGTCTGCTCGCCGACGGCGGCGATCTTCACGCCGGCGAACGCCCGGGCGTCGAGGCCGTACTCCTCGAACCGCTCCCGCACCGCCTTGACGGCGTTGGCCGAGGTGAACGCCACCCACTGGTAGCGCCCGGTGACGAGCCCCTTGACCGCGCGCTCCATCTGCTGCGGCGTCCGCGGCGGCTCGACCGCGATCGTGGGCACCTCTTCCGGCACGGCGCCGTACTCCCGCAGCCGCTGCGACACCACGGCGGCCTGCTCCTTGGTCCGCGGCACCAGCACCCGCCAGCCGAACAGCGGCTTGGTCTCGAACCAGGACAGCTGCTCCCTGGCCGCCACCGCCTCGCCGACCACGGCGACGGCCGCGCCCCTGGTGTTGGCCAGCGACACCCCGGCCGCCTTGAGGTCGGGCCCGATCCGGCCCAGGGTGGTCACCACGGTCTGCTGGGCGCTGGTCGTGCCGTCCCAGGTGATGGCGAACCGGGTCGAGTCCGGCCAGCCCGCCCCGACCAGCATCTTCCCCAGGTCGGCGGGGGCCGCGTCCGCGCCCAGGACGACCAGCGTGCCCGGGCTGTACGTCAGCTGGCTGGCCTCGGCGGCGTGGATGACGCGCAGCTCGCCGGTGCGCTCGCCGGCCAGCGGGATGCCCGCGTAGGCCGGGACCCCGGTGGCCGCGGGCACGCCGGGCACGATCTCGAACCTGACGCCGGCCTCGGCGCACGCGGCGGCGTCGGCGGCCGCGCCGCCGAGCAGCAGCGGGTCGCCGGGGAAGAGGCGGACCGCGAGCTTGCCTTCCTGCGCCGCCTGCACCAGCGCGCCGGTAGCGGCCGCGCCGTCCCCCGGGTCCACCAGGGTGGCGTCCTCGCTCAGGTGACGCCGCGCCACCGCGGCCACGCTTTCACCCGCCACGACCAGGCTGGCCTGGCCGAGCAGCTCGGCCGCCCGGACGGTCAGCAGCCCTTCGTCGCCCGGGCCCGCCCCGGCCAGCGCGACCCACCCATGATCCTGACTACCGCTCATTCACATCCCTGCTATCCCTGCTGCTCAGCGGTGCCGACGGCACGCTGATGAGATCTGAGGCGCCGGACCGCAGCAGCTCCGCCGCGAGGTCGCGGCCGAGCTGCCAGCCGTCGGCGGCCGCCGACGTACCGTGCGCGCGCAGCGCCCGGCTCCCGTCGAGGCTGATGACCGCGGCCTGCATCCGCAACTGGTCGGCTCCCGCGGCGTAAGCCCCGATCGGAGCGCTGCAGCCGGCCTCGAGCGCCTCGAGCAGGCTGCGCTCGGCGGTCGCCGCGGCCACGCTGGCCGGGTCGGACACCGTCGCGAGCAGGGCCGCGAGCTCGGGCTCGCCGTCCCGGCACTCGACCGCGAGCGCGCCCTGGCCGGGGGCCGGGAGCATCTCGTCCGGCTCGAACACCTGGGTGACCGTGTTGAGCAGGCCGATCCTGGCCAGGCCCGCGTAGGCCAGCACGACCGCGTCGAGCTCGCCGTCGGTCACCTTGGCCAGCCGGGTGCCGGCGTTGCCGCGGATCGGGACGCAGCGCAGGTCGCTGCGGAGCGCGAGCAGCTGGGAGGCCCGCCGGGGCGAGCCAGTGCCGATGCTGGCGCCGGGCGGCAGGTCGGCGAGCTTGGCGCCGTCCCGCGCGACCAGCGCGTCCCGCGGGTCGTCGCGGACCGGCACCGCGGCCAGCCTGATGCCGGCCGCCGGGCCGCTCGGCAGGTCCTTGAGCGAGTGCACGGCCAGGTCCACCTCGCCGCACAGCAGCGCCTCGCGCAGCGCGCTGACGAACACGCCGGTGCCGCCGATCTGGGTCAGCTGGGACCGGCTGACGTCGCCCAGCGTGGTCACCCCGACCAGCTCGACCGGCCGGCCGGTCCGCTCGGTGATGAGCTCGGCCACCTGGCCGGATTGCGCCATGGCCATCGGGCTCCGGCGGGTCCCAAGCCTTAGTGTCACCGTGAGCCCTCCTGCTCGGGGGCGGCGCGGGTGACCGCCTCGACTGCGCGTGGGTCGAGATCGAAGAGAACACGCAGCGCCGCGGCGTACTCCTCGCCCCCCGGCGAGCCCGCGAGTTCCTTGACTCGTACGGTCGGCGCGTGCAACAGCTTGTCTACCACCCGGCGGACGGTCTGGGCTATCTCGTCGAGGGCGTGCCCGCTCAGGTCGTCGGCGCTGAGCCGGCCGGACAGCCTGGTCAGCTCGGCGTCCACCACCTTGGCCGCCTTGGCCCGCAGCGCGACCACCACCGGGGCGACCCGGGCGGCGTCCATGGCCGACTGGTAGCTGGCGAGTTCGGCCTCGAGGATGGCGCGCACGGCGGCGACGTCGTCGTCCCTGATCGCGCTGGCGTGCTCGCGGAGCTGGTCCATGCCGATGAGCACCACGCCGGGCAGGTCCGCGACGCCCGGCTCCACGTCCCGCGGCATCGCCAGGTCCATGATCACCAGCGGACCCCGCGGGCTCTCGGGGGTCTCCGGGTCGGAACCGCTCCGGGCCGCCAGGGCAGCGCAGATCACATCGACGGTAATGACGTGCCCGGTCGCGCCGGTGCAGGAGATGACGACGTCGGCGGCGGCGAGAGCGGCGGGCAGGGTGTCTAGGCCGCTGACCGTGGTGCGGGAAGTGCCGACGGTAGCGGCGACCCGTTCGGCATGTTCCTTAGTCCTGTTGGCTACAGCGATGCTGGCCGCGCCGCTGCGCGCCGCCGTCGCGGCGGCGAGCGCGCTCATCGAGCCGGCCCCGACGACGAGCACCCGGCGGCCAGACAACGTATCCGTTCCCGCCCGCCCGGCGGCGGCCTCGCCCGCGAGCTCGGCCGCGACCTCGTCTGCGGCCACCTCCATGGCGGCACTGAGCAGGCTCAGGCCGGCCCGGCCGATCGTGGTCTCGGCCCGGGCCCGCTTGCCGGTGCGCAGCGCGAGCCGTCCGAGCTCGCCGAGCACCCGGCCGGCCGTGCCGTGCTCCTCGGCGAGCTTGACCGCCGAGCGCACCTGGCCGAGGATCTGGTCCTCGCCGACCACCATCGAATCGAGCCCGGCCGCCACCGCGAGCAGGTGGCTGATCGCCCGCTCCTCGTAGTGCACGTACAGGTGCGGGGTGAGCTCGGGTGACGGCACCCCGCAGTGCCGGGCGAGCAGTTCGCAGATCGCCGTGACGCCCGCGTGGAAGCGGTCCACGTCGGCGTACACCTCGACCCGGTTGCAGGTGGAGATGACGAAGGCCTCGGCCACCGGCTCGGCCTGCACCAGGTCGCGGAGCAGCTTGGTGAGCGTGTCACCGCTGACCACGGCCCGCTCCAAGGTCGCGACCGCGGCACTGGAGTGACTCAGGCCGACCACCAGCACGCTCACCTGTTCACCACCTAGCCCTGGGCCGCGAGTTCCGCGGTCACCTGAGGTACTGAACGCCGGCCGGCCGCCCCGGCGTTCCCGCCGCCGTTCCGGCCGTGCGGGCCTGGCAGGTCGGCCGGCCGCGACGCCGACCGGCGCTGCGCGTGGAAGGCGAGGATCTGGAGCTCGATCGACAGGTCGACCTTCCGCACGTCTACTCCTTCCGGCACGCTCAGCACGAGCGGAGCGAAGTTGAGGATGCTCGTGACGCCAGCCGCGACGAGCCGGTCGCAGACGGCCTGCGCTGACCCGGCCGGGGTGGCGATCACGCCGATCGCGACCTTGTGCGTGGCCACCACGGCTTCCAGCTCGTCGACAGGCCGGACCGTCAGCGTCGCGATCCTGCTGCCCACGATAGCCGTGTCGCTGTCGAGCATGGCGGAGATCGTGAAGCCGCGGGAGACGAAACCGCCATAGTTGGCCAGCGCGCGGCCGAGGTTCCCGGCCCCCACGATGACCACCGGCCAGTCCTGGGTCAGGCCCAGCGTCCTGGACACCTGGTAGACGAGGTAGTCGACGTCGTAGCCGACTCCCCTGATCCCGTACGAGCCCAGGTGGGACAGGTCCTTGCGCAGCTTGGCCGAGTTCACCCCGGCCGCCGCGGCGAGTTCCTCGCTGGCCACGGTGCTGATACCGCGTTCGGCCAGGCCGTAGAGCGCGCGCAGGTAAATGGGCAGCCGCGCCACCGTAGCCTCGGGGATCCCGTCGGCCTGGCCCTCAAGGCCCTCGATAGCCTCGCCGTTGTCGTAAGCCCGGCCGTCGTCAGCCTGGCCGTCGAGCTGGGACGGCATAGCGTTACTGTGCATCGCGGCAGCGCTCCTGGGGTTGGGCTCTCGGGGTTCGGAAACAGGCGGCGGTAAGAGCCCGCGTCAGCCGACGTCGTACCTTCACGGTACGCCTTTGTGCATCAATTCACAAAGTGACCTAAGCGACGCCGGTGCCCCCGCCCAGCCGACCCCGATCCCCTGCATACCTGGTCAGAGGTCCGGGGATGGCATCCTGATACGTCAGCCCCGACGGTCCGCGCCAGCCGGGCGCGACGGCCGGGGACCGTCCCGGTGATCAGCCCCGTGATCAGCCCCGTGATCAGCTGAGCGCGGCCCGGAGCCGGGCCTCGCTCACCCGCCAGAAGTCGACCTGCACCCCGTCGACCAGGGTGACCGGGATCTTGTCCCAGTATTCGCGCAGGTCTTCCTCGGACGCGGTGATGTCCCGCTCCTCCCACCCGACGCCGAGCTCGGCCGCGACCCGCTCGATGACGGCCCGCGCGTCATCGCACAGATGACAGCCCGGCCGCCCGAGCAGTGTGATCCTCGGCACGCTAACCCCTGATCCTCGGCACGCCAACCACCGTAATGCCTCGGTAGCGCCCCGTACGAGCTGGGCCACAGTCGCCGTTCTAGACGGCCGCCGCGGCCTGGCACCAAGCACCTCTCCTGCACCACAAGGCTCTGATCGCCGGGACAGGACCTAGCCGCCGTAACGGCGGTCCGCGGACGGCACCTGCCGCGGGTCAGGCCGGCGCGGCTCGTACCGCGGGGGCCCGGCCGGAGGCGGAGGCTGGGATCGGCCCGGCGGCGGCTGGAGCCGGGGATCCCCCGCGGGCCCCGCTGGTCCCTGGGGTCCCTGGGGTCCCTGGGGTCCCTGAGGTCCTGGTGGCCCCGGGGGCCGCTGCGGCCCGCGGCCCGCGGCGGCCGGCGCCGACTGCGGCCGCGACGGTTGTTGCGGCGGTGGCGCCTGTGGCTGCTGATGCTGTGGCGCCTGTGGCTGCTGATGCTGTGGCTGCTGTGGCTGCTGATGCTGTGGTGCCGCACCGGCCGGCATGGCCTGCTGCGGGGCCGGCAGCGGCGCGACCTTGGCGTACTTGAGCCGCAGCTCGATGACGTTGGTCGCGAGCACGAGCGACCTGCGCTCGGCCGCGAAGCGCTGGACGTACGGCTGGTTCTCGTGGCTGTCGAACGCGGCCCGGTCCCGGTAGACCTCGTAGATGATCCGCTGCAGCGGGGCATTCGGCACGAGGTGGATGACGTACACCAGGGTGTCCGGCTCGCCCGCGCTGACCCGCTCGGCCATTTCCTCCGCGAGCCGGTCGAAGTCGGCGACGCGGTCGTCGAGCAGGGTGAAGATCTGGATCCGGCCGTAGGGCCGCGCCGGGGCCGCCGCCGGCCCGCCCGCGCCGGGCGGCGCCTGCGACTGGGCCTGCGGCCGGGCACCGGGCTGGTCACCCGGGCGCCCGGGCCCGGCCCCGGGGTAGCCCGTCCGCTGGCCGTAGGTCGCGTACTGGCCGCCGGGCGCGGACCGGTCTCCAGGCGCGGGGCCGTCCGCCGGCCGGTACCCGTCCTCGGGCCAGAATTCGTCGCCAGGCCGGTACCGGCCGCCGTCGTCACGCACGCCGCCTCGCCTCCCACCTCGGTTGCCCGCGTGGCCCCGGGCGTCTGCTCGCCGGGGTCCCTCGCCGATCCTGCTGGCACCGAACAAGACCAGCCCCGCTGCCGCCGTGCTGAGCAGCGGATAAGCCGCCCGGGCCGGGAGCGGGAAACGCAATCCGGCCGCCATGAGCACGGCGAGGCCGACCGGGAGGACCGCCGCCAGCGGCGGCTTCAGCCCGCGCCCGGCCAGGGCCACGCCCACGCACGCCAGCGCGACCAGCACCGCCACGGCCTGCACCACGTCCAGGGCGGAGCGCGCGATCGGCCCGAAGTGGACGCTGGTGAGCGGCCACGCCCTGCTGAACGGCTGCGCGCGGAGCGGGTCGGTCGCCAGGATCACCGCGGCCACCACGGTCAGCGCGCTGGAAATCAGCCGGGTGCCGAAGCGGACGGTGTCGTTCGCCACCGCCAGCTCGACCAGGCCCCAGGCCAGCCACAGCGGCGCCAGCAGGAGCCCGGCGAGCTGGACGGTCCGGAACGTGACCTGATCGAAACCGCTGGCGAAGCCCATGCTCTGCGCCGCGAGTGCGATCGCCAGCCCCAGGCTCGCCACCGTCCAGGTGATGACGGCCATCCCCGGGCGACGGAAGCACCGCCCGGCGAGCACGCCGGTCGCCACGACCGCGACCAGCACGCCCGCGAACCCGATCAGGACAAGAACAGGCATTGACTCCTATGGTGCCGGACACCCGGCTGCGCCGGGAGCCGGACCAAGGAGTCGTTACTTCTTGTTCCTGCGCTGGATGCGGGTCTTCTTGAGCAGCTTGCGGTGCTTCTTCTTGGCCATGCGCTTGCGACGCTTCTTGATGACTGAACCCACGAGACCACCCTCTCTCAGGCACTGCGGATGACGGGTACGCCAACACGCTCGCCCGGTGAGGGCGGCTGGACACACACACCCGAGGTAGAGGTTACCCCCGATGCGGCGTGCTAGGGCAGCCGGTCCCGGCCAAGCGCCGAACCCAGGCGGCCGGGAGCTACGCAGGAACGCCCCACGGTAGGGGCCAGGCCGCGCGGCGGGGCTAGCCGCCGCGCCCCCGCCAGCCAGCCGGGTTCCCGTGGCACGGGAACCCGGCTCAGGCGGAGCTGTTTGAGTCCAGGGGCGGCTCAGCCCGTACCGACGAACGCGGCCCGCAGGTACTGGTTGACGGCTGCTTCCGGTACCCGGAAGGAGCGTCCGACGCGGATCGCCTCGAGCTCGCCGGAGTGCACTAGTCGATACACGGTCATCTTCGACACGCGCATGATCAAGGCCACTTCGGCAACGGTCAGAAACCTAACGTCACTAAGGGGAGTTTCGCTTGCCATCGAACTTGCCTCTTCCGTACGAAGCCGAGCACTTGACGGGATTCGGCGCACCAGTCACGTACGTCTCCAGGGTAAGTCCCGCACAGAAAAGAGCAACCCCGTCCATAGCTTCATTGTTGTTACTCTTTGGGTGCAATCATCTGCAGGCACCCCAGCGATATCCACCGGCACCACGCTGAGCTGCATCTTTCCGGCCCATCTTTGGCCTGTTATCAGTTGACATCGGTCATCCGAGAACAGCATTGCGTGAAAAAAACTGCGTCGTGACCTGCGTGCACTTGCATTTGCACAACTATCAGAACGGTGCAGCCAGCCCGTGCCAGGCAAATACGGCACGGCATGTGTTCATGATCGAAGCGTCCACGCGATCACCGGGATCGATCCCCGCCGAGACCGGAATGTAGGTGGCCGGGGCGTCATCGGTCATCCGTTCGGGCGCGTATTCACCGGTCCGGCCGGCGGCCAGCTCCCGCCAGGCGGACGGCACCGGCCGCGCCGGGTCCACCGGGTCGCCCGAGGCCACCGCGAGCAGGTGCGTCCACGTTCTCGGCACCACCCGCACCAGTTCGTAGCCGCCGCCCCCGGTGACCACCCACCGTCCGCCGGCCACCTCGTGCGCCAAGTCGTGCAGCATGAGCTGAGCCCGCCGCTGCCCGTCGACGCTGAGCGACAGGTTGGCCAGCGGGTCGAGCCGGTGGCTGTCGCAGCCGTGCTGGCTGACCAGCACCTCTGGCTCGAACGCACGCAGCAGCGGCGGCACCACCGCGTCGAACGCGCGGAGCCAGCCCGCGTCGCCGGTACCCGCTGGCAGCGGCAGGTTAACCGCGTACCCGCGGCCGTCTCCCGAACCGGTCTCCGACGCCAGCCCCGTCCCGGGGAACAGCGTCGCCGGGTGCTCGTGCAGGCTGATCGTCAGCACCCGGGGGTCGTCGTAGAAGGCCGCCTGCACCCCGTCGCCGTGGTGCACGTCCACGTCCACGTAGGCGATCCGCTTGGCGCCCTGGGCCAGCATCCACTTGATCGCGATGGCCGGGTCGTTGTAGACGCAGAAGCCGCTGGCCGCCCGGCGCATCGCGTGGTGCAGGCCGCCGGCGATGTTCGCCCCGTGCCCGGTCTCACCCCGCCAGACCGCCTTCGCGGCGGCCAGGGTGGCCCCGGCTACCAGCGCGGACGCCTCGTGCATGCCCGCGAAGACGGGGTTGTCGGTGGTGCCGAGCCCGTACCGGCCGTTGGGCAGGCCGTTCAGGCCCGCCGCCCGGACCGCGTCGATGTAGGCGGCGTCGTGCACCAGCTCGAGCTCGTCCTGCCCGGCCGGGACGACCGGGGTCAGCATGGTCACGTCCGGCCGCGCCAGCACGCCGAGCTCGCGGGCCAGCGCCATGGTCAGCTCGACCCGCACCGGCGCCAGCGGATGCCCGGGCCCGAAGTCATACCCAGTGAGCCGTTCGTCCCAGACCAGGGTGAGCGGGCACCCCACTAGTCGGCACCGAGTTCGCGGCCGCGGTCGCGGGCCGCCTCGATCGCCGCCAGGAAGGCGGCCCTGACCCCGTGCTTCTCCAGCTCCCTGATCGCCGAGATGGTCGTCCCGCCGGGTGAGGTGACCGCCTCACGCAGGATGACCGGATGCTCGCCGGACTCGCGCAGCATGGTGGCCGCCCCGTACACCGCCTGGATGACCATCTCCAGCGCGGCGCCGCGAGCCATGCCGAGCAGGATGCCGGCGTCCACCATGGACTCGACCAGGTAGTAGACGTAGGCCGGGCCGCTGCCGGACAGCGCGGTCGCGGCGTCCTGCTGCGACTCGGGGATCCGCAGCACCTTGCCGACCGGCCGGAGCAGTTCCTCGGCCCGGCGCAGGTGCTCCTCGCCCGCCCCCGCCCCGGCCGAGATCACGCTCATCGCCTCGTCGACCAGCACCGGCGTGTTCGACATGACCCGGACAACGGGGTTACCGCCGCGCAGCCGCCTGGCGATGAACGCCGTGGTGATCCCGGCCGCGACCGAGATCACCAAGGTGTCCTCGGGCACCGCGGGCGCGATCTCGTCGAGCAGCCTGCCCATGTCCTGCGGCTTGACCGCCAGCACCAGCGTGTCGGCCTGCTTGGCCGCCGTGGCGGCGTCCGCGACCTGAATCCCGTAACGCTCTCGAAGCTCGGCCGCCCGTTCGTCCCGTCTTACCGCGGCCACCACCGCCGACGGGTCCCGGCCCGCCCGCAGCAGCCCGGAGAGCAGGGCCTCGCCCATCTTCCCGGTACCCAGAATCGCAATTTTGTCTGTCATTCGCTCGCCTCCGGGCGCCTTTTAGGCCCTGTCTTCCCTCGTCACTCGTCGCTCCGCTCCTCGCTCCTCAGTCCAGACAGGGCCGGCGCCCTTTGGCTCGCTCATGGCTACTTCTCGGGCCGGAGCGAGCGGAGGAAGAAGGCCAGGTTGGCGGGCCGCTCGGCCAGCCTGCGGACCAGGTAGGCGTACCAGTCGCCGCCGTAGGGGACGTACACGCGCATCCGCGCGCCGGTGTCGGCCAGGCGGCGCTGCTCGGCCGGGCGGATGCCGTAGAGCATCTGGTACTCGAAACTGTCCGCGGCGCGCCCGGTCAGCAGGGCCAGCGAGGTGGTGATCTCGATCAGCCGCGGGTCGTGGGTGGCCATCATCGGGTAGCCGGACCCGTTCATCAGCGCCCGCAGGCAGCGCGCGTAGGAGGAGTCCACCTCACGGCGGCTGGTGAAGGCGACGCTGTCCTGTTCGTCGTAGGCGCCCTTGCACAGCCGGACCCGGGTGCCGTAGGCGGCCAGCGCGCGGCAGTCCGCCTCGCTGCGCCGCAGGCAGGCCTGGATCACGCAGCCGAGGTCGCCGTACTCGCCGCGGAG
>Ga0335083_10010109_pt1 | contig 11424 bp, 14 predicted proteins | sample Lox_Sample_42_FD_206716 | JGI IMG/M metagenome (GOLD analysis project Ga0335083, IMG submission 206716) | Soil microbial communities from Loxahatchee National Wildlife Refuge, Florida, United States - Lox_Sample_4.2 | ecosystem: Environmental > Terrestrial > Soil > Wetlands | place: USA... | reverse complement strand
CGCTTCGTTCGGCGAGAGCGGGCGTCCCGGCGACGTGCAGCGCTGGATCGGGCCGAACGGCATCCGCGAACGCGGCATCCTGCATGCCTATGTCTTCGGCCCCACGCAGGTGAGCTACTACGATCTCACCAAGCTCACCGGCGCCAAATATGACGAGCGGAATTTCTGCGTGGCCGCGCTCACGGGCGCCGACGTCGCTTGGCCGTTCCTGAACGGCTACGAAGGCGCCGCCATCGCCTGACCCGCATCGTGCCGCGGCCGGTCACGACGATGCCCGCGCTCGCTCTTCACGTAGCGGCCGAGCCGGTTCTTGAGTTCGCGCAAATCCCACGGCCTTCATGCGGCCACATTTGCCAAATCCTCTTCCCGGCGCGAAATCGGGCGCGTCCGCTATTGCTGCGGCCCCTCGCGGAGCTTGTCCAGGAAGTCTTGGATGCTGGCGCGGATCGAGCCTTCGTTCGCAAGTCTCATGCGCTCCACGCCGAAGAATGAGTCGGACATGGTCGCCGTGTAGGGAGCGTCGATCGTCGCCAACAGATAGGGCTGGCCGCTCGCGTCGTAGACCTTGTAGTTTACGTGCGAGGTGACGGTGTAGCTGAAGCCGATCGCCGGTTGCGACAATCCCAACAGATTGACGTCGATCGAATAGGCACAGGTGCCGCTGCCGGCCGACAATCCCGCCCCGTCGAGCGAGGCGTTGAGCGCGTCCTGGAATCCCTTGTTGTCCACCTTCGAGACCCACAGCGGATTGGTTTCCTCCCCGCCGGTCACGGCACGCACGCACATGGCGTGCTGCAGGGGCGGCGGGAACGGCTTCTCCGCCGCTGCCGCCGGCTGCGGCGCAACGGTCATGGCCGTGGAACTCGCCGAAGTGGCGCATCCGCTCAATTGAAACGCGGCCCCCGTGACGAACGCCGCCGTCGCCAGCATCTTTGTCATGCGCATGATCTCGTTCTCCCTCTCATTGCCCGGCGCAGTTCTTGCGCTTGGACAGATCGTTCAATCTCTCGTCTCGATCCACCAGCGCGCGCGCTTTCACCTGTTCGCTCTCGGAAAGATCGGTCGAGGCCATGAGCGCGAGACCGAGAAACGGAATGACGCTGCCCACATTCTTCGCGACATTGGCTGCGTCGACCTGTTTGTCCTTCTTGACGAACTCTTCCGCGCTGGCGCGATTGGCGGCGATCTGCTGCGCGAGTTCCGCGCAGCTCAATTGTTCGTCGCCCGGCTGGGTCATGGCCATGGGTGTGACCTGCTGCGCGGCGCATCCCGCCAGCCACAGAACGCCGGCGAACGCCGACGATCGGATAAAGCCCCTGCCAAACACCATCGCCCCCGGCGCGCGCGTATGGAATGCGGCGCCTTTTCAACGCTATGCCTTCCCGGCCGGATCGTCAATGCACGCCGTTGGATACTCGCGAGTATTCGTCCCGCGCGGCGGAACATTGCCGCTTCATGGAGAAGCGAAACGCTAGTCTGGCCCTGAGTTCCATGGCGCCTGAGCGTTGCGCCGCATCCCGCGCAATATGTCCGCGACCAGGCGCGTGTGCGTGCGCAGGAACTCATCCGTATACTGATCGGCGTTCCAGACGCCTTTCGCCTCGTAGGGCGAGGCGAAGGGCGCGGTCACCGCGCCGATATAGATGTAATAGTCGTGCGCGCTCATGACGTGGCCCATCGGGCCTTCGAGCAGCTTCAGCACGCGCTTGATGTGCCTGTCCGTCAGATATTCCATGCGCGGTCCACCGTGCTGGCTCTGATGGAAGATCATGCGCTGGAGTTCCGGCACCTCGGCGCTGAAGCGCACGAAGCCGCCGACCGTCACCTCCAAAGGATCGAAATCGGGCAGCGCGCGGGCGGCGCGTGCGACGGCCTGGATGTCGTGCTCCATGCGCGCGAAGAGCCGGTCGATCGCCTGGCGCCACAACGCATCCTTTGAACCGAAATGATAGGCGAGCACGCCGCGTTGCACGCCGGCCGCCTGCTCCAGGCCCACCACCGTGGTGCCGTCATAGCCGAGTGCCGAGAAGCCCTTGATCGCAGCATCCATCAGGCGCCGCTTGGTCGCTTCGGCGCGCTTCTGCGGCTTGCGGGTCCGGCGCAAGGGTGGGGTGAGGTCGTTCATTTCAGGATCGCATGGATGTCGAAGCCTACCACCATCGCTGGGCAAGAACACCAGCCCCGCGACCTGCAGCGGCCCGGCGCCGCGCCGTTTCGGGCAGCAGCAGCCTTTCTCGATACTCGCACGAACGCCATCGCGACCGGCGGCGATTCTTCGGCTCTCGCGTGGCATTCCTCCGCTTCGGCTGGCAAGGCGCGGGCTCAGGCCCTCAGGCGCAACGCGATCCGCTGCCAATGTCCGCGGCGGATCGCGAGCGTCAGCATGACGATGGCGAGCGCGGTGCAGACGCAGACCGCGGCCACGCTCGCCTCCGGCCCGAACGCGCCGCCGGTGAGCCAATCGGGACCGGTGAGCGGCACCTTCAGCAAGCCTTTCGCGCTGCCGCCCGATACCGCGGCGCCGAAGATGCCGCCTTCGGTGAAATTCCACGCCGCGTGCAAACCGATGGCGAGCCACAGCGTGCGCGTCAGCGCATAGGCCGCGGCCAGCAGAATGCCCGCTTCCAGCGCGATGGCCGCGCCCGCGATCAGGTTCGCGTGCGGATTGCCGAGATGCAGCGCCCCGAACAGCGCCGCCGACGCGATCAATGCCGCCAGCGTGCCCATCCCGTCCTCGATCAGACGGAACACCACGCCGCGCATCAGGATCTCTTCGCCCACGCCGGACGCGAGCGACATCGCACCCATGACCGCCAGGCCTTGCGTGCCGCCAACACCGGCGAAGCGGGCGACATGCAGAGCGAACAGCACCGCATAGACCGCGCAGAACAGGAGCACGCCGATGATCGCGCCCTCGATGAAATGCGGCACGCTCCGCCGCGCGCCCAATTCGCCGGGCCAGCGCTTCTCCGTGAAGCGGATCAGCAGCCGGTAAAGCAGGATCAGCGCCGCGCAGCCGACGGCTGCCGCGCCAAGCTGCGCCTCGGCCTGCGGCACGCCCGCCACGAGCGGCGGGCCCTTCAGGATCAGAAGCTGCACGCCCGCATATGCCATCGTCATGACGATGAACAGGACCAGCAGCCGGATCGGCCAGATGCTCCAGAAGCTGCCCCGGAAATCCCTGTATTCCGCTGCGTCGCCGGCCATTCGTCCCTCCCGCTTGCCGCCGCCATGTGGCGCCGCCGCCGCCCGGTTGCAATGGCGGCGGGCTTTGCGCGCCGTGCATGGGCCGCCTTGCGCTGGTAGTATGCCGGAAAATCACCGGACCCGGGAACATGGCCAACATCACCAAGGACCAGATGTACGACGCGGTCGCGCCGGACGATTTCGAATCGATGATCGAGCTCGACCGCTACGAGAACCGCTCCACCGCCTTCGACAAGATCATCTCGGCCACGCACGAGCATTTCTGGGACCCGCTCGATCCCGAATACATCGATTTCTCCGAACCTTTCGATCTCGATGCGTGCGCGATGATGCCGGAGGAGACGCAGCCGCTTCTGCGCCTTCCCTACATCGCGGAGAAGCTCAAGGACGAAGCGGGCCGCATCCGCTTCATCAACCACATGCAGCTTTGGAGCTTCTCCTCCATCCTGCATGGCGAGCAGGGTGCGTTGAACCTGTCGGCCTCGCTCTGCCACGTGCTGAAGGATCAGGGCGCGCAGGAATACGCCGCAAATCAAACCCGAGAAGAGGCGCGCCACGTCACCGCCTTCGCGCGCTATATCCGCGCGCGCTGGGGAAGGCCCGTGGAATGCGGAAGCGTGCTGAAGGAGCTCTTGATCGAGATCATCGCCGCACCCGAAGTCTACAAGAAGATCGTCGGCATGCAGATGCTGGTCGAGGGGCTCGCCATGGGTGCCTTCGCCAACGGCTACAAATACAACCGCGATCCGGTGGCAAAGAAGCTCTTCCAACTGGTGATGACCGACGAGGCCTTCCACCACAAATTCGGCAAGATCTGGGCCGACCGCACGGTGCCGAAGCTGACGGAAGCCGAACGCAACATCGTGGAGGATTGGGCCGCCCATTGCGCCCAGGCGCTCATCTTCAACACCAACTCGCCGGAGCAGCAGCACAAGATGTTCGCGCCGCTCGGCCTCGATCCCGAACGCATCATGGACGAGATCCGCGCCCGCAAGGCGATCCGCGATCCGGTGCGCCAGTTCAAGGGCGAAGCCAATGTCTTCCGTGTGCTGATCAAGACGCTGCTGCAGGCCGGCCTCATCACCGAACGCACGCGCAAATTCTACGCCGCCCACGTCGATCTGGACGAACTCCGCGCCGAAGGCGACCGCATCGTCGGCGACAGCATCGCCGAAGACGGGATTCGCTATCTGCAGGCCATAAACTTCAAGGACCCGAACCGCGCGGGGGTGAGTGTGGGGTAGGACAAACCGGAATGCGCAATGCCAATAATTCACCGGGGCCCGACATTCGTGTCGGCTATTTCGATTCGTTCCCGAGCTCCTACTTCAGCGAGTTTATTCAGCAGGTCTCTGCGGACGGACTAACGATATCTGACGAGCCAATCGAGGCTCGGTTTGGCGCTCCATACGCTGCCATGGAGTTGCTTATCCCAACAGCAGTCACCATTTTGATCGCCAAATCGTACTTCGATGGATTCTTAAAGGAGGCAGGGAAGGATCACTATCACGCGTTGAAATTCGCACTCGCAACATTGGGAAAACGATTGGGAACAACCAAATGGGCCTTGGTCAGCTCAAAGGGTGAGGTTAAACGTGACAAGCCATACTCACTTCTCTTCTCTGTCATTTCGCGCCTGGACAACGGTGTCACCGTGAAATTTCTGGTTAGAGGTGACTACTCAGAGGCTGACTATACAGCGTCCATTGATGCCTACCTCGATTTGCTTCAACAGCTTCACGTCGGACCGATCGGAGCTGATTTGTCCTCACAACTCGCGCAGGCACCAATCACCGGAAACACGTTGCTGGTCTCGTACGATAATGTAACTGGAAGGATTGATTTCGTAGATCCGTTACCAGCTGGTGTACGTCGCAATCTAAGTCATGATGAATAGGTGCTAAGAGCGCGAACCTCGAAGACAATTCCAAGCCCGCAATCAACACACTCCCTAAATTGTCATCCCCGGCGAGCGGAGCGCAGCGACGCGAGGAAAGGGGACCCAGGTTGTCAAATCTGGGAGGTATCGAAGATGTTGTCGTGAATGCCTCGCTTTCATCTTCCACGCTGCAATTGTGTCACGACCTGGGTCCCCTTTCCTCGGCGCGCGAAGGGCGCGCCTCGCCGGGGATGAAAGCTAGGGACATTGCGGAATCCGGGGACAAAACCAATCGCTTCTGATAACATTCATCAAGCGGGACACAGGAATACCCATGCCCTTCCTCTTCAAGAAATCCATGGAGGTTCACGAACCCAAGCCCGGGTGGCGGGGGCATTTCGCCTGGGCGCCGTCGATGAGCTTCGTGCAATACGAGATCGCCGAAGGCGCGACGCTGCACGAACACCATCACGAGAACGAAGAAGTCTGGATCGTGCTCGACGGCGATCTCGAAATGACGCTCGACGGCGAAACGAAAGTCGCACAGGCCGGCGACATGGTGGTGGTGCCGCGCAATGCGCATCACTCGGCGCGCGCGCTCACGGCCGTCCGCGCCATCGTGGTCGATCAGCCGGCGCGGCTGGAAATTCCCGGCCGCGCGGGCCATTAGGGCAGGTTGCTTAATTCACCCCCCGTGTCGTCTGCCGCAGATCCGGCGGATCCGACCGAGATGTCATCACCCGCGAATGCGGGTGACCCAGTTGAAATTTGGCTGCTTCTTCCCGGTCTTGAGCGATGTCACCTGAATGGCCCGCACATCATCCTGAGCGCCGCCGTAGGCGGCGTCGAAGGACGCGGGCCATGACACCTGGCAGGTGAATGGATCCGATCGCAATCGGCCCTTGGAAGTCACCGCATTGTGATTCCGCAAGCGTTGCGGTTCATCGCAATATGTCCGCGCGCAAAGGGGCATGCGATGCGGACCGGCACCAACACATTCGCGATTTTGGTACTTTTGGCGGCATCGCTCTGTGCTGCGCCGCCGGCGCTGGCGCAATCATCCTATCCAACCATGGTCCCGCTTGCCCTATACCTGATGCCCAAGGATGCGGAGATCGCGTTGGCCCGCTCCGCCGCGCCGGCTTCCGTTTCGTCCGCCGCCGAGGTGATGGTGCTGGGGCGCGACGGCTACACGGTCGCCGCAAAGGGAAGCAACGGATTTCTCTGCATCGTCGAACGCTCCTGGGCCACCGCCACGACGGATCCCGAATTCTGGAACCCCAAGCTGCGCGCGCCCAATTGCTTCAACGCGGCGGCGGCAACATCTTTCGCCGACATCTATCTGATGAAGACCAAGCTGGTGCTGAAAGGAAAATCGCAGGCGGAGATCGCAGGTGCGGTCGCATCGGCATTTGCCACGGGAACGCTGCCGCCGCTCGCGCCCGGCGCGATGTGCTACATGATGTCGAAGGGGCAATATCTGAACGACCGCGGCAAGCAGTGGCATCCGCATCTGATGTTCTTCGCGCCCGGCGACGCGGCGAAGAACTGGGGCGCCAATCTCGCCGGTTCGCCGATCATCGCCGCGAACGACGCAGAAGAACGCGTGACGGTGTTCATGGTCCTGGTCGACGACTGGTCCGACGGCACGCCGGGACCTCGGGTCCGGAGTGCCAGATAACCCAGCCGATTCGGGCGCGATTGCGGCAGAGTCTTCGCGAAATCCCGAAATCGCGGCATTCGTTCGTCTACGGAACATGCCGCCGCCGCAGGCTCGCCGCAATCGCGCCTTTCTTCGCAATTGATGCAACCGCTCCATCGCACCGGCGTTTGCTCCGGACGCGAATTTCGCGAAAGGAGCTGACCATGAGCGACTTGAGAGGAACGAACGCGCCGCAGCATGTCGATGTCGGCAGCGGCGGAAAGTGGATCGCCGCTGGCGTGATCGCGGCCGCCATCGGCACGGCCGGTGCGCTCGCCTATACCAGCGGCTCGAACGCGCCGCCGGCGCCGAAGACGCAGGTCGCGGAGAACATCGTGCCTGCGCCGCCGGCGCCTGCGCCGGTCGCAACCACGCCGCCCGCGACGCCCGACGACACGCAGACCGCGCCCGCCGCGCCGCAAGCGGCCGCGCCGCCTGCGCCACAAACGAAAACCGCTTCGCTGGCGCCGAAGCCGGTGGTGAACAAGGAGCCGGCGCGCAAGGCCGCGAAGGAGCCCGGCGCCAACGCCACGAACGAACAGTCCGCGATGACGGACGCCGCGCAAACGCCGCCGGCCGACACGGCGACTGACGCCGCCCCCACCGCGCAGGCGACGGCGCCTGCGCCGCAGCCGCCGCAGCAGAGCGTGCCTCCGGCGGCGACGGATAATGTGCAGCAGCCCGCGACGGCGCCGCCGCAATCCGATCCGAACGCGACCGCGCAAACGCCGCAATAGATGCGGCAACCGCATCGGCGCCCGCCGGAGCTCATCGGTTCCGGCGGGCCTTGCCGTTTCTCATGGCGCGCATGGGCGGATTGCGCGCGCGCTTGCCATGGGCCCGTCTTCTCCGGCAGGCTCGGCGCGCGATGGACGATGCCCGCCAATACGCGCCCGCAACGGCGCGCAACCGCGAACCGATCCTGGCGGTCCTGCGCCGCGTGCTTCCGGCAACGGGACGCGTGCTCGAGATCGCGTCCGGCAGCGGCGAACATGCAGTGTTCTTCGCCGACGCGATGCCGGGTCTTCAATGGCAACCCAGCGATCCGCACGAAGGCGCGCGGCAAAGCATCGCCGCCTGGATCGCACATGCCAAGGCGCCCAACGTCCTGCCGCCGCTCGCCATCGACGCGGCCGAGAGCGATTGGGGCGCCGCGGGTCCGTTCGACGCGATCCTCGCCGTCAACATGATCCACATCTCGCCTTGGCAGGCGACGCTCGGCCTCTTCGCCGGCGCCGCGCGGCTTCTCGCGCCCGGCGGCCTTGTCTTTCTCTACGGTGCCTACCGGCGCGACGGTCGCCACACATCGCCCTCGAACGAAGCCTTCGAGCAATGGCTGAAGGGGCTCGATCCCGCTTATGGCGTGCGCGACCTGGCCGATGTCGAGAAGGTCGCGAACGCGAATGGCTTTGGGCTCCGCGAAACGGTCGAAATGCCCGCGAACAATTTCTCGGTGGTGTTCGCGCGATGAGCGACGCGGCCGCGGGCTACAAGGCCATCGCCAAGCTTTACAATGCGCTGATGACGGGGCTGGTGCTTACGCTCGTGTCGCAGCGCGGGGCCGAAGATGCGCGCCGTTTCGTGTTCGCGCATTTCCGCCGCCAGCATCTTGAGAAATTCCTGCCCGGACTGACGAAGCTCGGGCTCGACCGGCTGCCGCACGCGGTCGCGTGCGCGCAATATCACTACTTCTCCAACGCACTGGGCGGCGTGAAGACCGAATATGTCCTCGAGAACGACAACAAGGCCTGGGTGCGCTATCCGCCGCCGCGTTGGATCTGGCAGGGCACGGCCATCTGCGCGGTCCCGCGCGAAGTTAACGAAGCCATGCTGCATGGCTGGCACGGCCACAACGGCGTGACGCTCGGCAATCCGCGGCTCGGTTTCGTTTGCACCGGCCAGACGGTCGACGGCGATCCCGGACTCGAGGGCTATTATCTCGAATACGATCGCGACATCGCCGAACACGAACGCGTCCGCTTCGCAACCGGCGAACACATGCCGCCGTTCGACCCATCGCGCGCGCCCAAACTCGATTCCGCCGGCTGGCCGCAAGAGCGGCTCAGGAAGGTCGAACGCTCCTACGCCATGGAATATGTCCGCTCGCTGTTGCCCACGATGCAGGATCTGTTCGGCGTCGAAGACGCGGCCGCGCTCGTCGCCCGCACCGCGCGGCTGATCGGCCTGCAATTCCACGAAGACGTCGCCGCCACGCTCGGCATCGCCGGCACGGACCCGGAATCCTTCGCCCGCATTCTGGAATCGCTCGCCCTGGCGCAAGGCGAAACCGTGTCGCGCTGCGGCGCCGGCGTCAGCCAAAGCGGCTGGCGGTTGATGCAAGGCGTTGGCCTCGCCGACGAAACATCTTCCTTCCGCGCCTGGAACGCGCTGTGGGAAGGCATGCTCGCCGCGCACAACCGCGCGCTCCGTCTTATAACGGTGCGCGACGGCGACGCCATCATTTGGCGTTGCTGAAGCGCGCAAACACGTCGTCGTGCCGTCGGTTCCCGCGCGCGCGCCGAAACCCGCGCGCCTCCGCCCGCGTTTCCTTCCCAAAGGAGAAACGCCATGGCTGACATGCGAGGCGAGTTCAAAACCCAGGCGCCGCGGGACAATCCGGGCCTGTTCTTCGCCGGCTTCATCGTCATCGCGGCCTTGGTCGCGATCGGCGCGTGGGGCTATGGCACGGATTGGTGGAGCGAGCCCCACCAGACCCAGACCGCCGAGGTCAATCCGCCTCCGGTCGGGCCCATCGTGCCGGACACCGTGCCGCCGGCCAATCCCGCGCCGCAGCCGCCCAACGGCGCCATCGGCCCGAACGCGCAGCCCCAGACCGGCCCGCAAACCAACCCGGGCTGACAAGGCGTCATAGGCTCTGGCATTCTGGCTTCCGGGAATTCCGGGAGCCGGTGCCATGGCCACGCGCATTCACGCCCGCAAGCTCGAAGCGGAAGACAAGCACCTCGCCACCGCGCGCTACGGCCAGCGCGTCTCCATCGTCGGCAGCAGGCCCGCGGCTTGACGCGCGCCGTCACCGTCCCGACGCGGAATGGGGCGTCGCATAGGTAGAATCGCGTAGGCACGGGCCCGCGTATTAACCGATTCTCTTTATCGACTTTTAATCGCCGGGCCTCATGGTCCGCGCGGCAAACGCGGGATTTTACGAAAATGTACGTGACCGAGACCGAGGCGCGGAAGAAGTGGTGCCCGTTCGCTCGCGTCGACGGTTCGAATCGCTACAACAACACCCGCACCGAAGGCTTCAGCGAGGCGCCCGGCTTCTATCACTGCCTGGCCGGTGAATGCATGGAATGGCGCGCGATCCATGCCCGCTTCCTGAAGGAAGGCGCCGCGCACAAGCTCGAGGGTCACGGCTATTGCGGCTTGGGCGGCCGTCCGGATTTCGAGTGAACGCGGCCCCCAACGCTTGACCCGAACCTCGCCCAAGCCCATATCTTCAATAGAGTTTCCGGTTTTACCGTCATGCTTTCGCAGAAGGCGCGCTACGCGCTGCATGCCCTGATCGCGCTTGCCGAGCACGGCCGCGACGCGCCGATGCTGATCGGTGACATCGCCGGCCGCGCCGGCGTGCCGCGCAAATTCCTCGAACAGATCCTGCTCGATCTGAAGAAGCGCGGCATCGTGCAAAGCGTGCGCGGCCGCGCCGGCGGCTATCTGCTCGGCCGCTCGCCGCGCGACGTCTCGTTTGCCGAGATCATCCGCGCCATCGACGGTCCCTTGGCGCTCGCGCCTTGCGTGAGCGTGACGGCCTATCAGCGCTGCATCGATTGCCGCGACGAACGCACTTGCGCCATCCGCAAGGTGCTGTTCGCCGCGCGCGACGCCACCGCCAAGGTGCTCGAATCCCACACCCTCGCCGGCGCGCTCGCTTCCGCCCGCCGCCGCTGACGCCTGCGTCAGGTTCCCCGCGCGGACATTTTACTTCCAAATCTCTATTGACTCGATAGAGATTACGATGTTGTCTGGTGCGGCAACCGAGGGGACGCGATGCGATGTCATTGTCCGGAACCACGAAGGTCTTGGCGGGCGCCGCCGCACTCGCCGCCGTTGCGACCTCCGCGAACGCCGCCGGCGCCGATCCGCAATCCAGGATCGACACGCTACAGCAGCAGATCGACGAATTGAGCGCGCAGGTCACCGACCTGAAGCGCAGCACAAGCAACCAATATGCGGACATGAAGAACCAGCCGCCGCCGGCGGCAGCGCTGTCGCTCAAGGGCGGCCGTCCCACGTTCCAATCGGCGGATGGAGAATTCAGCCTCGCGATCCGCGCGCTGGTGCAATACGACACCGCCTATTATTCGCAAGCAAAGGCGCCGGCAGGCATCGACTTTTCGAGCGGCGGCAATTTCCGCCGCGCCCGGCTCGGCGTGCAGGGAACGCTGTTCAAGGATTGGTCCTATCAGTTCATCTACGATTTCGGCGGCTCGGGAACGGAAGGGGCTTCGATCAGCAGCGCCTACATCCAGTTTGACGGCCTCGCCCCTCTGCACTGGAAGATCGGCGCCTATGCGCCGCCGGAGAGCTTCGACGATTCGACCTCGGCCTCGGACCTCCTGTTTCTGGAGCGCGCGCAACCGGCGGATCTTGCGCGCGGCATCGCCGGCGCGGACGG
>Ga0335083_10010108_pt1 | contig 11424 bp, 11 predicted proteins | sample Lox_Sample_42_FD_206716 | JGI IMG/M metagenome (GOLD analysis project Ga0335083, IMG submission 206716) | Soil microbial communities from Loxahatchee National Wildlife Refuge, Florida, United States - Lox_Sample_4.2 | ecosystem: Environmental > Terrestrial > Soil > Wetlands | place: USA... | reverse complement strand
GATCCTCGTCCCGGACTTCGATAGGTACATCCTTAGCGGCCTGCTTTCTAGCCCTTCAGTGGGGGATAGCGCGCCGACCGTCGATATCTCACAGTGTGCGCGGGAGAAGAACACGTGACGATCGACGGGTTGATTACCGTTCGCAGCAGCTTCGGACATGGCGAGACGCTGGCCAGGTTCGATGCTGCGGTCCGGGCCAATGGCTTGCGTATTGTTGCAGGCGTCGATCATGCAATCGCCGCGTTCGAAGCTGGCGTGTCGCTCGACGCAACGACGGTCCTGATGGTCGGAGATGGCGCAAGCCAGGCCGCGCTGATGAAGGCTCTTCGATTGATCGCGCTCGAGCTGCCTTTCAAGGTGCTCGTCTGGCTGGACGCCGGCGAGACCTGGCTGTCATATGTCGATTTTCGGTGGCTCGCGAAGCGCTACGGAGCCGGGCCCGAGGAGGTGCGCCTCATCACGGACATGGCTGTGATGATCGACGGCATCGCAAGAAAGGCGGCGTCGCCACCTTAGTAGCGTAGACTTCACCCATTGCTGACGACGCCTTCTCGGCAATGGCATCTCCCGGTCCGCCTCAACCCTACCGCTTCGGGCCCTTCGAGCTGCAGCCCGACAAACGACGGCTGTTGAAGGACGGCGAAACGATTTCACTGCGCCCGCGCGCCTTCGATTTGCTGGTTGCGCTCGTCGATCGCGCCGGACATCTGGTCACCAAGGACGAATTGCTCGATCGCGTATGGCCAAAGATGGTGGTCGAGGAAGCCGCGTTGCACGTGCAAGTGTCGGCGCTGCGCAAAGTCCTCGGCGCCGACGCCATCACCACGGTGTCGGGACGAGGCTACCAATTCACGCTGTCGGTGACCAAGGGCGACGGCGAAGCCGACCGCGTATCACGATCGAAGCACAACCTGCCCTATCCGCTGACGAGCTTCGTCGGTCGTGAGCAGGAGATCGCGCAGCTCCAGGAGCTCCTGACGGCGAATCGGCTGGTGACGCTGACCGGTGCCGGCGGTGCGGGCAAGACGCGCCTGGCGATCGAAGTGGCGAGCCGGTTGACCGACGCGTTTGCCGATGGTGTCTGGCTGGTGGAGCTCGCCGCGCTATCCGATCCTCGCCTCGTGCCGCAAGCCGTAGCGCAGGCGCTTGAAGTCAAGGAGCAGCCAACGCGGCCCGTGATCGAGACGCTCGGCGATTATCTTGCTTCGAAAAAGCTGCTCTTGGTGCTCGACAACGCCGAGCATCTGCTCGAGGGGTGCGTACAATTCGTGGATCTCATTCTTCGTCACAGCCCGGACGTCGCCATTCTCGTTACGAGCCGCGAGCGGCTCGGGATGGCGGGCGAGCTGACCTACCGAGTTCCGTCGCTCATGGTGCCTGGGCCGCGCGACAATGTCGCGCCGGACGCCTTGCTTGCCTACGAAGGCGTGCGCCTGTTCGTCGATCGCGCGAGACTGCTGCGTCCCCATTTCAGCGTCACGCTCGAGAATGCCGCGTCGCTGGCTTCGATCTGCTACCGGCTCGATGGCATCCCTTTGGCCATCGAGCTTGCGGCACCCCGCCTGCGCTCGATGTCGGTGGACGAATTGAATCAACGGCTGGATCAGCGCTTCGCATTGCTCACCGACGGTTCGCGCGCAGCGCTGCCGCGGCATCGCACGTTACGGTCGACGATCGACTGGAGCTACGATCTTCTGACCGATGTCGAGCAAGCGATGTTGCGTCGAGTGTCAGTCTTCGCGGGCGGGTGGACGTTGCCAGCGGCAGAAGAGGTGTGCGCCGGTGAGGGCATTGAGCGCAGGGACGTCCTCGACCTGCTGAGCTCACTCGCCGACAAGAGCATGGTCGTGCCGGAACAAGAGGACGCACGGACGCGTTACCGACTACTGGAAACAGTGCGGCAGTATGCCCGCGACCGGTTGGAGGACAGCGGTGGGACCGCGGCGGCACGGGTACGGCATCGGGACCACTACTTGGCGCTGGCGGAGGAGGCGGACCCGAAATTGAGGGGTGCGGAGCAGGCAGAGTGGCTGCGGCGTCTCGAAGAGGAGCATGACAACCTGCGGGCTGGTCTGGAGTGGAGCCTCGTAGAGGCAGGGCCGAAAGGAGGCCTTCGGCTTTGCGGGGCGTTGCAACGGTTTTGGTGGACGCATGGACATCTTACTGAGGGGCGACAGTGGTGTACGCGCGTCCTAGGCAAGGCCGGAGCAGAGGAGCGAACGCGGGAGCGTGCGTATGTACTCAATGCGGCGGGCGTGCTGTCTTACCATCAGGGCGACTATCCGGCCGCCAGGGCGTTGTACGAGGAGAGCCTGGCGATCCGTCGGGAACTGGGGGATCGGTCCGGCATCGCCGGCTCACTGGGCAACCTGGGGAACGTGGCCGTCAATCAGGGCGACCATCCGGCCGCCAGGGCCTTGCAAGAGCAGAGCCTGGCGATCTATCGGGAACTGGGGGATCGGTTCGGCACCGCCAACACGCTGAACAACCTGGGGGTCGTGGCTCTCAACCAGGGCGACTATCCGGCCGCCAGGGCGCTACACGAGGAGAGCCTGGCGATCAGCCGGGAACTGGGGAATCCGCACAGCATTGCGCTGTCGCTAAGCAACGTGGGGCACGTGGCCCTCGACCAAGGCGACTATCCGGCCGCCAGAGCATTGCTCGAGGAGAGCCTGGCGATCCGTCGGGAACTGGGGGATCGGTTCGGCATCGCCACGTCGCTGAGCAACCTGGGGTACGTGACCCTCAACCAGGGCGACTATCCGGCCGCCAGGGCACTGCTCGAGGAGAGCCTGGCGATCCGTCGGGAACTGGGGGATCAGCTAGGCATTCCCGCTTCGCTGGAGGGACTGGCCGCGGTGGTCGCTTCACTGCGCGATTCGCTCAGAGCCGCCCGCATCTGGGGTGCCACAGAGCGATCGCGAGCAGAGCTCGGTACGCCCCTACCTCCAAATGAACGGTCCGGCTATGACCGGTGCGTAGCCGCAGCCCGTCTCGCGTCGGGAGATGACGCGGCCTTCGACAGCGCCTGGCAGGAAGGCCGTGGCTTGACGCTCGACCAGGCGATAGACCTCGCACTGGCGAAACCTGTCGAGGGCGGGTGACCGATGTGCGGGCCTTCGGCTGCGCCTCATCAGGCAAGGCCAGTGGGCTGCAGCTCGAGACTGGTACGAGCAGGCACTCGCAGTGGCGCGCGAGCTCGGGACGCCGTGGGAAATAGGAAACGCCCTCAACGAAATCGGCGTTGGACGAGCAGGCCGGGCGCGATACCTGCGAAGAACCAGGTTCTCAGCGCGGATCGCGCTAGAGGATCGCGCTAGATGGACGCACAGACCGTTACATGAGCTCGATCCGCGCTTGATGTCCGCCGGCCGATGCCAGCTTCGCGTCGCGTGTCACCAGCGTTGCGGCGAGCGCTTCGGCTAACGCCAGGTAGGCAGCGTCGTAGGCGGTGACGTTGTGTCGCAGGTCCCAAATGCGGGACAGGAACGGCTGATGTGGATAGCGCGCGATAGGGAAATCGGCGAGATCCTCGAGCGCCTGTGCACCGCGTTCGGCGCCGAACATGCCTGCGAGCGTATACCGGCGCAACACCTGCGCGACTTCGATATCGAGCAGATGCGGTGCGTGCAAGGTCTCGCCGTCGGCGAAAAACCGCTCGGCGAGACGACTCGCGACAGCGGTACCGAGCAATACCTCGATCAGCGCGGAGGCGTCGACGACAATCAACGCCCGTCTCGCTCCGCGCGAACGGCCTTGGCCGGCGAGAGCGTGGGTCGCACCGAGCCGCGACGGGCAAGGCGTGCCTGCAGATCCGCGATCGTCGGACGTTCCGCGATGTCTCGGATCTCGCGCAGAAGGTAATCGGACAGCGACATACCAGCCAGAGCAGCCCGCGCCTTTAGCTTGCGATGGAGATCGTCTGGAACGTGGCGCAACTGGATCATTGTCGGCATGTGATCAGCATACAAGCATGTGATAAACATGTCAACGAGAGCGAAATTCTCCTTCGCTGTCGAATTCTCGACCTGAGGCCGCTCCGGGCACGGCGTCCTGACGAAGAAGCCGGGGGTGCTGGTGTTTGGCTCGAGTTCCGAGCTCCGCGCTATCGCGGAGGTCTACGGTTCCGAAGACTCGAAGGAGAAATTCGTCCGTGACTTCGTGGCCGCGTGGTGCAAGGTGATGGACCTGGATCGCTTCGACCTTCGCTGAGCGAGCCGTGTGCCGGTCGCGAAACGAATTAGGAAATATTAGAAACCGACAAGGACTTACCGGCCGAGCATCCTGACAATTCCCACAAGCCGGTCTCCGAAGTTCGCGCAAGCAGCTGCCGAATGACGGCACCGGCGCTTCTTAACAGCGCAAAGGAGCAGTGGGTATGGACAGTTCGCTCGGGTTGGCGCTTTACGCAAAGTCATCGCCAGCGTCGCTTCCGGCCGTATCGTACGAAGCCGGGATCGCGCTCGCGAACAACGCGAAAGAATCGGAGGAGATGCAGGATTCGGGCGTGCGCCTGTCGCCGCGCGAACGAACGATCGTACTCTTGATGGGCCATGGGTTGTCCAACAAACGGATCGCCCGCCAATTGAGTATCGCTCCTGAGACTGTCAAGTCGCATGCGAAGCGCATCTTCTGGAAGCTGACGGTCCAGAGTCGGGCCCAGGCGGTCTATCAAGCGTCAACGCTCGGCCTCCTCTGAGCGTCGCGACTGATCGAAATCATGGCCAGACCGTTCATTCGGCCCGCCTCCGCGCAAACATGAAGTCCATCCTCGATCCCGACTTCGAATGCAACGGTGAGCTGGTCAGATCGGCTGCGGGTAGCCCAACGGCCCTTCGCACGTCTTCCGCACTGAGCGTGTCACAGGTGTGATGGCGAAGTGCCCGATTGAAATGTGCCGGCAACCCGGCGCTGCGAGCGTGTGAACCTTCGGTCCGGGCCGGTAGAGCGTCAACCGCGGATCTGCAGGGAACGAAGCGATCAGGAGGCTCGAAGGTGAGGTGCGAAACGAACGACAAGTCGCAGTGCTGCCTCGCGGCGGCCGGGTCCGACGGGGGCTTGCTGGCACCGCTCGGCGCTTTTCGCGTCTCGCGACGACGCTTCATTCTCGGAGTCATCGCGTCAGGCGCCGTGGCCATTGCCGCGAGCCGTCTGCGTGCGGGCCCGCTTTCGCCTGTCGCGACCGGGCCGGTCGGCAATGTGGACCGACTGCTGACGTTGACGGTCAACGGGCAGAAACGCCGCGTCGACGTGTTGCCGCAGGAAACGCTGACTCAGACGTTGCGCTACAAGCTCGGTCTCACCGGAACCAAGCAAGGATGCGATCACGGCGAATGCGGCGTATGCACGGTGCTCGTCGACGATGTTCCAATCTATTCCTGCATGACGCTGACGCACCGCGTGCGCGGCAAAAAGATCACCACGATCGAAGGGATCGAAGGGCCGAACGGCGAGCTGCACAACGTGCAGCAGGCGTTCATCGACGAGTTCGCGCCGCAATGCGGCTTCTGCACGCCGGGGCAGGCGATGACGGCCGTGGCGCTCCTAAAGGCCAATCCCAGCCCGACCGTCGAGGAGGCGCGCGTCGCCATGTCGGGCAACCTGTGTCGCTGCGGCGCCTACGACGGTTATCTGCGGGGGGTCATGCTCGCCGCGAAAAGGACGTGAGATGACGAACAAGCTCATCGGCCGGAACTTCATTCCGCCGGACATGGAGGCGAAGGTCCGCGGGGAGGCGCGCTACACCGAAGACATACACGTCGACGGAATGCTCCATTGCAAGCTGCTGACGAGCCCCGTGCCGCATGGGCGTGTGCGGAGGATCGATGCCGCGAAGGCGCTCGCGATGCCGGGCGTGGTCGCGATCCTCACCGCGGACGACGTGCCGAGCTTCAACCCGCCTCAGGCGCCGATCCTTACCAACGAACCCCTTTATGTCGGCGCGCCGATCCTCGCGGTCGCGGCGACGGACGAGTTGACCGCGATCGCGGCGATCGAGGCGATCAAGCTCGATCTCGAGCCGCTGCCCTTCGTTCTCGACCCGCTCGAGAGCCTCCGTCCGGGCGGTCCCAACGCACGCAGGGACGGCAACGTCGGCAACTTGGCCGTACCCGTCCAGACCATCAAGTGGAAGGAAAGCGACTTTGCGGGGCTCGCGCAAGGGCGCCTGCCCATGGGCACGCCGGCCAAGAGCTGGTCCTACGGCGACCTCGACGCGGGTTTCCGCGACGCGAAGTTCATCGTCGAGGAAAGCTTCGTCACCGGCGGCGTCGCCCACCACTGCCTGGAGACGCGCTCGGCGCTCTCCTATTGGCAGAACGGCAAATGCATCCTGTACGGCTCGACCCAGGGGCATACCTTCGAGATGCCGATCCTCGCGGGCTTCATCGGCATCGACGTCGACGACCTGGTCTTCGTCGCCGAATTCTGTGGTGGCGGCTTCGGCTCGAAGGCCGTCGCCTACACGCTGATGGCGATCCCCGCCCACATGGCGCGCAAGACGAACCGGCCGGTGATGATGCGCATCTCGCGCGACGAGGAGTATGCCGCCGCCGCGCGCAGCGGTTTGCAGGCCTACGTGAAGATGGGCTTCCGCGCCGACGGCCGCATCACCGCGATCGACCTGTACGTCGTGCAGGACGAGGGACCCTTCGACGCCTTCATCGACTTCATCCATTGCGGCGAGGCGGTGTCGGCGGTGTACCAGCCGCTCGCGATGCGCTGGCAAGGGATACCCGTCTTCACTAATTCGCCGCCGCGCACGCCCTTCCGGGGTCCCGGCACCAACTCGATGGCGGCGATGATCGATCCGCATCTCGACCGCGCCGCGAAGGTGCTGGGTCTCGATCGGCTCGCCATCCGGCGCATCAATGCGCCCGACGGCATCAACGGCACCAACGGGAAAATCAACGGCGATCGGCAGCCGATGTCGAGCGCCTACCTGAAGGAGGCGCTCGACCAGGGCGCGGCGCTCTTCAAGTGGGATGAGCGCATCAAGCGCAATGGACAGCGCAAAGGCAGCAAGATCACCGGGATCGGTGTGGGACAGGCGTATCACGGTTGCGGATACAACGGCTATGACGGCCTGGTGCGAATCACGCCGGACGGCAAGCTGCACGTTCATACCGGTGTCGGCAATCTCGGGACCTATTCCTACGCGTCGACATCGCGGACTGCAGCGGAAGTCCTCAACTGCAGCTGGGAGAACACCGTCATCGAGCGGGGCGATTCACGGCGCGGCTTGCCGTGGAACCTGACCCAGGACAGCAGCAACACCTCGTTCACCATGGCGCGCACCAACTATGCGGCGGCGATGGATGCGAAGCAGAAGCTGTGCGAGATCGCGGCGGCGACTCTCGGCGGCAACGCGGCCGACTACGACCTCGGCCAGGAGCGGGTGATCCACCGGCGCGATGCGTCGCGCGGGCTCACCTTCGCCCAGGCGGCCCAGCGGGCGATCGCGATGGGTGGCCGCTACAGCGGCCACGAGGTGCCGGCCGACATCCATACGATCACCAAAGCGGCCGTTGCCAAGCTCGCGGGAACGGGACTCGTCGGCGTGTCGCGCGACGAGCTTCCCCTGCCGGAGGTGGTCCCCACTTTCGCCTGCACCTTCATCGAGATCGAGCTCGACGCCGAGACCGGCGCACTGGAGATCATCGACATCGTTTGCGTCTCAGATTGCGGTGTCGTCGTGCACCCCAAGGGCCTCGAAGTGCAGCTCAAGAGCGCATCGGTGCAGGGCATCGGCATGGCTAGCCTGGAGCACCACGTCTTCGACGCGCACCTGGGCATCCCGATCAACGCGTCGATCCTCGACTGCAAGCCGCCTTCCTTCCTCGACGTCCCGGTGAATATCGAGACCGGCGCGGTCGATAAGGCGGATCCGCGGAACCCGGTGGGGACGAAGGGTATGGGCGAACCGCCTATGGGCGCGGGCAGCGGTGCGTTGGTCAGCGCGATCCAGGAAGCGCTCGGCGGTGTGAGCTTCAACCGCCTGCCGGTGACGACCGACATGATCATCAATGCCTTGGCGAAGCGCCCGCAGGCGCACACGCCGCTCCAAGTCAACTGCGTATGAGCGAGGCCCGTATGAAGGTCAAGGACATCATGGCCGGTTACGCTCTTTACCAGCCGGGCAATCTGTCCGATGCGCTTGCCCTCCTGGGCACGTTGGGTCCGGACACCTGGAAGCTCGCCGGCGGCAACGACAGCCTCGTCTGGTTCAAGGAGCGCATCAAGCAGCCGAAAGCGGTCGTCGACCTCGCCGGTCTCGAGGAACTCCGCGGCATCCGTGCGACGCCGGGCGGCATCGAGATCGGCGCGCTCACGACCTTGACCGAAATCGAGCGCAGCCCGCTCATCCGCGAGAAGTACCGTCTGCTCGCCGATGCGGCGCGCACAGTCGCGAGCCCGCAGATCCGCAACACCGGCACGATCGGCGGCAATGCCGCCCAGGACGCGCGCTGTCCGTACTACCGCTACGGCCTGTCCTGCTATCGCGCGGGCGGCAATATCTGCTTCGCCGATACGCCGACGGGCGTCAATCGCGAGCACGCCCTGTTCGACACGGAGCGCTGCGTGGCAGTGAGCCCATCGGACACCGCGCCGGCGCTCGTCGCGCTCGACGCACAGATGGTCGTGCGCAGCGCGAATCGCGAGCGCGTGCTCACGACCGATCAGTTCTTCGTCGGTCCCGGGAAGGACATCACGCGGATGACTGCGCTCGAGCCCAACGAGCTGCTCGTCGCGATCCGCCTGCCGGCGGCATGGGCCGGAAGCCGCTTCTATTTCGAGAAGGCGGCCGACCGCCAGACTTGGGACTTTCCGCTAGTCAACGTGGCCGCCGCGATCGCAGTCGAGAATGGCATCATCGCGCGCGCGCGGCTCGCCTGCGGCGCGGTGAGCGCCGTGCCGCGTCGCCTCATCGAGGCGGAGGCAGTTCTGCTCGGCAAAGCGCCGAGCGAAGCGCTCGGCCGCGAAGCCGGCGCGGCCGCCATTCGCCGCGCGCGCCCGCTCAGCTATAACGGCTACAAGATTCCGCTGATGGAGAACCTCGTCATGCGGGCCGTCCGCGACGCAAAGTGAGGTGCAGGTGATGATCGACTATCTCTTCCGCTTCGGCACTGATGTTTACGGGCACACAATCCTGCTCGGCGTGAACTGGGACCTGTTCTGGTGGTTTCTCGTCGCAAGCGTGGCCTTCCTGATCGTCCATGCCGCGGCCTACCCGGTCCTCCAGAGGCGCAAGGCGCAACTGGCGCGGCGCATCGCGCAGGAGTCCACCGATGCTCAATCCTAGAACGATCGACGCGCGGTTCACGCGCGCGCCGACCGAACCCAGGGTGGCGCGCCATGCATTGGAGGAGCGGCTCTTCCACTGGATCCTGGCGGCGTCCATCCTGGTCCTCATCGTCTCGGCCTTCGCGCCGATCTTCGGCTGGAAGTTCCATTGGGTCGCGATCCACTGGATCGCGGGAATCGTGATGACCCTCGTGATTCTCTTCCATCTCGGACGAGCGCTCGTGTCGCTCGAGTTCTGGTCGATGATGGTCGACCGCATCGATCTGCGGGACCTGTGGCGCGGCGCCGTCGGCCAGCTTTCGCGCCGCGGGCCCCTGCCGGGCAAGCCGGGGAAGTACGAGCTGGGGCAGAAGCTCTTCCATTGGGGGATCGCGGCCGTGGCCGTCGGGCTCGTCGCAACCGGGCTGCTGATGCTCGCGAAGCTCGATACGCCCTTCTGGCAGCGCAATCCCTATTGGCTCTCGGAAACTACGTGGGGGATCGTGTATACGATCCACGGCCTCTGCGCCACGGTGACCCTCGCGATGATCGTCGTGCATGTGTATTTCGTGCTGCGGCCGGAGCACATTCATCTACTGCGCACGATGGTGACCGGCTGGGAGACGCGGCGCGAATATCTCGAAGATACTGATACCAGCCGCTGGCGGCCGGAGGAACTGAAAGAATGAACGCGATAGCGCAGCCGGAGGTTGAACGCGCTCCAGGCGCCATGATGGAGCTGAGGCAGTACATCGAAGCCATAGAGGAGGCCTATGAGTATATGTTGGCCTTCGCAGCGCAGGGCCGCCGCGACGAACGCGGCGCAACAGGGCCGGGCATCCGGCATTTCCTTGGCCGTCTCGACGCGGCGCTCGGTCCGCTGCCGCATTGCGCCGCCGGCGCCTGCCGCGAACTCGCATTGAAGGACGATTGCACCGGCATTCTCGCGGTTCTCGCCGAGGATGCTCGCAAAGCGCACGCGCTAGTTCGCTTCGTGATGAGCCGCGAAACGATCGGCTCCCAGCTGACCGACAATCTCAACGCAAGCATCCATCTTCGCGCGCTTCTGACGGACCTCTTTGTCCTCGACGAGGCCTTGAAGCTGTCCCAAGCCGTTGATGACCTCGCGTGACAAAACCCCAGCAGATTGCTGCTATCGGGCATCGGCGCTCGGTCTCCTCTGAGCGTCGTGACTCAAGAGGGAGGTCGATCCTGCCTCTTTCCGTTGCTGTTGCGGATCTCGACGCGCTTCCAACCGAAGAGGTGCGCGTCGACGGACCAGACGCCCGGCCCGAGCAGCGCCAGCGCAGTACCGAGCGTCGCGAGCAACAGGTAAAAGTCCGCCTGCCCAGGGTGAACGTACGCGTGCCACGCCGCGTGGAGCACGGCAAGCGCCGCGGCGATCGGCGTCCAGAGCCCTGCGATCAGAAGGGCGCCGACGCCGACCGCGAGCGTCTCGAGGGCGGCGGTCGGGAGGGGCGGCCCCGAGGCGAGCTCGGTGACGGCGTGCACCGCAATGGCCCCGCCAGCGGCAACCCGCATGAGCAAAAGCCCAGCGCCAGGCGCGCCGGGCGCGAACGTGGAGAACAGTCTACGCATGGCATCGAGTCTAGGAGCGACCCGACGCCGCCAGAAACCCTAGAAAGGGTGATGTCCAGGCTCTTTCGAGCCTATTGAGCTCGTCGTCCCCGCGAAAGCTCGTCGTCCCCGCGAACGCGGGGACCCAGTGGCGTTCGACTAGAACTCGATGATCCCACGCTTGAACCCGATCATCGCGGCGTGCGTGCGGTCCTTGGCACCGAGCTTCGAGAGGATGTTGCGTACCTGCCCCTTGACCGTTTCCTCGCTGAGCGAGAGCTGCGCGGCGATCTCCTTGTTGGCGTTGCCCTGCGCGATCAGCCGCAGGACGCGGACCTCCGCAGGGGTCAGCGCATCGTCGGTGGCATGTTCGGCGAGCTGGAACGATACATCGGGCGAGAGCGCCTTTCGCCCGGCGTTGACGGCACGAATGGTATCGAGCAGTTCCTTGTGCAGAGAGTTTTTCAGGAGGTAAGCGCGTGCGCCCGCCTTGAGCGCGCGCAGCGCCTGCGCGTCGCCGGCGTAAGTAGTGAGCACGATGATGCGCGCGTCGGGAAATTCGCC
>Ga0335083_10010106_pt1 | contig 11428 bp, 5 predicted proteins | sample Lox_Sample_42_FD_206716 | JGI IMG/M metagenome (GOLD analysis project Ga0335083, IMG submission 206716) | Soil microbial communities from Loxahatchee National Wildlife Refuge, Florida, United States - Lox_Sample_4.2 | ecosystem: Environmental > Terrestrial > Soil > Wetlands | place: USA: Florida... | reverse complement strand
GCGGGCGATTTGGCCCGGCTCGCGAACAGGAGCTCGCAGAAAAAGATCGCCAGCAGCACCCCCGCGATGACAAACGTCCACGGGGCGCGAAGGGAGGGCTTCATGAAACCCGCATCGTAGCACACGCACGGGAACCCCTTGCCTGTGAACGGTGTCCAACTGGCATGCTCGAAGTTCGCCAGCTCACGAAGCTCTATAACGGCATCCCTGCCGTGGATCGCGTCAGCTTCACGATTCGCCCCGGCGAAATTCTCGGCTATCTGGGGCCCAACGGAGCGGGCAAGAGCACCACCGTAAAGATGTTGATCGGCCTGCTGGAGCCCACTTCCGGACACATCGAGTTTCACGGCCAGGACATTCGCCGCGACCTCAAGGCTTACCAGCGCCGCGTCGGCTACGTGCCGGAAGAGCCGCACCTCTATCCCCATCTCAGCGGACGGGAGTATCTCCAATTGGTCGGACGCCTTCGCGGCATGCCGCGACTCACGCTAGACCCGAAAATGGACGAGTTGCTCCGCCTGGTAGGCCTCTGGGAAGACCGCCACTCGCCGCTCGCTTCGTACTCGAAGGGCATGCGGCAGAAGATCCTGCTCATGGCCTCGCTGCTCCACGATCCCGAGCTGCTGATTCTGGACGAGCCCTTCTCCGGCCTCGACGTCAATGCCTCCATGATCCTCCGCGGCCTGCTCGATTCCCTCGCCGCGCGCGGAAAAATGGTGCTCTACAGCTCGCACGTGCTCGAAGTGGTTGAAAAGGTCTGCAGCACCGTCCTTATCCTCCGCAAAGGCCAGGTGGTTGCTCACGATTCCGTGGCGCGCCTCCGCAACATGATGGAGAAATCCTCCCTCGAAGGTGTCTTCGCCCAGTTGACGCAGCCCGAGGATACCAAGGCCGTCGCGCGCCGCATCCTCGACGTGGTGACGGCATGAAACGCCGCGTGCGCGGGTGGCTCGACGAAACCCACGGCTCCGCCTGGGAGCTAGTTCGCCATTTCCTCCTGCGCTTCTTCGACAACGACATGATCACCATTCCCGGCGAATGGCAGAAGGTCGCTGTCGGTATCTTCGCGTCCCTCGTCTCCGTCGGGCTCGCCCTCCTCGGCATCTACCGCGACCGCTATAAACACTTCGAGTCGGCACCATTCTCCGAATATCATCAAGGCGTCCGCGACGACCTGATCTCCTTTATCGCGATCACCATGGCCGTGACCGCGCTGCTCACCATTCTGCAATGGCAGAGCCTCTTCCCCAGCCTGCGCGACTGCCTGGCCCTCGCCGGACTGCCCGTCCGCCCGCGCGAAATCTTCCTCGCCAAATTCGCCGCCCTGATGGTAGTGTTCACCGCGTTCGTAACCTCCATGACCGGGATGCCCGCCATCCTGTTCACCTACCTGGTGACCGGACGTTGGCAGGAGAACCCGGGCATCCTCATCTACGTCGCCGCGAACTTCGCCGCCCTGGCGGGAGGGTGCCTCTTCGTCTTCTTCACCCTGGTAGCGGTTCAAGGGATTCTGCTGCACCTGTTTCCCCCGCACATCTTCGCGCGCGTTTCGCTCGCCGTACAGGCAGTGCTCTTCATCGTTACCGTCGGCGCTATCCCGCTCATGGGCCGCCAGCCCGCGACCGCCCTCTGGTGGCCACCCCTATGGTTCGTCCATCTCTGGGAATCGATGGTCACCGGTCCTGCGCCGCTCTCCCGCAACGCCCTGCTTGCCATCGCGATCCCCGCGGCGATCTCGATCCTCGCGTACCTGCTCAGCTACCACCGTTATCGCCGCATGCTGCTGGAAGCCCGTAGCAGCCACGCCTCCGCGCGCCGGGCCGGCCTGGCATCGCGCATGCTCGAGCGTTGGATCGCCGATCCTCGCGAACAGGCCGCGTTCGCTTTCATCTGGAAAACGCTCTTCCGCAGCCGCAGCCATCGCCTCTTCCTCCTCGCGTATGCCGGCGCCGCGCTCGGCTGGATCACCAAGGGCCTGCTCGACGCCCCGCCCGTCAACCTGCGCGACGAAGGCCTCTACGGCCTCACGGTCGTGCTCGCCCCCGTCGCCGTCGCCATCCTCATCACCGTCGGCCTCCGCTACCTCTTTACCCTCCCCGTGATGCTGCGCGCCAACTGGGTCTTCCGGGCGGTCGAATCTGAGGACCGCCCCGCCTGGCACGCCGCCATCGAGCGCTTCGTCATCTGCATCGGTATCCTGCCGGTGTTCGCCGCCGGCCTGCCGGCTACCATCGCGGTGCTCGACCCGGTCCGCGGCCTCGCCGCCGCCGCACTCGGCCTCGCCACCGTGCTCTGCTTCTTCGAACGTTATTTCCGCGATTGGCGCAAGCTGCCATTTACCTGCTCCTACCTGCCGGGCAAACAGCCCGTGTGGCTTCTGATCACCCGGTTCGCCGTCGGCTCCACATTTCTCGTGCCGATCGCGCAACTCCTGCTTTGGGCCTCCGCCGAAGTCACTTCCTTCGTCGCCCTCTCCACCGCCCTCGCCGCGCTCTGGTGGCGTTGGCGCGCCAGGAGGCGCCGCCAGTGGGCTGCGGCCGACACGCTCTGGGATGAGGTGCCCGCCGCCGCCGTTGAAGCCATCGACCTGCAGCGCGCCAAGGACGACGATGCGCCGCTCTCGGTGGGCCCCGTTCGCCCTTCCGTCCCCGAATTCGGCAGCACGCTGGTTGCTTCGCGCGGACTCCTGCCGCAAGCCTGGCGCGAAGAGATCGACGAGGACCGCCGCAGCCGCGCCCTCTGGGAGACGTTCTGGGAAGACGTACGCTACGGCGCGCGCCTCATTCGCCGGAATCCGCTGCTTTCCGCCGTCGTCGTCCTGACGCTCACCGTCGGCATCGGTATCAACGCAAGTGTATTCACGGTGGTCGACTGCGTGGCACTGAGGCCGCTGGTCAACCGCGATCCTGCCAGCTTCCTTCGCCTGTTCCCCACGAACCAGCGCACCGAACGCGAGCGCCCCGTTTCCTACTCCGAATACATCGCGCTGCGCGATCGCAACCGCTCGCTCCGACAACTCGCCGCGTTTCGCCTGTTTCCGGCTCTGATCGGCGACGAGGACACGGTTGGAGCCGGCGCCCTCGCCGTCTCCTGCAACTTCTTTTTGGTCGAAGGCCTGGATCGCCCGCTGCTCGGCCGCCTCATCGACGCCGATGATTGCCGGGCTCCGGGCCAGCAGCCCGTGGCGGTAATCAGCGAGACGATCTGGCGCACCCGCTTCCAATCGGACCCGAAAATTGTCGGCCGCAGCGCGCGCATCAACAATCGCACGGTCCCTGTGGTTGGCGTCGTCTCCGACCGCACGTCCCTGTGGGTGCAGCCGGTCGGCGTCTGGGTGCCCTACACCGCGCAGCCCTTCTTCGACGTGGACCGCAACTTCTTCCAGGAAGATGCGTTCCTATGGCTCGCCCTCGCCGGCCGCCTGGCGCCGGGGTATTCCCGCGCCCAGGCCGAGGCCGAATTCAACGGCCTCGAGCGCCAGCTCGACGTGATCGAGCCCGGCCGCCGCACTGCGGTCGAAACCACCGACGGCTCCTGGATGGCGACCTTCGAGTTCAATGCCGGCACCCGCGAACTCTTCCTGGCCTCTTTCTTCTTCGGCGGGTTCTACCTGGTGCTTTTCATCTCCTGCGCCAACGTGGCTACACTGCTGCTCTCGCGCGCCGCCACCCGCCGCCGGGAAATCGCCGTGCGCCTCTCGCTCGGCGCACCGCGCATCCGCCTCGTCCGAATGCTGGTCACCGAGAGCATTTTGCTATCGGCAGTCGCGGGCGGCATCAGCGTCTACCTGCTCTACCACGTGCCGCGTCCGCTCTTTCGCTATATCGCGCCGCGGTCGCCCGAGATTCCCATGCCGCCCTCCTGGAGCGTCTTTGGTTATGTCGCGGTGATCGTCCTCCTCACCGGCATCGCCAGCGGGCTCGCACCCGCGCTCGAATCGATCAAGGTCGATCTCGCGGCGTCGATGAAAGGCGCCGGCGGTATGCTCGGAGGCTCCGGAGGCAGCAACAGCCGTGTCCGCGGATGGCTCGTCACCGCGCAGGTCGCGTTGAGCCTGGTCCTGCTGGTCGAGGCCGCTCTCTTTGGCCAATCCGAAAATCACAACCTCCACGCCAACCCCGGATATATGCCGCGCCACGTCGTCGTTGCACCGCTGCGCTTCCCCGATGGGACCCCGTCAGGGGCAGCCGAAGCACGATATACCCGCATTGCCGACCGCTTGCGCGTCCTCCCCGGCGTTCGTTCCGTCACCGTCTCCGACGATGCCCCCATGATCGACCACTACACCGTCCAGGTGCGGCCCCCAGCACGCCCCGACGCCGTCCAGCCGGTCGATGTCTACTCGGCCTCCGCCGGATTCATGGACACGCTGGGCGTCCCGCTCGTGCGCGGCCGCGATTTTCTTCCCAGCGACCGCTTCGCCATTATCGTGTCCGAGTCCCTCGCGCACGCCTTCTTCCGCCGCCAGGACCCGGTCGGCAAGACCCTCGATTTCCACGGGGTGCCTCTCACCATCGTCGGAATCGCCCGAGATATCGAGCCGCTCCGCATCGGCGGCAGCGATAACCCGCCCGCCTGGCGCACCGGCATCACCCATCCCAACCGCGTTTTCCTCACCGTGCGCTTCGCAACCCCTGCCCTCGCCACTCCGGCCACCATCCGTGCCGCCATCCGCGAAATCGATCCCAACCTCGTCGTGATCTCGCGCAACCTGCAAAGCTGGATCGACCTGGTTACCGACCAGATGTGGAATATGGTCACCTTGATCGTGATCCTCGGCCTGGTCGCCACCGCGCTTGCTACCAGCGGCATCTATGGCGCGGTGAGCTTCGCCGTCAACCAGCGCATGCGCGATCTTGGCATCCGCGTCGCCCTCGGTGCCAGCCGGACGGCCATCATTCGTGAGGTTCTCGTGATGGGCGGCAAGCCTGTTGCGCGCGGCCTCGTTTTCGGCGCATGGATCAGCGTGGCCATGGCCGCGAGCCTGCGCGAGAACCTGAAAGGCTCGATCCTCCGCATCGACTCGACCGATCCGCTCGTCTACGGCTCGGCGATCGTGCTCCTGGGCATCGCCGCCGCGATTGCGATGATCGGTCCCGCCCATCGCGGCTCGACTTCCGACCCCCTCGACGCTTTGCGTTGCGAGTAACGCGGGCCTCCTGGCCCGCCCGCCTTCCGCTACCCCAGCACCGGCAGCGCAAGATAGCCGGCCGGCACAAACAAGCTGCCTTCAGTCACGCCCTGCGGCGTCAGTTTCCGCAGCCGCTCCGTCAGCTCGCGGCCATTCAGGAACCCGGCCAGTGCATCCTCGAAAGCGCGCGTAACTCCCACCACCTGCTGTGGCGATTCATGCGCGAATTCCAGCCGGAATCGCGAGATCCCGGCGTTGCGCCAGTCCGCCAGGTGCAAGGCCGCTTCCTGCGCCTCGGCGCCGAATACCGTATTGCGGCACCCGACGTCCGCCAGCACCGGATGAGCCCGTCCCGCTGCGTCGCGGAGCGCCACCCGGTGTTCCTCGCAGGGCCGACCGCAATCCAGGTAGCTCTTGCCGTTCGAAAGAAACCGCGCGAACACGCAGTGCTCCGTATGAAACACCGGCAGGTGCTGATACGCGACCGCCTCGATGCGATCGGCGCCCGCCTGTTTCGCGAGATCCGCCACCTGTGCTGCATTCAGATCGTGCGCCGGCGTGAGCACCGTCAAGCCCATTCCCAGCAATTCCTGCGCGGTGATCGTGTTTGCCGCATTCAAGCTGAAATCCCCGACCAACCCGCGATGCGGCCTCTCGCGGAGCGCCTCCAGCAACCCCACGGATCGCACCAGGATCGCGCAATCGCATCCCACCAGAAAATCCGCGATCTTCTCTTCTCCCGGCTTGAGCACGCGCGGCGCCGCTACCCGCACCGCGATTCCCGCCCGCCGCACCTGCTCGATTGACGGCTTCAAGCCGTACAGATCCAAATAGTCGAGCGTGATCGAAGCCGGCCGGAGCTCGATCGCCGCCGTGAGCTGCTCCGCGGCCCGTACGAGCAGATGCACTTCCGCCCCCCGCTGCTCCACCGTCCCAGGCGCAGGAGTTGTAGGACAGGCCTTCAGCCTGTCCCGGCGGGCGAAGTCCGCCTGCCGCTCCTGCAGCTTCTCCACCGCTTCCCGCCGCAACGCATTCAGCATCGAGCTAGGCGCAAACGGCACTCCCTCGATCTCCACTTCGAGTCCGCCGAGCTCGTACGCCGTATTCCCCAGCCGCCCCAGCTGCTCCCGCAGGTAATCCGCGTCCACCGCCCGATGCCGCGCCCTTCCCAGCGTGTCCTCGCTCTCTACCGTGACCACTACCCCGCCCACCGACCAGACCGCCCGCAGCCGCTCTCCCTCGCGCGCCTCGACGCGAACCCGGACCGCCTGCCGCCGCACTGGCACGCTGGCTTCCGTGTACACGCGCGCCGCTTTGTCCACGTCCGGATCGTGCGTCCTCCACACCAGGTCGCCAGGCCGAATGCGCTCCGGTTGGATCGCGCCGTTCCCGAACCGCAGCTCCCCGTCCTCGACCTCGAAAATCCGCCCGCCCTCTTCCGGCTCCTCCGGACTCCGCCAGTCCGCCGCGTCGAAGACCACGCCGTCGCCCGGTTTGAGCGGAGCGACCCGGTTGGCCTCCGAAGGTTCGATCACGATTCCCCGCTCCGTCACCCGCAACACTCGGCCCACGAGAACGCCGCGATGCCGCGGTGCGCGCCCGCGCACCACCGCCTGGTGGTCCGTGCCGGTCAGGAAGAACGGTCCCAGGCCGCGCGAATATACCTGCTCCAGCCGCAGCGCCTCGGCCGGCGCAACCGCGACCGGCCGTCCCGCCCATGCCTCGTCCACCGCCTTGCGGTACGCGGCAGTGGTGAGCGCGACGTAATCCGCGTCTTTGTATCGCCCCTCGATCTTCAGCGTCGAAATCCCGATTTCGACGATCTCCGGCACCTGGTGCAAGGCGTAAAGGTCACCCGGCGAGAGCAGGTATCGTGCGTCACCGAGCGGCCGAACTTTGTCATTCACCAGCAGCTCGTATGGCAGCCGGCACGCCTGCGCACATTGCCCCCGATTGGCGCTGCGCCCGCCCCACGCCTCCGACGACAGGCACTGCCCCGAGTAGGCCACGCACAGCGCGCCATGTACGAAGATCTCGAGCTCGCAATCCACCGCTGCGCGCACTGCGCGGATCTCGGCCAACGACAACTCGCGCGCCAGCGTCACCCGGCTGGCGCCCATGCGCTGCGCCAGGCGCACGCCGTCGGCGTTGGTCACCGACATCTGGGTGCTCGCGTGCCGCTCCAGGTCTGGAGCGATCTCGCGGGCCATTTTCAGCACGCCCAGGTCCTGCACGATGATCGCGTCCGCGTCCGCCTCCACGATATCGCCCAGCGCCCGCTCCGCGTCTTGCAGTTCGTGATTGAACACCAGCGTGTTGAACGTGACGTAACCGCGCACGCCGCGCCGGTGCAGGGTGCGCATCACCTCCGGAAGCTCCCCCAGCGAGAACCCGACCTTCGCACGCGCCGTGAAGTGCTTGAGGCCGAAATAGACCGCGTCCGCCCCGGCCTCGACCGCCGCGCGCAACTGCGGCCAGTACCCGGCAGGGCTCATCACCTCCGGCTTGCGTCGTTCCATTACTCTTTCAGTATCCCAGCGACCGCGCCGCTGATGAGCACCACCTCCCCGTTGGTGTCTGCCGCGAAAGGGCGTATAGTATAGCCGGAGGTAAAACTCTCATATCATGGTCGACAAGAAAGCTGACCTCGCGGGTCCCGGCATCGGCGACTACGCGGAATTAGAGAAAATCCTGCCACGGGATTACTCCTCTCTGCTCTCCCTCAGAGATACCCAGAAAGCCATCTTCTTTGCCAAGCAGTTTGTTGAAGAGAATCTCTGCAAAGCCCTCAACCTGACAATGGTGACCGTCCCACTCATCGTGGACGTCGACAGCGGTGTCAACGATCTGCTCGACCGCGACGGCTCGCGCACCCCCATCCAGTTCCATATCTCCAACGACCTCGAAAAGCACCCCATCGACGCCCAGATCGTCCAGGCCGCCACCAAGTGGAAACGGGTCGCGCTGCGCCAGTTCGGCATGCAGTCCGGCGAAGGCATCTGCACCGACATGCGCGCCGTCCGCAAGGACTACTTCCTGGATCACGATCACAGCGTCTATGTCGACCAATGGGACTGGGAGCGCGTCATCCACTTCTACGAGCACGACCTCGATTTCCTCAAGCAGACCGTCAACGCTATCTGGAGAGTCCTCACCGACACGGAAGAAATGCTCCAGGACCGCTTCCCCGCGCTCAAGGACCCGCGCTACCCGAACCTGCCCAAGAAGCTCACCTTCCTGCATGCCGAAGACGTCCTGGACATGTACCCCGACCTGCCGCGCAAAGAGCGCGAGACCCGGCTGCTCCAGGAATGCCCCGCGGTCTTCATCATCGGCATCGGCTGGACGCTGAACGACGGCTACCCGCATGAGATGCGCGCCGCTGACTACGACGATTGGTCCACCGAGACGCGTTCCATCGACGGGCGCCCCTGCCACGGTCTCAACGGCGACATCCTGGTCTGGAACCACGTGACGAAGCGCCGCCACGAGCTCAGCTCCATGGGCATCCGCGTGAATGCCGAGGCGCTCAAGAAGCAGCTTCGCCTCACCGACCAGATGCACTTCCTGAACTACCCCTATCACCAGGCGATCGCGAATCACGAGCTGCCGCTCTCTATCGGCGGCGGCATCGGACAGGCGCGCACCCAAATGCTGCTCCTGCGCAAAGCTCACCTGGGTGAAGTCACGGTCAGCGTCTGGCCGAAAATCCTGAAGGACATCTGCCAGAAGAAGAATATCTTCGTTCTGTAACGCAGGCCCTACAACTCGATTGCTACCACTTCGTGGTCCAGAAGTGACGGCACGGTCACCCGCACCTCGCCGGCAGTCTCGCGCACCCGAGGCGTGGTGCCTGCGACCAGCAGCTTCACCGCACGCGGCTTTTTCCCTTCCGGCAATCGCACCGCGACCTCCTGTGCCGGCAGCGGGATGAACTCGCGCAGCGGTCCCTTCATCATCATCGGATTGGTCAGATTCACCAGGTGGACCGTCAGCGAATCCTTCTGCCGCCACAGCGTCACGTCGAGCACTCCCCGACCGGTCACCGTCACCGGGCGCGGCTCGTTCGCCGTCCAATCCACGGCGTTGCGCAGCAGCTTGCCGTGATCCACCGCCAGCACCTCCCAGAAGGTGCGGTCGATGTCCCAGGGAAAATACACCACGCGCCCGCCGCCGGTCTCGCGCGCGTAAGCCTCAGGCTGATCGGTGTGATCCACGCGGGGGAACACCTCTTCCATCGGCAGGTCGGGATAGGAGGGAATCAGGGTCAGCGGAGGATTCGGGTACGGGGCATTCGGCCGCGTGTGGACGCGCGAGACGCCGTTGATGATGCGGTCGGCGTTCTCCAGTCCGCGGAGCAGCGGGTGGCGGGCTTCGAGCCGCAGGTACGAGTTCATCATCCGCGCATCCATCCCGCCCGCATACGATGCGCCGAACAGATCGCTCAATCCGAAGTTCTCGCGCCGCAGGCCACGCTCGTCGTACAGCGACGTCTCGAAGGTAGCCACCACCCCGCCGCCGCGCTTCACGAAATCCCGGATCTGCCCGCACTGGCCCTCGCTCATCGCCGCGATATTCGGCAGCACGAGCACCTTCAACCCGGCGGTGCGGTCCGCATCGAGCAGCTCGTCGTGCACCATCTCGAACGGAATCCGTGCCTCGATCAGCGCCTGGTAAAAGCCGAGCGTGTGGTCCTCCACCTTCGCTCGCGCGCGATCGCCGCCGTAGTAATGCGCCGTTTGCTGAGAGAACACCACGCCCACGCGCGCCAGTGGCGCCGTGTTGCGCAGGTACCGCTCGTTGCGCCAATGCCACGTGTACACGTCCTCGACGACCGGCAGCCAGCGCTTGTCGCGCAGAACGCCGCCGAACTTGGTGAACCACGGCCGCAGCCCGTTGGCGATCCCGTCCAGCGCCCACAGCCGGATCTCGGGCTCGCTCTGCACCGAGTCTTTCCAGCGATACGCCTCTTCGACGCCGACGCTGAAGATTCCGCCGATCGGCTTGTTGCCCAACCCGGCGCGGTACTCCTTGCCGTTCTTGCCGTTGGCCCACGAAGGCGTGAGCCCGCTGCGAGCCTGCCGGTCGGCGAACAGGATGGACGCCTTCTCGCCTACGGTCTTCATATTGAGCTCGCTCAGCGCCCCGCCGCCCGAGTTGGCCACGAAGCGCGCCTTCGGGTTGGCCTCGCGGATCGCCTTGTCCCACACGTCCCAGAGCTCGAACAGCCGCTGCTCGTGCCATGCGATGTACGCCCGGCGGCTGGGGTTCTGCGGGTCGAGCGTGCGCGGCAAATCCAGGCCGGTGGCTTGCTTGAAGTTGCGTGTGCAGTGCTCGCAGTAGCACATCCCGCTGCCCGCCCAGCGATTGCTGAACACGCCGTCTACCTGGTACAGGGTGACGATCTCGCGAGTCACACCGGTCATGAACTCGAAGTTGTACGGCCCCAGCGCGCACGTCACCCACAGCTCCGGCATCGACCAGTGCCGCCGCTTGCGCCCCTCGGCGTCCACCGCGATCCAATCCGAGTGCGCACCGTAGACGTCCTGGTGCACGGCGTGGGGATCGGTGCGCGCCAGCACGTTCATGCCGAGTTTGCGGCATCCGCGGACGAGGTCGCCGAACGGGTCGGTGTCCTTCATCCACGCGCTGCGATAGTGCAGCGGGATCCTGGTCGGGTAGTAGGCCACGCATCCGCCGGCGCTCAGGCACGCGGCGTCCGAGTGCGTGCGCTTGAAGTAGTCGAGCCAGAAGCCGAGGTCGTAGCTCCCCGGATCGTTCTCCACGAGCGTGAGCTGCGCCCATCGCATCGGGCGGTCGAAGAGAGGATCGGGCTCGGCCGGCGCGGGCTCGGCCGGGACGGCGATCGCGGCGAGCGCGGCGGTTTTCAGGAAGTCGCGGCGTGTGTCCATGCCAGACATTGTACGCGCGCTACAATGCCAGCCATGAACCGCCGTACCATCCTGCAATCCGCCCCGCTTCTGTTGAGCCCCGCGACCGTCTTCGGCTCGCAGGCCAACTCGACCATCGAACTCGGCCTCGTCGGCTGCGGCGGACGCGGCAACTGGATCGCTCCGCTGTTCACCGAGTACGCTCCCACCCGCTGGGTGGCCGTCGCCGATGTGGTCCGCGCCAAGCTCGATTCCACACGCGACAAGCTGAAGGTGGCCCCTGCGCGCGCCTATTATGGTCCGGACGCCTATCGTGAGCTTGCTCACTCCGCCGTCGACGCGGTGGTGATCGAGACTCCCACTTACTATCACCCCACCCACGCCGCCGGGGCCGTGGACGCCGGCA
>Ga0335083_10010105_pt1 | contig 11429 bp, 18 predicted proteins | sample Lox_Sample_42_FD_206716 | JGI IMG/M metagenome (GOLD analysis project Ga0335083, IMG submission 206716) | Soil microbial communities from Loxahatchee National Wildlife Refuge, Florida, United States - Lox_Sample_4.2 | ecosystem: Environmental > Terrestrial > Soil > Wetlands | place: USA... | reverse complement strand
TCGGCGTCCAGCGTCTCGGGTTTTCCCGCCTGGTTTCCGTGGGACACGGCGAGGGCCTGCGGCAGGAGATGCTGGCGCCGTCCGAGCTGGCAGAGATCTACCGCCGCCTCTTCTCCCTGGCTCTCCCGGGATGCGAGATCGTTACCGGCGACCCGGTGGCCGCCCAGATGCAGTGTCCTCCCCCGGACAGCTCACTGGCGCGGACGATCCCCTGCGGCGGGTGCGCGGCAGGGGTCTCGGGGCTGACGATCCTTGCCGACGGGACCGTGGTGCCGTGCCGTCGTCTCGAGATCCCCATCGGCAACGTCCGCACCGACTCGCTGCGGGAGATATGGGCCACGTCGGAGGTCCTGGCGGGACTGAGGGACAAGAGCCGCTACGGGGGGAAATGCGGGGGCTGCGACCGCTGGGCCGACTGCCGCGGGTGCCGGGGCGTAGCCTACGCCGCCTCCCTCGCCCGGGGGGAGGCGGATTTTCTCGCCGAAGACCCCCAGTGCTTCCTGCGGTAATCCCGGGGGAAGGGGCAACCGGCTACTTTCCGCAGGCCCCGATCCTCACCGAGCGCATCGACACGGAGCCCAAGGCGATCCCCTCGGCGAAGAACGACGCCGGTTCGTCGGGGAGGCGCAGCACCAGCGCATAGAGGAGCGGGAGGTAGTGCTCGCTGGTGGGGATCGAAAGCCGGGCCGCCTCACCCAGAGCCGGGTAATCGGCCAGTTTCTCCACCTCCCCGGCCAGGATCAGCCGGGCCGCATGGTTGTCGAACTCCTCGGCCCACGAATAGGGCGCCACCTCTCCCCACCGCATGAGGGGGAGATTGTGGACGAGGTTGCCGCTCCCCACGATGAGAACCCCCTCCTCCCGCAGCGGCAGAAGCTTCCGCGCCAGGGCGACGTGCTCGGCCGGCTGCCGCATCCTGTCGAGGGAGAGCTGCACCACCGGGATGTCGGCGGCGGGATACATCCGCCGGACCACCGCCCAGGTCCCGTGGTCAAGGCCCCACGATTCGTCCGCAGCCACCCCTTCCCCGCCGGCCAGCTCCCGGACCCGCTCCGCCAGTTCCGGCGACCCGGGCGCCGGGTAGCGCACCCGGTAGAGTTCCTCCGGAAAACCGTAGAAATCGTGGATCGTCCGGGGGTGCCGCATCGACGTCACCCTGGCACCGTCCGTCTCCCAGTGGGCCGACACGGAGAGGATCGCCGCCGGCCGGGGAATTCCCTCTGCCTCCTCCCGCCAGGCGGCGGCGTAGGGCGAGTCCTCGATGGCGTTCATGGGGCTTCCGTGGCCGACGAACAGGACCGGCAACGTCTTCCGGTGCATCATGTCCCCTCCGCTGTCGCTCATGGCTCCTCCCTCCGCAGCCGTCAGTCGAGTGCCGGCGAATCTGCCGGCGGTTCCTCCAGGCTGATCCGGCCGATCTTTCCCGCCCGTAGCTCCCGCAGAAAGGCCTCGGAAGCCCGGTGCAGGTCCACCACCCCGCCGGAGGCCAGCATCCCCAAGCGGCGCCCGATGGCCTCCATCAGGTCGTGGGGGGATGCGGGGAGCTCCTTGAGGCCGTAGCGGTCCACCAGCAGGCCGGGGTAACGCCGCAGCAGGTACTCGCCGGCAAAGAGACCGACGGAGGTGTAGTCCAAGGCGCTCTCCCCGATGGCGCCGCTGGCTGCGAGCCGGTAGGCCCCCTCCTGGTCGCTCATCTCCGGCCAGAGCACCCCTGGCGTGTCGGCCAGCACGACGCCGTTACGCAGGTCGATCTTCTGGGTGGTGGTGGTCACTGCCGGCCGGTCGCCCACCTTCGCCATGCTTTTCCCCGCCAGGGTGTTGATCAGGGTCGATTTCCCCACGTTGGGAATCCCCACCACCATGGCGCGGACGGGGAAGCCCGGCCGGCCCCGGTTGGGCGCCAGGGACTGGCAGAGCCTGATCAGCGGTTTCGTGTCCGCGTGCTTTCTGGCCGACAGGGGGATCGCCCGCACCCCCGACTGCCGTTCATACTCCCGCACCCAGGCCCTGGTGACGCCCGGATCGGCCAGGTCGTGCTTGTTCAGCACCTTGATCCAGGGCTTGTTCCGCCGCAGCTCGGCCAGCTTGTGGTTGGAGCTGGAATACGGCAGGCGGGCGTCCAGGACCTCGATCACCACGTCCGTGCGCCGCAGCAGCTCCTCGATCTGCTCGAGGGCCTTGGTCATGTGTCCGGGGTACCAGCGTATCGTCATGTGATCTGTTTCCCTTGTGGTTGAATGTCCGGGGCCGGCATGATGACGGAGCCGGATACCGCGCCGGCCGATGCGACCTCGTTCCGCCCCCCCTCCGCCAGGAGGCATTTGCCGGCCCGGTTCAGCGCCTTGATCTCCGCCTCTCTCCTGCCGGCGCTCCCCCGGCTGTGGCCGGTTTCCAGGTAGACCACCTTCTCCGGCCTGCGCCCGCGGAAATACTTCGCTCCCCGGCCCGCCCCATGCTGGCCCAGGCGCCGTGCCAGGTCGGTGGTGATCCCCGTATAGAGGGAGTTGTCCGAACAGAGAATGATGTAGACCTGCCAGTTCATGGGAAAGGGAGTTGCTCCTTGGCGTTGCGCGGGCAGGCGGACGACGCGAAAGCCGGAAACGCCCGCTGCCGTCGGGTCCGGGCCTGCCTGCGGAATGGGGAAAGTATAGCAGAGAGAGCCCGACGCCTCAAACAAATACCGCGGGTGAGGCACGGTGTGGAGGACGCGGGCAAGCCGTCAGGGGAAAAATGAAAGGCCCGCAGTTTCGCGGGCCTCGCTTTGTGTGACGTGTCCCATTTCATGGGATTCAGGCGTATGCTTCAGCCTGTTCGTTTCTACCTATGTTGGTTGAATTGCCCGGTGGCGTGTCCTCGGTCATGCGGTCCTCCTTCGTTTGTTACGAACCTGCGTGAATCGTCTGACACAACCTTTCTCTGAAAATTTTACTGCATGGTAGCGCTACCATGAGTACACTATACCAGGTCGATCGAAAAGAAACAGTCTGTTTAAAATTTTTTTCCTGTGGTACAGTAAAAAAGTTATGCTTTTCCCTTCGGCCGCAACGGCGCGAAGAGATATTCCAGCCCGTTGACCTTGATCTCGTAGACCTCCCGCAGCATCCTTCCCAGATCCCCCTCGGGAAAACCCGCATTTGCAAACCAGACCACGTACGGTTCCGGCAGATCGATCAGGAGCCGCCCCTGGTATCTGCCGAAGGGCATCCGCGCCGCGGCCAGCGCCATCAGGTCGGCGGGATCGCCGGCAGGCAGGGCCACATCGGCTTTGCTCCGGTTCATACCACTCCCTTTTTCATCCGGATGGCGGTCTCGCTGTTTTCATCCCCCGCGGAGAGGTAGAGCGTGCCGTCGGTGATGGTGATCGACCAGGCAATTGACCGCTCCAGCCCCGCAGCAAGCGCCGCGATGAACTCCTGGTCGACGCTGGCCACGGTCAGGTTGGCGATCTTCTCCAACCGGGGAAGGTGCTGCAGGTCCCAGGTGACCACCCCCCTGCCGCAGGCCAACAGCGCAACCCTTTCCGCATGGCGGGCCGCCTTGATGATGCGCTCTGCGTCGGGAAGCCCCACTTCGACCCAGAGGCGGGTCCTGCCGTCGGGGCCGATGACCCAGAGGTCCGGCTCGTCGGTGGCGCTGAGACCCTTCGTGAAGGTCAGGTCCGGCTCGAAGAAGATGGCCAGCGCCAGCAGCCGGGCCACCAGCCGCTCCCCGGTTTCCGAGGGGTGCTGGGCCACGGTCGTCTGGACCGTCTCGTACACCCCCCGGTCGATATCGGAGAGCTGAAGCTGTAGCCGGAAGATGGTTGACGGCAGTGCCATGCTACGCGGGTCTCCTTCCCTGGTGCATCCGGGTGAGGAGCCGGTCCAGCGAGGAGGCGAAGCGCTGCCGGTCGGTCATGCTGAACTGGGCGGGGCCTCCCTGGACGAGCCCGCCCGCCCTAAGCTCCATCATCAGATCGCGCATGGAGAGGCGCTCCCCGACGTTTTCCTCGGTATAGAGCTCCCCGCGGGGATCAAGCGCCACTCCCCCCGTGGCGACGACCCGGGCGGCGAGCGGGATGTCGGCCGTGATCACCAGGTCGTCCGGGGCAGCGTGGTCGGCGATGTAGTCATCGGCCACGTCGAAGCCCTCCTCCACCACGATGGACTCCACCAGTCGGGTTTCGTGCTTTGACAGCTTCTTGTTGGCGACCAGGCAGACCGGCACCTGGAGCCTCTCCGACGCCCGGAACACGATTTCCTTGATCACCCGCGGACAGGCATCCGCATCAATCCATATCTTCATGGCGTCTTTCATTCCGCATGGGTATCGACCGGCATTTCAGGAAAGCACACCCGGCGGGAGGTGCCTCCTCCTACAGCTTTTCCCGGACGCTTCTCACCTTGTCTTCCATGGTCTGGTCGCGGTCCGTCCGCGTCCCCAGCTTGATGGTGGTGGTGATGCGCGGCGCCCCCATTCCGTGCACCACCTCGTGGCAGCGCCTGATCGCTGCGAACACGGCGTCCCACTCCCCTTCGATGCTGGTCCCGTAGGAGTGGAGCGCGGTCTTCAGCCCCGCATCGGTCAGCACCTTTTCACAGGCGGCGACGTACGGCGACAGCGACACCCCCACGCCGATCGGGACGATACACAAATCCACGAGTACTTTCATTGTCGATTCTCCGTGTGACCGGTTGCGGCAGATCAGTACGGCCGCAGCTGAGCGCCTGCGCCGATGTGCCAGTGGAGGTGCTTGGATGACTGGTACGCCCCCACGTTGGTGTAGACCCGGGCCGCCCCGAAGCGGGCCATGAAGTCGCCGGCGATCAGCTTCGCCGTCCGCATAAGCTCCAATAGCAGGTCGTTGTCCGCCTCCTCCAGGGTGAGGAGGGATTCAACGTGCTTCTTCGGGAGGAGGACGACGTGGTTTTCCCAGAGGGGGTTCGTGTGGTGGAAGGCGAAGACCCGCTCGTTCTCGAAGTAGACCGGGACGGCCAGCTGGCCGTTCAGGATCTTGTTGCAGTAGAAGTCACAGGCCGGGTCGGGCCCGGCTTTTCCGCCTTTCTCCGCCAGGGTCGCCACGATGCGCCGGTAGAGGTCGTCGCCGTCCCTTCCCTTCACCTTCTTCCCACCCACCAGATCAACGGGCTGCTCGGCGCACGGCCCGCAGCTGCCGAGGCAATTCTTCACCCTGGCGTCGACGTCGGGCCGCTCCTACTCCAGGCGGCGCAGGACCTTCCCCTTTCCCTTGTTCTTCTCGCAGAAGCGGACTTTCATGGTCAGGCAGCCGGCGGGGGAGTAAAGACCCGCGTCCCCAGTTCGTTGTCAAGCATGAGCAGGCCGTAGCCGTTGTCGCCGATGAGCTTCAGCTTGGCGATGATTTCCCGGTCGTTCTCCTCTTCCTCGATCTGTTCCGTGATGAACCACTGGAGAAATATCTGGGTCGCGTGGTCCTTCTCCCCGACGGCCAGCTCGGCAAGCTCGTTGATCCACCGGGTGATGGACTGCTCGTGGTGCAGGGTCTTCTCGAACATGTCGAGTAGCGAGGAGAACGAGGAGGCGGGCGCGGCCATCTCCCTCACCACCGCCTGCTCCCCCTGGCTGTTGATGTAGGTATAGAACTTCATGAAGTGGACCATCTCCTCCTGGTACTGGACCATGAACCAGGAGGCTGTCCCCTTGAATCCCATGGCGGCGGCGGCAGAGGACATGTTGAGGTAGAGATTGGCGGAAAAGAGTTCCTTGTTGAGGTGGGCATTGAGTGCCGCGGCGACGGTGGCGTTCAACATGAGGGGCTGTCCTCCCGGGGATGAATTTGAACATCCTTATAGCATGAATGGCATGTCGATGCCAGCGTGCAGTGGGGCGCGGCTGACACACGGGCAGTTCCGCGCGCCCGTTTACTCCGTCAGATCCTGTCCCACCCCCCGCCTTGCGGGACAAGCCGACCCGGCTATACTTGGTATACCGAACGCGTCCATCACCGGAGGGCGCACAATCTGCAGGATGGGGGGACAAACAATGCCTGAATGGATAATCGACCCTGATCACTCGGTGGCCTCTTTTTGCGTCAGGCACATGATGATCGCCGACGTCCATGGCCAGTTCAACGGGGTGCGCGGCGTCGTCCGCTTCGATCCCGCCACGCCGGCGCACCTCTCGGTGGAGGCGGAGATCGACGTGGCGGGCATCTATACGGGGATCGGCAAGCGCGACGAGCATCTGCGCAGCCCCGATTTTTTCGACGCCCCGCGCTACCCGGCGATCACCTTCACGGGAAAAAGAACCGACGGGGGCGGCGGGCGGGAGTGTGCGGTGACGGGGGAGCTGACCATCCGCGGCGTGACCCGCACGGTCACCCTCGAAGGAGAGTACACCGGCCCGCTGGCCGACCCGTTCGATGAAGGGGCGATGAGCGTCGGCTTCACCGGCACCACCGTGATCAACCGCGAGGATTACGGCGTCATATGGAACGCGACGTGGGACGGAGGGATCATGGTCGGAAGGGAGGTGCGCATCACCCTGAACGTCGAGGCAGACCGGGGGAGGGGTGAGTCCGGGCCTTGGGTGTGAAGGTGCGTGGCGTTCGTTGCTGACGAACCGGGGCATTCAGCTGCCGAGGAACCTGTGGGCGCGGTGCCGGGCGAGGTGCTGCTGCGCGGGCCGATGGGCGGGGTTTGCGGGGCCTCTTACCGCTTCGGGAAATACCGCACTCCGGGGATGCCGTGAAAATGTTCGTCCTGGGTCCAGAGAACCGTATCGTGAAGCCGGGCCGACGCCAGTATGATGCTGTCAGCCATGGGGAGCGCCAGCTCCAGGCTCGTCTTTGCCGCGATCATCGCCAGGGACGGCGACAGCTCCACCATCCTTCCCTGCTGCATGAGGGCTGCCGCCTGCAGAGCGGCATCTTCGCCGCGCTGGCGACACACCACCTTGAACACCTCGTAGATGGTGACCGTCGGGACGATGAGCGACGCCCGGTCGGCGAGAGGGAGGGAGAATTCCTCCGCGTTCGGTCCGTCCGCGAAAAACTCCAGCCAGGCGGAAGAGTCAACGACGTTCATTCGCGGTCCGGCTCCCTCTCCACGACGGTATCGATCCCCTTCAGAAACCCTCGCATGTCGGCGATTTCACGCTCAGGGATCAGCTCGATCCGGTTGCCGTAGGCTACCACCTGCATCCGCTGGCCGGCCACCAGATGCAGCTTTTCCCGCACCTCACGGGGAATGACAACCTGGAATTTCGGGGAAATTTTAACCGCTTCCATCACATACCTCACTATCGATGACATTTTCGTAAAACGGTACACCTGTCGATGCGTGTTGTCAAGCAGAGAAGGGTCCGCCACAATCCGTCTCATCCGTCAAATCCGAGTGAACGGTGTTTTCATTGGGCGGGGCATTCAGTAGCCGACGAACCTGCGGGTGCGGTGCCAGGCGAGGTGCTGTTGCGCCGGCCGGTGGGAAGGTGTTGCAGGGAGAGTGATTTTCTGGTCTTTCATGCGGGCGAGCAAGTGCGCGGCTTCGCCTGCCTCGGAGAAGTGCCTCTCGGCAACGAGAACAGTGTAGTCGTCCCGGAGTGTCCAGAGGCCGTTGTCGAAGAGCCAATGAGCGTTCTTGGAGAGGGCGATGCCTTTAGTGAGGTCTTTGTTGCGGCTGTCGGCGAACTGGATGTGGCAGAAAAGCCTGCTGACGCTGGCTTCTATTCGGTTATCTTGTCCGTCGTATGCTCAAGCTGTCGCATCAATTCAGAGATCCTGACAGACACGACATCCCAGATAATATCCTCGTCAATGCCGAAATAGTCATGCACGACAATGTCCCGTAACCCGGCCATCTTCTTCCATTCCACGGCTGGATATCTGCGCCGGACGTCGGCCGGAATCTTCTTGGAAGCCTCACCGATAATAGCCAGATTGCGCATGACTGCGTCCACGGTCTTCGGGTCGCGGAAAAAATCTTCACGCTCCATGGCGTCGGTATAGCAAACGATCCGGACAGCGCAGTCACGGATATCTTTGAGGAACAGGCGCCAGTCGCGCTCAGACATGGACCGCCTCGCGCAAGATCCTCGCCTTGAGCTCTTCCCGTACCGAGTCCTTGAGGATCAGGTCTACCTTCCCCCCGACGGCACGGCTCAGGAAAAATTTCAGCTCCATGTAGTTATCGAACGTCTTGTGGGACTTGTCGAGTTCCACGAGGATGTCGACGTCACTGCGCTTCTTTTGCTGCTCTATGGCATAAGAGCCGAACACGGCGAGGTCGACCACGCCAAAGCGCTCGGCCAAGCCTTGTCGGCAGTTCCTTAGCACCTCAAGCAACTCATCCTTTGTCTGCACCTTTTTCATGGGCTAACTCCGAATTCCCGAATGAAAGGAGTATAATCGGTTTCAGCAGCATGTGCAATCATGAATAGTCCAGCGATAATGCAGTCAACTCGCAGCTACCGCAACCGATACAGTTTGGGCTTTTAACTTCCGAGGAACTTGTGAGTGCGGTGCCAGGCAAGGTGCTCCTGCGCCGGCCGGTGGGCGGGGTTGGTCGGTGAGGTGTGCGCTTAAGGGATGCCGAAAACCAGGGGCAATGTCACTTCAGATAAGCTTGAACCGCTTCGCGCAATTCCCTGGCGTTGCGAATCAGTTCTGCAGCTTTGTCTTGCGAAATGGAATGCATGGTGCCATAGTCGCCGATGTTGCGCAGATCGAAGGCGTCGAGTATATACTGGTGGAACTTCGCGTCGAAGAGGCCGGTCTTGATGAAATTCTTCCCAAAGGCCGATATCACGGCACTGTGCTTGGAAAATGAGAGGTCTTGCGCGAGCAGTAGTGCCTCCACGCTGTAGAACATGGCATAATAGGAGCGGCTGACGGAAAAATCTGCATAACCGTCTCGGAGCAGCAGGTCAGCAGCGGCTATGCTCTCCGCGGCTTTATCCAGCAACACCTTTAGTTCCGGCCCTATCATACGCGCACTCCTTCTTTATGGACATTCAGAAGGAGGGGGGTCTTTTTCGTCTGGAACGCCAGATAGTCAAAGGGGATAACCGAAAGTACGGCATCGTATTTCAAGGATATTCGGCTCACCACGGGGATATATTTCTCCCGCTCGGCTGCAAGGTCTCTCACCTCCTCCAGGACCAGGAGGAGATCGATATCCGATTCTCCGGAATAGTCTCCTCGCGCGTATGAGCCGTACAGAATGATATCTTTCAGCCTGTCAGAGTAGATCTTCTGCAGCTCGACCCTTGTTTCCTCAAGTATATTCTGTACTTTCTTTGGAATTTTCCTTGCCATGCACGTGCCTCGCCCGGATTTTTCGAAAGTATACAGCTAGTACGCGAGGAAATCAAAGAAATGGTGATGTTACGTCTCGTGTGTTCCACGCGAAGTCCGCCCCGGACCACCCCAGGCATTTCCGGAGGAAAATAATCTCCGGGTGCATGGGCTCTGTAACAGGGATTACGTGAGCCCTGAAAAGGGAAAAGCCGCTCCATCAGCTCTCCCACTGACATAACGGCTCCGTTAACTCTTCCGCTGAAGCGTATGTTCCCCGCGCTCCCACCTCATCAAAACACCCCTCATAACATCGCAAAATTATATCAATCAAATACACCCGTTACTCCCCCCTGTCAACGGGAAAGGCCTGCAACAAGTCCGGTACCGATTACCCCGGTAGAAATGCCATGTTTTTAGGGAGTTCTGACGCTCCGGGCCACGTCAACGCACGTGTATCCATGCTGTACATTTTTTGAAAAAAAATAGTTGCAAAGTGACTTTTCCGCGCTAGTATTAATTCCACTTCATCTTACAACAACCGCAGGCGTATATCTCGTCCATATATGCGGCGGTTGCCGGGCCAGCAATGGCCGCTCCTTTGAAAGCCGCAGCCGAGAAGTGCGAACGTAAAGGTGAGGCAGCCATCCTCCCTCTCTGGCGCAAGGATGGCAGGGCGAACGAAAAAGGAGCCTATCTCCTGGGCGGGGGATGGGCCCTTTTCGTGTCAGCCGCCTGGACCGGCAGAGGGGACCGGGGACCAGGGACCGGCAGCACGACAGGCCCGCCTCATTTCCCGGATATTCCCGCAATCGACCCGGTGATGAAGGCGACGAGCCAGCCGGCATAGATGTACAGACTCACGCGATGAAAGAGGCGGTTCACCACGTCAATCCGGCGCACCAGCATTGCCGCGAGCGCCAACAGGAAGTGAAACCCCATGCCGGAGAGGGAGACGAGCCCGATCAGGATGTGCCACTCGGGGATTACACCGGTCGAAAGGCCGTAGAGAAACATCAGGTGCGTCCCTACGTAGTCGCACACGAGCCCGGAGCCGAACAGGGCGAGGTGCCTGCGGTGCAATCCCTTCCGGCGCGCACTGACACCGCCCAGGTATAGAAAACAAGGGCGAGGTTCATCCATATGACCGCTTGAAGCAACATCTGTCGTTTCGGTTCCTCCTCGTGTGAAATGCACTCTGCATTCCGGTTACCCGATACGCCATCCCCTGTCAACTATTTTCCCGCGATCACGGTTGAAGCGGTGCCGCGAGTCACGGGGCGCTTTTCCTTTGCACTCCCCCTCCCGCTTGATACAATGTAACACGCGCCGCAACGACGACCATTCCCCCACAGGAGTCCGTCATGAAAAAACCGACCCCCATGAACCGGAGAGAGTTCCTGAAGCTCGGCCTGGTGGGAACCACGTCGACCATCCTCGCCGGGAGCACGCTGGCCGAGGCGATGCAGTCGTATGCGGCGGAGCCCTTCACCTTCCCAACCCCCGTCTACCGGACCCTGGGCCGGACCGGGCTGAAGATCTCGGCGGTCGGCTTCGGCGCTATGCTGACCCCCGAACCGGAGGTGATCCGCATCGCCTTCGAGCACGGCATCAACTACGTCAACACCTCGCGCAAATACATGGCGGGGAAGAACGAGGAGATCGTCGGCAGGGCCCTGAAGGGGTACCGCGACAAGGTCTACGTCGCCACGAAGATCCAGACGGATCTGAACACGCGGGAGGCCATCGTGAAGGACGTGGAGGCGAGCCTGAAGGCGCTGGGGACCGACCACATCGACGTCCTCCAGCTGGATGCCAACGCCGACAAGGAGAGGATCTTCCGGCCGGAGCCCCGGGAGGCCTTCACCCGCCTCAAGGAAGAGGGGAAGGTCCGGTTCTTCGGGACGACCGTCCACAAGGACCCGCTGGGGGTGGTGAGCGCCCTGGCGGACGACAGGAGCCGATTCTTCGACACGATCCTCGTCGCCTACAATTTCAAGAGCGGTAAGGAGCTCTCCGACGCCATCTCCCGGGCGGCCAGGGCCGGGTACGGCATCATCGCCATGAAGACGCAGGCGGGGGGATATGCGCCGGCGGCGCTCGGGTCGATCTCCCCGCACCAGGCGGCCCTCACGTGGGCGCTGCAGAACCCGGACATCACCGCCGCGGTACCAGGGAT
>Ga0335083_10010104_pt1 | contig 11430 bp, 8 predicted proteins | sample Lox_Sample_42_FD_206716 | JGI IMG/M metagenome (GOLD analysis project Ga0335083, IMG submission 206716) | Soil microbial communities from Loxahatchee National Wildlife Refuge, Florida, United States - Lox_Sample_4.2 | ecosystem: Environmental > Terrestrial > Soil > Wetlands | place: USA: Florida... | reverse complement strand
TGGCCAGACATATCTCAGCCCCGCGCAGGCCGCCAGGAAAGTTTTGTGCCAGGCGACGGGCAACCACCGATGGATATACGGTCCAGCCGGACTCCGGAATTTCAAGGTCGGGGGAAATTATGCACTCGAACTTGGAGTGGCGAACCACGTCGGTGATGCGAAGCAACGCGTCGAATCGAGGAATGGCAGAGACACAGAAACCACGCTCGGATGTACATAACAAGCTACGACCGCCGGCATAGTCAGCGTGCTTGCCTAGAACTTCGATCCGCCCAGGGACAAACCAGCGTAGCGGCTCGCGATGGCGCGATTGCTTGAGTTGCTGAGCAACCGTGGCGAACAGGCGCGCTTTATTCTGCGCTTCCTCCTCTCGCATCCCGGCATCTGACAGTGCCTGCACTACTGCGGAGCTCATAACGCGACCTTCACGTTCTTCAATCGTTCCGTTACTGCCGCAATGTCGCTTCGGCGCGAGAGATCCAGCACTCCGGCCCGGCTGATTGCGACCTTCAGTCGCTGGCCGCGCTGCAGCGCCAGCTTCACCGCCGAAGGTAATTCGTATTCTCCGCGTGGAGAAAGCTGAACGTCACGGCACGCGGCAAAGATATGTGGGCCGAAGCGCCAACAGTTCATGCTAACCAGCTTCGGGTGTTCTGCCGGTGCGACATTCACTTTCTCTACGATGTCTGCCAGGAATCCGTCAGCATCGACAATGCAAGACGCAAACGCACCGATTCGATCTTCCGGGATGTTGCCGGCCGCTACAAGAGCTGCGGCGTCGAACAGCACTGCGCCGGGCTGACCTAGAGCCTGCACTTGCCGCAACGCCTCTGCCGGATAGTAATTGTCGCCGTTGAGTACAACGAACTCGTTTTGGCCCGCGAACTGCTCCGCCGTCGATACGGCGTTTGCGGTGCCCAGCGGGTCAGGCTGCACCGCGAAGTTGATCTCCACGCGACTGGGTTGTAGCTGCCGGTAATGTTCGCGAATGAGACCGTGCTCTGGGCCGATGACAAGGCAGACCCGCCGAAGCCCCGCGTCGGCAGCAGCGCTCAACACATAGTCCAGAAAAGGCCGGCCCACCGGAATCATCGCCTTGGCTCCAAGATCGGCCGCGGCAGATTGACGTGCATCGAGACCGGCACCGGGATCTTCTTGACGCATGCGAGTACCCAGCCCGCGCGCCAGCACCACGCACTTTTCGATCAGTGGAGAGTGACTCATGCGTTTTGATCCAGTCTAAAGCAGCGGAAAATCAGCTCGCTTGGAGCCATGAATTACAATCACCGCGACATGAATGCCTGGTACTACTTCTGGATAGCCAATTTTGTAGTGTCCGGATCGGCCTTCGCCATCATTACTCTCATCGTTCTGGTGCGCGGATTACGGGATCTGCGCGAGATGTTCGCCGGTTTGCGCGCCGAGGCGCAGCGGCATCGATGATCGGCACACACTTCTCCGGGCTCGACTGGGCCATCGTCATCATCTATCTTGCGGGCACGCTGGCGACGGGGCTCTACGGCCGTCGCTTCGTTGGTGGCATCGCCGATTTCCTGGTCGCAGGGCGCGAGCTCGGTCTCTACCTCGCTGTCGCCACACTTGCCGCCACCGAGATCGGCACCATCACGTTCATGTACTACGCAGAGCTCGGCTATAAGACCGGTTACGCCTCGTTCGTGAACGGACTCATCGCGGGGCTGGTCATGATCTTCCTGGGGCGGACCGGTTTCATCGTCAAACGATTGCGCGAAATGCGGCTGATGACGGTGCCGGAATTCTTCCAGGTAAAGTTCAGCCGCAACTTGCGTGTCTTCGTCGGGATTCTCGTCGCGACCGGCGGAATCCTGAACATGGGCGTATTCCTGCGGATCGAAGGCACGTTCCTCGCGATTATCTCCGGCATCTCGCTCAGCCACATCAAGGCAGTAATGACCGGCATATTGCTGCTTGAGCTGGTTTATACGGTTCTCGGCGGGATGGTGTCGATCGTCATCACCGACTTCATACAGTTCATCGCACTGAGCCTCGGAACGATACTGGTGACTATCTGGTCGGTACATTCTGCGGGGATGTCTCGCATGTACGAAGCGGTGCGTCAGACCATGGGCACTGGTGGCTTCAATCCGTTTAGCAATCCTAACTATGGCTGGTCGTACGTTGCCTTCCAGGTTCTGCTGATGCTGGCGGTACACACCTGCTGGCAGACCACTGCCATGCGGACGTTCTCAACGCGCAGTCCGGAAATTACGAAACGCCTATTTTCGTGGGCTGGCTTCATCTTTCTGGGGCGCGGCATGATGCCGATGATGTGGGGCATCGCGGCGCTGGCCATGTTCGGTGCTGGACAGAATTCTCTAGAGGCGATGCCTCGCATGCTGGCGACGATCCTGCCGTCGGGTGTGCTCGGATTGGTAGTTGCGGGCATGTTGGCCGCCACCATGTCGGTCAACAGCTCTTATCTGCTGGGCTGGAGCTCGATCATCGCGCAAGACATTATTCTGCCGTTGCGCAAGCGGCCGTTGAGCTCCGTACAGCAGGTGATGCTGAATCGGGGCGCTAATCTCTTTGTCAGCCTCTTCGTTATGGTGTGGGGACTGTGGTACACCCTTCCAGGGCCAACGTATTTCTATCTCAATATGACCGCGACAATTTATCTGTCTGGAACGCTGGTAGCCGTAGTAGCGGGGCTGTTCTGGAACCGTGCATCAACGCTGGGCGGTTACATGGCAATGGCAGGCGGCGCCATAGCTACGATTGCGTTCTTCTTTTTCAAGACGCCTGCCAGCTATGCTGGTGCGGGAGCATTTGCGCTGGCGGCGATTGGAATGGTGGTGGGTTCGTTGGCAACTCCGCGTAAGCAGTCGACGCTGCAAACCGCTCCCGGGGCGTAAGTTAGCTGATGAAAACTTCTCTCCAGATATCTAACTGCATCATCCTGGCCGTATTCCTCACTGTTGCTGCCTTAGCGCAGGACACGCCTGTCTACTTCTCGCCGCAGCCCGGGACGGCAAAAGCCGAGCTTCGGCGGGATGGATTCACCGTCAGGAACGACGTTCTCTCATTCAACGTGCAGATATCAGCAGGACAGGTGAAGGTGCTGCAGTTCCGCAATTTGATGTCGCGCGACGCGGCATCAGTGGCAATACTTCCCTTCGCCCTGCTGCTTGGCGACGGACGCATCCTCAGCGGTCAAGAAATGCCGACGACAGGAGCGCCGACGGTGACGGACCTTACCACGGATCCGAATGCCGCTCGCTTGTCCGAGCGAATCCCGGGCAAGGTGGTCGTTACTGAGTTCGAGGATGAGGCCGCTCATTTGCACGTCACGTGGCGGGTGATTTTGCGGGACGGGTCGAATTACGTCCGCCAGGAGGTCGTCCTCCGATCGGGTTCAACGGATGTTCCCATACGCGAAGTACGCTTGCTGGATTGGCATTCGCTGTCGGCGCATGTCACCGGCATCGTAAAGGGCTCGCCTGTAGTGGATGGTCTGATGTTTGCCGGCTTTGAAGATCCGCTGTCGTCGTGTGCCGTCGCGGCAAGCCGCGCGCGTTGTTGGCTGGAGCGCGAATTGCCACTCAAGGCTGACCAGTCCATCACATATAGCTCAGTCATCGGCGTTGCCGCCGATAATCAGATGCGCCGCAGCTTTCTTCATTATGTAGAGCGCGAGCGAGCGCATCCCTATCGCACTTTCCTGAATTACAACTCGTGGTATGACCTGGGCTACTTCAGCAAGTACAACGAGGCAGACGCGCTCGACGTCATCAACACCTTCGGCACGGAGCTCACGCGCAAGCGTGGCGTGCCGATCCAGTCGTTTCTCTTTGACGATGGCTGGGACGATCCTGCCACACTGTGGCACTTCAACTCGGGCTTCCCAAACGGCTTCACCAAGCTGAAGGAAACTGCCGCGCAGTACGGGACCGCACCCGGTGTCTGGATGTCTCCGTGGGGCGGCTACGGTAAGCCGAAGCAGCAGCGCGTTGCCGCGGGGAAAGAAGCTGGATACGAGGTCGTCAACAATGGCTTTGCGCTGTCTGGTTCCAAGTACTACGCGGCATTTCGTGATACCTGCGTCAAGTTCATCCGCGACTATGGCGTGAACCAATTCAAGTTCGATGGCACAGGGAATGCCGACCGTGTTGTCCCGGGCAGCTCGTTCGACAGCGACTTCTCGGCTGCCATTCACCTCATCGGTGAGCTGCGCTCACTCAAGCCTGACCTGTACATCAATCTGACAACCGGCACTTATCCCTCACCATTCTGGTTACGTTACGCCGACTCCATCTGGCGCGGCGGTGAGGATCACGAGTTTCTGGGAGTTGGCCCCAAGCGCGAGCAATGGATCACCTACCGCGATGCCGATGTATACGAGCATGTAGTGTTGGGAGGACCTTTGTTCCCTCTCAATTCGCTCATGCTGCATGGCATCATCTACGCCCGCTCGGCGCATGACCTGAATACCGACCCGCAAGGCGACTTCAAGAATGAGGTACGCGACTACTTCGGCAGCGGCACCCAGTTGCAGGAGATGTACATTACGCCGCGCCTGCTTTCGCAAACAGACTGGGACAACTTGGCCGGAGCAGCAGCATGGTCGCGCGCCAATGCCGACGTTCTGGTCGATACGCATTGGGTTGGCGGCGACCCTGCTCTGCTGGAAGTCTATGGATGGGCCTCGTGGAATCCGCAGAAAGCTGTTCTTGTGCTGCGTAACCCATCAAACAGGCCGCAGAGTATCGAGCTTGATGTTGCGACCGCCTTCGAACTGCCGCCTCATGCACCGCGCGTTTATGAATTACATAGTCCGTGGAAAGAAGATCGCGGCAAACCGGGCATTCGAGTTGCAGTTGGCCAGCCGCACACGTTTAGTCTCGAACCATTTCAGGTGCTCGTGCTCGAAGGTCACTCTGTGGACTAGAGGCTACGGCGTGCAGCATCAGTTGGTCACAAGATACTGGCCGGCCAACCATTCGGCGGCTGCGGGAACGGCTCGACTCACCGCATCTGACAACCCCTCGTATGCCTGCTCAGGTAATAGTCCTGTCTGACAGGCGAGCACCCTGACTTCGATGCCGCAGCTCTCTTGCAATTCACGTAGAAGATTAGAAGTGGGGATTTGGTGCAGAGAGAAATCGTCGAGCTTAGCGACAGGGATATCCGCAGGATCGATCTCGAATACGTCACCAGGTGCTCGACCTGCATCGATGGCGTCGATGATGATGAGCTTGGAAGGGCGGATCGGACTGAGGCAGAGGGTGAATAAGAGCTTGCGAACGCCAGTTCCGACATCGAGCAAGCCCACGTTATCAGGTACGTTGTAGTGCTTTTCTACATAGTCGATCACGGCGCAGCCGAAGCCGTCATCGCCGAACAGCGTGTTCCCGCAGCCAAGCACGAGAATCGACTTCTTACAAAAATCGGGGAGATCGGACTCGTCGATCTCCCACCCAGTTTGCAGTTTCGACATAAATCAATTCGCTATTGTATCTAGCAGCTTGCCATCGGCATCGAAGATTTCGAGCTTGACTGAGAGCTTTCCATCCATGCGATGAGTAGCACACGACAGGCACGGATCGTAGGCACGGATCGCCATCTCAACCTTGTTCAACACGCCCTGGTCATACTGGCCGTCGTGAATCAGGCTCTTGGCAGCCTGCGTGACGGACATGTTGATAGGAGCGTTGTTGTGAGTCGTGCCCACAATCATATTGACGTTAGTGATCATGCCATCCGCATCCGTCTCGTAATCGTGAATCAGGCTGCCGCGAGGCGCCTCGACGCAACCGACTCCACGGGCGGCTCGCGGCGTGACCTTTACGCGAGTCTCCGTGCTGGTAATCTCCGGATCGTCGAGTAACCGGACAGCGTTCTCGGCTGCATAGAGCAGTTCGATCAGGCGCGCCCAGTGATACAGCAAGGTCAGCTGGGCAGGACGCCCAAACTTCTCGCGAAACTCCTGCAGTTCGGCATTGGCAAGCGGGGTGTCAATGTGGTCGCACACGTTGATTCTCGCCAGCGTGTTCGCACGATAGATGCCCTTTGGATTGTCCACATCCATGGAGAAGCCATCGCCCCACTGCTTGGCATACGGGAACTTCAGGTAGCTCCAGTTTTCGATGTGCTCGGAGATGTAGTTGGTGTAGTCGGCGTAGGCGAACTCCTGGTATGTGCCGTTAGTTGCCATCAGGCGCAGCTTGCCGTCGTACAGGTTCAAGGCGCCGTCGTCTTTGACGGTGCCGATGAAGCCTGTGTTGATGACGCCAAGCGACTTCACTACGTCGAGGTACTTGGGGAAGATTTGCTCTTTGGCGAACGCGATAGAGAACTTCGCCAGTTCAAGCGCCTCGTCCGCTTGTTTGCGAAGCTCATCACGCTCTTTGGGAGCAAGTGGCTTGCTGAAGCCGCCGGGCACAGCAGCCTGCGGATGCATCGCCTTGCCCGCCAGGACCTCCAACATCTTGGCAGCCATGTGCCGCACCTTCACCACCCGATGCGCAATATCGGGCGCGGCATTCAATATGCCGATAACGTTGCGCACGGAGTAAGGAGCGTCCGGGCCAAGTACAAAATCGGCTCCGGCCAGGAAATAGAAGTGCAGAATGTGCTCCTCCATGTAGGCAATGCTGTTGCACAGTTCGCGCAACTTCTTGCCTGCGGGAGGTGGCTCGACACCGAAGACGGCGTCAGTCGCTTTGGCCGCCGCGAGATGATGCGACCAGGGACAGACGCCACAAATGCGTGGAGTTATGCGCGGCATGTCCTCTACCGGACGGCCGATGCAGAAGCGCTCGAAGCCACGCAGCTCGATGACGTTCACCCGCGCTGTATCTACGTTGCCCGCGTCGTTGAGCTGAATCGTTACCTTAGCGTGACCTTCAATGCGGGTGACAGGTTGAATTACAAGTGTCTTCGCCATAGCTCACCTCTTGGGCATCGGGCGCAGACGGCCGGCGCCGGCAAATCGGTTGAAGGTTGCAGCCCGATCCGGAATCTGCTTAGGGTCGAGGCCAATCGAGGAGAGCGCGCCCATCATGTCAACCATGGGGTTGGCTTTTTCGTTCAAAGGACCGAAGCAACCTTCGCATGGCATATAGGCGCGGATACAGCGAGGTATGCCATCGTGGCCGCCACATCCGCAACGCGTCGCCGGCCCTAAGCACAGGAAGCCCTGCTCCATCAGGCACCGCATATCGGCTAACGGCCCTCCGGGAGTGAACTCCGCCGGCTCCGTACGGCGCTTGAGCGTAGAAACAGCTTTCTTCTCGCGCTTGGTCGGACATTCATCGCAAACGCTCTTGGTAGCCAGTTGTGGCAGCGGCTTGCCCGCGAGAAGCGCGGTGAGCGCATCGGCAACCATCTCTGGCGTGGTGGGGCAACCGGGCAGATAGGCATCAACCTTAACAACTTCATTGACTGCATATACCCGGTCAGTGAGGGTTGGAATTTGCTGGTTGGGTATGCCGTTTGCCTCGGTGGTCACGCTTCCGCGATACACCTTCTCGAGCATGTCCTCCAGCGTGTACTGGTTGGCGAGAGCGGGTATACCTCCCGAGCAGGCGCAGGTGCCCAGAGCAATCAGGATCTTGCATTTCTTGCGCATCTCCAACGCCAGCTTCTTGTGCTCGTCGCTGCGGATTCCTCCCGCGATTAGTCCGACATCGGCTTCCGGGATTTCCATCTCGGTGCCTTCGCCAGTCTGACCGAACAGCTTGTGGTCCATCAGAACCGGCATATGTACAATTTCAACCTGTTTGAGTATGTCGATGAGCGGCTCGCCAATGTCGAGGATGGTTACTTCGCATCCTCCGCATATGGCAAACCACTCCTCGGCAAGCCGAGCTGCCATGCTTCACCCCCGTTACTTTATGATGACTGCTAAACTTTGGCCCTCGCCGGATCGAGCGTCGCACCTGTTTCACATCTTGTACGGGCTCGCACCCAGCTTCTGAATCTGCGAGGTAAATTCCCGAACGACCTCGGCAAACCGTGGTCCTTCGGCAGCCGAAACCCATTCCAGCCGAAAACGCTCTTCCTCGATTCCGAAGTCGGGCAGCATCAGCCGAATGGCTTCTGCGCGCTTCTCGGCTTTGTAGTTGCCCTCCTGGTAGTGGCAATCTCCAGGATGGCAGCCGCACATCAGGACGCCATCCGCTCCCTTGGTCAGCGCGTCGATGACAAGGTTGGGATGGACCATGCCCGAACACATGACGCGAACAATCCGAATGCTGGGCGGGTACTGGCTTCGTGACACACCCGCCAGGTCCGCGCCTGCATAGGAGCACCAGTTACAGCAGAGGGCGATGATAAGCGGTTCGAATGTGTCTTCCATCAGTTCACCCCCAGGGCGGCATGTATCTGTGCCTCGATTTGATCCAGCGTGAATCCGCGCACAAATATGCCTTTCTTCGGGCATGTGGCTTCGCAGCAGCCGCAGCCTTTGCAAGTGGTTTCGTCTGCATCCACCACTTTCTTGACCGTTCCTTGCCACATGTACTCGAGCAGGGTGATGGCCTTGAACGGGCAAGTGTCAACGCAATAAGCGCAGCCGTCACAGCTCTCGTCGACCACCTGCGAGATGTTGGCCTCCATCTCAATGCTGTCCTGCGTGAGGATGGTGGCAGCGCGCGAGGCCGCCGCCTGGGCCTGCAGGATCGACTCCTCGATAGTCTTCGGCGCGTGTGCGAGCCCGCAGAGGAACACACCATCCGTCATGAAATCCACGGGCCGGAGTTTCATGTGCGCTTCCAGGAAAAACCCCTCGCTGGTCAACGGCACCTTCAGGAACTGCGCTATTTCGTGGTTGCTTTCGTTCGCGTGAATGCCCGCGGATAGCACCACAAAATCAGCCGAGATGGTGAACGGTAATGCGAGTGTCTGGTCGGTGACGGCTACTTCTAAGGCTTGGCCGTTTGTCACCACCTGAGGCTTGTTGTCTTCGTCGCAGCGCACGAAGATGATGCCCCGCTTGCGCGCTTCGGTGTAGTAGCTTTCCTTAAAGCCGTACGTCCTGATATCCCGGTAAAGGATGTACACCGCCGTGTCCGGCGAGAGAGTCTTCACCATCAGCGCGTTCTTGATTGCCTCGGAGCAACAAACACGTGAACAGTAGGGATGACCATCCTCTCGCGAACCCACGCACTGGATCATCACTACCGTTTTTGGGCTCTTCGCGGTGCCCGCAAGGAAGTCCGCGCCTGACGCCAGCCGCTTCTCGAACTCCCGCTGCGTCATCAACCGGTCGTCCTGTCCGTACAGGTATTCCTGAGGTCGGTACTCCTTCGCGCCAGTCGCGACTACGACGACGCCATGTTTGATCTCGGCACTGTGGCCGTTGGCAGATACTTTGGTCGTGAAGTCGCCGATGGTGCCGTCTATACCTGCCACCGTTGCTCCGGTAAACAGATGGACCTTTTCGTTTTCCGCGATTCGCTTCCGCAGCCAGTTCAGTTGATGCTGCGGCTTGTCGCCGTTGAAGAGAAACTGGATGTGCCGCAGATTGCCACCAAGCTCCTGTTCTTTCTCGACCAGATAGGCATCGAAGCCCTGGTCGGCCAGCGACAGCGAAGCTGTCATTCCCGCGACACCGCCGCCGATGACGAGCGCGGATTTGTTGATCTTCACGGACCGTCTGGTCAGCGGCTCCAGCAGCCGGGCTTTCGCAACGGCCATCCGCACCAGGTCCTTCGCTTTCTCGGTGGCCTTTTCAGGCTCATGCATGTGGACCCATGAGCACTGGTCGCGAATGTTGGCCATCTCGAACAGATAGGGATTCAGCCCGGTTTCCCGAAGTGTGTTGCGGAACAGCGGCTCGTGGGTTCTGGGCGTACAAGAAGCGACGACCACCCGGTTCAAGTTGTGCTCAAGAATCTTTTCTTTGATCAGCTCCTGGGTATCGTTTGAACAGGTATAGAGGTTGCTCTCAACGAATGCGACGTCGGGTAGCGTCTTGGTATACTCCACTACCGCGGGAACGTTGACCACGCCTCCGATGTTTGTGCCGCAATGACAAACGAAGACACCAATTCGCGGCTCCTCACTCTTAACATCCCGCTCCGGTGGATATTGTTTCGGAGTTACGAGCGTGCCTCGGCTGTTGCGTAACAGGGACATCGCCTTGGCTGCCGCTGCCGACGCCTGCATCACGGTTTCGGGGATGTCTTTCGGCTCCGCGAATGGGCCGGCGACGAAGATGCCATCGCGCGACGATTCAGCCGGCTGAAATAGGGTCGTTCCGCAGAAGTTAAATCCATTCAGTGCTACGCCGAAACGGCTGGCGATAGCTTGCACGATCTTGGGGGGCTCCATGCCGACCGATAACACAACCAGGTCGTACTCTTCGGCCTTCGGCACGTCGCCTTCGCCGAGATACCTCACCATGAGATTGCGCGTCGAGGAAACTTCCTGGATTAGAGGCACCCGCGTCCTGATGTACCGGATACCGAGTTCTTTTGCCCGGTGGTAATACTGCTCGAAGCCCTTACTGAAAGCCCGCAGATCCATAAAAAAGATGTCACACTGCAGGGCCTCGCCAATATGCTCCTTGGCGATGATGGCTTCCTTCGTCGCGTACATGCAGCAGACCGACGAGCAGTAGTCATGCTCGGCATCGCGTGAGCCCACACATTGCAGAAACGCGATCCGCCGCGGCTCCTTGTGATCGTATGGGCGCAGAATGTGTCCTGAGTAAGGACCGGAGGCCGACATTACTCGTTCGAACTCAAGCGAGGTAAGCACATTCGGATAGCGCCCGTAGCCAAGCTCCTTCTTGGCATGGGCATCAAAAACCTCGTATCCGGGCGCGAGAATAATCGCACCTACGTTGAGTTCGATTTCCTGGTCCCGCTGGGTGTAGTTGATTGCGTGCGCCTGGCAGGTCGTCTCGCAGAGGTGGCAGTCAGAGCAGATGCCGCATGCCAGACACCGCTTGGCTTCTGCCACAGCCTCCTCCTGGGTGTAGCCGGCAAGCACCTCGGCAAACGTTCTGCCACGGGTCTTCGGGTCCAGCGCCGGCACAGGTATCTGCCGTTGCATGAGAACACCAGCCGTGTCCACGATGTATTCCGTCTTGTAGGGGCCCTCCTCCTCGCGCCCGCTGCGCAGATCATGCCGGTTGAGCAAGCGATCGATGGAGATCGCTGCCTTCTTCCCAGCCAGCTCTGCATTGATGACGACATCGGGACCGGTGACACAGTCTCCACCTGCGAAGACTCCGGGCAGACCGGTTTCCAGCGTGATGGGGTCTGCGGCGAGCGTGCCCCATTTGGTTTTTTCCAGACCCAGCTTCTCGCTTAAAGCGTCGACATTGGGCGACTGCCCGATGCTTGCGATAACTGCATCGCAGGGGAGCAGGAAGTCTGAGTTCTTGATGGGTTCCGGCGCCGGACGTCCGCTGGCATCCGGCGGCCCAAGCTTCATCTTCTCGCA
>Ga0335083_10010103_pt1 | contig 11431 bp, 10 predicted proteins | sample Lox_Sample_42_FD_206716 | JGI IMG/M metagenome (GOLD analysis project Ga0335083, IMG submission 206716) | Soil microbial communities from Loxahatchee National Wildlife Refuge, Florida, United States - Lox_Sample_4.2 | ecosystem: Environmental > Terrestrial > Soil > Wetlands | place: USA... | reverse complement strand
AGGTACCCAAGACGGTACCCGGGGGGCCACCGACCCCCAGGCGGGCAGCAGAGCAGCGACCAGTGATGCTTGTGAGGCGCGTGTGCCGGCTTCCGGAGACCGGGCAACGTTATCGTCCCGAGATATGCACCAGAGCCTGTGATAGCACCCGAAACTGCCGGCAAATCGCCGATCCCGGGCGGTCAGATCGCTGCCGCCCGCGTGCGGGCCGCCTTGGTCAGCTCGCCCCAGGCGGCGGGCGTGAGCGCGTACGCCCCGGCGCTGCCGCCCACGAACCGCCGCCAGGCCGGCGGCCAGGCCAGCGTGGCCAGCGCCGCGACCGCCACCGGCACCGGGGCCAGCAGGTCGCCGCGGACCGGCGTCAGCTCCTCCCGGCTGTCCCGGTAGGAGCCGCGGCGCAGCGCGGCGTCCGCCAGCTCGCGGGCCACGTCCCGGCGGCGTCCCCGCTGCGCCGACCCGAGGACCGCCAGCAGCAGCTGGTGGGTCCGCGATCCCGGCGTGCCGTCCGGCTGCGGCCGTGACGTGCCCGTCAGCGCCACCTGGACCAGCGCCCCGGTCAGGTCGACACCCGCGGCCAGCGCGTTGGCCGGCTCGACCAGCCGCGGGTTGATGTCGATGAACACCGGACCCTCGGGCCCGTCGATGACGTCCGCCGACAGCGCGCCGTGCCACGTCAGGGCCGCACCCAGCCGGGCCATCTGCTCGCGCGCCCGCGGCAGCGACCGCCCCCGCTTGTGGCTGGCCCCGCCCGAGGTCCCCTCGCGGACCCGCTCGCACGCGTGGAACGCCACCAGCTCGCCGTCCGCGAACACCGCCTGCACCATGACCAGCGGCCCGGCGACCGGCTGCTGCACCAGCACACCGCCTCCGCCCGCACCGCCTCCACCGGCACCGCCTCCACCGGCACCGCCTCCACCGGCACCGCCTCCACCGGCGAAGACGCCAAGGCGCTCGTAGTCCTCAGCCAGCCGCCCCAGCTCCTCCCGCGAGCTCACCCGCCGCACCCCGGCCGACGCGGTGCCGATCGGCGTCTTCACGAACACCGGCAGCCCCAGCCGCGTCCGCCTGCCCGCCGCACCCGTCTCCGCGTCCGCGTCCGCGGCGCCGACCTCCGCCGCTTCCGCTAGTTCCGCTGCGCTGGCGGCGATCACCGCGGCCGGCTGCGGCACCCCGAGCCTGGCCAGCGTGCGGTAGGCCGACACCTTGTCCTGCACCTGCGCCAGCGCCTCGAAGGCCGGCACCGCGGTGGCCAGCCCGGCCGCCTCGATCCGGTCCCGGCCCAGCGCCATCACCGCGACCTGCTCCTGCACCGGCAGCAGCAGGTCAGCCTCCCGCCGCGCGGCCACCCCGAGGGCGGCGTCCAGCCAGCGATGCGGATCACGGCCGACCGGCGGCACGTCGTGCACCCGCCGCACGTGGCGGGTCATCCGGGCCAGGCACAGCCCGCGCGGGGACAGCGCCTCCACCCGGTGGCCCGCCCGCGCCAGCACGGTCGCGACCTGCCGTGAAGTCAGCCCGGCGCCGTCGCTCAGCAAGATCAGCATGATGTCCTCCGGTCATCCCCGGCGTGCGCGCGGGCCCCCGTCCAGGCCGTGCGCCCGCCATGCCTATTTGTATATAATGTAAGCATACGATATATACTTTGAATGGCAAGAGGCAACCGGGAGGATTGACCGTCGTGGGACGCGCACCGCAGATCAGCCGGGAATCGGTGCTGGCCGCAGCGCTGCGGCTGGCCGACGAACAGGGCCTCGACGCGGTCACCATGCACGCCGTGGCCAAGTGCCTGCGGGTAACGCCGATGGCGCTGTACCGGCACGTAGACGACAAGAACGCCCTGCTCGACGGCCTGGTGGAGGTCCTGCTCGGGGAGTGTCCGCTCCCGCCGCCCGACGTGCCCTGGGACGAACGCCTGACCGCACTGGCCGCCGGGATCAGGGATACCGCGCGGCGCCATCCCACCGCCTTCCCGCTGCTGCTGACCCGCCCGGCCGTCACCCCGGCCGCCCGCCTGGCCCGCGACGCGGTCCATGTCGCGCTGCGCGAGGGGGGCGTGCCCGAGGCCGACGTCGCCCGGGCCGAGCGCCTGATCAGCACCGCCGTCCTCGGCTTCGCCGTCAGTGAGGCCACCGGCCGGTTCCGCCAGCACGACCAGTCCGTCGTCGACACCGACTTCGCCGAGCTCCTCCGCTGGCTCCGCCTGGCGCTGGGAGCACAGGAAACCGCACCGGGATCATCGCCCCGCGGCTGACCCCTCCCGGCCAAAGGCCTGGTAGCCCGATACTGATCCTGTGCCGCAGGTGCTGTGCCCGGTCCTGGTCGGGCGGGACGAGGAAGCCCGCCGGCTGCGGGCCGCCCTGACCGCGGCCGGAGACGGCCGCGGCGGCACGATGTTCCTGGCCGGCGAGGCCGGGATCGGCAAGACGCGGCTGGTCCGGGAGGTCGTACGGACGGCCGGCGAGCAAGGCGTGACGGTCCTGTCCGGCCGGGCCGCGGCCGGCGCCGTGCCCGCGCCCTTGCGCCCCTTCGCCGAGGCGCTGGCCTCGGCCGGGCGCGCGGGCCGCCTGCCCGCCGACGCCGAACTCGGCCCGTACCGGCCCGTGCTAGGGCGGCTGATTCCCGAGTGGCGGCCAGTGCAGCCGGTACCGGGGGAGGAGTCCCCGGTCTTCCTCGGCGAGGCGGTGCTGCGGCTGCTACGCGCCCTGGCCCCGCGGGCCGGCTGCGTGCTCGTCCTCGAAGACCTGCACTGGGCCGACCGCGAGACGCTAGCGCTACTTGAGTACCTCTCCGATAACCTGACCGCCGAACGAGTGCTGTGCCTCGCCACCTTCCGGCCGGACGGCGGCGACGCCACCGCGCTAGCCGGCGCGCTCGCCGCCCGCGGATCTGCCACCGTGCTGGCGCTGGCCCGGCTCGGCCCGGCGGCGACGGCCGGCATGACCCGGGCCTGCCTGGCCGCGGACGACCTGCCGGCCGCGGTCGACGAGTTCGTCGCCGGGCGCGCCGAGGGCATCCCGTTCCTGGTCGAGGAGGTCCTGGCCGCACTGGTGGGAGAAGGGGCGCTGACCGAGCGGGACGGCCGCTGGCACGTCGCCGACCTAGCCGCTTCCGGGGTGCCCGCCACGTTCGCCGAGGCGGTCAGGCGGCGGCTGGACGGCATGAGCACCGAGTCCCGGTGGGTGGTAGGCGCGGCCGCCGTGCTCGGGCGCCGCTTCGACTGGTCCCTGCTCGGCCCGGTCACCGGTCTGGCCGAACCGGCTGTCGTGGCCGCGCTGCGCGACGGCGTGAACGTGCAGCTGATCGTGGCGGAGCGGGACATCTTCCGGTTCAGGCACGCGCTCACCCACGAGGCAGTGCTGGCCGGGCTGCTTCCGCCCGAGCGCGCCAAGCTGGCCGGCCAGGCCCTGGCGGCGGTGGAGACGGCCCATCCGGGCCTGCCCGGCGCGTGGTGCACGCTGGCCGCCGATCTGGCCGGCCGGGCGGGTGACCAGGCCCGGGCCGGAGCGCTGCTGCTCGAAGCCGGGCGGCGGGACCTGGCCGCGGGCGCGCTGGCCAGCGCCGAGCACGCCCTGACCCGTGCTTCTGGGCTGGCCGGCCTGGCCTTGCGAGCCAGCATCGACGAGGCCCTGACCGAGGTTTTCGCCATGTCCGGGCAGGTTGACCGGGCCATCGAGACCGGGCGGATGCTGCTGGCCCGGCTCGGGCAGCCGTCGCCGCGAGCGGCCAAGCTGCACCTGGAGATCGCCCGGGCGGCGATCGCCGGCGCCCGGTGGGCCGAGGCCGCCGCCAGCATCGAGATCGCCCGCCAGTCGGTCGGCTCCGACGTCGGCGCTGCGGCCCAGATCGACGCGTGCGCGGCGCAGGTCGCCGCGGGCCGGGGCCGCCTGGAGGAGGCGGAGCGGCTGGCCTCGGCCGCGCTGCGGGCGGCCGAGAGCGGGCCGGTCCAGCCCGAGGTGGCGTGCGAGGCGCTCGAGGTGATCGGCCGGGTCGCCAGGCAGCGCGACCTGGAGGCGGCCGAGCGGGCGTTCGCCCGGGCGGCGGACCTGGCCGTCGCGCACGGCCTGCCGCTGTGGCGGCTGCGGGCACTGCATGAGCTGGGCACCATCGACCAGCTCAGAACGGAGAGCGTGGACCGGCTGGAGCAGGCCCGCGACCTGGCCGTGGCCCAGGGCGCGCTGGCCCTGACCGCGACCCTCGACCTGCAGATCGCGGCCGGGCTGAACAAGCAGTTCCGCGCGGAAGAAGCGCTGGCCGCGGCCCGGCGGTCGGCGGACGCGTCCCGCCGCTTCCGCCTGGCCACGCTGCCGATGGCGCTGATGTTCCAGGCGACCGCACACGCCATCCGCAGCGAGGAAGGGCTGATGGAGGACCGGATCGCCGAGGCCGTCGCGCTCGCCCCCGACGACCCGGACGTACTCGGCTGCGCCTGGGGACACTGCCGGGCCACGCTCTGCCTGCTGGCCGCCGACCTTGGCGCGGCGCACGCGCGGATGACGAACGGCGCCGGTCTGCTGCTGAGTTCTCCGGCGACGATCGCGCCGCCGTTCCTCGGCCTGTGGCCGTTGCTCGGCGCGCTGCTCGGCCGGGACGCGGCCGGTGATGGAACCGGTGATGGAACCGGTGATGGAGCCGGTGACGCGACCAGTGCCGCGGCCCGGGTCCGGGCTGCCCACGGCACCCGGCACCTGGTGGTCGCGGCTCTGCTCGGCTACGCCGATGCGGTCCTGGCCGGCCGCCAGGGTCACCCGGCCGCCGCCGAGGCGGCGTTCGCCGCCGCCGACCGGCAGATGGGGCCGCTGGTGGCCTGGTACCGGCAGTACGCGCGCCGCCTGGCCGCGGAGGCGGCGCTGGCCGACGGCTGGGGCGAGCCGGTCACCTGGCTGCGGGAAGCCGCCGCGTACTTCGCCGCGCGCGATGACGAGCGGGTGGCGGCCGCCTGCCGCTCCCTGCTGCGCCGGGCCGGTGCGCCGGTGCCGCGCCCGGCCGGGCACGGGGACCTGCCCGGCCCGCTGCGCGCACTGGGCGTGACCGAACGCGAGGCCGACGTGCTGAAACTGGTCGCTCTCGGCCTCGGCAACCGGGAGATCGCCGAGCGGATGTTCCTGTCGCCGCGCACCGTGGAGAAGCACGTCGCCAGCCTGCTCGCCAAGACCGGCCTGCGCCGGGCCCAGTTGGCTGGGTACTCCGCCACCCTGGGTGGGTAGCACTCCCTGCCCCTGATTGGGTGCTCGCACCGATGCCGCGGTCGGCGGCCGCGAGCCACCATGACGGGCATGATGACCGAACACGCGAAGCTGCCAGGCGGTCTCACCGCCGTACTGGAACGCCCCGGCGCGCGGCTGGTGTACGAGGTAGCCGGCCAAGGGCCCACCGTGGTCCTCATCCACGGCTTCGGCCTGGACATGCGCATGTGGGATCCGCAGGCCGGCCCGCTAGCCGACCGGTTCATGACCGTCCGCTACGACTGCCGCGGGTTCGGCGCCTCCGGGCCGCTCGACCCCGGCGTCCCGTACACCCACGCCGGGGACCTCGTCGCGCTCCTGGACCACCTGGGCGTCGATCGCGCCGTCCTCGTCGGCTTGTCATTCGGCGGCCGGGTGGCGCTGCAGACCGCGCTGGCCGTCCCGGACCGGGTGCACGGCTTGGTCCTGCTGGACGCGGTGCTCGACGGCGTGCCCTGGGACCCGGAATCGGCCCGCGCCCTGGACGAGGTCGCCAGGCAAGTCCAGGCGGGCGGGGTGCGGGCGGGCCGCGAAGCCTGGCTCGCCCACCCGCTGTTCGCCGCCGCGCGCGAACGGCCTGACCTGGCCGACGCGCTGGCCGTCATGGTCGCGGGCTACCCCGGTCAGCACTGGCTGGGCCAGGACCCGCACCGCCAGTCCCGGCCGCCCATCGAGGTGCTGGAGGAGCTGGCCGTGCCGACGCTGGTCGTCGTGGGCGAGCGTGACGTGCCCGGCTTCCGCGAGATGTCCGCAGTGCTCGCCCGGCGCATACCCGGCGCTGCTTACCGGGTCGTCGCGGGCGCCGGCCACATGGTCAGCATGGAGCAGCCCAAGGCCGTCGGCGAGTTGCTCATCCAGTTCGCCGGGGAGCGGGCGTCATGGAGCCGGTAAAAGTCGCGGCGGTTCAGGCGGCCCCGGTCTTGCTCGACCGCGATGAGACGATTGCCAAGGTCGTCGCGCTGGCGGAGAAGGCTGCGGCGGAAGGCGCCCGGCTGGTGGCTTTCCCGGAGGCGTTCGTGCCCGGCTACCCGGACTGGGTGTGGCGGACGCGCCCCTGGGACGCCGACGCTACCGCCTTGTACGCCCGCCTCTTCGACCAGGCGGTCGTGGTCGGGTCCCCGGCCACCGACATGATGGCGGAGACCGCCGGACGGCTCGGGATCTGGCTGTCGGTGGGCGTGGACGAGCGCGACGCCAATGACTCCACCATCTACAACACCCTGCTGCACTTCGCTCCGGACGGATCGCTCGCCGCCCGGCACCGCAAGCTCATGCCGACCGGCGGCGAGCGGCTGGTCTGGGGGATGGGCGACGGGTCAACGCTCAACGTGCTCGACACGGGCTTCGGCAGGCTCGGCGGGCTCATCTGCTGGGAGAACTACATGCCGCTGGCCCGAGCCGCCCTCTACGCCCAGGGAATCGACCTCTACCTGGCACCGACCTGGGACAACTCGGAAGCCTGGGTGCCGACCCTGCGTCACATCGCCAAGGAGGGCCGGACCTACGTCATCGGCGTCACCTCCTGCATCAGGGCCACCGACCTGCCTGCGGATCTTCCCGGCCGGGACCGGCTGTACCACGACGCCGACGACTGGCTGTCCCGCGGTAACAGCGCCATCATCGGCCCGGAAGGCGAGATCCTGGCCGGCCCGCTGGTGGGTGAGGAGGGCGTGCTCTTCGCCGAGGTCGATGCGAGGCAGGCACGGCTGGCCCGCCAGCAGTTCGACTCCGTCGGCCATTACAGCCGCAGCGACGTCTTCCACCTCGTCGTTGATACCACCGCGCGGACCGCGGTCTCGCCTCGCGATGAGGCCGCCGGCCCGCCGCTCGGCTGAGGTGCCCGTGAGCCGTGGTCCGGCATGGCATTATCGTGCCAGAACCGCAGGAGGGACAGCCTTGACCGCGGCAGGGGAGAGGGAAGTTCATGGGCACTGGCACGGTCAGCACGGGCACACCGATGCGGCTCCGCTCCTTCGATCCCGTCCGGCTCGCTGACCTGGAGTACCGCGCCTGGACCGGCTACTACCTGCGCAAGTGGCCCCAGGTCCTGCGCGCCTCGTTCGGCCTGGTCCGGCTGGGATTCGGGATGGACTGGTTCCGCACCGTGCACGGCGCCTGGCTGGTCCTGCGCGCCAACCAGCTGTGGGCACCGTACCCCGACAACCACCCCAAGCGCGCCCGGACCTGCATGCGCCGCTTCTACGGCCTGGTCCGCCTCACCTACGGGGAGCCCTCCAACCCGGCCAAGGCGGCCGAGCTCGAGGTCGACTGGTGGCGGGTCCACCGCGAGCTCCAGCACGATCCCGGCCGGTCGCAGGACGAACTCGTCGAGTCGCTGGTCCGGCTCTACACCTACCTCTACGGCGACCCCGAGGCGGACCTCCGCCCGGCCGCGGCACACCGGGCCAAGGCGATGGAGCTGTCCGACCAGTGGGTCTCCGAAGGCTGCCAGCCCGACAGCGAGTTGCTCCCGCTCGAGCACGCCGCCCTGGTCCGCGCCTACGCCGCCCTCCTAGCCGCCGTCCACCACTAACACCTCAGCCTGAAGCCAGCCGCCAGTCCGCCTCCCGCCCGCCGCCATCCGTGGACCACTGGCACCACCTGACCTCCAGGCCCCTCCCGTTTCAGCCCGAATTCAGTGGTTGCGGCTCTCTAACTTCCTCGGTCAATAGAGTGCCGCAACCACTGAATCGAGCTCGTATAAGACCGCCACCATCCGCGACTCCCATGAGACCGCTAACGGCGCGAGCGCGAGGAGCAGCAAGCGGCTCGCTAGCGCGTTACGCCGCTAGCGAGAGAACTGGCGCAGGGCCTGGGTCGGCGGCACGGTAGGGAAGATGGTTCCCTCCCCGGCCTCCGCGTCCGCCGCGGACTCCGTTGCCTCCGTGGCCGTGCTGTCCGATATCCATGGCGTCCTGCCCGCCCTCGACGCGGTGCTGGCCGAGCCGGCCGTCCAGGCCGCCGACCGGATCGTGCTCACCGGTGACATCGCCGCCGGCCCCCAGCCAGTCCCGGTCCTCGACCGGCTGCGAGGCCTCGGCGAGCGGGTCACCTGGGTGCGCGGCAACGCCGACCGCGAACTGGTCGCGCTGGCCCGCGGCGAGGTCGACGACGTGGGCGACCCGATCGCTCCGTGGGCCGCGAGCCAGCTCAGCGCCGAACACGTGGACTGGCTCGACCGCCTGCCCTACCCGGTGACCCTGGAGGTTGAACGGTTCGGCGCTGTTTTGTTCTGCCACGCCACCCCGCGCGACGACGAGGAGGTCATCGTCGTCGACTCGCGCCTTGAGCGCTGGTCCGAGGTTCTCGACGGACTGCCGGAGCAGGTCATGACCGTGGTCTGCGGCCACACGCACATGCCGTTCACCCGGCTGGCGCACGGCCGGCTCATCGTCAACCCGGGCAGCGTGGGCATGCCGTACGGCCGGGCGGGGGCACACTGGGCCCTGCTGGCCGACGGCGCGGTCACCCTGCGGCGCACCGTCTACGACGCCGAGGCTGCCTGCGCCGCCATCAGGGACCAGTCGGACTACCCGGACGCGGCCGAATGGGCCGACTACTTCGTGCACGCCAGGGCCAGCGACGCCGACGCCCTAGGCGCCTTCGGCCCCCGCGACGGCCGCGCCCGTGAGTAACCACCCGCCGGGGCCGCCGCTGGCGTAGTACGCGAGCGTCGCGCACGTCGCCCGGGTCTACGACTACCTGCTCGGCGGCAAGGACAACTTCGCCGCGGACCGGGACGCGGCCGAGCAGGCGATACGGATCAACCCGGCCGTGGTCCCGACCGCGCGCGCCAACCGCGCGTTCCTGTCCCGCGCCACCCGCTACCTGACCGCCGAGGCCGGGCTGCGCCAGTTCCTCGACATCGGCACCGGCATGCCGGCCGGCCGCAACATCCATGAGGTGGCCCAGTCGGTCGCCCCCGAATCCAGCGTCGTCTACGTGGACCACGACCCCATCGTGCTGTCCCACGCCCGCGCGCTGCTGATCAGCGGGCCCGAGGGCCGGACCGACTTCATCGAGGCCGACCTGTGCCAGCCGCTCGCGATCTTGACCGAGGCGGCGCGGACGCTGGATTCGGCCGCCCGGTCGCGGTCATCCTGACCGCGATCCTGCACCTGATCCAGGACGCCGAAGGGCCGTATCAGCTGGTCAGGCAGCTGGTCGGCGCGCTGGCCCCGGGCAGCGCGGTGATGATCAGCCACGCCGCCGCAGACATCGGCAACGGCGACATGGCGAGCATGGCCAGCCGGCTGAACGAGCTGATGGCGCAGCAGACGATCCCGCGCACCCGCGACCAGGTAGCCGCCTTCTTCGCCGGGCTCGACCTGGCCGAGCCCGGACTGGTCCGGGTGCCGGAGTGGCGTCCCGTCCTGGCCATCGACGCCGCCGCTCCCGCCCAGATGTGGGCCGGCGTCGCCATCAAACCGTAGCCGCGGCGCCTGCCGCCGCGACCTCGCCAGCCTCGGCCGCCCCGTCGGCCCCACTGGGCAGCCGGTACCGGGGGAGCGCCGTGAGCAGCACGAGCGCGGCCCCGGCGGTGCCGCCGAGGGTCGCGACCCACAACGCCGGCCGCAGCCCCGCCGTCGCCCCGAGCAGCCCGCCGAGCAGCGCGCCGATCGGCCGTAGGCCGTAGTTGACGGCCTGGAACGCGCCGGTCACCCGGGACCGCAGCGGGTCGGGGATTACCGCGGCGAAGATCGCCCCGATGCTGATGTCGAGCATCATCACGCCGAACCCGGAGACGAACTCCGCCGCGAACAGCATGCCCAGGATCAGCCAGCGGCCGCCATGGGCCAGCGGCCACAGCACCAGCGGGCCGGTGAACAGCAGGCAGCCGGCCGTGTACGCCCAGCCCGCCCCGATCCGCGCCGCGATCCGCTTGGTGACGGCCGCGCCGAGCAGGCTCCCGAAGGCCGCCGCGCCGAGCATCACGCCCACCAGCCCAGCCCGCAGGTGCAGCACCCGGACCGCGTAGAGCAGGGCCAGCGCGAAGAACATGAGGTTGAAGAAGTTGACCGTGGCCGCGGTCAGCAGTGACGCGCGGATCAGCGGCGACCGGGCGATGTAGCGCGCCCCGGCCAGTACCGATCCCCCGTCGTCGCCGACGGCGGGCTCGGCCGGCCGGATCCGGCTCAGGAAGAAGGCCGAGCCGAGGAACGACAGCGCGTCGGTGGCGATCGCGAACGGGGCGGACAGCACCTGCACCAGGATCCCGCCGACACTCGGCCCGCCGACGAACGACAGCGCCCGGCTGCCGTAGATCAGCGACTGCCCGTCCACGTACTGGCTTTCCGCCACGATAGACACGAACAGCGTCGCGTCCGACACGGTGAACGCGATGCTCAGCGTCCCCGCGGCGAACGTCACCGCGAACAGCTGAGCCAGCGTCAGCGCGTGCAGCGCGTAGGCGGCCGGGATGCTGGCGAACAGCGCAGCCCGGCCCAGGTCGGCGGCGATCATCGTCTGCCTGCGCCGGCCGCGCCGGTCCACCCAGGCACCGGCGGGCAGCCCGAACAGCAGGCTCGGCAGCCACTCGAGCGCGGTCAGGTAGCCCATCTGGGCCGCCCCGGCGTGCAGCGCCAGCACCGCGGCCAGCGGCAGCGCCACGCCGGAGACCTGGTCGCCGAACATCGAGACGGTCGACGCGCTCCAGTACCGCCGGAACACCCGGTCACGCAGCAGCGGCGGGATCACGTCGGTCGCCCCCCGGCCCGGTAGTCGTTCGGGAACGCGATGCTCAGCCAGCTGACCTGGCGCGCGCCCGGCGGCCGCAGCTCGGGGCGGACCAGGCGCTCGAAGTACTCCCCGAGCACCCCGCGGACCCGGTCGCCGATCTCCTCGAGCTCGGCGGGGGTGACGTACAGAACCCGGTCGCCGAGCATGGCCGCCTGGCGCCACTCCTGTGGCTCGCCCGGGCTGGCCTCCAGCCAGCGCGCCAGCTGCTCGAAGTACCGCTCGGCGATGACCGAGGCCAGCAGCCCGGCGGCCGCGGCCGATTCCGGCGTCCCGTCCCCGATCGCGTCCCAGTCGGTCGACGTCGTGGTCGCCCGCCAGGGCTTCTCCCGTCCGGTCCCGCCGCCCGCCTCCTCGACCAGGCCGTACTTGGCCAGCTGGCGCAGATGGAACGAACAGGTCCCCGAGGACTCGCCGAGCAGCTCCCCGGCCCGCGTCGCGGTCAGCGGCCCCTCCGTGCGCAGCAACCCCAC
>Ga0335083_10010102_pt1 | contig 11432 bp, 9 predicted proteins | sample Lox_Sample_42_FD_206716 | JGI IMG/M metagenome (GOLD analysis project Ga0335083, IMG submission 206716) | Soil microbial communities from Loxahatchee National Wildlife Refuge, Florida, United States - Lox_Sample_4.2 | ecosystem: Environmental > Terrestrial > Soil > Wetlands | place: USA: Florida... | reverse complement strand
CGAGCTGGTAAAGGTGATCCAGTCCGGCCGCTTTTCGGCGCCGAGAATCTCGCGAGCACGCTCGCGCGCTTCGGGCGGAACGACGTTGCGATAAGCTTCCACCACGTCAATTTGAGCGCCGAGCTTAGCGAGTTCGGCCGGAATCAAGTCGCGCGCCACGGCGGCCCGCGGCAGCAGCACCCGCTTTCCCTGAAGCGGCTCGGACGCGAAAGCCTTAACCAGACTTTCGGCGACGTATTCTTCCGGCATCAGGTCGACCTTCAGGTGCAGGCTCTCGACCGCTCGTCTTGTCGCCGGACCAATCGCGCAGATGCGCGCGCGCAAAGATCGCAGATCGTTCGCCGAGCCGTCCAGCCGATCCAGGAAGAACCTCACTCCGTTTACGCTGGTGAAGATCAGCCAATCGTAGCTGGATAGATGTTGGATGGCGCGGTCGAGCGGCGCTGGATCTTCCGCGGGCTGGATCGAGATCACCGGCAGTTCAACGGCGTCCGCACCCAGCGCGCGCAAGCGGTCCGACAATTCAGCCGCCTGGTCCGGCGCCCGCGTGATGACGATCTTGCGGCCGAACAGCGGGAGTTTTTCATACCAGCTCAGCTTGTCGTGCAGACCGGCCACTTCGCCGATAATCACCGTGGCGGGCGGCTTCAAATGCGCCGCATCGATTCGATCGGCGATGGTGTCGAGTGTACCGGTGACGGTCTCCTGATCCGGACGCGTGGCCCAGCGCACGGCGATGGCAGGTGTGGATCCTGGGCGTCCATGCGAAATAATCTGGCGCGCGATTTCATGAATCGCGCCGATTCCCATGAAGATGACCAGCGTTTCCGACTGCCCCACCTTACTCCAATCGATGGCGTCTAGATCGTGGCCGGTGACAAACGTGACCAGCTTGGTGTGATCGCGATGCGTGAGCGGAACGCCGCTGTAGGCCGCGATGCCCAGCGGCGACGTGACTCCCGGAACCACCTCGAACTCGACACCAGCGTCCGCCAGCGCCTCCAACTCCTCGCCGCCGCGCCCGAAGATGAACGGGTCACCTCCCTTGAGCCGCACCACCGTCAATCCCCGGCGCGCGCGCTCGATCATCATGCGGCAAATCTCTTCTTGCGGAAATGCATGCACTGCTTTCTTCTTGCCGACGTAAATGCGCTCGCAATCCTTGCGGGCGAGGTCCAGCAGGTGCTCGTTGGCTAGATGGTCGTAGAGGATGGCGTCGGCGGTGGCGAGCAGCTTGCGGCCCTTCCAGGTGATTAAGTCGGGATCGCCGGGTCCAGCGCCGACCAGGTAGACTTTGCTCATGAGCGGAGCTTGGGATCCGCTTCCGCGCCGTAGACTGCTTCCAGGATTTTCGCGCCGCCTTCGGCCAGCAGCTCGTCGCCCAGCGCGCGGCCCAAAGTCGCGGCATCGGCGGCGCGGCCGCTGCTTTCTTTGCGGATCACCTGTGCGCCGTCCGGAGAAACGACGATGGCGCGGATCCGGATGGTAGTTCCCTCTAACGTCGCATGCGCGCCAATCGGAACCTGGCACCCACCTCCCAAGGCCGCCAACACCGCCCGTTCGGCCGTGACCGCGATTCGAGTTTCGACGTGTTCCAGTCGCCGGCAAATCTCGCGCGCTTCGCCAGAATCGTCCCGCGTTTCCACCGCCAGCGCTCCTTGACCAACCGCGGGACACATCACCGCCGGATCCAGCAACTCCGTGATGCGATTCTCCCAACCCAGGCGCCGCAGCCCGGCCGAGGCCAGCACGATCGCATCGTACTTGCCTTCGTCCAGCTTTCGCAAACGCGTATCCAGGTTGCCGCGAATGTCGGAAATCTCTAAATCCGGCCGCATGACACGCAGTTGTGCCGCTCGCCGCAGCGACGACGTGCCGACGCGCGCGCCTCGCCCGAAGCTCGCCAGCCGTCCGCCCACGATGGCATCCCGCGGGTCCTCGCGCTCCGGTATCGCCGCCAGAATCAAGCCCGCGGGCAGATCGGTCGGCATGTCTTTTAAGCTGTGGACCGCCAAATCGATCGAGCCATCGAGCAACGCCTCTTCGATCTCCTTAGTGAAAAGCCCCTTGGTCCCGACTTTCGATAGCGCCACGTCGGTGATCTTGTCGCCGGTGGTGTGGATGATCTCAAGCCGCGACTCGACGCCCAGGCTGTGCAACCGCGCCTGGATCCAGCGCGCTTGCCACAAAGCGAGTTGCGAACCGCGGGAGCCGATGGTCAGCATGCTAATCGCTCAACCGAAAAACCTTTCGGATGGCGCTGACGAAGTGATGGCCGTCGGGTTCGTTGGCGTGCCGGCGCAGCTCTGAGATTGGCCCGTGCGCCACCTTGTTGATGATGCTCTTGGTCAGCGCTTCCAGCGCCTGTTCCTGCTCCGGCGTCAGAGCGCCAAACTTGCCGCGCATTCGCAACAATTCGGTGGAGCGCAGGTTCTCGAGCTGCTCTTGTAGGCCAATGATGGTGGGGACTACCTCGCGCGTCTTCAGTCGCGCCACCATACGATCCACTTCTTCGCCGATGATGGCTTCCGCGTCTTCGGCCGATTGCTGCCGCCCGGCCAGATTGGTGGCAACTACCTTTTGCAAATCGTCGATGTCGTACAGAAACACATTGTCCAGCTCGTTTATGCTGGGCTCGATATTGCGCGGCACGGCAATATCGATCAGGAACATCGGCTTGTTGCGCCGGGCGTCGAGCACTTTCTTCATGTCGTCGCGCACGATGATATAGTGCGGCGCTCCGCTGGAAGTAATGACGATGTCCGCTTCGGGAAGAAAGCTGAGGAAGCGCGTATATTCGACAATCTTGCCTTCGAAGAGCTGCGCCATTTCAGCAGCCCGCTCCGGCGTGCGGTTAGTGACGAAAATCTGCGTCGCACCGCTGCGGCGGAGATGCCGGGCAGCCAGCTCCGACATTTTACCGGCGCCCACGATCAGGACCTTCTTGTCGGCCAGGGTGCCGAAGATCTCCTTGGCGAGTTCCACGGCCGCATAGCTCACCGAAACCGCGTTCTCTCCAATATCGGTTTCAGACCGCACTCGTTTGGCGACGTTGAACGCGCGCGTCAGCAAGCCGTCCAAAAAGCCGCTCACCGCTCCGTGCTCTTTGGCCAGCGCGTAGGCGGCCTTGAGTTGTCCCAGGATCTGCGGCTCGCCCACCACCATGGAATCCAGGCTCGCGGCTACGCGGAACAAGTGCCGGATGGCTTGGTCGTCCTCGAAGCGATACAGATACGGGGTCACCCATTCGCGTGCAACCTGGCGCGTCTCAGCCAGAAATTCATCCACGGCGAGGTTGGTGTCTTCGCACGTCAGCGCTACTTCCACGCGATTGCAAGTGGACAGGATCATGCCCTCGCAGAAACCCGGCCGTCGCTTCAGCTCCAGCAGCGCGGCCGGCAGCGAGCCTTGATCGAACGCCAGGCGCTCCCGCACCTCCACCGGAGCGGTCTTGTGATTCACTCCGGTGATCGAGAATCTCATTTGCCGATGACGTTTCGCAGGCCCACATGTGCGGCCCAGGTTAGAGCGGAACAGCAGACGACGGCGACGGCCATGAGCGCGGCTTTACGGCCTCGCCAACCGGCCGTGGCGCGCAGAAAGACCATCGCCAGGTAGAAACCCCAGGTAATGAACGCCAGCGCAATCCGCGGCTGCGTAATCCATGAGGTGCCCGATTCGATAGCCGCCCAGGTACTGCCCGCGATCACGCCCAGAGTAATAAAAACGAAGCCAAAGCTCATCGCGTTGGTCACCAGGTTGTCCAGGGTGCCGAGCGGCGGCAGGCGCGACAGCAGATTCACCTTCTTCTTGCGCTTGAGCTGGCGTTCCTGAATCAGATAGAAAATCGAAGCCACGGCCGTCAGCAGCAAAGCCGCATAACCCAGCAGAATCATCAAAACGTGCACCAGCAGCCAGGCGTTGCGCACGCCGGTGCTGGGCCAGGAGAGCATGGGAGTCTCCATCGCGCCCACCTGCGTCATCACGAAGACCAGAGGAAAAATGCAGACGCTCAGGCTCGCAAAATCGTAGCGCCAATACACGTATAGAAACAGCACGGCTATCAGAAACGCCGATACCGTGGCGCACTCGAAGAAATTGTCCACCGGCAGATGCCCGACCGACATGGCCAGCTCGACTATGGCCACGAAGTGGAGAACGGCCCCTACCAGGAACGCAAAAAGCGCGGGCTTGAGGAACCCGGACCTCTTGCGCAGCAGGACCGCCAAGGCGTGCAGCAGGCCGACGCCGTAGAGAGCGGTCGCCACGCGCAACCAGAGAATGCCCATTTCATGCATTAAATTTCAGTATAGCCTGCAGCAAGTTTTGGCCCACAGGGACTATGACTGCGCAATGAGGCGCATATCCGCGTGGTGATAATGAGAATGAACTGGGGAGGCCAGAAGAAACTGCGCGATATCACCCAGTTTGGACCGGAAACGGTAATCTAACGCCCAATCTATCTGATACTTACAGAGGATCTGTGATGTAAAGCTTTTCTTAAGCCATTTTCGGCTTTAAGACTTCAACCAGTTCTTTGACCGCCGCCGCGCTCTTCTGTAGCGCCGCCTGCTCGTCCGCACTGAGCTTAATCTGGAAGATCTTCTCGATCCCACGCGATCCAAGCTTTACCGGAACCCCCACGAAAAGCCCTTGAATCCCGTACTCACCTTCCAGGTACGCCGCGCACGGCAGGACCTTTTTCTTATCTTTCAAAATGGACTCGACCATCTCCACCGCGGCCGCCGACGGAGCGTAGTAGGCGCTGCCGGTCTTCAAATACTTAACGATCTCAGCGCCGCCGTCGCGGGCCCGCTGCACCAGACGGTCGATAATGGCTTGGTCCAGCAGTTCGGTCAGCGGAATCCCCGAGACGTTGGTCAGCCGGGCGATCGGCACCATGGTGTCTCCATGCCCTCCCAAAACCATGGCCGTCACGTTTTCCACCGAAACATCCAGCTCCTGCGCGATGAAGGTGCGGAAGCGCGCCGTATCCAGGACGCCGGCCATCCCGATGACGCGGTTTTTCGAAAACTTCGAAATCTGGAACGCGGTCCAGCACATCGCGTCCAGCGGGTTGGTCACTAAAATCAGAATGCTGTTGGGCGACGCTTTGACGGCCTGCTCGGTGGCAGCTTTCACTACTTCGTAGTTTGCGATCAGCAGATCGTCGCGGCTCATGCCGGGCTTGCGCGGGAATCCCGCGGTGATAACCACGATATCCGAGTTGGCGGTCGGGCCGTAATCATTGGATCCGACGATGCTGACGTCGTAACCCTCCACCGGGCCGGATTGCAAAATGTCCAGCCCTTTGCCCTGCGGAACGCCTTCCACGATGTCGACCAGAACGACATCCGCAAGTTCTATGCCGGCGATTCGCAGCGCGCAATTGGCGCCTACATTGCCGGCTCCCACAACGGTGACTTTTTTTCGCATAGAATTTTCAAGGTAGGACACGCGCGCGCGCCTGTCAAGACAACTACACGGAAAGGCCTGATTTTGAGTCTCTACTTCGAGGATTTTGCCATCGATAGCGTCAGTACCTCGCGGACGCGGACCGTCACGGAAGCCGATATCGTAAATTTCGCCGGGCTCTCGGGCGATTTCGTCGAGCTGCACATGAGCGAGACCTATGCGGCCAGTGGCCCGTTCGGCAAACGCATCGCCCACGGTGCGCTGATTTTCAGCATCTCCACCGGTTTGAGCATTCAGCTCGGCCAGATCACCGACACGGTTATCGCATTCTATGGCGTCGACAAGCTGCGCTTCACCCGACCCGTCTTCATCGGCGATACCATTCATGTCGCCAAAAAAGTAGTCGCCAAGGAAGAAAAGGCCAAAGGCGGCGTGGTAACGTTCGAGACTTCGGTGCTCAACCAGCACGGCCAGACAGTGTTGGTCTATTACGACAAGGTGCTGCTCAAGGCGCGCGCATGAGTGCGCTCGCCGGCACACTGGTCCTGGATCTGACGCGTCTGCTGCCCGGCGGCGTCGCCACCAAGCAACTGGTGGACTGGGGCGCGGAGGTGATCAAAATCGAGCAGCCCGGCCAAGGCGACTATGCGCGCCGCATGGCCCCGGCCGTATTCGCGCGCACCAATGGGGGAAAGAAAAGCATCGCCCTCGATCTGAAAAAGCCCGAGGGCCGCGAGATTCTGTTGTCGCTCGCGCGGCGCGCCGATGTGCTGGTGGAAGGCAACCGGCCCGGCGTCATGGCGCGACTGGGTCTCGGCTACGAAGACGTCCGAGCTGTCAACGAACGGTTGATCTACGCGAGCCTCACCGGCTACGGCCAAACTGGTCCTTACTCGCAACTGGCCGGACACGATCTGAACTACATCTCACTCGGCGGAATCATGGGCCTGAATCTGCCCGTGATACCCGGCGTCCAGATTGCCGACTTAGTTGGCGGCTCGATGCAAACCGTCACAGGAATTCTGCTGGCGCTGGTGGAGCGCAATCGCACCGGAAAAGGCCAGCACGTCGATGTTTCAATGTACGCGGGCGTCACGGCCTTGCTCACAGTGCCGCTGGCGATGCTGCACGAATCCGGCGAGGAACCCGAACCGGGTAGCCTGCGTCTGAACGGACATTACGCCTGTTACAACGTCTACGAATGCTCGGACGGCCGCTGGATCGCGGTGGGCGCTTTGGAACCGAAATTCTGGATTGCACTTTGCCGCAAGCTGGGGCGTGAGGATTTGATCGCGCGGCAGTACGAAGAGCCGCAGGATTCGCTCAAGGCCGACGTCGCGGCTGTTTTCCGCATGCGGGGCGCCTTCGAATGGTTCGAAGAACTGCGCCACCGCGATTGTTGCGTGACGCCGGTGCTCAAGATCAGCGAGGTGGCGCGCGAACTCGCCGAACCGGCCGGCCCGCCTCCGCCGCAACTGGGAGAGCACACGCGCGCCGTGCTGAGCGGCTGCGGACTCAGCGCCTCAGAGCTTGCGGATCTGGCCGCCCAGGGAGTGATCGGATGACCATCAACTATTGTCTTCGGCGCGCTCGGGACTTCTACGGCGCTAATCTCGCGATCGAGCATGAAGACCGCCGGCTCGACTACCGCGAGTTCTACGCGCTAGTGGAGCAGTCGGCTCGAAAGCTTGCGGCGCTTGGCGCCGGCCCCGGCGATCGCGTCGCGATTCTGATGCTGAATTCTCCCGAGTACCTGGAGCTGTATTTTTCGACCGCCCTGGCCCGCGCTTTGATTGTTCCTCTGAACACGCGCTGGCACATCAACGAAATCAATTTCACGCTTTCGGATTCGGGAAGCAAACTGCTGTTCGTGGACGACAGGTTCGCGCCGCTCGTTGACCAAATTCGCGCGGCTGTGCCGGGTCTTGAGCGATTCGTCTATGCCGGCAACGGTGCCTGCCCGCCGGGTTTGATGGACTGGCGAACCACAGCGCCGCAAGCGAGCCATGCTTTTACCGAACCGGATGAAGACGACATCGCCGGGTTGTTCTATACCAGCGGCACCACGGGCGGTCCCAAGGGGGCGATGTTGACGCATCGCAATCTTTACTCCAACGCGATTCATTCGCTGCTGCCGCCCGGCGGCCTTTTCAACGAGGGCCGCTGGCTGCACGCCGCACCGATGTTCCATCTGGCCGATGCGGGCGCCATCTTCGCCCTGACCCTGTGCGGCATCACGCATTGTTTCCTGCCCAGCTTCGATCCGGTGGAGCTGATGCGCGCCATCGAGCGCTACCGGATCAGCACGCTGGTCCTGGTCCCCACCATGATCAACATGGTTTTGAATCACCCGGATTTTCCCAAGTACGATCTCACTAGTTTGCGCCGCGTAGTCTACGGAGCTTCGCCCATGCCGCTGCCCCTGTTGCGGCAAGCCATGGACGCGTTGCGCTGCGAGTTCGTGCAAGGCTACGGCATGACGGAGGTGAGCCCGCTGCTGACCAGGCTTCAGAACGAGGACCACAGTTTCCAAAACGCAGATCGCGATTTCGCACCAGTGAAATCGGCCGGCCGGCCGGTGATGGGCGTCGAGGTCCGCGTGGTGGATCACAATGACAGAGACGTTCCCGCGGGCCAGCCCGGCGAAATCATCGCGCGCGGCCCCAACGTTATGAAGGGCTACTGGAAGCGGCCTGAGATTAGCGCCGAAGTGCTGCGCGGCGGTTGGATGCACACCGGCGACATGGGCGCTCTGGATGAAGAAGGTTTTCTCTACATCCTGGATCGCAAGAAAGACATGATCAAAACGGGAAGCGAGAACGTCTATTCCCCCGAAGTGGAATCCATGCTGTGCGCGCATCCGGCGGTGCTCGAGGCCTCCGTCATAGGCGTGCCGGATCCGACCTGGGGCGAGACCATTCGCGCGGTGGTGGTGCGCCGGCCAGCTACGGGCTTGAGCGAGGCCGAGCTGATCGCCTGGTGCCGCGAGCGGCTGACTCACTTCAAATGCCCGACCTCGGTGGTGTTCACGGACGCGCTTCCCAAGGGCGGAACGGGAAAAGTGCAGAAGAACGTCCTGCGCGAGCGGTTCGGAGCCCAGGCGGCGAGTGGGTCTACTTCGTCTTAAGCGGCTGGACACTGGCCTGAAGGCGGCGCATACCCCGCAGCCAGCGGTCGTAATCGGCGGCTTTGCGGCGGAAATATTCCAGCACTTCCGGATGCGGCAGAATCAGGAACTGTTCGGCTTCGAGACCTTTTACCACCGCATCGGCGACTTCCTCGGCGGTCAACGCGCCTTCCAGTAGAAACGATTCGCCACTGGCTGCGCTTTCGAGCATCTTGGTCTTGACGCCTTGCGGGCACAGCGCCGACACTTTGATGCCGCAATCGCCGTAGGTAATGGCGAGCCATTCGGCCAGTCCGAGCGCGGCATGCTTGGTCACCGCATAGGGGGCCGAGCCAATCGAGGTCAACAACCCGGCCGCGGAAACCGTCTGCAGCACGTATCCCTCTTTGCGCGCCAGCATGCTGGGCAAAACGGCGCGGGCCGCGAACACGTGCGACAGCACGTTGATTTCCCAGATGCGCTGCCACTCGCGGTTGAGCACGCATTGGTCGCCTTCGATGACGATGCCGGCGTTGGAACAGAACAGGTCGATACGGTCGTGCTTCTTCAGAGTCTCGTCCACCAGCAGCTGGATGTCGGCTTCATTGGAGACATCCACGCAGAAATCCTGGCCGCCGATCTCAAGCGCAACCTCACGCGCGGCCGCTCCGTCAATGTCGGCGACAACGATAGCCCGTGCACTTTCGGCGGCAAAACGTCGGCAGAGCGCGCGCCCAATCCCGTTTCCGCCGCCGGTCACCACCACGACCCGGTCCTGTAATTTCATTCCTCGATGATACAATGTGGATCTTTGACCGTTCCGGAGCTTCGCGAGACATCGGAGAGCATGCCATTCAATAAACTGCTGGGCGTCCGTATTGTGCGCAGACATGCGGATGGGGTTACCATCGAATGCAAGCTACGCGATGACCTGATGAACGCCGCGGGAGTGGTGCACGGCGGCGTGCTGGCGACCATGGCGGATACAGCCATGGGGATCGGGCTGCACAATCATTTCGGCGGGCGCCGCCCGATCACGACGACGGAGATGAAGATCAACTACCTGCGCCCGGTGAAGCACGGAAAAGCCGTAGCGCGCTCGCACATCCTGCGGGTAGGGAAAACCCTGTGCGTGGGCCGCGTAGATCTTTTTGACGGCGAACGGAAGCTCTCCGCAGTAGCCATCGTTACGTACATAATTCTGACTTGAGTTTCGTCTTTAATCGATAGCCAACGTTATTAACCATAACGATGCGCTGTCTTTGCTTGATCATAGCGACTGGTACGCTAGTGTAGTTGATCGGAAACAGGAGGAAAGTGAATACTCGCAAACACGCCGCCAGAGGTCTTTTGGCAATTGGAGTTCTGGTCGCGCTTCCAGCCAGCTTACAGGCCGACGATTTGGCTTATATGCTCGGAACAGCGGCGCTGGGGGTTGAGAACCCGCTCGGGGTCGTCGACCTCCATACGGGCGTGTTTACTTTGATCGGCAATATGGGATCCGGGGGATATGACGGCTTGGCTGTTGCGAACGGTATCCTGTACACCGAACAGAACGGACTCCTTTATTCGGTCAACACCAGCAACGCGAATCTCACGCTCATCGGAGGGCTGAACGGCAACAATCTCGCCACTTTCGGCTCAACCACCACTGGACTATACGGCCTGGCCGGTACGGGTTCTTCTGTGGTGGCTACTCTGTTTTCGATAAATCCCCAGACGGGCGCCATCACGGCGATTGGGCCGCTCGGCGCCAGCGTCGTACCCAACGGTCAAGGCTCTTATGCGAGGCTGTCCGTCGGTTCCAGCGCGTTGTACATGGAGTTCAACAGCAATCTTTATATCATCAACACGACAACCGGCGCGGGCACGCAGGTGGGAACTACCGACAGTAACGATTATTTAACCTCCGTGCCGCTTTTCGAAAACGGCACTTATTACGCCGGCACCGGTTCCGGAATTGCCACGATCAACGTCACCACCGGCCAGATCACGCCCGGCTCCACGCTTTCCGGAGGACCGGGGGCCCTGGTCGGTCTGGCGCCCGATCCTCTGCCCGCGGGCACACCGCCGGCCATGCTGACGGCGAACGCGTATATGCTCGGAACAGCGGCGCAGGGGGTCGAGAATCCGTTCGGGATCGTCGACCTCAACTCGGGCGCGTTTACTTTGATCGGCAATATGGGATCCGGGGGATACGACGGCTTGGCTGTCGCCAACGGCGTGCTGTACACCGAACAGAACGGACTGCTTTATTCGGTGAACACGGCCAACGCAAATCTCACCCGCATAGGAGGAGTGACCGGCACCCCCAATCTCGCGGCTTTCGGCTCAACCACCACTGGACTCTACGGCCTGGCCGGTACGGGCTCTTTTAACGTGGCTACTCTATTTTCGATAAATCCCCAGACGGGCGCCATGACCGCGATTGGGCCGATCGGCGCCAGCGTCATACCGAACGGTCAGGGTTATTATGCGAGGCTTTCCGTCGGGTCCAGCACGCTGTACATGGAGTTCCAGAGCAATCTTTACATCGTCAACACTACAACCGGCGCGGCCACGCAGGTGGGAACTACCGACGTTAACGGCTATCTTACCTCCGTGCTGCTTCTCGAATACGGCACTTATTATGTCGGCACTGGTTCCGGCATTGCCACCATCAACGTGGCCACAGGCCAGATCGATCCCCACTCCTCGATTTTCGGGGGACCAGGATCCCCCGTCGGTCTTGCGCCCGATCCTCTGATTACGGCCACCCCGACGATCACGCTGGTGGCGAATGCGGAGGGCGGTGTTGCTACGATTGCGCCGAACACGTGGGTGGAGATCAAAGGCTCCAATCTCGGCCCGATAGGCCATACACGAACCTGGGGGAACTCGGATTTCGTGGGTGGCCAACTGCCAGCTAGTC
>Ga0335083_10010100_pt1 | contig 11434 bp, 8 predicted proteins | sample Lox_Sample_42_FD_206716 | JGI IMG/M metagenome (GOLD analysis project Ga0335083, IMG submission 206716) | Soil microbial communities from Loxahatchee National Wildlife Refuge, Florida, United States - Lox_Sample_4.2 | ecosystem: Environmental > Terrestrial > Soil > Wetlands | place: USA: Florida... | reverse complement strand
CTCGGCGACCAGGGCGCGGCCGGAGTCGCCACCTGTGAGCAGGCCGCGGTTGCGGCGGACGGCGGCGGAGTGGAGTAACATTCCAGCGCCATCCAGCAGGGACTCGGCACGCCGGTAGGCCATGATGGCAGGCTGGTCACGGCCGGAGACGGCATCGACGCCGCCCTGCAGCAACTCGGCCAGGCCCTGGCCCCAAGCGGCCCGTTGGCGGCGGATGGCGTGGATGTCTCGGGCGGCGAGGGCGAGGAGATCGCGGCGGGAGGAGGCGGACTTCTCCTGACTGGCGGCACAAATGGCAGAGCGGGCGCGGGCGCAGCACATCATGATGCGCAGAGGCTGAACGAGGAGCAGCAGCGACTGGCGGAGCGCGGGCCAGCGCTCCTGAACCCGTACCATGGCATCCGCGCCGTTGCCGAGGTACAGGGAGATCTCGAGCTGGTTGTGGAGCTCGATAAAGTGTTCCAGATGGAAGCCGTCCTTGGACCAGTGTTCGAGGAAGGCAACGCCGGCGCGGGCGCGGTCGGGGTCGTCGTCGGCCAGCGCGGAACAGGTAGCGCCTTCGAGGGTGAGCGGCGCCTGGAGGTACAGGTCGCCGCGGAGGCGCGCATCCTCGAGAAGTCCGGGGAGGAGCGCTTTCATCTGCGACCAGCGGCCCAGCCAGCGCAGGCCACTGACTTCGAAAATGATGGCGGTATCGCGCTCCCAGACAGGACGCTCTGGGCGTTCTTCGATCTCTTCGCGGGCGGCACGGGCGAGCCGGTAGGATTCCTCCCAGCGGCCGGAGGTCCAGGCACAGGACGACGCCATGACGGCGGCGAGACCGAGAGCGCGGGTATCGCCGCTGCGCGTGGCGAGGTCGCGAGCCATCTGCAGGAGGCCTGCATAGTTGGTCTGGACGCCGGGCGTGGAGCGGTAACCGGCTTCCATGGCGAGAGCGCGGGCGATGCGGGCGGGCTCGCCTGCGCGGAGGGCCATGAGCAGGCTCATGGTCTGCAGGGTGGCGCCACGAGCGATATCGACCATGGAAAGCCCGATGGCGACGGCGCCGACGGTATCAAGCTTGAGCAGGACGTGGCGCGGCACGGATTCGGCCGCCGTTTCCTTCCAGCGAAGACCGTGCAAACGCAACTGCAGGCGGGCCCAGAGAAGATTGAGCGGAATGCGCCCGGCGAGCCTGGGAAGGCGCAAACCCACCTGGCCGAGGACGGTTTCGAAGATAGCAAGTCCGCGATCGATGTGGCCGGTGAAGAGGAGTTGCTCGGCTGCGAGCAGGTGGAGCTCGAGCTGCTCGTCCATGCTCATCGCATCGCCGGCGCCTTCGCAGGCGGCGAGGTAGAGCTCCGCGGCTTCGGGGCCGCGGCCGGCGTTGGCGAGAGCATCGGCGCCTTCGCGCGACACGTCGCGGCGGGTCCCAGGGTCCAACGTTTCGTTGGCCAACGCCATCTTGAAGAAGAAAGCCGCCTTGTGGAAGGCGAGCACCTGGACGGCGCGGCGGGCGGCCTGCAGGGCGTACTGCGTGCAGAGGAGCGTCTCTCCGGCTTTTTCGTAGTGAACGGCGATCCGTTCGGGGTCGGAATCGGGCGCCTGCTCCAGACCGGCGGCGATTTCGCGGTGGCGCTGCGCCAGGGTGTCGGAATCGAGGTCCGCGGTGATGGCGGCGCGGATGCGGTCGTGGTAGACCTCCATCTCGTCATGCCCAACGGTGGAGCGCACGCGAACCAACCGCGCGGCGACCAGCTCATCGCGCGCCGCGACCAGGTTGCTGACGCCGGCGGCGGCGTTGAGTATGGAAAGGCCGGTGGGCTGGCCGGCGACGGCCAGGAGGTCGAGGAGGCGGCGGCTCTCGGCGGCAAGGCTGTTGACTCGGGAGCGGACCACGTCGGAGAGGCTGAAGGGCTGGCCGAGCGATCCAGCGCCCTGGGCGTGGATCCAGCGGACCATCTCGCGAACGAGGAAGGGATTGCCTCCAGATTGCGCAACGATGTGCGGGACAGCGGCGGCATCGCCGGACGCGCCTAGCAGGGAGCGGGCGTAGTCGGCGGCTTCGGCGCTATCCAGGCGGTCCAGGAAGATGAAGGTCGGACCGGTGTCGGAGTGCGGGCTACGGACATCGCGGAGGGTGGCGAGCCACGGGCTGGTCTCGATGTCCTCGTAGCGATAGGAGAGGACGACTAGGACCGGCGGTGAGTCGATGGAAGAGAGGAGATCGCGCAGGGCGGCGCATCCGTCGGCGTCACCCCACTGGAGATCGTCGATGACGAGAACGACGCGGTGGACTTCGGCAAGGCGGCCGAGCAGGTCACGCAAGGCGCTGAAGGCGCGAGTGCGGAGCTCGATGGAATCGAGCAGGGCCGGAGCGGCGGCCGGGCCGGAGCGGAGCGTCGCCAGTACAGGAAACATTCTGACGAGTGCAGAGAAGTTGCGCGGGAGGAAACGATCCACCTGCCCGGCAGGCAGACGGCGCAGGTATTGAGTGATGGAATCGACCAGATCGTCGATGGCCTGGAACGGGACGGATTCGCCCTCGAAGCAGCGGCCGGAGAAGACAAGGGTGGAGGGCCTGGTCTCGAGCCGGTCGGTCCATTCCTTGAGAAAGGCGCTCTTACCGATGCCGGACGAGCCGCAGAGATGGATCAGGACGGGCCGGCTTTCGGCTTCGGCGAAAGCCTGATCGAGCCAGCGAAGGGGCTCGTCGCGGCCGACCAACTCCGGATGGGCAGGTTCGTAGGGCGCGACCGGCGCGGCGGAGGGAGCGAGCAGGCGGACGATATCGGCGTAGGAGGCACGGCGCGCCGGGTCGGACTCCAGCAGATGAGTGCAGAGGCCGTTGAGTTCGGGCGGAATGCCGGGAACGAAGTCGGCCGGTGGAACGACGCGCTCCAGGATTTTTCGGCGTAGAGCGGAATAGGAATCGGCCTCGAACGGGAGCCGGCCAGTGAGCGCCTGGTACAGCATGACACCGACCGCATACCAGTCGCTGGGTTGACCGAGAGTCCCGCCGGCCACCTGTTCAGGGGACATGTAGCCGGGCGTGCCCGCGAAAGTGGCGGTTTGCTGGCGGTTGCCGGCGAGCTGATGTATGAGTCCGAAATCCAGCAGGACGACGCGGCCGGCAGCGGTGACCAGTACGTTCGAGGGCTTCAGGTCGCGATGCAGCAGGCGGTGGTCGTGCAGGGCCCGGAGTCCCTCGGCAAGCTGCAGGATACAGGCAACGATGGCGTCGCGGCGTTCCGCGCGGGGGACGGCATCGAGAAAGGCCAGGAGGTCGACGCCGTCGATGAACTCCATGCTGTACATCCACCGATTGCCGTCGGCGATGAGCTCATGTAGGACGACGAGGTTGGGGTGATTGAAGCCGGCGAGACTGCGGAATTCGCGTTTGAAATACTGCAGGGCCAGGGGATCGGGAGAACGCAGAACTTTGAGCGCCAGGTCCGCGCCGGCATTGGCTTCGTCAGCGACGCGGAAGACGTCACCGAAGCTGCCGGAGCCGAGACGGCCCACTACGCGGAAGCGACCGGCGGGGACGGCCGCGGCGTCGAGCGGCAGTTGGCCATCCGGGGGATTCGCAATGGTGGCCTGGGAGTCGGACCAGCGAAAGTGATCTTCAAGCAGCAGGCGGGCCTCTGCCAGCATTTCCGGGTCGCCGGCGCATTCGCTTTCCATGCGAGCGCGCGCCTCCGCCGGGCCGAGCGCGGCGGCGGCCGAGAACACCTGCTTCATGCGCTCCCAGCGTTGGCTGTCCATGGAGGTTTCCTCAGATGAGGACGGCACCCGTTTGGTTTCGATACTATATCGGATTGGCCTAAGGCGGGGCAAGCATTTGCAGGGGCGCGTGGGTGAACACGCGTTCACGGTACGGCTGGAGGGAAAGTACTAGAGCTGCTCGCCATCGTGAGGGGTGGCGAAAGCAGCTGGCGAAGCCCTAGCCACCGCTCCCTAACGGTCGCGGCTCTGATTCGGGCATTCGAGTTGAGCGCGAGAGCGCGGCTCAGTAGCTGAGCTTGCTGAGGTAGTGGAAGCTCTGACGTAGGCTGGCCAAGGGGTCGCCAGGGGTCTGGTCCTGCTCGACGAAGTAGTGCTCGACGCCGGCCTTGTCAGCGGCTTGCAGCACGGCTTTCCAGTCGATGACGCCGTTGCCCACTTCCTTGAAGGTGGTTTTGGGCACGCTTTCGTTATAGCGGACCGGGGTGTCGGCGGCCTTGTCCTTGAGGTGCAGGAGCGGCACGCGGCCCGAGAGATCGGTAATGAGGTCCGCGGGATTGTGGCCGGCAACGCTGACCCAGAAGCAATCGATTTCGAAACCCACGAGCTTAGGGTCGGTCTCATCGGCGAGGATGTGGCCGATGGGGGCGTTGTTCACCGGTTCGAACTCGAAGGCGTGGTTGTGATAGCAGAAGCGCAGGCCGGCGGCCTTGGCCTTTTCGGCGGCGCGGTTCAAGGCGGCAGCAAGCTTCTTCATGGCGTCTTCACCACCGCGCTCGTTGGGCGGCAGGTAGGGATAGACGGCAAAGGTGAAACCCTTCTCTTTGAGATCTGCGAAGGTGCGATCGAGTTCGGCTTCGGGTCCTTGCGTGACGAGCTTGGAGTCGAGGTGGGCGCTGACGGCCTTCAGCCTGGTTTTCTGTAGAGACGGCCAGACCTTCTCGATCGGCACTCCGCCGGTTTCGATCTCGGTGTAGCCGGCGGCTTCGATTCCCTGGAGGGTCTCCAGTGGCCGTTCGGGCAGGACGGTGCGGGCGGTGTAGAGCTGAACACCGATGCGTCCAAGCTGTTTCGCGCTGCCTAGCGCGGCCAGTCCGGCTGCCAGCGAGCCGGCCTGGAGGATGGTGCGACGGGTGACCATGGAGTCATTGTACGCGCACACGCAGGGATACGGGGTGCGGGTTCAGTTCGGGTACTCGCCGGATTTGGCGATGCGGATCTGGTGGTCGGTGAAGACGGCGGGAGTATCGGTGCGGCGGATCTTGGGCATGTGGCAGGTGGTGCAGTTCTCCTTCGCCACCGTGCAGGACTTCTGGTCGACGCCATGGCAGGCTTTGCAACTGCGGTCGTAGGCGGCTTCGGAAGCGGGTGGGTCGGTATGAGGATCGTGACAGGCGGTGCAGGCGATGCGGCGGTCGTTGCCGAGGAAGCATTTGCTGTTGGCGAGCCGGTAGGGCTGGAAGCGGGCGTTGGAGACGCCGAACTGCCGGTTCGCCACGATCTCTTCCCAGGTACGGTGGCACTTGCCGCAGAAATGCGAGATGTCTTCGGCGTCGAGCCGGGTGAGGCTCTTCGGCGGAGGCGCGGCACCGCCTTTGGTCATGGACTGCGCGTGCGCGGTGGCGCCGGTGTGGCAGTGTTCGCAATCGAGACCAGGGCGGAGCGAATCGAGCGCCAGTTTGCCGTCACGGACGCCGCCGGTGCCGTGGCATTCAAAGCAGGCGGTGATTTCGGCGTTGGCGGTTTCACGGCCCATCGCCTCGACGATGGTGCGAGGGTGGCGGCGCTCGTCGCCGAGGGTGACGGCCAAGTCTTGCAGACGGGGGAAGTAGCTGACCATGCTCTCGTAGAGCTTGCCTTCGTACTCGAAAACATACGTCTGCATGTGGGTGCCAAAGGCGTAGCGGATGGGGAGGGAGAGCGTGTCCTTGCCGTCGGTGACGCTGTAGACGCTGTGGTCGCCCTGGCGTTCGATGGTGTAGCGGTAGCCGTCGCGCTCAAAGGCGAGGTTGGGGTGGGCCTTCAGCGCGGCCTGATCGGGCGGGAACTCGATGCCGATCCCCATCGCCGTCTTCGGCTGGGTGCGAACCTGGGCCTCGTGGCAGCCGCCGCAGGTGGATCGGGGGTCCGTTTGTGCGAATGCTGCTGCGGCGACGAGAAGCAGGAGGCTAACGCGCATCGGGATTCCTGGCGAGTTCGATGGAGGCGCGGCGCTCGCGACGGGCATCCTCGTACCGGCCCGCTTTGGAGTAAGCGCGTGCGATCGCGGTGTGATATTCGAGCTGCCCGGGCTCGGCGCGCCCGGCGGCCTCGAGGAGCGGAATGGCTCTGGCGGTTTCGCCGGTGTCGAGCAGGGTAAGGCCGTAGGCATACTGAGCGCGCGGCAGGTCAGGGGCATCCGCGGCGGCCTTGGCGGCCAAGGGCAGGGCTTCGGAAACATCGCCGAGCCTTTCGAGAACCAGTGCGAGCAGAGCGCGGGCACGGGCGTTGCGAGGATTGAGGCCGATCTCTGTGCGGAGTTCACGGACTGCGTCCTGGGGCTTGGCCTCGCCGAGCAGGTAGGTGGCGTAGAAGGCATGCACGCCGGGTGCAGAGTTGAAGCGCGCGAGCAGGTCCTGAAAAGCCGCGGTAGTTTTGGCGGCGTCACCGGACACCCACAGGGCGGCGGTTTCCCCGGCAGCCGCCGCGGCCGGGGCGAGAGATGCAGGAACGTCTTTGGGCAGCAATGGGAGCTGCAGGGCATCCAGGCCGACGGCGGTCAACAGAACAGGGTTCCCGGGGGCTTTGGGAATAAGCGGCCTAAGCTCACGCGTAGCCTCGTCGAAGCGGCCGGCGGCAGTGAGGAGAAGGCCATGATGGAAGCGCGCGACCTGCTCGACTTCGGGCGGCAATCCGCCGACGGATGTGCGAGCGGCGGTCAGATGGCCGAGGGCTTCCCGATAGGCGCCGGTTTCATACTCACAGAGGCCGAGCAGGGCTCCAGCGGGCGCGGATTTGGGTTCCAGTTCGAGGAATTTGCCGAAGGCCTCGCGACAGGCGGGGTAGGCATCGTCATCATAGGCGGCCATGCCGAGATACCACCAGCCCTCAGCCCATCCGGGCTTCAGTTGCAGAGCCTGGCGATAGAAATTGACAGCTTCCTGGGCGTTGCCGGCTTCGCGGGCGGCGGTGGCGCGCGCGGCCAGCGAGTCGAAATCGTCGGCTGCCGAAAGAACCACACAGACAATACCCAGAAGCCACACAGAGCGCATCGATAACCGGTAGTATATCGGAGGGGGACTCGAAGGATGCGACGGGCGGCGCTCATCGGAGCAATGGCTACAGCGTTGGCGGCGAAAGACGACACAGGTTTGCCGAACCGGCCGGGCCGGAAGCTGGTGGTGCAGGTCTGCACCAAATGCCATCCGGCCGCAACGTTCGCCGGCCTGCGCATGAGTCGCAAGGAGTGGAGGCACGAAGTGGACGGCATGGTCGCGCGCGGGGCCAAAGCCAACAAGGTGCAAGCGCGCCGGATTGTGGACTACCTGGCGCTGAATCTCGGCAAATAATGTGGTAGCCTTTTCCCAGCAGGTGATCTTGATGTTTTGTCCCGCCGATCTCGTCATTAGCCGCCGCTAGCGGCTTGCGTACGAATCGCGCCCCGGTTCCCCACTGAGGCGCAACTTTTCAATCTACAAGTCAACGAATTCGGAGTCGTAACTCCGGAAAGGTATTGCATGACCCGCTTTCTCAAGGAAGCGCTGGAAGGGACGGACCAGGATTTCACCCAAGGAAGCTTGAGTCGCGGGATCGCGTTGCTGGCGATCCCGACGATGCTCGAGATGGCGATGGAATCGACCTTTGCCATCGTGGACGCATTCTGGGTGGCGCGGCTGGGGACCGATGCGATTGCCGCGGTGGGCATTACGGAAGCGATTGTCATCCTGATTTTCAGCATCGGGATCGGACTGAGCATGGCGGCGACTGCCATGGTGGCGCGGCGCATCGGGGAGAAGGACCACGAGGGCGCGGCTGTGGCGGCGGTGCAGGCGATCGCGGCTGGGGCAGCGATCTCGGTGTTTACGGGAATCGCCGGCGCCATGGCGGCACCCCGGCTGTTGGGGCTGATGGCGGCATCGCCCGCAGTGATCGCCACGGGAGCGCGCTACAGCCGCATTCTGCTCGGCAGCAACGGCTGCATCATCCTGCTGTTCCTGATCAACGGCACGTTTCGCGGCGCGGGCGATGCGGCGCTCGCCATGCGCACGCTGTGGCTCGCCAACCTGATCAACCTGGTGCTGGATCCGTGCTTCATCTATGGGCTCGGGCCGTTCCCGCGGCTGGGCGTGACCGGCGCGGCGGTCGCGACGACCACTGGACGTAGCGTCGGCGTAATGTTTCAGCTCTGGATGCTGTGGCGCGGCCGGGGGCGTGTTCAAGTGGCGCGGCGGCATCTGCGCATCGACTGGCGCACCATGACCTCCCTGCTGCGCGTGGGAGGGACGGCAATGGTGCAGTATTTCATCGCGACGGCAAGCTGGCTGGGGCTGGCGCGCATCAACGCGGCGTTTGGCAGCGCGGCGGTGGCGGGCTATACGCTGGCGCTGCGGGTGATCACGTTCTTCATCCTGCCGTCATGGGGAATCAGCAGCGCGGCAGCCACGCTGGTGGGGCAGAACCTGGGGGCGAAGCAGCCCGAGCGGTCCGAAAAGGCCGTGTGGCTCGCGGGTGGCTACAACACGGTATTTCTGACGCTGCTGGGCGCCGCGGTGTTCGTTTTCGGCGAGCCGGTGGTCGGGCTGTTCACGAACGATGCCCAAGTAGCGCGCATCGCGGCGACCGCATTGCGGTACATCGCCGTCGGCTACCCGTGCTACGCGTGGGGAATGACCATGGAGCAGGCGTTCAATGGCGCAGGCGATTCCGCGACGCCGACTTGGATCAACCTCGGCTGTTACTGGATGCTGCAGGTGCCGCTGGCGTGCGGGCTGGCGTTCGGGACGCAGCTCGGCCCGCGCGGCGTCTATTCCGCCATCGCGGGCGCGGAATCCGTGCTCGCGGCGGTAGCAGTTATCATGTTCCGCCGCGGCGCGTGGAAAAAGGTGAAGTTGTAAGCGAAGCCGTCCGCGACCCCTGAGAAGCGGACGGCCTTACTTCACCGGGCGCGGGGCACCGGCCGGCGCGGAGATTGCAGACGCGGCGGCGGCGCTCTTCACCGGGTGGAGGGCGTCGTATTCCTTAACGATGTCGGCAGTGATGTTAGAAGCGGCGTCGGCCCAGAGGACGGGCGTCTGCTCGCTCGAGACATCGAGCACGATCGAGTAGCCGTGCTTGGTGGCGTAGCTCTGGATGAGGTCGGTCATTTTTACGCCCATCTCCTGCATGAGCTTGCCTTCGTCCTGCTGGAGCTCGTTGTTCAGATCGTCGATGTCGCGCTGCAGGGTGCGGGATCCGCGGCCGAGATCGTCCTGCATCTTGGCGCGCGCTTCCGGCGATAAGGTTGCACCACCCTTTTGCAGCTTGTCGTTCATCTCCTTGAGCTGGGCCTGACGCTTATCGACATCGGCCTTCTTGGGGTCGAACTTGGCGCGCAGGGTCGACGAGGCGGCCTTGCCTTCCGCGGTGCTCAGCACGGCGGCTTGAAACTGGATCACGGCTACTTTGGGAGCCTTGGCAGGAGCCGGAGCCGGTGCGGATGCGCCCACCGGGGCCGCGCTGGACTCGGTGGGAGCCGGTGCGGGTGCGGTCTGTGCAAAGGCCGACACGGCGAGGCATACGGGGACAAAAAGATAACGCAAACTCAAGTGAATCTCCTTCAGACGGACTAACCGTTTGCGATATCAGAGCAGGTGGAGGGCCAATGGGAGGGAAACACAAAGGGCAGGATTAACGCCTGCCCCGGTGTGACGATCGGGCACAATTGTGCGTTTACTGCAGCTTTTTGACGTAATCGACGTAGCAGTGGCTGGCGTCGTCGAGTTGCCGCTGGATCAGGTAGTTGCGGCTGGCGGTCGAGATCGCAGGCAGCGTCATATTGTAATAGGCGCCGCTCGGCAGCAGCGTCTGGTGAGAACCGAACGTCCAGGCGCACATATCGGCGTCCTCGCTGCCACGGCGGTTGTACCAGGCGTTGAGGTCGGGATCGGTGTTGGTCTCTTCCATCTCGTGAGCGACCACCGAAACCATGCCATCCACGCCGGCGTGATCGTGCCGGTGGAACCGGCCATTGGCGAAACCGTATCGTGCGGATTCGTGCGGTGCGGAATAAGCTCAGGAGGACCGTGGTCGTCACCTGGATTGTTGCCTTGCCCTTGGCCAAACCCCGTTACGCAGCAGGCCAGAAGAATCGCGGAAAGTCGAAGTTTCATACCCCTCTCTTTGTGGTCGGTGAGAATACAGACTATTCGGTAGGAGCGGTGAGTCTAAGCACGAATTGATATAGGGCGGAGAGAGTTTTCGTACGGCGAATCCTCAGGTAAGTTCCAGAGGCACCATGTTATACTCCGGCGAAATGAACGCCCTTCGAATGCTGTCCCTAACGGCGACTGCGGCGGCAACCTTGTTTGCGCAGGCCCCGGGTCGTCAGAAACGCATGGTGACGGATGCGGAAGTGATGCAGGTGCATCGCTCCGCCATTCTGATCGATACCCACAACGACGTCACCAGCGCCACCGTCGCCGGCCTGGACATCGGCAAGCCCAACACCGATCACATGACGGACATTCCCCGCATGAAGAAAGGCGGGATGGGCGCGCAGTTCTTTGCCGTGTTCGTCTCCGCGGCGTTCGTGGAGGGTAATCACTCGGCCAACCGCACGCTGCAGATGATCGACACGGTGAAGCACGACATCGTGGAGCGCTACCCTAATGATTTCGTGCTGGCCACCACGGCGGCGGACGTCCGCCGAGCGCACCGCGAGGGTAAGATGGCGGCACTGCTCGGGATCGAAGGCGGCCACGCCATCGAAGATAGCCTGCGCCTGCTGCGCCGCTACTACGACGAAGGCGTCCGCTACATGACGCTGACGCATTCCAACAGTAACCACTGGGCGGATTCCTCGGGCGATCCAAACCAGCCGAACCACGGGCTATCCGAGTTCGGTAAGGATGTGGTTCGCGAGATGAACCGTCTCGGCATGATGGTAGACATCTCCCACGTGGCGGACACCACGTTCTGGGCGGCGCTGGAGACCAGCCGCGCGCCCATCATCGCTTCGCACTCCTCCTGCCGCGCGATTTCGCCCGCGCCGCGCAATATGACCGATGAGATGATCGTGGCGCTTGCCAAGAAAGGCGGCGTGGTGCAGATCAACTTCTCCTGCGATTTCCTGAACCCCGAGGCATTTCATGCCAATGAGGCGATCGCGGATAAGGTGCGCGCCGTTCGGGATTCCCTGATCCCCAAGTACGCCAACGATCCCAACGGCTTGCGCAAGGCTATGCAGGAGGCGCGGCAGAAGATCGGCGCCGGTGAGAGCCCGCGGGCCACGCTGGCCGACGTGGTGAAGCATATCAACCACGTGGTGGCCATCGCCGGTGTGGACGCCGTCGGACTGGGAAGCGATTTCGACGGCATCGGCTGCGCGCCGGTGGATCTGGACAGCGTGGACAAGTGGCCGAACCTGACACGCGCGCTGCTGGAAGAAGGCTACACGGCGGCGGAGATTCGGAAGATTTATGGCGAGAATATCTTGCGGGTGATGGGGGCGGTGGAAAAGGCCGCGGAGCCGCGACCATAGGGGTTGCTACGG